>Ga0080064_1006267_pt1 | contig 13030 bp, 12 predicted proteins | sample Subgrocontami54m_FD_69260 | JGI IMG/M metagenome (GOLD analysis project Ga0080064, IMG submission 69260) | Subsurface groundwater microbial communities from S. Glens Falls, New York, USA - GMW46 contaminated, 5.4 m (SPADES assembly) (version 2) ...
ACTCCTCCAGCTTCACGCCCAGCTCAAGGGCCAGCCGTTTTGCCGTTCGGAACAGCTTGGCAACGCCCGCGGTGCGTTCCATCGGCGGGCGGGTCAGGGCCCCGGGGACTGCAAGCTGGCAGCGTGGATCAGTGGAACGAAGGCGCTGGAACTTTGCCGCGAGCATGGTGTAGTCGCGCAGGCGGGGAATGCGGAAGTCGATATCGGCGGACGCCTCGGCTGGGATCACGTTGGTCCGGGTGCCGCCTCGTATGAGGCCGACGTTGACCGTAACGCCCCGATCCATATTCGTGAAGGTCCTGATCCTCTCAATCTGGCGGGCGAGTTCCAAAATCGCGTTTGCCCCTGCCGCGAAATCCACTCCGGCATGCGCCGCCCGACCGGTGACGCGTACCTGGAAGCCGCCGACACCCTTGCGCGCGGTCTTGGGTTTGCCGCCCAATCCCGTGCCCGGCTCCAGCACCAGCACCGCCGCGCTTTGCTGGGCCTGTTTCTCGGTCAGCGCGCGCGAGGACAAGCTCCCAACCTCTTCATCGGAGTTCAATTGCAGAACCACTTTGTGGCTCACTTCGAGATCGAGCTCGCGCAACGCCCGCATGGCAAACACGAAGAAGGCGATGCCGGACTTCATGTCCAGCACGCCCGGACCCCACAGCCTCCCGTTCTCCTGCCGCCAAGGCATGGTCGACAAGGTGCCCATCGGCCAGACCGTATCGCTGTGGCCCAGCGCGAGAATCGATCCGGCCTTCTTGCGCCCCGGCAGGTGGAACTCGCATTGCAAATGCTTGCCGTGCATGCCTCCGGGAAAGGTTTTCACTTTGGCTATGGGGGACACCGAATCGGCGAACAGTTCGACAAAGCGGTTCACAGACGCCGGATCGTCACTGGGTGATTCGCATTCCACCATCTGGCGGAGAAAAGCAATCAGTGCGCCCTCATTGGCGCGTATCTGGGAAAGGATAGAATCCATCGTTGATATAATAGCGGGATTACATGCCCATTCTGGATATCGTAGGCATTCAAGACCTATTGCCGCACCGCTACCCCTTCCTCTTGATTGACCGTGTGGAGGTTCTGGAGGAGGATTCCGTGGTGGCGCTCAAGAACGTTACGGCGAATGAGCCGTACTTCCAGGGCCATTTTCCAGGCTATCCAGTGATGCCGGGCGTTCTGATAGTAGAGGCGATGGCGCAGGCCGCCGGCATTCTCGTCTTGAGTAAAATGCCGGATCGTCATACCAAGCATGTCTATCTGGCCACGGTGGTTGAGGCACGCTTCCGCCGTCCGGTGGTGCCAGGCGATCAATTGCGCCTGGAGGTGAAGATGGTGCATGGACGCCCCACACGCGCCAAGCTCGAAGGCAAGGGCTTTGTGGGCGAGACAATGGTGGCCGAGGCAACCTTTATGTGTGTGCTGCAGGATAAGGCCCCACCTCAGTAGACAGGGCGCGCTATGCCGATCCATCCCAGCGCCGTAGTCCATCCGCGGGCAAGGGTTCACGCCGAGGCCGATATCGGCCCGTTCTGCATCGTGGGGGAAGAGGTGGAGATCGGTGCGCGCACGCGGCTAATGGCCAACATCTATTTGGAGGGGCCCACCTGGATCGGCGAGGACAACCTGTTTTATCCATACTCCACCGTTGGCGTGGCCTCCCAGGATCTCAAGTACGCCGGCGAACGCGCCGAAACTCGCATCGGGAGCCGGAACAAAATCAGGGAATTTGTCACCATCCATCGAGGGACCGAAGGCGGCGGCCTGGTGACCTTCATCGGAGACGACAATCTCTTGATGGCGTACACGCACGTGGCCCACGATGTGCATTTGGGGGGCCACACGGTGCTCGCCAATGGTGTGACGCTCGGCGGGCACGTGACCATCGGAGATTGGGCAGTGATTGGCGCATTCACCGGAGTGCATCAGTTTTGCCGCGTGGGGCGCCATGCGATGGTGGGCGGCTACAGCGTGCTGACGCAGGACGTGGCGCCTTATTCCATGACCGTGAGCCCGCGCGAGGTGAAGGTGTTCGGGGTGAATCGGAACGGGCTGGAGCGCCGCGGTTATTCGCCCGAAACCATTGATCAGTTGCACAAAGTATTTCGGCTGCTAGGCTCCTCCAAGATGAACACCTCCCAGGCGATGGATCAGATCCAGGCCGAGTTTCCGGGCAGCGCGGAAGTAGCTGAGGTGGTGGCTTTCTTTGCCGCTTCCCAGCGCGGTGTGATCAAGTGAGCTCCAAGCCGTTTGGCGTGATTGCGGGCAATGGCCGGTTCCCGGTGTTGGTGCTGGAAGAGGCCCGGCGGCAAGGGTTGGATGTCGTGGCCATCGGCATTAAAGGCGAAGCTTCGGATGAGATCGAGTCAATCGCCGGCCGCACGTACTGGATCACCATCGCCGAGTTGAGCCGCCTGATCGACATTCTGAAACAGGAGCGCGTGGAAGAGGTGATGCTGGCCGGGCAGGTAAAGCACGTCAGCATTTTTTCCTCTCTCCGGCCGGACTGGAAGCTGATGAAGCTGCTGGCCTCACTCAAGGAAAAGAACACAGACGCCCTGATCGGTGGCGTCGTGAAACTGCTGGAGGAGGAAGGAATACGCGTGGTCGATTCCACCGTTCTGCTGAAGCACCTGCTGGCCGATGCGGGTCCGATGACGCGCCGGAAACCATCCAAAGAGGAGGAGGCCGAGGCCGCCTACGGGAGGCGCATTGCCGCCGCCTTGTCCGGCTTCGACATCGGCCAGAGTGTCGTGATCAGTGAGCGGGCTTGCGTGGCGCTGGAGGCGATGGAGGGAACCGATGCGATGTTGCGGCGGGCCGCCACGCTTGCCTGCGGCCGGCGCCTGACGCTGGTAAAAGGGTCGGGCCGGAGGCGGCACATGCTGTACGACGTTCCGGTGGCCGGTCCAGCGACGATCACGGTTATGCAGGAGACAGGAGCTACCATGCTGGCCGTGGATGCCGGCCGTACGCTGTTGCTGGATCGGGAACAGATGATCGCCGCCGCGGACGCGGCGCTAGTCTGCATCGCGGGGTATCCGCCCCATGAGTGACGCGCCCGTGCGGTTCGCCGTGGTAGGAGCCGGAAGTTTCGGGCAAAATCACCTGCGCGTGATTGCGGAATCGCCTCGCGCTGCTTTGACGGCGGTAGTGGATATCGACGCGAATCAGGCCCGGCAGGCCGAAACCCGGTATGGGTGCCAGGCTCATACGGATTGGAGGGCGATCGTGGGCAAGGTGGATGCCGCGGTGGTGGCGACGCCGACGGCGACGCACGCCGGCACCGGATGCGCGCTGCTGGAAGCCGGCATCCATGTGCTGGTGGAAAAACCCATTGCCCCTTCCATGGCCGATGCGGAAAAGCTGTGCCGGAGCGCGGAACAGGCAGGACGGCTCCTTCAGGTGGGTCACCTGGAACGGTTCAACCCGGCCGTGCTCGCTCTGATGCCCATGATCCGTCTACCGTTGTTTTTCGAAATCCACCGCATGAGCGTGTTTGCTCCACGGAGCCTCGATGTGGATGTGGTGCTGGATCTGATGATCCATGATCTGGACATTGTGCTGTCCATGGTGAGATCAATGCCGGAGGAGGTGCGCGCCGCCGGCATACGGATTCTTTCGGACAAAGTGGACATCGCCAATGTCCGGCTTGCCTTCCCTGGCGGATGCATTGCGAATCTCAGCGCCAGCCGGGCTTCCACCGAGAAGGTGCGCAAGCTGCGCCTGTTCCAGCCGCACCAGTACATATCGATCGACTATGCTCGGCAGGATGGAGTAGCCATCACCGTGGGGGAAGGGGCGCAGATCGGCTTCCAACCCCTCCAGATCCAAAAACGGGAGCCGCTGGCCGCTCAATTGGACTCCTTTTTGGATGCGATCGCCCAAGGACGCCAGCCGCTGGTTTCCGGCCGGGAGGCGTCGAAAACGCTGCAATTGGCATTGGAGATCGCCGTGAAGATTGAGCAACATGGCCAAGTTGTGCAGAAGACCTTAACCTCTTGGGAGGAAAGAACGTCTTAGGACTGAGAGTGGATCAGACGCCTCAGTTGCGATTGTTGCTGGAACCAGGCCAGCTACTGGTGCAGCCGCCTCGCTGGCAGGGCCTTGCGGGCGCACTGGCCGTGCACATTCTTTTGGCGGTGATGGTTGCCGTGGTTCCTCCCAGCATCTCCACATATCCCAAGGCTCCCTTGCTGCGCGCCGATTTTGGCAAGGCAACACCTTTGATCGCCCCTCCCTCCCAGCTCACCCAGAAAGAGCCCTCAAAGGGGAAGACCAGTACGGAGGTAAATCTGGAGGGGCTCCTCAGCCGGCCCAGCCAGGTGCAGCCACCACCGGCTCCCGTGCCCAGCACCACCCGGCCGGCTGCGCCGAGAACGATTGCGGCCCCTCCATCCCCGTCCGTCCCTGCTCCCAGGCCTGTGATTGAGCCCCCCAAGATTGACGTGGCGCGCAACAACACCGGCGAGTTGGACCACCCTCTGCCACCGGGGCTGGGCCGCCCCGATGCCCCCGCGCCGCCGCAGATTCAGGCGCAGGAGCGTCCCAAGATCGCATTCGAAAACCTCGGTTCGAACGTGGGTGCTGCGTCCGGCTCCGGAGCCGGCTCTGCGCGTCTAACCTCACCCACCAAGCCTGCCCTCACCTCCCCTGTGATGGAAACCGGCCGTCAATTGGCGCGCAGCGGCGGCGGCGGACTGACAGTGGGCGACATTGGCGAAGGGATCGGAGGACTGGGCGGCGCGCTGAATCAGCCATCATCACCTCCCAAACAGGGGAGCAGTCTGGAGCTGATGAGTGATCCGATGGGTGTGGACTTCAAGCCCTACCTGATTCGGATCCTGAGCACGGTGCGGCGGAACTGGTTCGCCGTAATTCCGGAATCGGTCCGCCTGGGACGGCGCGGGCGTGTCCAAATCCAGTTCGCCATCGACAAGAACGGCAGCGTCCCTAAGTTGGTCATCGCCCTGCCGAGCGGTACGGAGGCTTTGGACCGGGCGGCAGTGGCCGGGGTGAGCGCATCGAATCCTTTTCCACCTTTGCCGGACGAGTTCAAAGGGCAGCAAATCCGGCTCCAGTTCACCTTCTCCTATAACATGCCCTCGCGATAGCAGTGGCGCCCGAATCATAAGGATCCTACTCATGACCACCCAGAGGCTCAAGATGGCCTTGGCCATTTTTGCACTGATGGCACTCCTGGCTGGCCTTGTCTTGCGCGGAGAGGTGCGGCTGGCGGTTTGGATTTTCCTGGCCGGGCTGGGGCTGAAAAGCTGGATTAGCTGGCGGAAAACACGGATAGACGGCGAAAAAGATAACTAAGCATGTGGTGGGGGTTTCAGGTGAACTACCGGGGGCGTATTAAGGTCTTAGCCGGAGGTACATTTTCTCAAGGAAATGTTGTAATCAACCGATAGGTGTTATGAGCTAGGAAAATCTAAGGTCGGCGAATGCAGTACTGAAACGGAATTTCCATAATGAACCACTCAGACCGACGATACTGTTCCAACATGGAAACGCCGCATGGTGCTGGCGGGCGAGGCGTACTAAAAAAAGAAAAAAGCCGTGCCCGCGTAAGTGATTGGTAAAACGGTGGAAACACCGGTCGAAACGCTTTACTCATAACACAACTCAGGTAGGGACCTTAGGCCACCCCAGATTGGTCTTCGGCATGCACCTACAAGGGTGTCAGGCAAGAGAAGAGCCTGATGAGAACCGAGGCCCCGAAGAGATAGTGAGAACGCCCGGTTCGGAAGCTTGAGAGGATGAGTATGCAACTAGCAAGTGTGCAAGCCAACGCCGTCGCGGCAATGGCCCCAAGCAGAATGAGCATGCGGGACACCGTGATTCTGGAGCACCTCCCCTTGGTCAAGGCGATCGCCGTGAGGGTTCATGAGAACCTCCCGGTCCATGTGGATCTGGATGACCTGGTACACGCTGGCATCCTGGGCCTGTTTGACGCGGTCAACAAGTTTGACTCCGCCAAGCAAGTAGCTTTTTCCGCCTATGCCAAACACCGAATCAAGGGCGCCATACTCGATAGCCTCCGCCAATTGGATTGGGCGTCCCGTGACCTCCGCCGCCGCCACAAACAGGTGGAAGCGGCAACCCGTGATCTCACTGCCACGCTGCAGCGTAATCCCACCGATGCAGAACTGGCGGAAAAGCTGGGCGTGGAGCAGAACCGCTGGCGGCAGATGATGGTGGACCTGCGGAACGTAGGTCTGGTTTCAGCGTCCACACGCGGTCAGGAAGGCGAAGACCTTCCCCCTCCTGACTTTCCCGGCACCCCTGACACCCAACCAGATGTCATGTGCTCCCGCCAGCAGTTGCGGTCCGCCCTAGGCGAGGCGATGAAGACTCTACCAGAGCGCTACCAAAAGGTAGTGGTTCTTTACTACACCAACGAAATGACCATGAAAGAGATCGGCGGCGTACTCGGTATCAACGAAAGCCGTGTCTCCCAGATCCATAAATCCGCCCTGGAAAAGATGGCGCAGGTACTCGAATCGGCCGGCATCACCTCGATTACGGCCTTCGCTGAATAACAGCCCCCCTTGAGCCCCCATCGAGCCCCCCCATGGGGAATAGATCAATGAGCTCCGGAAGCAGCGCTGGCTAACCCTGCTGTCTCCTCTTTGTACAGAGCAGCACCCACAACTCCCGCCACCAGCAGTTCCCCCAATCCCCAGACGAGTCCGGTGCATAACAGGGACATTGGGAATAGGTCCATCAGCATAATGCCTGCTGAACTCAAGCCAGTGTAGATCACCCAGATGGCGACCGCGGCAATGAGCGCCGTTTTCTGTCCAGCTCCATACCTTGGCCGTATCGCCGCGTACAGCCAGACCATGGCAATGCCGGTGACAAAGCCAATCAAGTTGAACCCGGCGATGACCGCCGGGGATTCGATCGGCGGCCTGCCGAGCGCGGCCATTGCCGCCTTCCATTGAGCGTCGAGCACAATGGCATTGAGTACAAATTCAGAAATGTTGATGATCAGCCCCGCGGCCAAACCGCCGAGTAGAACTCTGGACGTGTTGATTGTGGACATCGAAATCCCTCTCTATGCGAATTCGCGAAACGCAATGATTGTACGGCGCACAATCGAAGGGGGCAAGGGGGGGTGGAACTGACAGGGGGGGTGGAACTGAATCTTGTCGCCCGCCTACTCTTTCGAGGTGATTCCGAGCGACTTCATCTTACGATGCAGGTTGCTCCGCTCCAGGCCAAGTAATTCAGCCGCTCGAGTGACGTTGCCACGAGTCTCATCCAGTTTCTTGCTGATGTAGTCGCGCTCGGCGGACTCGCGAAACTCCTGTAGGCTGGAAAAATGATCCGCCATCGGATCGAGCAATTGGCGCCGGGGCGGAGCGAGTGGAATATGGCGCGCATCTACTCTCACCTGCGGGTTCATGATGACGATGCGCTCCATCAGATTGCGCAATTCACGCACGTTGCCCGGCCAGGAGTGGTCCATCAGTAATTGGTAGGCTTCCGGTGTCAGTTCCTTGGGCTTGCGGCCGTAGGCGCGTATGAACTCGCCGAGAAAATGATCTACAAGCAGCGGAATGTCCTCCACCCGCTCGCGCAACGGAGGGACATAGAAGGGAATCACGTTGAGGCGATAAAAGAGGTCTTCCCGGAAATTGCCGCGTTCGATCTCCTCCTCCAGATTCTTGTTGGTGGCGGCGATCACGCGCACATTCACCTGGATCAGTTCATGCGCACCCACAGGCTCAAACCGCTGCTCCTCCAGTGCCCGCAGCACCTTGGCTTGGGTCTTCAGACTCATATCGCCGATCTCGTCCAGGAACAAGGTGCCCCCGTCGGCCTTTTCAAACTTGCCTACTTTGTGATCCGTGGCGCCGGTGAAGGAGCCCTTGCGGTGCCCAAACAGCTCACTCTCAATCAGTTCTTCGGGAATAGCGGCGCAGTTGACCTCGACAAAAGGGTCGGCCGAGCGCGCGCTCATGACGTGGATGGCTTGCGCAACCAACTCCTTGCCGACTCCGGATTCACCGAAAATCAGGACCCGCCCGTTGGTGGAAGCCATCAAGCCGAGCTGTTGCCGCAGCGCCTTCATCGGGACGCTTTCGCCGATGATCTGATGCCGGTGCCCGGAGGAGTCCTGCAAGTTCAAGATCTGGAGCTGCATGCTGCGCTGCAGCAATGCGTTCTTCACTACGACCACGACTTTTTGAATGGTGAGGGGCTTTTCCAAAAAATCGAATGCGCCGAGCTTGGTGGCCTTTACCGCTGTCTCAATGCTGGCGTGGCCCGAGATCATTACCACGGCGGGACGGTCTGGAGTGGGAATCTCCTCAATACGAGCCAGCGTTTCCAGTCCATCGATGCCAGGAAGCCAAATATCGAGCAGCACCAACTCATAGGGGTGGCGCTTGAGCTCTTCCAGGCATTTTTCCCCGGATTCGACAGCCTCGGCCAGGAAGCCTTCGTCCTCCAACACGCCGCAGAGCGACTGGCGGATGCCTGGCTCGTCATCGGCTACAAGGATACGAATGCGTTTCATCCGGCCGGCCCCGCGGAGATCACTTCGGTGGCGGATGCGATCGGCAATGACATGGCGGGAATCTCGACGATGAAGCGCGAGCCGCATCTTTCTCCCGCTTCCACTCTTATCTGCGCGCCATGGTCGGAGAGAACATGGTGGACAATGGCCAGGCCGAGACCCGTGCCCCTGGACTTGGTGGAAAAGTAGGGCAGGAACAGGCGCTCCCTGTCTTCCGGCGAAATGCCCGTGCCGGTGTCTGAAACAATGAGTTCCACCGTGTCCTGGCCGGCCATCTGCGTGGTCAGTGCAAGCTGTCGAATCGGGGAATTTTGCATGGCTTCGGCCGCGTTGTCGATAAGATTGACCACCACACGTTTGAACTGCTCACGGTCAATGGAGACTGGAGGCAGTGCCGGGGCCAGATTCTTGCGCAGCTCGATCCCATCCAATCGCCCGTTAAAAACGGCCACGGCGGTTTCGACCACTTCATTGAGATCCGACAGGATGGGCTGGGCGGCCGGAAAGCGGGCGAACTGTGAGAACTCGTCCGCGAGGTTTTTCACAGACTCCACTTCCCCGGATATGGTCAGCGAGCATTCCCGGAGAATTCGCAATACCTCGCCCGGTATCTGAGGGTTGGCGGAGAGTTTATCCACCTGCCGCCCGATCCGCTCAGCACTGAGCGCGATGGGGGTCAGCGGATTCTTGAGCTCATGAGCGATGCGCCGCGCCACCTCATGCCAAGCGGCCGCTTTCTGCGCCCGCAACAATTCTGAAGTATCCTCCAGAACCATCACCCACCCGGAGGTGTGCCGCCCCGATAGAGCCGCCACTGTAATGGCCAGGTGCAGCGTTCCCCCGCTCGACTTGATGTCCATCTGCGCGGAGGACAATCCCATCCTGCTGGCGCGATTGAGCAGATAGTGCATCTCGCGCGCGTCCTCGGCCGGGAAAAGGTCCTCCAGCCGGAACGCGCTGTTGGCGGTGCTAGACGGGAACATCTGTGCCAGGGCTGTATTGACGCGCTGTATGCGGCGCTCCGCCGAAAGGGAGATCACTCCGGTGGGGATGGATTCCAGAATTGCTTCTGTGAACCGGTGCCGCCGTTCCAGTTCCTTCTCGTTGGCCTCCAGTTCCGCGCTCATCTCGTTGAAGGCGCGCACCAGCGTACCAAGCTCGTCCATGGCCCTTGTTTCGATTCGATGCCCGAGATTCCCGGAACGCAGCTGCCCGGCCGCCTCCACCAGCGCCGCAATGGGGACGCTGATTTGCCGCGAAAGGAATAGAGCGATCCATGTGGCCAGGAAAAGGATAAACAGACTGATCAACAGGAGCAGGAGTATGTAGGTCCAGCGGAACTCCTTTCTGGCGCTGGCCAGCACCTGGTACTCGCGGACCTCCTTTTCAATGAGCAGTTGTTTGGCCGCCAGATCCAGTGGTGTCCGGGCCTTCAGAATGAGTTCCGCTTTCCCCATCCGCGCCTTGCCCGTATGCATCCGATCCGGCGAATCCCCGGGAGCAGGCGCCGAGCATACGGTCAAACGCTCGCCCCCATCACGCTGAATCCATACCTCGGAGATATCGTTGTCCACGCACAGGCGGCCCGGAAATCCAGGAGCTTTGACTCCGGTGGAGAGCAATCCACCTACGTCGGGCGACTGTGAAAGCCAGGCTGCTTGCGAATCGGCGCGCAACTGCGTTTCACGCGCAAAACTGAGACTCACCTCGGAGAGGTTTTGCAGCACGGTTTCCACCGGCCGGCTGAACCACTTGTTCATGTTGTGGTTCAGAACCGAGATGGAAAACAGAACAAGGAAAATCACCGGCGTGATGCAGAGTGAAAGAGCTCCAATCACCAGCTTGGTCTTGATGCGCGAACCCTCGATGTTCTTATGCCGCTCCACGTAGAGCTTTACGCCAATGCGGAACAGCATGAAGCCGAGCGTCACGGTCAGGATAAAAATGAGCGTGGAAACAGCCCACAGAAGGATGGTCTGATTCGCGTTTGGCTCGCCGATGATCGGCATCGAGAAGGAGCCCTGCCACACCACCAAGCTCGCCAGTATGGCGAGCAGGAGGATGCCGGAGCCGTACAGAAGACGTTTGCTCATAGCCGGTAGCGGGATGCTTCTCTGATTATATGGGGAGAACCCCCTCAATAGCGCAAAGGGTGCCGTCCGCGCTGGTAGTTGCTCCGTTTTGCGCTTTCCTCAATAAAGAAACCCTGGGCGCGGCGGCCAACCGGCACCGCCCCGCCCAGGGGAAGAGGGAGAATGAAACGACCTACCTAAAAACGTCTTTCCTAATTCGCCGGCGTTGACAGGCCTTGCGAACCTTGCGTGCGAAATTCGTAATGCTGGATCTCAATGGCCGCCCGGCCAGGTTCAAAACGAACCACTCTGCCGCGCGCCACCAGTTTCAGAGGACACGTGTTATTCAACTGTGCCGGCCAACTGACTGCTATCTCCAGCGTTCTCCCCGGAAGCAATACATGCTCGGTGGAAAAATAGATGCCGGAACTGCTCATATTGATCGTCGCTCCGCCGCCTGCTTCGTTACTGCTCTTCTTGTTGAGCACGCGATAGCGGACTTCACGCTCTATTGGGAAGCGGCTGGATCCTCTTCTGTCTTTTGTTTGGTCTGAGAGAAGCAACACTGCCCCCTTTCTTTGCCGAGTATTATTCGATGCTTTCCTGCGATACCCATTGAGTTTCGCCCATGAGGCTGAACGGCTCAATAGGACGAAAATTGCAAAAGGAGGTGGTACGAATCGTGGCCGAGCGCGGTACTGGACGACTACAGCTGGGCTATTCCGGGTGTATCATCCTAGTATGCTCACTCTCGCACGAAACACACTGATCCTGGCCGCCATCACCGCCTGCCTGGCCTCTGCCGCGGACAAGAAGGTCATTCATCCCAAGGAGTTCCCCCAAGGAAGGCCGTTTAGCCCTGGGATCCTTGCCGGCAACACCCTTTACGTCGCGGGTCAAATTGGCTCCGATTTGAAAACAGGCAAGGTCGCCGAAGACTTTGATGCTGAGGTCCGTCAAACCTTAGATAACATTGGACTGATCCTCAAAGAGGCCGGCATGAGCTTCGATAACGTCGTGGCGGCCAACGTATTCCTAACGGATATAGAACTATTCCAGCGAATGAACGCGGTCTATACCACGTACTTCAAGGAGCAAAGGCCTGTACGCACCACCGTGGGGGTGTCCAAGCTTGTTGGCACTGCACGTATTGAAATCAACGTGATAGCGGTACGCTAGTTCGTTTTGCCACGGGCTTTGCGGATCTGTTCCAACCGTTCGGCGATGCGCGCTTCAATGCCACGTCCGGTAGGTTCGTAGAAGCGCATGCCCTGCAGCGAAGGCGGGAGGCAGTCCATGCCGGTCACTGCGTCTTCAAACTGGTGCGCGTGTTGGTATCCCTTACCATAACCCCATGATTTCATGGCCCTAGTGGGGGTATTGCGAAGTTGCATGGGGACTGGTTCCGCAACATTTCCGCGCACGTGCTCCCGCGCCCGATTGAGGGCGGTGTAGGCGGCATCGGATTTAGGCGCAACGGCGAGATAGATGGCAACCTGTGCCAAGGCTTGGTCACCTTCCGGAATCCCCAGGAAGTGAACGCACTCTTTGGCGGCAATGGCCTGCTCGAGAGCTCGCGGATCGGCAAGACCAATGTCTTCCACCGCCATCCGGATCAGGCGGCGCGCGACATAAAGGCGGTCCTCACCGGCCTCCAACATGCGCGCGAGCCAATAAAGGGCCGCATCCGGATCAGAGGAGCGGATGGACTTATGGAGCGCCGAGATGATGTTGAAGTGCTCCTCCCCGGACTTGTCGTAGACCAGAACCTTGTGCTGGAGGGCGTCTTCAATGATCTCGAGGGTCAGTTTGCCACCGGTAGCCGCTGCCGAGGCCAGCTCCAACAGGTTGTAGGCGGAACGGGCGTCACCATTGGAGTGTACGGCGATCTGTTCCAGCAACTCGTCACTGGCCTCCACTTCCAACAACACGATGGCGCGCCGCAGCAGGGTGATGACTTCATCGGAATTGAGGGACCGGAGCGCGTAGACCTTGGTGCGCGACAAAAGCGCCGAATTTACTTCGAAGGAAGGATTCTCGGTAGTGGCGCCAATGAGAATGACGTCGCCACGCTCGACATAAGGGAGAAATGCGTCCTGTTGCGCCTTGTTGAACCGGTGAATTTCATCAATGAAGAGAACAGTGCGGCGTCCGGCGCGCCGGCTGCGCTCGGCCGCGGCCATCACCTCCTTCACCTCCTTGATGCCGCTGAGCACGGCGCTAAAGGGTACGAAATCGGCATTCGAGTGCTTGGCGAGCAGGCGCGCGAGCGTGGTCTTTCCGACGCCCGGGGGCCCCCAAAGGATCAGCGAGGTAAGCTGGTCGCGCTCCATCTGTCTGCGCAGCGGCTTGCCCGGACCAAGGATATGTTCCTGGCCGACGAAGAGATCCAAGGTGTCCGGACGGAGGCGTTCGGCCAATGGGCGGCTGGGGT
>Ga0080064_1006268_pt1 | contig 13029 bp, 14 predicted proteins | sample Subgrocontami54m_FD_69260 | JGI IMG/M metagenome (GOLD analysis project Ga0080064, IMG submission 69260) | Subsurface groundwater microbial communities from S. Glens Falls, New York, USA - GMW46 contaminated, 5.4 m (SPADES assembly) (version 2) ...
GGCGGTTCGTTGAGAAGGAGGCGACTGAGTTCGAGGTCGCGGTGCATGGGATTCGTCTCTCGCTTTACCGTCATGCAGGAAACAGCGATCATGATAATGTCAATTGCGTGCCGGCAGGCGAACACCTCCCGGATTGACATGGGCTTCCCCCGTTTCCCCGGACATTACCCTATTGAGAATTACGTAACTGCGCGACACTTTTCCCTCATCCCCACCCTTCTCCCGGGGGGAGAAGGGCTTTGCATCCCTCTCCCTCCGGGAGAGGGATCGAGGGTGAGGGAAATATGTCGGAATCGTTATTCGGTGTCATGGAGTTGGGTAATACTCAATAAGCTCTTGCAAGCCTTCTCAAACTGATTCGGGCCGACCTGGCCCACTCGTCGGCAAACCCTGCCAGGTTCAGCCCTTGGCGAGCAAGTTCAGGAATTGGTCGGCGGTGATAATGGCGCGGGCAAACTTGCCGGCGAGCGCCAGGAGATCGCGGTCGCCGGTCACCAGGTAGTCCGTTTTTCCCGCGACGGCAAGTTGCAGGAACGGCAGGTCGCAAGGGTCACGGCAAATGGGAGTCCTGGGCGGCTTGGCAGGCATGCGCACCGTGTTGCAGTAAGGAAGATAGTCGGCGAGCAGTTCCTGTTGCTCGTCGGCAGTCAGGCTGAATTTCGGATAGGCGAGCGCGCGCACCAGCTCCGCGACAGTAGCCGAGGACACCAGCGGCTTGCACCGTTCCTGTTGCCATGCATGGCGCAGCGAAACGAGCCGGCCTTGTGCAAATACCAGCGCCGAGAGCACGATGTTCGTGTCCAGAACGACGCGGGGCGGGGCGGTCATTTCCTGGCTTTGCGGGCGGCCTTCGGCTGTGCTGCGCGCGCCCAGGCGACGGCGCCGGCGATGTCCTGCTCGTGCAGGTCGAGTTCAGCGAGCTTCGCGCGCACCGCGTCGGCACGCTGAATGCGAACGGGCGTGAGAATGATCTGGCCACCCTTGGCCTGCACGTCGAAATACTCGGTAGGGCCGACGGCATTCGTGACAGCCTTGGGCAGGGTGAGTTGATTCTTGGCGGTCATCTTGGCGAGCATCGCGAGCTCCAAGGGCAAAAGTAAGGATTCCTTACTTTATCACATTGGGTGTTTGCGGCTCAAGCAGCTCGCATATCCTCGCGCAGGATCGCGCCCGGATGGGTGGGGCGCCGCTTTGGATCTCGTAGAGACTTCGCCATCAGTGGTAATCCTCAATTCAGACGCAATCGAACAGCGCCATGAAGCCGTAGTCCATGTGAATCTGCATGTGGCAGTGAAATAACGTCAATCCGGGCTGGTCGGCGGCAAAGTCCACTTCCATCTCCTGGTATGCGCCCAGCATGGCCACGTCCTTGATTACACCGGAGGTGGACTTACCGGCGATCTTGGTCAACTCGAAGCTGTGCCGGTGCAGGTGCACCGGGTGAATGTCGTCGGTGGCATTGCGCATGCGCAGGCGATAGCGCCTGCCGCGCCGCAAGTGGAACATCGCGGTCATCTTGCCCATGTCGAACGGCACGCTATTGATCGTCCACAGATTGAAGCCTTCCGCCGCCGCTGGCTGCTTGGCAAAAGTCATTTCGATGATCTCGTCAGGAGCCACCGCCGCGCCGGCCCTTCCGAAACGCGTATAGTCCCAGCGCGAGTGTGCGGGCTTGACCCACCGCGGTTTGCCCTTGCGACCGGCGTATTCGACGACTATGCCCATCCCCTGGCTACGATCCTTGTCCGCCAAGTCGCCAAGCACCCAAACGCCTGGATGGTTCATCTCGACGATCGCAGAAACGCGTTCCGCGGTGCCAAGCCACAGCACCGGTACGGAGACAGGCGTCGGTACCGGGTTGCCGTCGAGGGCCACCACCTTGAACGTGTGGCCAGGCAGAGCCAGACTGCGAATCTCGGTAGCGCTGCCGTTGAGAATATGGAACAGCACGCGCTCTCCGCGCTTCACGCTGATCGGCTCGCCATGGCCCAGCATGCGGCCGTTGATGGTTAACAGGCGATAGCCGACCTCATAACCCTTCGGTGTCGAAGAAGCGCCTTGCTCGGCTTTCTCCGCCTGTTCCTTCAGGTCCGGCACAATGGCGGCGGGCGAAAGGAAATCCATCGCCATGTCGCCGCCGCGCATGAAGAACGGCTCGAACTCCTTCAGCGTCAGGAATACTTCACGGTCGTAAGCACCCGGCTCATGTTTGGGTTCTATGTAGACGGGTCCGACCTGGCCGCCGTACTGTCCCGCATGCAAATCGGGGCCTGCGCGCAGGTGTGTGTGATAGAAGCGGAAACCCGATGGCCCGGGCGTAAAGGCGATGCGACGCATGCCGTGTGCCGGGATAAATGGAGTTCCCTCTTCGGCGGCACCATCCACGTCGGCCGGAAGAAACTGCCCGTGCCAGTGCAGTTGTTCCGGCGTGTCGGTGTCGTTGTGAATGGCCACAACCACCCGCCGGCCTTCCTTCAAGCGCAGAAGCGGACCGGGGAATTGACCATTGTAAGTAGCAGTCGAAAGAATGCGCTGCGGGCCCACTTCAACCAATCCAGTGCCGATCCGGAGCGTGTAGTCCGCGGGTTCCCCGTGCGGCGCCAATCCACCTGCATTCGACCCGGAACCCGGACCCTGCGGCATCGTCATCGGGGACTGCGACAAGGCGGTGCGCGAGCCGAGCAGCGCCCCTCCTGTTGCAGCGCCGGCGAGCTTGATGAAACGACGGCGGGTCATGTGCCTCGATTGCATCGTGTCATCCTTCTGGAACAACTCGTCGTTGCTTCGCGGGTTCGTCTTCGATCCGATCATTCGGCAGCGAGGCGCTGCTCGCGCCCAGTGTACAGCGCGCAAGACAAGGTCAGGAATAGGCGAGTATGGCAGGAGTGTCGCCCGTCCTTTGCCCGGGAAACGCATAGCCTGCCAGCCGCGTGTGGCGCCGTAGCGGGGGCGGCGGGTATAATTTCGAGCGTTCGCGACTCGTAGGCAGTTCATGCGCCCGCTATTCGTCACTGGAATCGCCATCGCAATGGCCTTGCGTCTCGGATTGGAACAGACGTTCCAGGGCTTGCGCGAGCGCCGCTCGGGACTGCGCCCCGGGGAGTTCGCCTGCGTCGACCTGCACGGCATTGCCACGCCGGCCAACGGTCGCGCCGCATGAAGCGCGCGCTGGTCACCGGGGGAAGCGGCGCGCTGGGCGCGGCCATCTGCCGCGCGCTCGCGGCGGCGCCGCTGCACGTGATCGTGCACAGCCATGCACATCCCGAGCGCGCCGAGGCAGTGGCAGCGCAGATTCGCGATCAGGGCGGCAGCGCGGAAACCGTCTGCTTCGACGTCTGCGATTTCGCGGCCGCGTCGGGCGTGCTCGAGGCCTTGGTCGAGAGCGGCGGTGCGATCCAGGTGATCGTCAACAACGCCGGTGTGCATCTGGATGCGCCGCTCGCCGGAATGTCCGAGGGGCAATGGGACGAGGTGGTCGACGTGTCGCTCAAGGGCTTCTTCAACGTCACGCGGCCGCTGCTGCTGCCGATGATAGGGACGCGCTGGGGGCGCATCGTCAACCTGTCCTCGGTCAGCGCGCTGATCGGCAATCGCGGACAGGTCAACTATGCCGCGGCGAAGGCCGGGCTGCTCGGCGCAACCAAGGCATTGGCGCTCGAGGTTGCCAGCCGCGGCATCACGGTGAACGCGGTCGCCCCCGGGATCATCGCGACGCCGGGCACGGCCGCTGCCGTTCCCGACGGCATCGTCGCCAGCATGGTGCCGATGAAGCGGCGCGGCACGCCGGAAGAGGTCGCCAGCCTGATTGCCTATCTGGTCTCGGAAGGGGCCGGCTACCTGTCGGGGCAGGTGATATCGGTCAACGGCGCGATGGTGATGGGATAGGCGATGCACGAGCGCGTCATGCCCGGTCATGTCGCCTGCCGCATACTCTCCTCGGTTGTGTGCATCGCGGCGCTTGGTGCGAGCCTTCCCGGACACGCCGAGCAAAAGCCGCTGTGGGAGGCCGGATTGGGCATCGGCGCCGTGACCTTTCCGGATTATCGCGGATCGGACCGGACCCAGACCTACGTGCTGCCGGTGCCGTACTTCGTGTATCGCGGCGAATTCCTGAGGGCGGATCGCAATGGGCTGCGCGGCCGTTTTTTCGACAGCGACCGCGTCGAATTGAATCTCACCATGAATGCCTCGCCGCCGGTCGACAGCAGGCACAATGCCACCCGCCAGGGCATGCCTGACCTCAAGCCCACGGTAGAGATCGGGCCCTCGCTCGATCTGACCCTGTGGCGGTCCGGCGACAGGCACGCCAAGCTGGACCTGCGGCTGCCGCTGCTGACCGGCATCACGATCGAGGGCTCGCCCAAGTCGACCGGCTGGCAGTTTTCGCCGCGGTTCAATCTCGACCTGCAGGATCCCGCCGGCATGGCGGGCTGGAATCTCGGACTGCTCGCCGGTCCGCTGTTCGGAGACCGCAAGCAACACCAGTATTTCTATTCCGTCGCGCAGCAGTACGCGACTCCCGAACGCCCCGCGTTCGTAGCACCGTCCGGCTATGCGGGCGTGCAGTTCCTGGTCGCGTTGTCCAAACGCTTTCCCTCGTACTGGGTCGGCGGGTTCCTGCGCTACGACAGCTTGAGCGGCGCGGTGTTCGACGACAGCCCGCTGGTAAAGCGCAACAACTACCTGGCAGGCGGCATCGCGATAGCCTGGATCATCGGCGAGTCCTCGCGGAGGGTCGAGGTCACGGACTATTGAGAATTACGTAACTGCGCGACACTTTTCCCTCATTCCCACCCTTCTCCCGGGGGGAGAAGGGCTTTGCATCCCTCTCCCGCCGGGAGAGGGATCGAGGGTGAGGGAAATATGTCGGAATCGTAATTCGATGTCATGAGGTTGGGTAATACTCAATAGGGAAGGCCAGAGCAGGCAATGCGATGGGATACAATTCGGCGAGATGGATAACAGGCCGGTCTAAGCCATGAATACTCCCTCCGCGGCATCCGCGGCCGGTGCTTCCAGCTGCGACGTGGTGGTCATCGGTGGCGGGCCCGCGGGCGCGACAGCCGCGGCCTTGCTGGCCGAGCGCGACTACCGCGTGACCCTGCTTGAAAAAGACCACCATCCGCGTTTTCACATCGGCGAATCGCTGCTCCCCGCCAATCTGCCGCTTCTGGAAAAGCTTGGCGTGGCCGACGCCGTCAAGGCCATCGGTATGGAAAAATGGGGCGCGGAATTCGTCTCGCCCTGGCACGATCACAGGCAGACGTTCGAATTCGCCGATGCCATGGACAAGTCCATGCCCATGGCCTACCAGGTACGCCGCTCCGAGTTCGACGAAATCCTGATCCGCAACGCCAGCCGCAGGAATGCCCGCGTGGTGGAAGGCTGCCAGGTGCAGGACGTCGATTTCCTGCCCGACAACGGCGGTGTGCTGGTGCAGGCCCGGCACGATGACGGCCGCAGCGAAACGCTGCATGCACGTTTCCTGCTGGACGCTTCGGGCCGCGACACCTTTCTCGGCAATCGCTTCAAGGCCAAGCAGCGCAACAAGAAGCACAACAGCGCCGCGATCTACGCCCACTATTCGGGGGCCGAGCGCACCCCGGGCAAGGCCGCGGGCAATATCACCATCTTCTGGTTCGAGCATGGCTGGTTCTGGTACATCCCGCTGGCCGACGGCATGACCAGCGTCGGTGCGGTGGCCTGGCCGTATTACCTGAAGACGCGCAACAAGAAACCGCTCGATCAGTTCCTGCAGGAAACCGTTGCACTGTGCGCGCCCTTGAGCGAGCGGCTGCGGCACGCGAAGCTGAGCTCGCCGGTTACAGCCACCGGCAATTATTCCTACGTGTGCGACCGTACCCACGGCAGCAATTACCTGCTGCTCGGCGATGCCTATGCCTTCATCGACCCGGTGTTTTCTTCCGGCGTGATGCTGGCCATGCAGGGCGCCTTTGTCGGGGCCGACACCGTGGACACCTGCCTGCGGCATCCGCAGCAGGCGGCCGCCGCATTGAAGAGATTCGACGAGACGATGCGGATGGGTCCGGAGGCGTTTTCCTGGTTCATCTATCGGGTTACCAACCCCACCCTGCGCAACATGTTCATGGGGCCGCGCAACATCTTCCGGGTAAAGGAAGCGCTGCTATCGGTGCTGGCCGGCGACGTGTACGGCAAGACCCCGATCCGCGGCCCCTTGCTGCTGTTCAAAGGGCTCTATTACGCGGCATCCCTGCTCAATTTCAGGCGCACGTTGAAGGCATGGCGGATGCGCAAGCACAACATCCGGGTCGTGGATGACGCCGGCGCAGCGATGAACTGATGCGCGACACGGTATCTCCCCTGCAGGGTGCAAACATCATGCGCGCCGCATTGCGCGCGTTGCTGTATGGCTACGACTACCTGGTGATGTATCTCGGCCTGGCCTGGCTGGGGATACTGTGCCTGGCATGGACGCCGGTTGCGATGCTTGCCTGCCTGCTGCTGTCCGAGCGCCGGAGACGGGCGCTGGGGCGTTACGCCATCATGGCGGCGTTTCGACTCTACCTCGCCAGTCTCAGCGCGTCGCGCCGGTTCAGCTTCGACCTGGAGGCGCTGGATGTCCTGCGCGACGAACCGCCGCTGATACTTGCGCCCAATCATCCGTGCCTGCTGGATGCATTGATGGTGATTTCACGCTTGCCGAATGTTGCCTGCGTGCTCAAGGCCGAGCTGATGAACAATATCTTTCTCGGTGCGGGCAGCCGGCTGGCGCGCTACATCTGCAATGAACCGGTGCGGCGCATGATACAGCTGTCCGCCCAGGATTTCGACTGCGGCAGCCATCTGTTGTTGTTCCCGGAAGGTACCCGCACCACCTCCTGCCCGATCAATCCGCTCAAGGGCAGTATCGGCGTGATCTCGCGTCATGCGCAGGTGCCGGTGCAGACGATACTGATAGAGACCGATTCGAGGTATCTGAGCAAAGGCTGGCCGCTGTTCCGCAAACCGCCCATGCCGATCCACTATCGGGTGCGCCTGGGGCGGCGCTTCGATCCACCGCAGCATACCCGGCGCTTCATGGCCGAGCTGGAACACTACTTTGCGCATGAGCTGGTGCAGGGCTCGGCATTCCACCCGGCCAATTCCCTGCCCGAGCGGGCCGACCGTGCGCCCCAGCTCACTTCCCGTTCACCGTTATGACGGCCGGCTCGAGCACGCACCTCGTCCTCATCCCCAGCTACAACCCCGGTGCCAAAGTCTATGCAACCGTGCGTGCGGCACGCCAATACTGGACCCCCGTGTGGGTGGTGGTGGATGGCAGCACCGACGGCAGCGCCGAGGGCTTGCCGGCCATGGCGGCGCAAGACCCCGGCCTGCGCGTGATCGTCCTGCCGCGCAACCAGGGCAAGGGCGCGGCGGTACTGCACGGCCTGGAGGAGGCGGCAGCGGCGGGATTCAGCCACGTATTGACCATGGATTCGGATGGCCAGCACCCACCCGAGCGCATCCCTGCCTTCATGGCGGAATCCTCCAGGCAGCCGGCTGCGATGATATTGGGCGTGCCGGAATTCGATGCCAGTGCGCCGAGCTTGCGCGTGCGAGGGCGGCGCATATCGAACTGGTGGGCGAATCTGGAAACGCTGTGGGCGGGCATAGGCGATTCGCTGTTCGGGTTCCGCGTGTATCCGGTCGAAGCATTGCGGCGGGTGATGCGCGATCAGCCGTGGATGCGCCGCTTCGATTTCGACCCGGAGGCCGTGGTGCGCCTGTGCTGGCGCGGAGTGAGGCCGGTCAATCTGCCCGCCCCGGTGCGCTACTATCGCGCGGAAGAGGGCGGCGTGTCGCACTTCCGCTACCTGCGCGACAACCTGTTGCTGACCTGGATGCACACGCGCCTGTTCGTCGGCTTTGTGTTGCGCTTACCCTGGTTGCTGGTTAGACGTGCGCTGGGACGATTTTAGCGATTCCGACATATTTCCCTCACCCTCGGTCCCTCTCCCGGAGGGAGAGGGATGCAAAGCCCTTCTCCCTCCGGGAGAAGGGTGGGGATGAGGGAAAGGTGTCGCCCAGTTACGTTATTCTCAACAATCGGTCTTGACCGCCTGATATTCCGAGAACACGCCGAGCTCCAGATGCCGCTTGACCTGCGTCAGTCCCGCGGCGCCCAGTGCCGCCACGACTTGTTCGGGGGGTACGCAGGCCTCTATGCTGTCCCAGTGATAGCGCCAGATCGTCGCGGTGTCCTTTTGCCGGGAAACGAATCGCGCCAGGAACGGCAGCACGGCGCGCATATAGTGCTTGAGCAGCCATCGCGCGAAACGGTTTTGTGCCTGGGTGATTTCAAGTATGCAAAGACGGCCACCGGGCTTCAAGACCCGTTCGAACTCTGCAAAGGCCACAGCCAGATCGCCGATATGGCGCAGCGCATAACCCATGCTCAAGAAATCGAAATGATTGTCAGGGAAAGGCAGGGACTCGGCGCGACCTTCGATCAATGTCATCGCGTCGGGTAACTTGCTGGCGGCCAGCATGCCGGGGCTGGGATCGACCCCGGTGACCAGGGCGGCATCGCCGGCCAGGATGCAGGCTTGCGCCGCAAGCAGGCCGGTGCCCACGCCGACGTCCAGGACCTTCATGCCGGTTTTCAGACCGCCGCGAACGAGCGCCTGGCGCCGATAGCGGGAACCGGATCCCCATGCGAATATGGCCTCGATATGGTCGTAATCCGCGGCGGTGTTGTCGAACATCCGGCGCAAGTAAGATTGCCGATCCTGCTCGGTTGGGTAGTAATCGGTCAGCGGGACGTGCGGTGCATGCACTGGAGCAGGCTTGGAGGGAGTCATGTCGTCACTCGCCGTTGGACGATGCCGCCGCTGCCGCGGGTAACCGGGGAATCTTCATGGAGCCTCTCCTGAAGGGGGGGTGAGCGCGCCGGCATCGAGTACGACCGCGGCGCGCCCGTCCAGCAGCAGGCGGCCGGCTGCGCTGACGCTGAACCGATAGAGAACATTGTTTTCGCTGTGCGTAACGCAGGTGGCTTCCACCAGCAGGTCGGCGGCGATGTCGTCCAGCCGTGGCACGTGCAACTGTGCGCCGCGCACGCTGACGAGATATCCGACCCGAGCGCCGGCACTGTCCGGCGATGCCAGCAAGGCACCGTGCACGGCCATGGCCTGTGCCGCGTATTCGATGCCGCAGGCGGCGCCTAGGCGGCCGTAAGCGCGCAAGGGGTTGTCGGCGGCGCGGTGGCTGCTCGCGCGACACTGGATGCGCTGCGGGTCCCACGCTTCGACATGATCCAGCAGGCACATGCTGCCCTGATGCGGGATGTGGCGGGCAATCCAGGCGCGATTCAGTCCGGTTTGATTCAGCACGGCGCGATTGCCACGGCGAGACGCGTGTTGTCGAGGTAATCCAGCACCACGTGCTTGTCCTGCCGCAGTGCGATTCCGCGCAACAGCGGCAAGCCACGCGCGGCGGGGATGGCTGTCCGCAGGATCTCGAGCGCGGCATCGTCGAGTCGGTCTGCGCCGGCGTCGGTGAGGCCGACCGCGATTTGCGCCAGCGCCCGCGCGCTGCGTTGCGGCGCCAGCACCAGCGCAATGCCGAACGCATCGGGGATGGGGCGGGCGCTGAATAGCGGCTCCGGGTAAGCGGTATCGCACGCCAGCAGGACGCTGCGCGTGTTATCGACCACGACCTGGGTCAGCGCTTCCAGCAGACCGGCGCCGAAGCTGGCGTCGAAGGCGCTCAGCACCGATGATGCGGTCATCGCGCCGGTGGCGATACTCCAGTAGCCGGCGGCAACGTTATGCACGGAATTGTGAAAGCGGGTCGGGGAGATCTGCCGGTCATCCGAAGCGAGCATTTCACAAATGACGTGACAGTTTTCCCCATCGCCGCCGGACGCGGAAAACACGCTGGGCAAACCGGCCGCGTCGATTCCGGCCGCTGCGATGGCTTCCAGCCCGGTCGCCAGGGTGAGCTTGACGATCGGGCAGCTGCGCCGGCGTTCTGCCGCGGGCAACAACGCGGGTGAAGGCAGTACGGTCTTGCGTGGCTGGTAGGGCTGCTGCCCGCCAAGGACGGCCTGGCCGGTCAGCCAGTCGCTCAAACCGGGGCCGAGCAAGCCGATGCCCTCGATGTACGCGGTGAGTCTGTGCATGGGTCTATTGAGAATTACGTAACTGCGCGACACTTTTCCCTCATCCCCACCCTTCTCCCGGGGGGAGAAGGGCTTTGCATCCCTCTCCCTCCGGGAGAGGGATTGAGGGTGAGGGAAATATGTCGGAATCGTTATTCGGTGTCATGGAGTTGGGTAATACTCAATAATCCGCGCGAGCGAAGATCAGGCTGCAATTGGTGCCGCCGAATCCAAACGAATTGCTGAGCGTGCGCGCCACCGGCTGCTCGCGATTCTCCAGCACATAGTCGAGGCCCAGCGTCGGGTCGAGTTGCCGCGTGTTCAGCCCCGCGGGCAGCAGGCCGTGTTGCAGCCCCAGCGCGCAAATCACCGCCCCCACGCCACCGGCGGCGCCCAGGGTGTGGCCGGTCGCACCTTTGGTGGAGCTGCACGGCGTGCCCGAGCCGAACACGTATCGGATCGCCTTGGCCTCCGCTGCGTCGTTGCTTAGTGTGGCGGTGCCGTGCAGGTGGATATAGTCGATTTCGGATGGCTTCAAACCCGCCGTCTTCAGCGCATCCTGCATCGCCATGCGCGCACCCAGGCCCTCCGGGTGCGGCGATGACATGTGGTGGGCATCGCTGGTTTCGCCTATCCCGAGCAGCAGCACGGCATCGGCATCCAGGTGTTCCGGGGCGCGTTCCAGCAGCGCGAAAGCAGCCGCTTCACCGATCGAGATGCCGTTGCGTTGCACATCGAATGGGCGACATGGGTGCTCGGAAACCAGGCCGAGCGAGTTGAAGCCATACAGGGTGGTCAGACACAGCGTATCCACGCCTCCCACCACGGCCGCGTCCACCAGTCCCGCCGCCATCATGCGTCGCGCCGAGCCAAACACCTTGGCGCTGGACGAACACGCCGATGACACCACGACCGCCGGACCCGTCAGGCCGAGATAATGGCGTGCGAAATCCGCGACGGAAAACGTATTGTGCGTGGTGCGGTAATTGAAATCCGCTGGCAATGCGCCGGTCACCGGGTCGCGTCGCCGGTAGGCCAGCTCGGTTTGCAGAATGCCTGAAGTGCTGGTGCCGAGAAACAGTCCAATGCGCTGCGCGCCGTATCTTGCGATGGCAGCGCGCACCGCCTCGGCAAAGCCGTCCTGCGTCAGTCCCAGCAACGCGAGCCGGTTGTTGCGGCAATCGAAATCGGCCAGGTGCGCGGGAAGCTGGACCGCATCCACCCCCTGCACCTCGCCAACGAAGGTCGCCAGATCCACCGTATCGAACGCGCACGGCGCCAGCCCGGCGCGACGCTCGCGCAGCGCGGCCAAGGTCTGGTCGAGCCCGCGACCGATGCTGCTGGTCGCGGTGAAATGGGACAGCCAGAGCGGGTTCAAAGAAGAGCAAGCCGATCGCAAGTAAGAGAGGATTCTAGCAAGTTCCAGTGCCGGGTTTGGATCAAATGGACGGGTGGCGGACTTCATCGGTCACGCCGGCGTCCACGCGATGCCGCAATGACAGACAGGCAGCCGTCACCCCCAGCACCAGACCGGCAAACACGTCCACCGCCACATGCTGGCGTGTGGCCAGGGCGGAATATACGATGACGATGCACCACACCCAATTGAAGACGAGTATCCACGCCGGCGCGCCAAAGCGGCGCAGCAGGTGATGCAACCAGATACCCGAAAAAGCGGCCGTGGCGACGTGAAGCGAAGGGCAGGCATTGCCCGAGGCATCCATGTTCTTGAGGAAAGCCACGTCGGGATACTGGGTCCAGTCGATATCGGCTGCGGGCACTGCCGTGGGCCAGAAGTAGAAGACGACCAGCCCGGCAAGGCAGGTCCCGGCCATGGCCAACCCATAGCCATACAGCTCGCGCCGCGTCGCCAGCAATGCCGGGGGAAGGGAAACATAGACCCACAGCGACAGGTACAAGGGCAAGGCCAGAGGCTGAAAGCCGATCAGGCGATCCAGCAAGGTGACGGGCATCACCGTTGTCGGGTAGGCCGGGTCCTTGAGCAAATAGAAATAGGCACCGAAAAACAGGCCGATGAAAAGCGGCGTTCCGATACTCTTGAGATAGCCATGTCTGGGTATGACCGCCGCAGCTTGACGGTACCAGGGCGTCTGCCGGCCATTTTCGTTCAAGGCTCGCTTTCGCTGGGATGCCGCAATACCCGCACGCATCATGCCAGGGCTTGACGCAAGGTGATGAAACGCAGATCGGCTGCTCTGGCTGCGGCCAGAATGGCGGGGAGCACCTGGAGAATTACCGGGGTGCCGTCGAGCGCGCGGGCAGCGTTGCCATCGTGCAACACCAGGATGGCACCCGCTCGCAGGCCGCGTAACAGCTTGTTCTTGACGCGCTCGACGTCGCCGATCCGGGTGTCGAAACCGCGCGCCGACCAGCTCGCAAGCCGCAGCCCCAGGCGAGCGAGCACGGGATCGAGCAAAGGATTGCGCAAGCCGGCAGGGGCACGAAAGAACACGGGAGGCCGGCCGGTGATCGTGGTGAGCGTTTCCTGGGCGGCCTGCAATTCGCGCAGGTAGCCGGAATATCCCAACAGCGCAAAAGAGTGGCGGTGATGCTGGCTGTGGTTTTCCACGGCATGGCCGCGGCGCACGATTTCGCGGCACAAGTCCGGGTAACGCGCGGCATTATCTCCGACGCAGAAAAAGGTCGCCTGGGCAGCGTAGCGATCCAGCATATCCAGTACCTGCGGAGTGACGCCGGGATCGGGGCCGTCGTCGATGGTAAGGGCGATGCCATTGTTGGCGGTGGCTGCGGCGGGCAGCCGTGTCCAGTTCGGCCCCAGCCAGCGGCTGCGCGGCCACAGCCCGACCAGCGTGATCAGGGCGTGATTGGCAAGCGCGGCGCCCAGCGCCCAGCGCCACTGCCCGGGTTCGGCGATGACGACA
>Ga0080064_1006270_pt1 | contig 13024 bp, 13 predicted proteins | sample Subgrocontami54m_FD_69260 | JGI IMG/M metagenome (GOLD analysis project Ga0080064, IMG submission 69260) | Subsurface groundwater microbial communities from S. Glens Falls, New York, USA - GMW46 contaminated, 5.4 m (SPADES assembly) (version 2) ...
CTGTTTCACGCCGGGTTGATTATAGGGAACCTGGCCGGACTACTCACTTTCACCAGGGTGGGGTACCGTATGGGGCTGGTGTCGCGCCTGTTATCAGGCGGCAAGATCGACGGCACCGACCAGCAGTTATAAAACTTTCCTCTTTCAGCGTTTCCCCCAGTCTCATGTATAGGGTGGTTTGCTTATGCCGGGCTACATTGTGACCCCAGGCTAAAGATTTCGGCCAAAAACTCCGATCATGATCCAAAGGAAGGACTATGGATTCAATGGACGCAATGATCTGGATGTTCCTCCCCATCTTCACCGCGATGGGCTCGGCGCTGCTTGCTTTCTATATCATGCAAGCCAAGCTGGAAGTGGCGATCGCGAAGGAACGGGAGGCCTTGATTGAGACCAAAGCAGCACTGAATTCGCAGGAACAGCATACGGAGGCCAAGTTAAAGGCAGTGGAGGAGAGCACACGGCGAAAGTCGATGGACGATTTTCTGGCGGATTTCCGAGTGGAGGAGCGGCATTATATGCGCGAGAACAAGTCCTTGTTCCTGACCCGTAAGTCCATGGTTTTACAGGAGCGACTCTACTTCCGGAACCTGCCATTGTCCAACTGGGTGGAGCACGAGATGACGGTGGAGGAGGGTGGTGATATTCAAAACCTCGCCCGCGCCTGTTCCATCTTTTCCGCCAAGGGTTTAGGCGAAAAGACGGCCCTGGTGGGTGTTGGCGGATCCAGCAACGGCATGAAGTTCCTGGAATAGCTGCCCACCTGGCGTAAACCTTATCTTTCCGCCTCTCGTCCAGAGAGATATGATGGGCGTGATGGTGGAACCGATGGCGCCCGGCTGCGTGTCCGAAGCAGGGCATGCCGGTGCCGCGCTCGACTTCGGAACGTGGATGATGGCCGAGCAGCGCCGCATCTTCTCGCTCTGCTACCGGTTCCTGCAGGACCGTGACGAGGCCGATATGGCCACGCAGGACTCCTTCCTCAAAGCTCATCAAGCGATGGAACGTGGCGCCCTTGGGGTGCAGGATCACTCGCGCTGGTTAACCCGAATTGCGGTCAATACGTGCCTGGACCGGGTGCGGAGCCGTACCTGGCGGTTCTGGCGGCGCCGGACCGGACGGGAGGCGGAGGAACAGATCCTACAAACGAGATCCTCGGCCAGTCCGGGACCGGACCAGGAGGTCTTCGCCGGCCAGATCGGGAAGCGGTTGGAGGCGGCGCTGGACCAGCTTTCGGCACGGCAAAGGGCGGTCTTCACATTGCGGCATTACGAGGACCTGCGGCTGGAGGAGATCGCCGGGATACTGGACCTGGATGTAGGCACCGTCAAGGCACACATGGCGCGGGCGGTAGCCAAATTGAGAAACGAACTGAAGGATTTATATGCATTGGACCGATGATCACCTGTTGAATCACTTATACGGGATCAGTGAGGCGGATATCCATCTGGATACATGCTCGGCCTGCGAGGCTCGCCTGCAAGCGATGGCGCTGAGGATGAGGAAACAACAAGTGCTTGCAGGACCCGAGTTCACCGAGCAGGATCTGGCGGCACAGCGCCGGAATATCTATCGCCGATTGGATGGGCCGGTTCCGTCACGCTGGGAATTTCCCTGGAAGGCTGTGCTGGCTACGGCCACAGTGCTGCTGATCGGCCTGGAGCTGTCCGCGCCGAAGCCGAAAGCGGATCCGGGAAACAGGCTGATGGCATCGGGCGGGGACAGCCGGTTTTACACCGAGATTTACGCGTCGATGGAAAGTCACGAACCGCGAGCCGCCTCACCCATCCGCGGTCTTTTTGAGGAGCAATAAAATGTACCGTCTACTTGTCGCCTTGACACTACCCCTGTTTGCGTTCGGGCAACAGCCGCGGAGTTTCTTCCCCTGGTGGGAGACGCCGCTGGTGCGCGATATGAACCTGAGCGAGGATCAACAGAAGCAGATCCGAAAGATACAACGTGAAACGCGAAGCCAGATGGTGGATCTACGCTATGCCCAGGAAAAGGCCGAGATCGAACTGGAAAACCAGTTTAACGAAGAAACCGCGGATACGCGCAAGACAAATGATGCGATTGAAAAGCTGGTGCGGGCGCGTGGCGACTTGACGCGGGCCTTCGCACAACTCAGCTTGAAGCTGCGCGCGGTACTGACGCCGCAACAATGGCAGGAGTTGCAAAAGCGACGCCCCGCACAGGACCGGATGAGACCGGGGAGGGGGCCGCAAGGACCGGAAGGGCCGGAAGGGCCGCCGAACGGACCGCGTCCGGGCCGAGGGCCGGGAAAGGGCGGACCGCAACCCGACGCGGAACTGGATTAGTTGCGAAGGACCGCATTTCCCGGGTCCAAGGTTACTTTCACCGGCTTGGCTGGGAGCGCCAGCGTCCGTACGGTTGGTTCGGCGCCGGTGGCGATCCATTGGATTTGTGATTTTCCGCCGGGCATCAGCACCTCCACCGGGACCTGCAAGCTGGTTTGTTCCTCCACGCCGGATTGAGTCAATGTCAGAGTCAGTCTGTAGCCTGCCGGTTTGCCTCGGACCGAAGTTACGCGGACCGATGAGGAGAGGTTGAGCGTTGGGATGCCGGTGTTTTCCACCCAGTGATCAAAGAACGCATCGAGTTTGGGATCGGCTGAACCTTTCGGCATGTAGGAGGCGGCCAGTTCCTGGAACTGGGCCACGGCGAGGGGCTGGAAGCGGTAGCGTTTGCAGACCTCGCCGAGCAGCTTGAGGAAGTTTTCCAGGCCAAGCCGGCATCGCAGCATGTGCATGATCCAGGCGCCCTTGCCGTAAACGATGGCATGCCATGCGCCCGGGGCGAGCGAGCTCTGAAGCCTGCCGCCGAGACGGATGGGCCCGGACGATTCGATGGTTTCGCCGTCCTTGTTCTTCTCGAGCAACTGCTCCTTGTGGCGGGTCATTGCATCGGCCAAGGCGTGTGCGCCTTTTTTCTTTTCGAGCATCAGCAGGGAAGAATAGTTCGACAACGCCTCCATCATCCAGTCTTCCTGAGGCGAGGCCGAAGTGACGACGTTGCCCCACCATTGATGCGCGGTTTCGTGGGCATGGAGAAGTTCCGAGAAAAACTGTTGCTGCTGAGCTCCGCGCGTATAGGCAGGCCGGTCGGCCGGGTTCAAATAGGAGATGGTGGACAGGTATACGAGGCCTGGGAAACCTTGCCCGAAACCGCCGGGAATCGGCGACACCATCAGTGTATTGAGGGCCGGCGGCCCGAGGTTGGACTTGAAAAACTCGAAGGCTGCCGCGACTTCGCTGGCAAGCGAGGTGAGGCGGAAGGCCGGGTCTGGGATCGATGCCGGAATTTGCAACGCCTCCGTCATGCGGCGCGGCGGACCTCTTTGCGGGAACGGGTTGGGAGGAGGCGGCAGCAGAATGGTTTCCCGGCGCGGCGGCAAGAGGAAAATGTCCAACTCCCGGTTCGCGTAAACTTCCACGGCGAGTTCGCCGCGGGTAATCCTGGTTTGGGTGTAGTTGCCCAGGTTGAAACCAGCGACGCGAATGGGCGCCGGTGTGAGGCGGCGCGTGGTGCGGATGTTGTCTTCGGTGTGATCTTCCTTGACGTCTCCGGGAAACACCATTTGAAGGCGCGCCGGATAAGAGAAGGTGATGTCGAAACGCGCAAACTGAATGCCGGAGCGCGGATACCAGTTGGCGCGGGATCCGACAAAGTAGACATCCTTGCCGGCGGGCCGGACGACTGTCCCCTCATGCTCCACCTCCACCTCGTAGTGACGCCCGAGTTCCAGCGGCTGGACGGGAACCACCAGAAACAAGGCGCTTTCGTTGCGGCGGATGAGATTGGCGCGGAATGACTCGGGAGAGAAGACCTGGGCCGGCTCGCCATTCACGCGCACCGCGGTGACCTTCATGAAAGTGGAAATATCCAAGCCAAAGACGTTTAGATTGCCACGCACCGGGGTGAGGGTAAACTGTGTGGCCGCTTTCAAGTAGAGCTCGGAATTGAGATCAGCCTGAATTCGAAAATTGGCGAGGGAAAAGTTTTCTTGCGCCGGCGAACGTTTGTTCTCGCGAAAGGATCGCGCCGGGAAACTGGTCCAGGTGTCATAGTAGGCACGGTTGTCGCGATACTTCAGTTGACCGACGTAGATGGAATCCCGGGCTTCCGGATCCAGATAGACGTCGAAGTTGCCGAGCCGCCTGCCCTGCAAGGCGGTGTAGAAGATTCCATTGGAGGTGCCCGCCCTGCCGCTGAGAATCTGATCCAGCAGGCGCACGGCGAAACTAGCCGACAAGTTGGCGAGGACCCGGTTGTAGGCGTCCGCCAGCAGCAGGCCGCGCTCCGGGCTTGGACGAAGGTCGCCCTTCGCGCGGACGGCCGCCATCAGGGCCTCGGCGGTGTCGTCGGTGAACAACATGAGCGCGGTAGCAAAGTGCTCGTTGAGGTTGGGGGACTGGGTGAAGGCGGAAAGCGAGATCCGCTCCCCGCGCGAAGGAGGCAACAATAACAGTTCCGCATCGCCGCCATCCACGTCGGCGGAAAACACCGCGGAAAGACGCCGCCCGGCCACCGGCTTGCCAAAAATGAGGTAGCCTTCGTTGAAATAAAACCGGAAGTCCTCGCGCGCGAAATGAATCTCGCGGACGCGGTAGCATTGCTCGGGATCGAGTTCAGCCTTGCGCAAGCTACCGGCCAGTTCTTGTACCTCATTCGCGGCGAAAGCCGTAGCGGCGAAGGCGAGGAGCAGCAAGGAGGAGCAGCGTTTCACTTCCTCCAGTTTATCGCCTAAGCCGCCTTTGCCGTGACCTGGTGCAGGCTCTGGTCCAGCGCCTGGATAAAGTTGTCGATATCCGGACGGCCGATGTTGAGCGGCGGCGAGATTCGGATGACGTTCCCGAAAATGCCGCCACGGCCGATAAGAATCCGCTGGTCGCGCGCGGCCTCCATGAGCCGGAGCGCTTGCGCGGAGGCGGGTGTCTTGGAGATACGGTCCTCCACTAATTCGATCCCCTGCATCAAGCCCATGCCGCGGACCTCACCAATGAGTGAATACTTTTCCTGCAGCTGCTCAAGGCATCCTCTCAGGTAAGCGCCCATGTTGGCGGCGTTCACGGCCAGGTTCTCATCCTCAATCAGTTGGATGACGGCGCGGGCGGCCGCGGCCGGGACCGGTCCGCCTCCAAAGGTGGAGATGTTCAGCTTCTGAATGCCGCCGGCTACTTCGGGGCGCGCGGCGGTCAATCCCATCGGAAATCCGTTGGCAATGCCTTTTGCGCTGGTAATGATGTCCGGGGTGACTCCCCAATGTTCGATGCCCCACCACTTGTTGCCGGTGCGGCCCCATCCGGTCTGCACTTCATCGCTGATAAAGATGCCGCCGTGATTGCGGACGATGTCGGATACGATTTTGAAATACTCCTTGGGCGGGGTGATGAAACCGCCGACACCTTGAATCGGCTCGGCGATCATGCCCGCGATCTGACCTGTTGTCGTGGTCCGGATCAATTCCTGCACATCCTGGGCACAGCGCACATTGCAATCGGGGTAGGTGAGCCCGAACGGGCAACGGTAACAATAGGCGTTGTGCGCGAACGTGATTCCGGCCTGCACCGGAGGACCCATCTTCCAGGCCGACTGCCCTGTAATTCCTATCGCCAGAGCGGATCGGCCGTGATAGGCGTGGCGCAGCGCAATGATTTCCGAGGAGCCGGTATAGCAGCGTGCGGCGACAATAGCGGTCTCGTTGGCTTCTGTGCCGCTGCAGGTGAAAAACGACTTCCACCCCTGTCCCGGCGCAATGGAGGCGATCTTGCGGGCCAGCGCGGCCTGCGGCTCGGTGGCAAATACGGTGGAGACGTGCTGCAGCTTATCGACCTGCTCATGCACGGCGCGGTTCACCTTTTCGTTGCAGTGGCCCACGCTCACGGTCAAAATGCCGCCAAAGAAATCCAGATACTGGTTGCCGTCGGCATCCCAAACAAACTGGTCTTTGGCATGCGTGATCACCAGCGGTTCGGAATAGTAATGAAAAACGGACGGAAAGAGACAGTCCTGGTTGGCGAGAATGATTTCTTCCTTGGTCATGAGGTACCTTGAGTCAATGCTACCGCCAACCGCGGTTCCAAGGCTGCTGGAGCGTGGCATCGTTGGCGTAGCGTTTCACGGTGAACTCGACCTGGCCGCCCGCTCCCGGCGCGAGCTTCACATACAACACCGGCCCGTCCACCTTCACGCTTTGCCCGCCGACCTTCGCCGAAACAAACTGGTGCTCGCCATAGGCGCCGGCCTGGACCGCCACCACGCGCGGCTCAAGGTTATTCACGTTGACCAGGGTCAGTGTGGTCGAATCGGCTGAAAACTTCTCCACCAGCGCGGCGACATCCTCGGGCAGGCCGCTACGCTGTTTCACCGGATCGAAGTATCGCACGCGGGCGTGGAGAGTCCAGATGTTGCCGGTCAGATAGGAACCGAGGGTCAGCTTCGATAGAGCGCCCGTGGCGGCCGGGTTCAATCCCATCAGATAGTCGGCCAGCCGCGTATCGGCGGAGGTGTCATCCTCCTCCATCCCGCGCATCTTTTCGCGAACAAAACTGAGGTCGCCGCGGAGAGCCTTTTCCGGGTAGGAATCCGCCTTGCCGTCGAGGAAGGAGATCCATTCATCGGCGGGCAGGAGCGCCCGGTCCTTGCCGTCCATGGACCAGAGATAGATTTCCGTCAGCCGGTTGCCGAACAGATTCGACGTCCAGTTGTACCATTCCTCTTTGCCATCCGAGTACTTGTATCCACGCGGATCTCCGAAACCGGTAGGGAGCATGGTCCTTCCATTGACGACTTTCTTGTTCTCATACATGTTGGCGATCTGCTTGCGCAGCGTTGCGACAAAGCCTGGATCGCCCTTGCTCAACAGGTACGCATTGCCGAATCCGGGCCATGAGCCCGCGTCGAACGTGTTCCGATGCGCCATCTCGTCGATCTCGCCATCGAAGATGGTGAAGTTCCAGCCGTAGGTGCCTTTGTACCACTTGCCGCCGTACTCACCGCCTACCTTGCCGTTTAGGCCGATGTTGGTGGGGATATTGCCGCCATTGCCGTCGGTCCGCTGCTTCCACGCGCCAACGTATTCGAGAACCCAATCCTTGTACTTCTTTTCGCCGGTAAGCATGTAGGCGTTGGTGGCAAGCCCGGTGGAGGCGAGATTCAGCGGATGATCGCCGACACTGTCCAGATACTCGGCGCAATGCGCCAGCATCTTGTCATAGACCGACATCAGGTCCACCATCCCGCCGCGGCCCTGTTTGCCGTGGAGCAGGTGAAATACTCCCGGTACAGCATCGCCGACCCAATCGTAGGTGGTGGCCTTGTGCATCATCGGACCTTTGCTTCCGGTCCAGATACTCTTGATCACCTTGTTGACAGGATCGTAGTTGGGCGCGTCGGGATCCTCATTCATGTACAAGCCGGCAAAGCGCTTCATGCGCAGGCGCAGCACCGGGCTGTCGGGTTCAGAGAGGCCGAGAAACATGAATCCGCGCATGCCTTCGCCGGTATGAAACCAGTCCGACTGGGTGACGAACTCCTTGTGATAGGCGCCGTTCTCGGCGATCTTGGTCTTCACTGTGCGCAGCTCTTTGTACTGAACCAAGTGGCCTTCGAGGGCTTTCTTGTAGGCTTGCAGCACGCCATCGGAGCCGCCGAGCGCATGGAGAAGCGTCCAGTTGTAGAAAGTCTCGATGGCGTCATCGGGACCGTCGAGCGTGCCCCAGCGCGGAGTGTGCAGCAGGTAGCCGCGGGAGTCCACATATTTGCCGGCGAAACGTTCGCACGCGGCCGAACTCTGCTTGAGCAGCTCGCGCTCCAGCAGCGCCCAGGCGGGCGCGGGCATCGGCTTGGCGATGGTGACGGCCGGTTCGGTTGCGAACCCGATCGCGGCGATTGACAACAGCAGTAATGGTTTCATTTCGAATCTCCTCCTCTATTCCGGAAAGCGCCAGATGCGCAGCGCATTTTTGCCTAGCAGCAGGGCGCGGTCTTCCGTGGTATAGAAGTCCAAAAACTTATCGACAAACTCCAGTTCCTTGTCCATCGGCAGTTCCCAGCGCGGCCGCGGATAGCCGGTCCCCCAGATCAGTTGTTTTCCGCCGAACTCTTCATAGGTCGCTTTGAAGTAAGGAATTGTATCGCGGTAGGGATACTCTTTGGTGAGCGAGAGTTCGTATGGTTCGGAAGCGCTTACCCAAACCTGCGGAAACTTTTTCAACACGAACATCTTCCTGAACTCCGGCCATGGGTCGGCGAGCTTGAGGTCCGGCTTGCCCAAGTGATCGATCACGATCTTGACGCCCGGGAACCGGCCGGCCATATCTTCCAGCATCGGCATCTGGTGGGGGAGGATGTAGAAGTTGAACACGGCTTGCAGCCGTTCGGCCTCCTTCCACAGCGGATAGAGGTCCTTTGAATTGAGCCAGGTGGATTGCGGATGATAGATCGGGCTGAATCGCATGCCCTGAAATCCGTGCTCCCGCACCCAGTACCGGAGCCGGTCGGCCGCTTTGGGATCTTCCGGGTTCAGCAGGCCATGCGCGACGAACAGCTTGGGGTATTTGTGCAGGCTGTAGCTGATGTAGGAGTTGTCCCATCCGAAGAAGCGCGGATTGATGAGCACCGCGTAGCGCAGGCCGAAATCCTTCATCTGTTCCACTTGATTCTCGATCGGGGCGGCCATGGGGACCTTGAGGTTTGGCCGTTCGGGGTGGGCGAAGGGAAATTTCGGATCCAGTGTCCAGACTTCCAGGTGCGTGTCGATGAGCAGCCGGTCTTGCGCCGCTAAGCCGGCCGCCAACTGCCCGAGCAAGGTTCTTCTCGTCATATGCATGGCCTGACCATCATACTGCGCAGGAGGCGCGCATGGAAGGGCTTGGCTGACCGTAGACTGGAATCTCAGGCCTATCCCATGTCAGCTACAGTTATCGTCGAATTGCTTTTGCTGCTTCTGCTGGCGGTATCCGGGGTTGCGCTGCTCACCAGCCGGTGGAAGGATCCCTACACAATCGCCCTGGTTTTTGCGGGCTTTGCCATTGATCTGTTCCACGTTCCGATCAAGGAGGTAGCGGGCCACTCCCAGCTCCTCACACCGGACGTGATTTTTGTCCTCTTCCTGCCGGCCCTCTTGTTCGAATCCAGTCTGAACATCGAGATCACTCACCTGCGGGAAAATTTTTGGCCGATCATCCTGTTGGCTGTGATCGGAGTTGGGGCCGCCACAGCCATTACCGGCTTTGCCGTGTATCATTTTCTCGGACTGCCTATCCTGACGGCTCTGCTTTTCGGCTCCCTCATCACCGCCACCGATCCGATCGCGGTGATCGCCTTGTTTCGCGACTTGAACGTCAGCAAGAGGCTAAGTGTGATCGTGGAGGGAGAAAGCCTTTTTAACGACGGTACCGCGCGGCGGTCACTTTCCAACTCCTTCTCGCGGGAATCCTGACAAATCATTTTGATGCGGTGATGAGTATACGCCAGTTTCTCGTCGTGGTGATTGGAGGAGCCCTGCTGGGGTTGCTGGTAGGCTATGCGGCCAGCAAGATCACGGCGCAGGTGGATGAGCCGCGCATCGAGATCACCCTGACCACGATCGTCGCCTACGGCTCCTACCTGCTGGCCGAACAACTGCATGTCTCCGGTGTGATCGCCACTGTTGTAGCGGGGCTGACCATTGGCAATTATGGAGCGCGACAGGGTATGAGTCCAAGGACCCGCGTGTCGGTCTGGTCCTTCTGGGAATACCTTTCCTTTCTCGCCAATTCGCTTATATTCCTGCTGATTGGGATTGAGGTCCACGTGGGACAAATCCTGGAGTCCTGGTGGACCATACTCATCGCCTTGGGAGCCGTCCTGTTGGGCAGGACCCTGGTAGTGTATGCCTTGTCCCCGTTGAGTGGCCGGTTTGGAGTGCCGATCCCGGCGCGATGGAATCCTGTGATGGTCTGGGGCGGGTTGCATGGAAGCGTATCCATCGCCTTGGCACTCAGCCTACCGGAAAATTTTCCATATCGCAGTACTCTCCTGACGCTTTGTTTCGGTGTCGTGGCGTTCTCCATCGTTGTGCAAGGCCTGACGATGAAGCCGCTGTTGCGATGGCTGGGAATCGTGGAAGAGGTGGACCGCAACTACTCGATGAACAAGGCCAAGCAACTTACCTTAAGCGCTTCCCGCACAGAATTGGATCTACTGCGGGAGATGAGAGCCGGCTCCCAGCCTGTCTATGAAACCCTCTCGCACGAGATCGAAAAGCGCGCCCTCGATCTCGAAGCCGGAGTGCGAGGGATTCAGGCGGCGAATCCGGAACTGGTGGAAGAGGAGATGCGCCAGGCAAAGCTAAGAATGCTCACTGCGGAGCGATCCGCCCTCCAGCGCGGGGTGATTGAAGGCATCGTCGAACACGAGATCAGCGAGAATATCCTGGCCGAGGCCGCGGAAGAGATCGACCGGCTTACAAGACACTCCGACTAAAGCGCCAGCGGCTAATTCAACCCGGGAGAGTGCGGCCGCACCGGCCTTGGCCGCGAAGCCAGTCAGAGCGGACGCCACCGGGACAACATGAGCGCGGCAATCAAGGCGGCCAGCGCGTTAAAGGGGAATCTTTCAGGGCTTGCCGCTGAGTGCCGGCTTCAGGGATTTCTCTAAGACCGCAATCCGATCCGGTTGCGCCCAGGCCTTTTGAATGGCTTCCTCATCCATCCCGGCGCACCTTCCCAGCAGGATGAACGACGGCAGCGCATGCGGCAGGTGTTTCCATTGGGACATTTCGCGGAGCGGACCGATGGCACGTTCCCGCAGCCGTTGCAGGAGATCCTTATCACGGTTTTCCGACAGGGTAACCAGGACGTTCGCGGCGGTGGTCCGGTCAGACCAGATGAGGGAGTCCAGCATTTCGATCAACCAAGTAGGAGCGATGCGCAAACCGAGGTCTGGTTTTCTGGCCGCCAGTACAGCCAAGGCGCCCAGTGACCGCATCGCGTTGTTGCGAACCGTATCGTCGGAGTCACGCAAGGCATGCTGCAGGCCGGCGATCACCTTCTCCATGACCTCAGGCGTTTTCGGCGCGTACCCGATCACGTATGCGGCGATGGCGCGGTGCTCCTCATCCACTGAATCGCGGAGCACGGCACTGATCTTGTCCAAATGCTCTTCGGCCAACGTCACAAAGCGTTCCTGATGCTTGCCGCAACCGGCGTTTCGCATCAAGGAGTGGCCCTGGCTCAGCTCCTCTTCCGTTTCGCCAGCCCGCACAGCCAAACCTAAGGCGGCCAGGAACTGCGTGTACTCGTCGTGGATGGAATGCGGCAGTTTGACTAGGCCGGACGGCGGCGGAAGGTAGTCAAAATGCGGCGCGCCCTTCTCTTCAATACCAACATAAAGAATGGCTTTTCCATCTTCACAGCAGGCCGCTTCGAGGTTCGCCCGCACAACGCCCGGTACCTTTTCCAGGGCTTCCTCCACGTCCCCCTTCGACCGCGGCAGAGGGTCGCCCTCCTTCACCCCCATGGTTTTCCGGAGCCTGTCTTGGCCCACCTTGCGAAGTCCGTAAAAATCCACGATGCCAATGCTGGGGGATTGCGCCAGCGCCACTTGAGCTGCAACCAGCGCCGTAGCGACCAAAATATTGGGTGAGTACTTCAAGTCATTGAGACGCAGTCCGGAGCGATCCGGCTACGACTGTTTATCGGCGAGGTCGCCAATCACCGGCAACACAATGCGCTCATTGTTATACGTCTTCCACATCAGGAAAAGCCAGAGCAGCAAGCCAGCCAACTGCAGGATCCGGCTCACCGAGAACATCAACGACCAGGGCAGTACAATCGCCATTGCAAATTGAAAAACCACCCAGACGATTGTAAGAAAAATCGACTGAAACGCATGGAAACGGATGTTCTTGTCCTTGTTGTATGGTTCCCAGATCAGGAAAACCACGCCGGTGATGATTCCCAGCAGGTAGCACAGCGCCGCTGCCGCATTATTGGTGAGGGGTTGGCTGCTGGATCCCGTTCCAACAGCAGGACCGCTGGAGGGAGACCCGGCAGCCGGACCGCTGGAGGGAGACTCGGTAGCTGCGCCGCAGCCGCCGCAAAAGGATCCCGTCATTTGAGCGCCACACTTGGAGCAGAAAGCCATAATACAGTTCACTCTATCTGAGACAAGAGGCGCGCGCAACCGTCATTTGGAAAGTACCGGACAACTCCCCGGCCCAGATTACTGTTTGGCAACAGCAAATTTGACCTGACAGGAAAAACTATGATACTTTAACCTGTTTGGGGTGGTCTTCGGGCCTCGCAAACAGTTTTCCCAGTTCGAAAAAAAATGGAATCGGTTATCTCTTCGCTTGGCGCGTTGATGTTGCGCGCTCTGCCTACGTTTTTCATCCTGCTCTTCTTGCATTATTACTTGAAGATCATGTTCTTCAAGCCTCTCGAAAGGGTACTTGCAGAGCGTAAGGCGGCCACGGCCGGCTTGAAAAAGCTGGCTGACGAGAGCATTCGCAACGCCGAGCGGAAGGCCGCTCAATACGAAGAGGCCATTCGTGCCGCGCGCGGCACGCTCTACAAGGAACAGGAAGAGCGCCGGAGTGTCTGGCGCAAGGACCAGGCCGCGGCATTGGCTTCCCTGCGCGAGCAGGCCGACTCATTGGTGCAAGAGGCGAAAAAACGCTTGTCGTCCGAGAAAGACGCCGCCCAGTTGAGCCTCCGGGGGGAAAGCGAAGCGCTGGCTGAGCAGATTGCCCGCGCCGCGCTGGCCGGGAGGTCCAATTGAAGAAGGTCCTGGTCACGCTGGTGATGGCCGCCTCGTTCGCCTATGCGCAGCACTCGGAACCGCGGGCCGGCTCGCATGAAGCGGCCGGCGGCGAGGCTCATGAGCAAGACCACGGCCCTTCACCCATCTGGAAGTGGGCGAATTTTGCCATTCTGGCCGGTTTGATCGGCTACGGTATCGCCAAGGGAGCAGGTCCGTTTTTCAGCGGCCGCACGGAGCAGATCCAGAAGGCGATTCG
>Ga0080064_1006271_pt1 | contig 13018 bp, 14 predicted proteins | sample Subgrocontami54m_FD_69260 | JGI IMG/M metagenome (GOLD analysis project Ga0080064, IMG submission 69260) | Subsurface groundwater microbial communities from S. Glens Falls, New York, USA - GMW46 contaminated, 5.4 m (SPADES assembly) (version 2) ...
CGCGTCGCCACGCCGCCGTCGAACGGACCCAGCCCACCCCGCGCGATCGAATCCGCCGCGTGGCCGTACGCCTCGGCCGCGACGATGAGGTCCGCGCCCGGCGCGTCCGGGAACACCGCGCGGAGACCCCGCAGGAAGCGCGCCGCCGCGCGGCGCCGATCGTGCAGGGTCGCCCGCATCGCGTGGTCGGCGAACGCGGCGCTCCCGGCGTGCCGTGGATCGGACCAGCGCGCGTCGTCGCGGAGTGCCGCGATCCAGGCCTCCTGCGCCGCGCGGGAGGAGGGCGCGCCGGCCTGCGCCCGGTCGAGAGCCTCGCGCGCGAGGAGCTCGCGCGCGGGCGGCTCCGCGCGGTCGAGGAAGAACGGCATCCCGTGATCCTCGTCGCGGAAGGCGTCCCAGCCGACCCGCGTGGGCTTGATGCCCTTGTCGAAGAACGTCCGGCACTCGAAGGTCGTCCCGGCGTCGTCGCAGCCGACGATGAGCCCGAACTCGGGTGGGCCGACGATGCCGCGTACCAGCGGCGGCAGCTTCTCGTCGAGCGCCTCCTCGATCCGTGCGCGGACGAACGGGCGAAGCTCGTCGTCGAACGGAGGCGCCACCGGATCGAGCCGCACGTGCGCGGCGCGGGCGGCGCGAGCGAGCGTCTCCGGGTCACGCGGGGTCGCCGCGAGCGGATCCCAGCCCTCGGCGTCGATCGACGCGGCGAAGGCCGCGCCCGAGCAGCCCATGAGCCAGTCGTAGTCGGCGCCGGTGGCGGCGGCGAGCGCGGCGGGGAACGTGCACTCGCGCCCCTCGCCGGAGCGGAGGGGTGGGACCTCGACGAGCCGGCGGCGTGCGGTCAGGGCGCGCCGTCCGGGAAGGCGTGCTTCAGGATGCCGAGCACCTGGAGCGTCACCCACTTGCTCGCGTCCACCCGCGACGGCATCCGCGCGGCGTAGGGGGCTCGTCCGCCCCAGCGGCCGCGCTCGTCCTGCCGTGCGAGGAGCCAGGCGACGAGCGGCAGCGCGCGCGGATCGTCGATCGCGCCCGCCGCGTCGATCGCACGGAGCACGAAGAGCACGTCGGCTTGGTAGAAGAGCGGGAAGGAGACCTCGCGCCAGAGGTGGCTCGGCAGCGTTTCGGTCGGGTACGCGCCGCGCGTCGTCGCGTACGAGAGGAGGAACTCGACGCCGCGCCGCAGCGTGCGCTCGACCTCCCGCGTCCGTGCGCCCTCGGGCAGCGCCGCGAGACCCCAGACCAGCCGGGCGTAGCCCCAGGCGCACGGCCGCTCGCCGTTGATGTGGCACGCCGCGTCGTAGGTCTTCGAGTCGCGCACGAGCCGTGCGACCACCGGCTCGAGGCGCGGATCCGTGCCGTAGCCGGCGGCCGAGACGTACCGCACGACGTTGCCGTAGAAGCACGAGACGCCGTGGTCCTTCGCCTCGGGCATCTCGATGCCCGTCCTTCCGGCCGCGACGTCGTCCAGGATGTGCCGGGCGCCGCGGCGCACCCGCGCGTCGGCGGGGTCCGCGCCGTACTCGACGAGCAGGAGGTTCGCCCAGTGCGCGCCGACGTACTTCGGCGAGTAGTCGTGCGGTCCGGGCCAGGCGCCGTCCGCGTGCTGCGTGCGGAAGATGCTCGAGATCGGCGGCGCGCTCATCGCGCGCACCTGCGCCTCGCGGAGCTCGGCGTCGCGCGGTCCCCGGTCGAGGAGCGTGCGGAGCGTGAGCGCGCGCACCGCAGGGTCCCGCTTCTCGAGGAGCCAGGGGAGGGGGTCTCCGTGGAGGAGCGCGCGCCAGGATTCCACTACGTCTCGTCGACCAACGCGGCTTCCTCCCCCGAAGTGCGCGGCTCGCGGAGTGCGCGGCTGAGTCTAGCCAGAGCCGTCCAGGCCCACAGTTACGGTCGGGTACCGATACTGGAGGCATGCCTTCCCGCGGTGACGCGCGCGCCGCCGCTCTCGCACGCATCGCCCCGCTCGACGCCGACGTGCTCCTCGCGCACGCCCTCGGCATCACGAAGGAGGCGCTCTACGCGCACCCCGAGGTCGCGCTCACCGGGGAGGAGGCGGCGCGGGTCGCCGCGCTCGTCGCGCGGCGCGCCGCCGGCGAGCCGGTGGCGTACCTGCGCGGCTTCAAGGAGTTCCACGGTCTCGCGCTCGCGGTCGACCCGCGGGTGCTCATCCCGCGGCCGGAGACGGAGACGCTCGTCGAGGCCGCGCTCGCGTTCGTCCGGCGCGCTCACGCGCGCACCGTCGCTGACGTCGGCACCGGCTCCGGCGCGATCGCGATCGCCCTGGCGGTCGCGGAGCCATCGCTCCGGGTCGTCGCCCTCGACATCTCGGCGGACGCGCTCGCGGTCGCGCGCGGGAACGCTGCGCGCCACGGCGTCGCCCACCGCGTCACGTTCCGGCAGGGCGATCTCCTCGCGCCGCTCGACGCGCCGGTGGACGTCGTGACCGCGAACCTCCCGTACCTCCGCCGGGAGCCTGCAGCGCGGCGGGCGGACCGTCCGACCGTGGACCCCGCCGCGCCGATGGTCGAGGTCGCGTCGCTCGCGACCGAGCGCTCGTCGCTCGCGTTCGAGCCGGCGATCGCCCTCTATGCGGGCGCCGACGGGCTCGAGCTCGTTCGTCGGGCGATCGCGGACCTCCCGCGGGTGCTCGCGCCGCACGGCGCCGCGTTCTTCGAGATCGACCCGGCGGAGTCCGACGAGGTCGCCGCGCTCCTTCGCGCGGCCGTTCGTGGCACGGTGCGGATCGTGCCCGACCTCGCCGGCGACGCGCGGGTCGTCGCAGCGGAGCGCGGAGCCGAAACGGTGGTCGCCGATGGCCCCTCGCACGCAGGATCGGCGGGGCACGTCCGCTAGCATCGTTCACATGAAGACCCGTCTCCTCGCGGCCGACGCGCCGGGCGCGCTCGAGGAGGCGGCGGCCGCGCTCGGCAGGGGCGAGCTCGTGGCGTTCCCGACCGACACCGTGTACGGCCTCGCCGCCGGGCACGACCACGTCAAGAAGCTCTACGCGGCGAAGGACCGCCCGGCCGAGAAGCGCATCCCGGTGCTCCTCTCCGACACGTCGAATCTCGAGGCGAGCGCCATCGTCGGGCCGGCCGCGCGCGCGCTCGCGGCGCGGTTCTGGCCGGGTCCGCTCACGCTCGTCCTCGTGGCGCCGCGCCGCGGCACCCTCGCCTTCCGCGTCCCGGCGAGCGACCTCGCGCGCCGGCTCATCGCGCTCTCGGGCGGCGGGCTGCCGGTCACGAGCGCGAACCTCTCCGGCGGACCCGATCCGCGCACCGCCGCCGACGTGCTCGCGCAGCTCGACGGGCGCATCGCGCTCATCCTCGACGGCGGCGCGACGACCGGGGGCGTCGCCTCGACGGTGGTGGACTGCACCGCGGAGCCGGTGCGCATCCTCCGCGAGGGCGCGATCAGCGCGGCCGAGATCACGGCGACGCTGCGCGGCGTGGCCGCCTGATGCGGATCGGCATCGCCGCGGACCACGCCGGCGTCCGGCTGAAGGACGAGCTCGTCCGGCACCTCCGCGAGACCGGCCACCAGGTCACCGACCGGTCGCCCGTGCCGACCGACCCGAACGACGACTACCCGCTCATCGTCGCGCCGCTCGCGCGTGCGCTCGCGCGCGGCGAGTTCGAGCGGGCGCTCTTCTGCTGCGGCTCAGGGATCGGCCCCGCGGTCGTCGCGAACAAGGTGGTGGGCGTGCGCGCGGCGGTCGTGAGCGACGAGTGGTCGGCGCGCGACGCCGTCGAGCACGTCGACGTGAACCTCCTCACGATGGGCGAGAAGGTCGTCGGTAGCGCGCTCGCGCTGAGCATCGTCGACGCCTACCTCGCGGCCGTGACGCAGGGTGGACGGCACGAGCGGCGCAGGGGCCAGATCGCGGAGATGGAGACGAGGCCATGACGTATCTCGAGCGCGCCGATCCGGAGATCTTCGCGGCCATCGAGGGCGAGCGCCGCCGCCAGGTGGAGAAGGTCGAGCTCATCGCGTCGGAGAACTACACGAGCCCCGCCGTGCTCGAGGCCGTCGGCAGCGTGCTCACGAACAAGTACGCCGAGGGGTATCCCGGCCGCCGCTACTACGGCGGTTGCGAGTGGGTCGACGTCGCGGAGTCGCTCGCGATCGAGCGGGCGAAGGCGCTCTTCGGCGCGCAGCACGCGAACGTGCAGCCGCACGCCGGCGCGCAGGCGAACATGGCGGCCTACGCCGCGCTCATCGAGCCGGGCGACACCGTGCTCGGCATGGCGCTCGACCAGGGCGGCCACCTCACGCACGGCTCGCCGGTCAACTTCTCGGCCAAGCTCTACCGGTTCGTGGCCTACGGCGTGAAGCGGGACGACGAAACGCTCGACTACGACCAGATCGAGCGGCTCGCGCTCGAGCACCGGCCGAAGCTCATCGTCGCGGGAGCCACGGCTTACCCGCGCTTCTTCGACTTCGCACGCCTGCGGGCGATCGCCGACGCCGCCGGTGCCCTGCTCATGGTCGACATGGCGCACTTCGCCGGCCTCGTCGCGGCCGGGGAGCACCCGAGCCCGGTGCCGCACGCGCAGGTCGTGACGACGACGACCCACAAGACCCTCCGCGGCCCGCGCGGCGGGATGATCCTCTGCGAGGAGCGCTTCGCGAAGGCCGTGGACAAGGCCGTGTTCCCGTACGCGCAGGGCGGCCCGCTCATGCACGTCATCGCGGGGAAGGCGGTCGCGCTCAAGGAGGCGGCGACGCCAGAGTTCGTCGCCTACGCGAAGCGCATCCGCGCGAACGCCGTGACCCTGGCGGCGTCGCTCGCGCGCGAGGGACTCCGGATCGTCTCCGGGGGCACCGACAACCACCTCATGCTCGTGGACGTCCGTCCGCTGCACACGACCGGGCGCGCGGCCGAGCGCGCGCTCGACGCGGTGGGGATCACGGTGAACAAGAACACGATCCCCTACGACCCGGCGAAGCCGGCGATCGCCTCGGGCATCCGGGTGGGCACCCCCGCGGTCACGACCCGCGGCATGGGCACGGCCGAGATGGAGCGCATCGGCTCGCTCATCGCTCGCGCGCTGCGCGCGGCGGAGGCCGCGGGGGCGGGCGCGCCGATCGGTGAGAGCCCGGCCTCGCGCGAGATCGCGGCCGAAGTCCTCGAGCTCACGAGCCGCTTCCCGGTGCCGGGCATCACGCTCGAGCCGGCGCGGGGCTGAGCGCGACGCTCCACGTTTCGGGCCACCCGCTCCTCCGGGAGAAGCTCACGCGCCTGCGTGACGAGCGGACGCCGCCGCGCGACTTCCGCGCGCTCGTGGCCGAGATCGCGACGCTCCTCCTCTACGAGGCGACCGCCGACCTCCCGCTCGCCGACCACGACGTGCGAACGCCGCTCGCGCCGTACCGCGGCGCCCGCCTCGCCGAGCAGGTCGGGCTCGTGCCCGTGCTCCGCGCCGGGATCGGGATGGTCGAGGCCGCGCTCGCGCTCATGCCCGAAGCGCAGGTCTGGCACATCGGCCTCTTCCGCGACGAGCGGACGCTGCGCCCGATCGAGTACTACAACAAGCTCCCCGCCGGTGCGACCGCGCAGGTCTGCCTCGTCCTCGACCCGATGCTCGCCACCGGAGGCTCGGCGGTCGCGACGATCGACATCCTCGAGCGCTGGGGCGCGCGGCGCGTGAAGTACGTCGGCATCATCGCCGCGCCGGAGGGCGTCGCCGCGCTCTCGGCCGCGCACCCCGACGTGCCGATCCACATCGCCGCGCTCGACGAGCGGCTCAACGAGAAGGGCTACATCGTGCCCGGGCTCGGCGACGCCGGGGATCGCCAGTTCGGGACCGGCTGAAGCAGTGAGCTCGACCGTGCTGCTCCTCGTCGGCTCGACGGTCGTGGCCGCTCTCCTCGCGGTCGTCGCGGCGCCCGTGGTCGCCGCCTTCGCGACCCGCCTCGGGATGGTCGACGTGCCCGGTGGCCGCCGGCGGCACCCGCGGCCGATCCCGCGGCCGGGCGGGCTGGCGATCGCCGCGGCCTTCGGGATCACGATCCTCGTCTTCTGGCTCGTGGACCGGGTCGCCGGCCAGCCGTTCCTCATACCGGAGGAGGTCCGCTCGCCGCGCTTCACGGTGACCGCCCTCGCCGCGCTGCTCGGCCTGGGCGTCGGTCTCCTCGACGACGTCTTCGAGCTCCGCGCGCGCTGGCAGTTCCTCGGCCACCTCGCCGTCGCCGGCGTGATCGTCGCGGCGGGGATCCGCATCGACTTCGTCAACGACCCGCGCAGCGGCGACGCGCTCCTCGCGCTCGCGCCGCCGCTTGCGGTGGCCTTCACGATGTTCTGGATCGTCGGCATGAACGTCGCGCTCAACTTCATCGACGGACTCGACGGCCTCGCCGCGGGCGTCGCCGCGATCGCCGCCTTCACGCTCGGCGCGATGGCGCTCCTGCCGCAGGTCAACGAGCCGTTCGTGGCCTGGATGGCGTTCTCGCTCGGCGGCGCGATCTGCGGCTTCCTCGTCTTCAACTTCCATCCGGCGCGCCTCTTCCTCGGCACGACCGGGGTCACGTTCGTCGGGACGCTCCTCGCGGTCCTCTCGGTCTTCGGCACCTCGAAGGTCGCCGCGGCGCTCCTCGTCCTCGGCGTGCCGATCATCGACACCTTCTACGTGCTCGCGCGGCGCGCCTTCCAGGGCAAGGCACCGTTCGCCCCCGACCGCGGCCACTTCCACCACCGGCTCCTCGACGTCGGCTTCTCGCACCCGCAGGCCGTCCTGTTCATCTACGGCCTCACGCTCGCGCTCGGCGTGGTGGCGTTCGTCTCGAGCGACCGGGTCCAGCTCTACTCGTTCGGGGTGTTCGCGGTGGTGCTGGGCGGTGCGGTCGTGGCGCTCGCGCAGCGCTCGCCGAAGGCCGGGGAGCTCGACCCGAGCCTCTACCCCGAGGAGTCCGACTGAGCGCCGGCGTCGTCAAGGTCGGGACGTGCTCCTGGGCCGATCCGACCCTCGTCGCGTCGGGCTGGTACCCGAAGGACGTGGCGAAGGACGCCGACCGGCGGCTCCGCCACTACGCGTCGATCTTCCCGCTCGTCGAGCTCGACTCCTCGTACTACGCGATCCCCGATCCGGTGCAGGTCGCGCGCTGGGCCGAGCGCACCCCCGACGGCTTCACGATGAACGTGAAGGCCTTCGCCTCGCTCACCGGCCACCCCGCCGAGGTCGCGCGCCTGCCGCGCGAGATCCGCGAGGCCCTTCCCGCGGCGGCCGCCGCGAAGCGGCGCGTCTACCCGAAGGACCTGCCGGTCGCGCTCCTCGAGGAGGTGCACGCGCGGTTCTGGGTCTCGCTCGAGCCGCTGCGCCGAGCCGGCAAGCTCGGCGCCGTGCTCCTGCAGCTCCCGGAGTGGGTCGGACCGTCGCACGACTCGCGCGCGGCGGTCCTCCGCGCGCGCGAGCTGCTCCCCGACGACCGCCTCGCGATCGAGTTCCGGAACGGCGCCTGGCTGGAGGACCGCGAGCGGCCGGCGACGCTCCGCTTCCTCCGCGAGCACGAGCTCACCTACGTGGCGGTGGACGGACCGCAGGGCTTCCGCTCGAGCGTCCCGCCGGTCGCCGTCGTGACCGCGCCCGCCCTCGCGATCGTGCGGTTCCACGGCCGGAACGCCGAGACCTGGAAGGCTCCCGGCCTCACCGCCGCGGAGCGCTTCGACCACTCGTACTCGCGCCCCGAGCTGGAGGAGTGGCTGCCGCGCGTGCGCGAGCTCGCCGCCGAGGCGCGCGAGGTCCACCTGCTCATGAACAACTGCTACGGGGACAAGGCGGTCCGCAACGCCGCCGAGCTCTCTGCGATGCTCTCCTCATGACCCGTCCGGTCGCCGACTTCCAACCCACCGAGCTGGTGCGGCGCCTCGACCGCACGGTCCGGCGGTACTCGCTCGTTTCCGCGCTGGCGCTCTCTCCCGACCAGCGCACGCTCGCGTTCGTCTCCGATCGCGGCGGGACCTACGCGGTGTGGGGCATCACGCTACGAGAAGCTCCCTCCGCTGCGCCACCGGAGGCAGGAACTCCCTCCGCCGCGCTACGAGAGGTAGCCGGGCCAGGTGAGCCGCTTCCGCTCCTCCAGCTCGAAGGGCTTGCCGTCCGCAGCGTCGCCTGGTCCTCGCGCGGCGAGCTCGCCGCCGCTGCGGATCGCGACGGCACAGAGCGCTGGCAGATCTGGCTCCGCGACGCGACGGGTACGGTGACCGGCCTCGCCGTGAGCGAGGAGCACCGCGCGCAGCACCACCTCTCGTGGAACGCGTGGTCCCCGGACGGCACGGCGCTCGCCTACTCGTCGAACGCCCGTGAAGCCGCCGACGTCGACCTCGCGGTGCGCGTGCGCGACGGCTCGCGGGCCGAGATCCAGGTCGCCGGGCCGTCGTGGCACCTCGCCGGCGGCTGGTCGCCGGATGGCCGGCAGGTCGCGGTCCAGCGCATCCGCGACAACCTCGATCAGGATGTCCTGCTCGTCGATGCGGTCACCGGCGTGACCCGGCTCGTGACGCCGGCCGCCGGCGGCGCGCAGCACGTGCCGGCGGGATGGCTCGCCGATGGCCGGCTCGTCCTCACGACCGACCTCGGCCGGGAGCACCTCGCGCTCGTGGCGCTCGATGCCGCGACGGGCGCGCGTGAGGTCATCGACGCTCCCCCCAACGCCGATGTCGAGCTCGCGGTGTCGTCGGCGGATGGACGGGTGCAGGTCTGGTCGGTGAACGAGGGTGGCTGGTCCACCCTGCGGTGGCGCGCCGCCGATGGGGCACGCGGCGAGCGCGTGCTCTACGGGGTGTGCGAGGACCTGGTCATCTCGGCGAGCGGCGGACTCGCCGCCTACCTGCGGTCCTCGCCGACCGAGCCGGCGCAGCTCTGGACGCTCGACCCCCAGACCGGCGAGACGCGGCTCGTCCACGCGACGACCGCCGCGGTGCCGCGTCGAGAGCTGGTCGAGCCGGAGGCCCTCCGCATCCCGGGCCCACGCGGGCCGATCCCCGTCTTCGTCTATCGACCGCAGGCCGACGCTGCCGGCGCGGTGCCCGCCGTCCTCTACGTCCACGGCGGACCCGAGACGCAGTCGCGCCCGGCGTACGACCACGTCCTCTCGCACCTGCAGGCGCTCGTGCACCGCGGCGTCGCGGTCGTCGTCCCCAACATCCATGGCTCGACGGGCTACGGGCGCTCGTGGCAGGGCGCGATCCATCGCGACTGGGGCGGTGTGGACCTCGAGGACCTCCGCGCCGTGGCGACCTGGATGGCCACGGCGGAGCCCGGATTCCGGCGCGACCGCCTCGCCGTCTACGGTGGCTCCTACGGTGGGTTCGCCACGCTGACCTGCGTCACGCGCCTGCCCGAGCTCTGGCACTGCGCGGTGGACCTCTTCGGCGTGTCGAACCTCGTCACGATGATCGAGCACTCCGCGCCGAACTGGCGCCGCTTCCTCGCGCGCTGGATCGGCGAGCTCCCGCGCGATCGCGAGATGCTGATGGCGCGGTCACCGGCCACCCACCTCGAAGCGGTGCGCTGTCCGCTCCTCGTCATCCAGGCGACGAACGATCCACGCGTGCCGAAGGACGAGTCCGATCAGGTCGTCACCCGGCTCCGCGCCCTCGGCCGTCGGGTGGAGTACATCGTGATCGAGGACGAGGGTCACGGCTTCACCAAGCGTCGCAACACCGAGCGCGTCTACACGAAGATCGTGGACTGGCTCGCGGCCGAGCTCCTCGCACCATGACCGCCCGACTGCTCGTCCTGGATGGCGGCACCGCGACCGAGCGGGCGCCGGAAGACCTCTCGGAGCTTCGCGACCACGGCTGCTGGCTGGACATCCAGGATCCGGTCGCGGGCGACCTCACGCTCGTGGCCGCGGAGCTCGGGTTCCATCCGCTCGCGGTGGAGGACGCGCTCCACGGCGATCAGCGCCCCAAGATCGAGCGCTACGGGACGCACGACTTCCTCGTCGTCTACGCGGTCGAGCTGAACGAGCAGGGCGCGGTGCGGGACCATGAGCTGGCGCTCTTCGTCGCTCCCAACGTGGTCGTCACCGTCCACCGCGGCGACTGCGCCGCTCGGCGCGAGGTGGAGGCGCTCTGGCGCGCCGGCCGGCTGCCCTCCTCCGGGACGCTCCTGCACGCGCTCCTCGACCGGATCGTCGATGCGTACTTCCCGATCGTCGATACCTTCGGAGAACAGATCGAGGTCCTCGAGCGCGCGATCGTGGACGACCCGGGCGGCCGCGGACTCCAGCAGTCGCTCCGCGAGCTGTTCCGCCTCAAGAGCGACATGCTGCGCGTCCGCCGTCTCGTCGCGCCGCAGCGTGAGGTCCTCGCGGTCCTCTCGCGCGCCGAGGGCGGGTTCGTCGAGCGCGAGCGGATGCCGTACTTCCAGGATGTCTACGACCACGTCGTGCGCGTGACCGACGAGATCGACACCTTCCGCGATCTCACGAGCAACGTCATCGACGCGCACCTGGCCGCCGCGTCGAACCGGCTGAACGAGGTCATGAAGGTGCTCACCTCGGTCGCGACGGTGCTGCTGGTGCTTTCGGTGATCACGTCGTTCTTCGGCATGAACTTCGACCAGCTCCCGTATCGGTCGAACGAGGCGTTCGGCGCGATGCTGGCCTCGTTCGTCGTCTCGGCGATCGCGCTGGTGGCGTACTTCCGCAGACGGGGCTGGCTGTAGGGCGCGGTCAGAGATCGCGCGAGAAGCGGTGCGCGGTGCGAGTGAAGCCGGCGGCCTCGTAGAAGCCGTGCGCCGACTCGCGGTGGAGGCGGCTGGTGAGCTCGATGAGCTCGCAGCCGCGGTCGCGCGCGACGCCGATCGCGTGCTGGACGAGGAGCAGGCCGCGGTCGCGGCCGCGGGCCGCTTCGGTGACCACGAGGGCGGTGATCCGGGCCACCGGGCGCGCCCGGTGGAGCTGTGGGCCGACGTGCATCGCGCCGAGCCCTCGCAGCGTGCCCTCCTCGTCGAGCACGAAGACCGGGTCGCGGCCGCCGAGCCCGGCGAGCCGCTCGAGGACCGCTTCCCGGGCCGCGGGATGGCCGAGCTCGCCGAGGAGGCCGGCGAGGGCCTCGGCGTCGCGTGGCTCGGCGGGTCGGATGGGCATGTCGGACACCATGCTGCGCTCCGCGGCCGGGCACCGTCCGGACGTCCCCGCACCATCCGGCCGTCCGCGCCGTGCTCGCGGGACATGCGTGCCGGCGCGGGCTCCCGTATGCTGGCCTCGGTTTGGCTGCACTCCGCACCCCGGGTGGAGCGCGCTCGCACGCGGCGATCCTGGGCCAGGTCGGACTCGTCATCGCGGTCCCTATCGCTTTCGGCGCCTGGCTCGGTCTGAAGCTCGACGAGGCACTCGGCACGAAGCCATGGGGACTGCTGGGTCTGATCTTCGTGGGGATGGCCGTGGCCGGGTTCGGCGTCGCGTTGCTCATCAAGCGGTTCGCGGACGAGAATCCCGTCGGGACCTCGTCCGAGAGAGCGCGGGAGGCGGGGCGGCGCTGGGAAGTCGAGGTCGAGCGGCGCGAGCGCGAACGGGAGGCAGAGCAGGAATGAGGGCGGCGCGCTAGATGGACTTCCTCTTCCCCAAGGGTTTCCGATTCCCGGACATCCACATCCCTACGCTCACGGGCGAGCCGATCCTCCAGATCGGTCCGATCCCGTACACGAACTCGCTCTTCACGATGCTCCTCGTCATCGCCGTCCTCGGCAGCCTCGCGTTCGCGGCGACGCGCCGCCTCGAAGAGCAGCCGCGCGGGCTCCAGAACCTCGTCGAGGCCCTCGTGCAGGGGCTCGCCGACTTCGTCACGAGCATCGGCGGCCCCGCCGCGATCAAGCAGCTGCCGCTCTTCGGCACGCTCTTCCTCTTCATCGTCTTCTCGAACTGGCTGTCGGTCGTGCCGCTCGTCGGTCAGGTCACCTGGCTCCACTCGCCGACCGCCGACTACCACGTGAACTTCGCCATGGCGGTCACCTGCTTCGCCGCGTACCAGGTGGCCGGGTTCCGGGCGAACGGGCCCGGCTACGTGAAGCGCTGGATCAACTTCTCCGGCTTCAAGGACGGCGTGTTCATCGGCGTGATCATGGTCATGGTCGGGTTCATCGAGTTCTTCAGCGAGATCTTCAGGATGCTCACGCTGACCCTGCGTCTCTGGGGCAACATCCTCGGCGGCGAGATCACCCTGGGGGTCATGGCCGCGCTGCTCGTCATCCCGGGGCTCGCGCTGCCGTTCGCCGGGCTCGAGGTCTTCGTCGGCCTCGTCCAGGGACTCGTCTTCGCCCTCCTCGTCCTCATGTACTTCGTGTTCGCCCTCGAGTCGCACGACGACCACGGAGACGCGCACACCGAGGAACCGCATCCCGTCGCGCACCAAGCGACCCTCGCGGGCGCCGCTCACTAATTCGCGTGGAGGTCAACTAAGGCATGGAGAATCAAGCACTGGCCGCGGGCATCGCAGTCGCCTTCGGCGTCATGGGACCCGGTCTCGGCATCGGCCTGCTCACCGCGAAGTCGTCGGAAGCGATCGGCCGCAATCCCGACGCCGCCGGCGCGATCCGGACGAACATGATCCTCGGCGCCGCGCTCGCGGAAGGCCTCGGGATCCTCTCGTTCGTCCTCGGCATCCTGCTCTGGACGAAGATCTAAGCGATGCTGCTCTCGCCCCTTCTCGCTGAAGAAGGTCCCGGGCTCGTCGTCCAGCCCTACTGGGTGCTCGTCGCGATCGTCCAGTTCGGCCTGCTCTTCTGGCTCCTCCAGCGCTTCCTCTGGGGTCCGGTCCTCACGATGCTGGCCGCTCGCGCGGCGAAGATCCGCGAAGGTCTCGAGGCGGCCGAGGCCGCGAAGCGCGATCGCGAGCAGATGCGGCTCGACGTGGAGCGGCTCCTGAGCGAGGCGCGCCGGGAGGCCGCCGTGCTCGCCGAGCGCTCGACCCAAGCGGCCGAGGCCGCGGCGGCGCAGGTGCGGGCCGAGGCCAAGGCCGAGGCCGAGCGCATCCGCGAGCGGGGCCGCGCCGACGCGCCGCACCTCCACGACCAGCCGC
>Ga0080064_1006272_pt1 | contig 13013 bp, 12 predicted proteins | sample Subgrocontami54m_FD_69260 | JGI IMG/M metagenome (GOLD analysis project Ga0080064, IMG submission 69260) | Subsurface groundwater microbial communities from S. Glens Falls, New York, USA - GMW46 contaminated, 5.4 m (SPADES assembly) (version 2) ...
CAGGGAAACGACAGCACACGGCCGTTCCGGGGGAGCATCTGGCGCGCCGGAATTGTCCCGCCGTACTCGTGGATCGCCGCGTAGGGCGCGCCCGCCGCGATGGTCGCGGTGACCTCGCCGCCGCGCCGCGCAACATCGACCGACACGCTCGCGACGAGCCGGCCGCTGCGCCGCTGCAGTACCGCGCCCGACAGGTTGCGTTCGACCCGCTGCTGCAAGGCGCGGCCGAGGCGATCGACCTCCCGCGCCAGGCTCGCCGCCATTCCTTGCGGCAGCGCGCCCAGTCGGTCGGCGACCGCGTCGTGGCCGACAATGCCGGCGGTGATCATAGCGCCGCCACGATCATGGCCGGATCGGTCGCCGTCGCCGCGAGCATGTGGGCGAAGCCTGAGATCGGCGCGACCGCGCGGTACTGCGACAACAGGGTCTTGATGTCGTCGCTCATGTCTTTTTGCGAAAAGCTGACGGTTTCGCCACCGCCCAGCGATTTCGACACTTCGCCGATCCGACTGCGCTCGCGATAGCGCTGGCAGACGAGCTCAATGCACGCCTGGGCGACTTCGGGCGGGGTCGCCGCGTAGCCGGCGGTATAGGTGACGACGACGTTCTGGGCGCGGCGGGTGAAGACATAGCCGCGCAGCGCCAGTTCGGTCGGACCGAATACGTACCCCGCGTCGAAGCCGCCGCCCACTGGCGCCGGCGGGATCGCCAGACCGTCGATCGACAGCGACAGCACCGCAGATATCGGATGATTGGCAAGCACCAGGTGCTGACCGCCGGAGCCGTCGCGTATCTCGATCCAGTCGGCGCTGGCGATCTGGCGCCCGAGCCAAGCCTGGATGAACTGGCTGGCCGCGGTGACGAGGCGGCTCAGCAGCGCATCATCGGTCGCCGGAAAGGTGTTCTGGCCAGTCTGCAGCCAGGCCCTAACATCGTCGAGCGTGGCCAGATCGCCGAACGCCATTGTTTTAGCCTCCTGCTTCAGGTCGCGACACCGGTACAAGGCCCGAATGTCCCCAGTAAATTTCACTACCGAGACACCGGGATCACGGAGAGCATAGGCCCCGTGACCCCGTGCCACGCCGGTGAACCTTGGTCAGCCGTTGCCGATATTGGTGATCACACCCATCGCGAACGGGGCGTAGACCGCCAGCACCTCCTCGGCATAGACACCGACCTGGCGCTGCCGCGTCACCACCGGCCAGTCGATTTGGTAGTAAGTCCATAGACGTGGTACATGGGAAGCGTTCCATAGCTTCCGCCGCTTTGGCAATAACCCTCGCACCCGTATTCCCCCGCGGCGATCTGAAACTCGGGGTCGCCGCCGTCCGTCCATTGTCCGCCATCGGGATTGCCGGCCGGCACCCGCGGCTGCATCGGATCGAAATTGGTCTTGCCCATCGGCGCCACAGCCGCCGATCGTTTTCCGAACGCGCCGGCGCCGCCGACCTCGTCACCATCCGCCCCGTCGGCCTGCGACCGGCCGCCATTCGTCAGCGGGCCGAGGCCGAGCACCTCGCGCGCTTCGTCGAGTGTGTAGATGCCGTCGCGGACATAGGTATCGAGTACCTTGGCCTGGGCGAGCGGGTCGCCGGCGCGCAGATCGCTCCAGGCGAATTCGAGATCGGCCTCGCCCATGTGGTCCTGGATGACGTGGTCGGCTAGGCGCTTGACCCAGCCCATCAGCGGCGCCATCCCCTCGGCGTTGGCGACCTCCTGCGCGGTTTCCGCGGTGGCGCGGTTGACCTGCCGGGCGAACGCGGTCGCGGGCAGCGAAAAGGCGTAGCACACGATGCGCGCCAGCCATTCGTCGAACTCGTCCTTGTAGGGCGCCTCGGTGAAGGCTTGGTACCTTGTCCCGTTCGGCGCCCAGACGAGCCGGGTGCGCGAGGCGGTATTGCCGGCCAGCACGCTGTCGAACCATTCCTGGAACTGGCGGATCTGCTCGACGTTCCAACCCTCCGGAGCGCTCAGCAGCCCGGGCGGGACGTTGCCCTCGGTAAAGTGCTGCAACTGCATCGCCTGCCGCCGCAGCGCGATGTTGATCGTCATGACAATCTGCTCGACCGGCCCGAACCCGTAGGTCTTGTGCGAGCGCGGGTTGCGCGGCAGGTACAGGAGCTCGCTGCTGGTCAGCAATTTCCACGGGCGGCCGTGGATGATTTGCTGATAGGCCGGGGCCGGTGGTCGCGGCCGGCGGCCGGTTTCGTCGATCAAGACCTTGATCGTGGCACCGTCGACGACATCGAGACCGATCAGCGAGCCGCCGCGGTTGCGGCGTAATTCAAACGCCGGCGCGTCGAGCACCAGCAAATCTTCCAGCGCCTCGCGCAGCCAGGTGGCAAAGGGGCGCTCGCCGTCGGGCCGCCGCCAGAACCGGCTGACCCGCTCGATCCGGGAGGCGGCGGCCAGGTCCGGCGTCACCCTCGATCGCCTGTGCGGGCTCCGCCGTTTGATGACCCAGTCGAGCTTTTCGATCTGGTCCTTGCGAGTCTCGATCGCCAGGCGGGTGATGTCGTGACCGTCCGCCAGGGCGCGCAATTGCTCGAAAGAGACCGGTTCGTGGGCCCGCGGCGTGTAGATCGCGTTGACGCCGACCGGGTAGTCCCAGGCCCGCAGCCGCTCGGCCTCGACCGGCGCGAGCGGATAGCCAGGAGAGAAGATCCCCGGCCCCGGCTGGTACACGGTTTGAAACTGCGCTTCGAGACCTTGCTGGCCCCAGCTGTACGAGGCCTTCAAGGGCGTGCGCCTTCCGCCTTCAGGGGGCATCAGAAATTGCTCCAGGCCGACCGCTTCCAGGTATTGGGCGCGGTGCAGGCGTAAAGGTAGTCGGGGTCGAACACCAATTGTCCGGTCTGGCAGCCGGCCGAGCTGCTGCTTGGTGTCGTGGTGGCCGGAAACATTCCGTTGGCCGAGGCCGTCGCCGGCGTCGCCGCGGCGAGCCGGAAATTCGAGCCGTCGAACTCAAGCCTCACCAGCTCGTAATTCTGGCCGTACAATGAGAGCGAGCTCTGGGCGCCGCGGGTGCCGGGCATCAGGATCTGGCCCCCGCTGGTCCCATTGACCTGGACAGTCAGGGTCTTGCCGTTGTCGGAGACGAACCCCATCGACCAGCCCGCGGCAATCGCCGTCGTCGACGGCAGGGTGACGCTCAGGCTCGAAATCGGCGAGTTGTAGTTCGAGATCACCGTGCCGCAATCGGTTGGGCCCGCGCCATAGCTGGAAACACCCATTGCGGCCGGCAAGAGCCGCCCGTGAGCCCGATCGAGGCCGCGCTCGCGGGCGTGACCTGGACTACGCGAAAGTTCGAGCCGTCGAACTGCAGCACCGCCAATTCGTAATCGCCGGCGGCGAGCGCCAGCGAGGTTACGGCTGCGCCGCTGCCGGGATAGAGGATTTTTCCGCCATCGGTGGCGTTGACCTCAACCGATGCGGTCTTGCCGTTGTCGTTGGCGATCGCGATGGTCCAGCCCGGGTTCAGCACGGTCGAAGACGGCAAGGTCACGCTCAGGTAGGAAAGCGGGCTGTTATAGGACGAGAGGGCGTTGCCGTTGTCCGCGACTGTCGCGGCGTAGCCGCTGGCGGCGGGGAACTCCCACCGATCGATACCGCCGGATCCGGCGATGCCGAGCCGGCGGGCGGTTGCCGGGGTCATCTGCTCGACCCGAAAATTGCCGCTGCCGTCATATTGCAAGGTCACGTATTCGTAATCGTTCCCGGCCAGGGTCAGCGCGGTCTGCGGCGACGCGTTGGCGAGCGGGTAGAGGATGTGCCCACCTCCATCGCCGTTGACCACGATCGCCAGGCTTTTGCCCTGGTCGCTGGCGAAGCCCATCGACCAGCCCGACGGCAAACCGGCGGTCGGCGGCAGGGTCACGCTAAGGCCGGCCGATGTGTTGTAGCTCGACACCACGTTGCCGTTGTCGCCGAGCTGCGCGGCATAGCCGGCACTCGACGGGTAGAGCCAGTTGCCCGGCCAGTCCCGGCTTTGCAATCCATTGGTTGCCAAGGTGTTGCGCGTGCCGGCGACGACGCGGAAATTGTTGCCGTCGCACTCGAGCCGGACAAACTCGTAATTGCCCGGCCCCAAGCTGACTGACGACAGCGCCTTGCCACCCGACAGGATCGAGCCCACCGGCGCGGTGATCGTCAGCCCCTTGCCGTTATCGGTGGCGAAACCCATCGACCAGCCGGCGCCAATTTCCGCCGGAACCGGCAATGTCACCGCCAGCGCGGCACCGGGCGCGTTGTACGAAGAGAGCACGGTCCCGCTGTCGATGCCACCTGCCGCATAAGTCGCCGCCGCCGGGAATTGCCACTGGGCCCAGTTGCCGGTGCCGCTGATCTGGATGCCGACCGATTGCGCGCCGCGGTTCACCACCTCGGCGGCATAGGTCGGATTGATCAGCAGATTGCGCGCGCTTGCCGTCGCGTTGACCGCGGTCGTGCAGGCAAAATACGGGGAAACAAAGGTGTTCTGGCCGTCATGGTTGAACGTGATGGCGAGGCAGGTCGGTGACTCTTCCATGTCGAAGGCAAAGACCGTGTTGGCGAAATTATAGCCGTTCTCGAGCAGCAGGGCGGCGCCGCCGGTCGCGGAGGCCGAGCCGGCCCCAGCGATGCGCGAGAACTGGACCTGCTCGAGCGCGACGCCCGCGGCGCCTCCGGCGGCATCGGCGATTGCGTAGATCTCGCTGTCGAGGACGAAGTTGAGCTGGAGCCCGCCCGCCGTCGAAGCCGTGCTCGCGTTATTGACGATCAGGTGGTCGATCTTGATCGAGTTATGCGCATCGGAGAAATCCGTCTTGCCGACAACGACGGCATAGGCGGGGGTGCTGGCGTTGACGAATAGCGTGCCCTCCTGCTTGAAATAGAAGCAGTTGGCCGGAGTTTCCGACGTACCGCCTGAGCATTGCACCTGCAACACCGCGCCCGACGCGATCCCGGTTCCGTCGATCGTCGCGCCGTGCGCGATCAAGCGAAAGCCTCGCCCCGACTGGCCGGCATAGTCGATCGCCAGCCGGCTGGTCACCTTGTAGGTGCCGGCCGGGATGTAGACAGGCCAGTTTTGGGTGATCGCATCGTCGATCGTCGTCTGCATCGCGCTGGTATCGTCGTGACTACCGTCGCCCAGCGCGCCGTTGCAGCGGACGTCGACCCACGGCCGCCCCGAGCACATCAGCGCGTCACCCCCCAAGGTCGCCGTGCCGGTGGTCGACAGGGTCGAGAAATTGCCGGGGGACTGCGCCAACGCGTTCCCGCCGAAAAACCCGCAACCGGCCAGCGCTCCGACGGCGAGCGCGCGATCGATCCCCTTCACGTTCGCCTCCCGATCACCAGCGCCGCGCCGCGAAGGCCTGGCCGGTGGTGCCGCCAAACAGGCTCACCGCGCCCGCTGGCCGATACCCGCAGGGGGTGACGAAGACCCCGCCATCGGCCGCGAGCTGGATGCTCGCTCCACCAGCGGAGGCGGTGCCGACATCGCAAATCCACAGGGTGGTATTGGAATTGTTCTGCACCGCGAACCCGTTGGTCGGCACGACGCCGCCGAACAGCGCCTGGGCGCTGCCGCCGGCCGCTACCGTGCCGCTGCCGTCACTGGCCGCAGCGCCAGCGGCGTTGATTACCGGCAGCGGATTTGCCGGGCCGACCGGCGCCGCCACCCCTTGCGCGTTGGTCGACGCCGGCGCGTGCACCGGCACGAGACTGCCGCTGACATCCGTTTGGGTCGACAGCGCCTGCACGCTGGTATTGGCGTCTTTGACGAGAAGTGTCATCGAGGGTCATCTCCTGTTGCGGCGAGCCGGCGATAAACTTCGAAAATGGCTTCGCCGGCCATCGGCTCGACCAGCAGATCGTTGAGCGCCCACACCAGCGCGTCGACCCGATCGGGCGAATAGCCGGCTTTGTGGCGATCGAAATCGCTAGTAAAGCCGCACATCTGGTCTTCGAGTTGCGGCAGGGTACCGAGGTGATGCACCCGCCCCTGCTCATACAGCGCGGCGGCCGGTTCAGCCCGGGCGACCTTGCCGCGCGCGGCTCGCACGGCGGTAAACGCTACATTCGGGTCGATCATGCGCAAAGTCGCCTCGACCATCTCACCGCCGTTATTGATCTCGGCGACGACGCGGTCGGCCGCGTGCGCATGCCACGCCCCGATCGCGATCCTGGCCCATTCCGGCGGCGCGTAGCGGCCCGACAGGTCCGCCAACACATAGCCGTGCGCCGCCCTATCGAATTTGGCTGCGACTCCGGCGACGATGATCCCGGTTTCGTCGGCATCGGCTCCACTCGTCGCCGCCGGGTCGATCGCGACGACGATCCGCCGCAACGGGGGCGCGGCCGCAATCCGGCTGGCTTCGATCACGGCGCGGCTCCACAGCGCGCCGGGCACGTCTTCCAGCATCTCCGCGTCGAGTTCCTGACGGCCGAGCCGCGTGCCTTCATAGCGCCGCACGATCCGGTCGAGAAAAGCCGGCGCCAGATTGACGCGGTTCTCGGCAGTCTTGCCGCGGGTCAACGAGACATTCGGGTCGGCGACCAGCGCGCGGATCAGTTTGCTGGGCCGGGGCGTCGTCGTCACCACCACGCGCGGATCGCCGCCGAGCCTAAGCCCGAACATCAGCATGTCCCAGGCACGAGGACAAGCATTTCTTATCAATAATTTATGAGCGCTAGTGGCGGATTAGTGGCGGATGGAATCGGCAAAAACGACCGCCCTTGACGGCTCCAGCGGGTTTCCGTTCTATGCTGGGCACGAAACAGGAATGAATCGCAGCCATGCGCCCGCTCTACAACGTACGCATCGAAGATCTCGGCCCCGGCGATTTCGTCCGGGTCGAGTCCCGGCCGAGCGACCCGGTGATCGGGATTGAGCGGCGGGCCGATAGCCCTCCCGCAAGCGAGCCAAGTTCAGTCGAGAGAGGAGTGTGTCGTACAGATCGCCGCGCTCGGTGCGGGTAATGAAAGAGCCGTCGGGGTTGCCGACGGCTCTGAGTGCGCCCGACCGATCGGCGGGCATGGATCAGTACTCGCTCGCGAGCATGACCGTGAGGACGCGGGTCTAGCCGATGTCTTCGCTCTTGTACGGCGACATATGGCGGGCGCCACAATGCGGGCAATCGTCATCGCATCGTGCCGACCATTCGTCCGTCCACTCGCCGCCGCAATCTTCGCATCGGTAGAAGTTGCGGTAGAGGCGGTCGCGTTCGTCGCCCGAGTCCTTGCACATGACCGAGCTCCGCTACCGTCGACGGGAGGCTTGGCCGCCCCGCGACTGCTCCTGGCGTCCGCGAGCGGATGTCGTCGGTTCAGCCGCTTCCTCGTCGCCGATCTCGCGGACGACGATTTTGCCGTCGAGCGGGAACGCCTGAAGTATCAGATTGAACCCGTTGCCGTCCTTGTGCGGGAACACGAGGCCGATGTTAAGCCAGTAGTCATCCTGGCCTTCGCGCCGGATCACCGAATAGGCGCGGTGCGTCGGCTGCCGAGGCTGTTCTCTCTCCGCCATTGGTCTACTCCATTGAGCTGGTTGCGATGTCCTGCGTAGGCAGGCGTCAAGTGGCGGGGCTCGGCGGCTGCCTGCGTGAGGTTGCAGCTCGTGGGAATGACGGAGGCTACGGATAGCGTACGTTTTAGGCGGCGTTCGTCAAGTTAAGACGTTCTGGCTCGCGATCTGACGAAATCGCCGCAACTATCGACGCGGGATAGCAACACCTCCACGACGTTTGATTCCGGCTTCCACTCTAAAAATATCGGGCACATTAATACGTCCGTTATCCCGCTCTTGAACCACGCCAATTGTTTCGAGTGCTTGCACCAAGGTAGCCGGACCTCCAGCCTCGCCACCATCTCCCAGCTCAAGTTCGATCGGCGCAAGCCAGCGCAACCGGCGTGCGTCAGCGATTACCCGTTCCACTGTCCGGTTTGTCCGCCAGATATTTTCCAACTGACTTCTTTCGATCGGAACAGCGGCATCACGTAGAGGCTCCAAAACGGTTCGCACCCACGGATAATCTTCGCTGAGCTCGGTCAGGCGATCCGATGACGCCTGCCGGACGCCCTCATTGATGCCTAGGTGGTCCACAGCCCTGTAATTCGGTGCTGGAGAATGCTCCGCGGCTACTCGCCACGCGGTCAAAAAGGTTCTTGGTGAGCAATCGCCATAAGCATCAGCAAGATGCGTCGGTACCCACGTATAAACTCTCCCTCTTCGACGATCCGTTCCCATGTAGGGGCCGGCGATCAGACTCACTAGCTTGGCTTGGTCATCAGCCGAACCGGAGCCTCCTGAGGCTTGGCTATCAAAGACCGGTCGTGCTGATACTTCCTCTATTGCAGTATTGATGGCATTTTTTGAATGCTGTACCCTATTGAGAGAATAAAAAAGCAAACCGTAGAGGTCGAAAGGCTGCCAGTGCAAAGCAACGTGATCGTTTACAATCTTCGAGCCATCAGGAAATCCAAACAATGCAGTTCTATCTGCGAACTGATCCGGGCGCATGAAGATTTTCATGCGCACTGCACGAAATGATTTGATTGCTAAAGCCCTTTGCATGAGAGCCCGCGTTAATTCGCGAATCTGCTGCCAGCCGCCGGGAAGTCGATCGAGTGCATCGAATACTACTATAAGTATTTTGCCGGTATCTGAAAGATTTTGATCCGCTTCGGTCATCAATTCTTGGTAGCGTTCAATGTCTTCTCGAACCCAAGACAGGACATTGCTAAAGCGAGTCGGCAACGTATACTGAGTATATTTTACAAGTGCTCTTGCCAATACCGCCCGCCAGACGAGATCAGGTGATAAATTTCTCCTTATCGCATCTTCTATAACTTCAGGAGACGGCGCTACCGGATCTACCCTTTCCGCACCGTTAAAGCCGATCACGACATCTGCGGTACGAAGACTCGACTGCCGGTAAGTTTGGGCTAACCGCGAGCGAATGTCCGCGTTGAGCAAAGCATGCGACCAAAAGCTCTTGCCCGCACCACGATTGCCGATCACAAGCGGTCGCTCCGGATCAACAGCCCCCCGATGTATGCTAGGCGTATATACGTCGTCGGGGTCAACAGCGGCCCCGGGCTCGTGGCGTGAAGCCCGCGGGAGTGCAGCCATCCCCGCTCGAATAGCATTGAAATCAACGCCCATTTTCTGAGTAGCCGGGGTACTCGTCGTAGGACGATCCGTTCGCACTGCGTCTATTCCACGTCGGTGTTTGCAAAAACAAGAGCACCCACAGCATCGATAAACGGTCTAAACGTATTATCGTAAAACGGTGCCGTAAGATCGCTAGGACTTTCCACCGGCTCCCAATTTACAAACCCTTGATTGAACGGGATTACAAGCGGTTGATGCGGCGCGTCGGGGTCATCCGGCGAAAAATTAAATATATCAAGATCCTCTTCTCCTTCGACTTTGTCGTATAGGTACTCGGAAAATAGCTCCCATAGATCATCTGTAAAGTGCCGAGCTCTGCTCTCGTCTAGAGATGCTTTAGCATAGACCATCTTAATACGCTTCCGCCACGACGTTTCCGGCTTTCGATTTGCCAGGAGAGACAGAGAGGCAAACAATAATCTATAGCCTTCGATCGTTTGGCGTTGCGCGATCCCGAATAATAATACAATAGCACCAAGCCCTATTAACGGTCCGGCTGCAAGCTCAGTCATCCCCGCACGGGCGTCAATCAGGACCGCGTCGTATATTTTTCGCCTCGTAAGCTTATCAAGCATTTCTGCAATTTTCTCGCGAAGTGAAATTGAATCTCCATCGGCTGGAAGATCCTCCAACATGCCCCGAGACAGCTTTGCCATAAAGTTCTCGGGATTTTGATGCGAACGTATACCAGTGGCAGGCATTACTTCCACCAAGCCTGCTCCTTGTGTCAGCTGACTCGTACCAATAAACTCCGAGAGCTCTTCCTCCGAAACACCACCAATCCCATTCTCCAATAGATAGTCGAGTGAGCCATATTTCGGTAGACGATTTTCGTCTAGCAGCGCATGCCCAATGCCGGGCGCTTCTAGGTCGAGGTCTACAACAAGAACATTTAGGCCACGGCGCGCCATGTCGGCCGCGAGCACGGCGATGGCGGTCGATCGTCCGACACCACCCTTTACGCTGCCAAAGACAATTCGAGGAGGCTTGGCTTCCTCATCAATTGGCTCAGCAAGCCAATCGGTCCCTATTATCCGGCGATCAACCAATGCACAGCGTTCGATTCCTTCATGGATGATGGGCAGAGCGGATGGGTCATTGAGGATACGGGTCGCGCCGGGATCGGTCGGCGTCGCGAATACTCTTTCAGCATAAGCATAGCCGCCCAAGGCCTTCGATAAATCATTACTAATGTGTAGGCGCACTGTGTTAGAAACATCTACACGGTTAAAAAAGGAAAGACGACCCGTTGTATCTCGCAATACCACGCCCGTTTTTACCGAGTCGGCTCCGAGGTGCTTTTCCACGGTCGCTAGCAACAGAGGAAGACTATCATCGAACCGAATCGGGGCGGTGTCGCTGCTCATGAAGCGTCCATCTTGCTGACCAGCTCTCGCGCCTGCTCGGCCCACGTCGCAACCCACTCAGCCCGGATGTCGGTTCCGGGAGCATATCTCATCGCGGTGTCCCAATTCTGCATTAACTGTGAATTTTGCGCGATACGCCTAAGGTCTCCATGACGCCGACCGGACGCGGTATCGCGAAGCATCGCTTTGAGTTCTGGAAAATGAGCGTAGAACGGATCGTCCCTTCTGCTGGTTGCTGGCAGCGGGCGCATATTGCTCTCTCTCATCATCTCTTTCACGGCAAGTTCAGCCGTAAGCCCAAATAGATATCCAGCAACATCGTGCCGCGTTCGAGAGCGGGAATAGAGCTTGTCAGCGGCCTCAAGATGCCGCCGAGCCGCTCGCCTAAAATCGACGCTGTAAGGCATCGGATCTATGGTCCGCCACGTTCACCGGGCGCTTCATGAGCGGGTGTCCAACATGCGCTCCAACGATGGCATCGTCGCTCAGCCATCGATTCATTGCCTCGTCAATAGCGAGAAGCTCCTTCGCGAACAAGGGAGATCCGCGCCAGCTGGTCCTATCGTTAGATCAACCCCACTCGGTCCTCAGTCCTGGCGTTCCAGGTCTGCGACAGCGGGTCGCTGGCGCGAAGCTCATCAAAGGTCGAGAACAGGAACAGCGACGCACCGGCACTGTGGGGGACGCGGATGTCCCGCAATGCCCCCTTCATGGATTGCATGCGCTGCTGGTCGGTGGTGAGGGTGAGCACGCGAAAACTCTTCCAGCCGAATTGACGCTCGTGCTGTTTCGCGGCGTGGGCGGTGAGATAGCCGCGCATCTTCTTCTCAAAACTCGTCTGAGCGAAATCGGCGCGGCGGATCGGCATCGTGCCGCGGTCGATCTCCACCATGAAATAGCGGCGCGAGCCGTCGGGCAATTCGAGGCCGAAGACGATATCGGGGACAACGCTGACCTCGTGAGCCACGCCTCGGTGTGCGAGCTTGGCCCGCAATGCAAACGGCGTGCGGGATGCCTGCGTCGGCCGCCGCGAGGCTGCTGTGATCTCCGTCGGGGAAATGAGACGCACACCGGCGTGATTGCGCACGGCACGCTGTAGGGCCACCTGGAAATCAACAATCTCGATCTGGTGCTCGATGAAGGGGCGACCGGCCCGTCGGTTGTTCCGGCTCCATTCGGCATTGGCAAACCGGATACCGTCGCGCTCTCGCAACAGCCGCGCTCCCCGATCGGCGAGGGCGTATATCATCCGGCCGGAGCCGGTGGTCGGGAAGCGATCGAGCTGGGCGCGCGGGCGATCGACATAAGCATGGTGGAAGAGGCACCCCAGGCGGTCGTTGGTGCGATCGATGGAGCGGCCGACGAGCGCGGCGATGTTGGCCGATGAGATAAGCCGATGCCGCGCGACCTGGCGCACGATCTCAACGTCATCATCGGTAAGGCGGAAGGCCGGCGGTTCCGACGCACGGCGGAACCGCGGTCTTCGTGTCTGCCTTTCAACAGCGGCGATATCCATGCCGCAATTATACCAGCCCGCCGACACGGCAAGCCCCGACACGCTGGGGTCCGCCAGCCGCAATCGGGCGCACATAAGCACATAAGACGGATGGAGGCCTTCCTATTGAAGCAGAGCAGTCTGACTGACCGTCGGCTTGCCGCCAATCCGCTTTGTGGGCGGATGCCCTTACGCGCCTGCCCGCTTGTGGCTGAGTTGTGAATGACGGACGGGAATAGGTACCCGATGCCCCAAGAAAAGCCCCGCGCACGGCGGGGCCAGGGATCAGTACTCGCTCGCGAGCATGATCGTGAGAACGCGACGGCTATTCCGCCGGGTGGGCCGAATTTCCGGTTTGCATCGGCGTACAATCTTCCAGAGAAAGCTCGCGCTGCCCTGCTCTAAACGAAAGCTACCAAAGTCGTGCAGGCCGAATGGATCATTCCTGGAGGTGAAGTTACGGAACCTACGCACCCGTTCGAGAACGGTCCGTTGGTTCGTCAGCGAAAGAGCGCATATACCCGGTGATAAGATCACCTCGCCCCCTGTAAACGTAGTGCGAAGATGATCATTGGCATTCCGTTCATCCCCTACGGTCGTCTTTGAACGAGCCATTTCTTCTCCTTGCTACTGACATCTCAGGGTCGAGATGTCAGTTTGCAAAGAGAATAAAAATGTTCTAGTAATCTCTTGCCAGCCTCCCAAATGTTATCATATTTCCTCGGCTGCCTGCAATGGTTCCAAGGTATCATTCAGGCTCAAAATCTTCGATCTCACTTTGTATATAGGTACTCCAAGTGGGGATGACTCGTGCTCTACCAGACCTATCGATGCCATAAAGAGCGCGCGATATACCCGCTCATCCGGTGTTAGGGAAACACTGAATAAACCGCTGCAAATCGGGTAGAATCGGCCAGTCCGGGGGGACGGGGGCGGGGCGATGCAGCGACAGGGGAGCTTTTCGCAGGCGGAATACGCCGGCAAGAAAAAGCAG
>Ga0080064_1006274_pt1 | contig 13009 bp, 6 predicted proteins | sample Subgrocontami54m_FD_69260 | JGI IMG/M metagenome (GOLD analysis project Ga0080064, IMG submission 69260) | Subsurface groundwater microbial communities from S. Glens Falls, New York, USA - GMW46 contaminated, 5.4 m (SPADES assembly) (version 2) ...
GTAGTTGGCGGGAAGTAACGGCGCGTAGCGGCCCCGGGCGTTGCGCGGCGATCCCGAGGTCGCCTACAGCAAGGCGCGTACCCGACATTCGTAGGGGGCGGACACGGGACGAGTCGAGGCGTGTTGGTGGCCGCACGACGTGCTGGCGAGGCGACCTGGAGGTCCAAACGGTGGTCGCTCGAGGTTCCTCGCGCTGCGGACATCGGTGAGACGTCGCGGTTGCCGTGCGGAACCGCCCGACGGATCCGGTGGGATCCGCCCTGGTGCGTCGGCATCGGCGCGGCTATAGATAACCAGTGCCCACGACGTGTTGGGGGAGAGCGAGATGAAGGCCGAGGACCTGATGGACATGGCGACCCTGAGTGGGTCGGCGATCGCGACGGCGATCACGGCGTACTTCTGGCTGGTGCGAAGTCGGCGCGAGGCGCCGGACCTCCGGTTCTACATGGTGGCGCCGTTAGACGGAAACCAATCGGGGGGCCGCGAGGGGAATCGGCTCGACTGTCATGTGCTGGCTCGGGGGGGGGGGGCCAACTACAGCATGTTGCCGGACACGCTGATCGCGATCCGGGTGTGGCTCCTGCTCGCGACCGGGGAGTGGGTAGAGGCGCGCCTGGCGGGGGGCGAGCGGTCACCGTTCCCCGTGAACCTGGCGGCAATGCACTCGGCGTTGGTGAACCTGGAGATGACGTTCACGGGCTCGGGAGACCTCACGGGCTCGAGCTCGGTTTCGCGTCGGGACGCGTCCTTGGCTCACCTGTCGACACCGGCTCGGATTCGGGTGGAGATGCAGGGACTATCGAACACGCCCCACGTCGTCGAGGTGACGGCGCAGCGCCCGACATCGGCGGCGTGAACGCAGTGGGGGCGGTGGGGTTTTCTGTCGTGACGTTCCACAGACGCGCGAACGCGTCCACCGGGCCCATAGCTCAACCGGTTAGAGCAGCGGACTCATAATCCGCGGGTTGCTGGTTCAAGTCCAGCTGGGCCCACCTGACTGCGAGCCCTGGAAAATCGAACCTTCCAGGGCAGAGGCCGAATGACGGGAGGCGAACGATTTTGGGCTGGTGTCTCGCTCGGTGTCTCGTAAGCGGCGTCCTGCAGCAGCAACTGCGGCCGACGCACGTGGGGGAGGACTTGCTGCCGTGGACCTCGACGCGAAGCAGATCAAGAGCGCTGTAAAGGCATTTACCGAGACCATCGCGGTCAAGCTCAAACTGCTTCGCGAGCTGATCCCGCGTGATGCGGACTTCACAAACACAGCGCTCACGGGAGCTTTTGTTGAGGAGATGACGCGCGGCTTCGTACAAAGCTGGATTGGGGATAGCTTTCTGCTCCACGGGATGTTGGTCAGCGAGTCGGAAATCGCTGACGCGACCGCAAGTGGATCCACTAGGCCGATGGCTTTGCAGATCGACGGAATCGTCTATGATCCAAAGAAAGGGCCACTGATCTTGCGCGAAGGAGACTTCATCGCCGTCAGTCCGGACTTCATCCGTGGCGTAATCGAAATAAAAATGAGTGAAGCGCCCAGTGTTTTGTCGCATCGGCTGAAAAATATATATCAACGATACATTGACGGATGTGTAGGATTTCCAGCGGTTATGGGGGTCATAGTTGCAAGCAAGGACCCGGAAGCAATGGCGCGGGTGACTGGCGAGGGGCTCAGGCCGTGGCACGAGATACATAAGGCAGGGCATCATCCCGTGTTTGTCCTGTTCAAAGAAAATGATAATGGAACCTTTGAGCCAAACGAACCTGCGATTTACGACCTCGTACGGATGATATATTCTCGTATAAATTGCTGAAAGGCGACATCGTAGATTGCGATGTACAGGTGGGAGTCTGCGCCAGTGATGGAGCTGCTCCCGTTGCTCACACTTGGAGTCGGCGTGCGCGTGGCACGGTGGAGAACCTACTGATGGCAATCGTCGAAGGCCCTGTCACGGACCGCACCAAGGCCAACTTGGTTCGCGGCATTCGCGGGAAACCGATTCCCGCCGCTGCGGTCGACGCGGTCGTCGTTCAAGCGACGGCCCTCCTCGAAAAAGCCGTCGCGCGCTACGAGCAAGACGTCGCAATTGGCGAGGTCGGTGATGGGGGGTCCGGCGTCGCCTCCACGGCGCCACCCGCTGCCGATCGTGGTCCGACAGGGCTGCTGTATGGCCGCGTCCAGAGCGGCAAAACGGCGGGCATGACGCTTGCTTCCGCGCTCGCATTCGACAACGGCTTTCGCATCGTCGTCGTCGTCACAGCGAACAATCTAGCTCTGGTCCGGCAGACGGCCAATCGGCTCAAGGCGCTGTCGGGACCGCGTGTCTTCTCGACGATCAAGGACGGCGCTGAATACGAGTGGGTCGGTCAAGAGCTAGACCTTCGGGCCGACCTGGCGCGGGATGGACTGGTGATCGTCTGCGCGAAGGACCGGACCCACCTTCCGGCCGTGATTCGTTTCCTCCAGGAGATCGACGCGGCGTCCGTGCCGGCGCTGATCTTCGATGATGAAGCCGATGCCGCCACGCCGGACACAACTCTTGCCGCCCGCACCGCCGGCTACGCAAGCGCTCCGGCGTTCGAGAGCACGATTCACCGGAACGTCATCGAAAACACCGCGCCCGGGGAGCAAGGGGAGTCGCTTCGCGAGACGCTGCCGCACCACGCCTTCGTGCAGGTCACGGCGACGCCCTACGTCCTCTTCCTCCAGCGCGCAGATGCGCCGATTCGGCCGGCGTTCGTTCACATGCTCGAACCGGGTCCGGGCTACTGCGGCGGTCGCGAGTTCTTCGAGAACTACGATCCGACGCGGCAGCCGGCGGCTCCGCCGATAGTCACGCTGCCTCCGAATGAGGGACAGTTACTCGTTGCCGCTCGAAGCGGTGTTCCGCAGGGGCTCGCAGACTCGTGTTCGTTCTTCGTCCTCGCAGCGGCTGCGCACTCGTTGACGCGCGCGGCGTTTCCAGAGGGAGGATACAAGCACCTTTCGCACACCAGCCCACGGATCGACCAGCACACTCGTGTGGCGAACCTGATCACTCGGCAATTGAGAGCGCTGCGCGATCAACTGCGCGACCCAGCGAGCGCGGCGACACTTCAGGCGTTCCAGGGCGCCTACGCTCAGCTGCGGGGCACGCTGCCCGGTGCCCCGCCTCTAGCTCAGTTGCTGGCTGCCGCCGCGGGTTCGATCGCTCAGGCGGAGGTCGTTCGGGTGAACTCCGAGAGTGACGAGCCCATTTACGGCCCCGCGTTCAACTTTGTCGTCGGCGGTAACATTCTCTCGCGGGGCCTTACGATCGAAGATCTGCTTGTCACCTACTACGTGCGCGAGGCCCGTACTGCGCAGATGGATACCGTCTGGCAGCACGCGCGGATGTACGGCTACCGCGACGAGCTGATGCCATACTCGCGCGTGTTTCTTCCAGCACATCTGGCGACGTTGTTCCGTCAGATCCACGCGAGTGAAGAGGAACTGCGCGGCGTCCTCCTGGATGCGGATGCTGACGCCTTGGGCGCGATCCCGATTCTGACGCCGGCCCACGCGCGGCCGACGCGTCCGGGAGCCGTCGAGGCGGGAGCCCTCCAAATCTACCGTGGTACGGTGCAACAGATCACTCCGTACTACCTCGTCACCGAGCCTGCGATCGTCGGCCAGTCGGCGGTGCAGATCGCGGCCGTGCTGCAGCAGAACGGCGTGGTTTTCGGTGCTGGCGAGGCCCGACAGGATCGCTTCACCGAGGTCCCGCTTGATGTCCTGCGGGGCTTGGTCGAGATCCTGCCCATCCGCGAGAACGACGATGGGCGATGGAGTACGAGCGGCGTGCTTGCCCTGTTGCGCGCCACGGAGGAGCGGTATGGCGCTACCGGTGTCGTGTATGCCCGCGCCCTCGACCCCGGTGACGATCCTCAGCGGCGACGCGTTCATGGCGTCTTGTCCGGTCCTGAGGTCGCGATGGGGCGAGCGACCGGACGGTTCGTCCTCGCGCTCACGTATGTCGGCAACGCGGCTACTCCAACCGCGTGGTACCCGACGTTGCTCGTCCCCCCGGACCTACCGACTCATGTCTTCAATCCGTTCTGAGCCGAGTGCTCGCGAACGGAACGGATGAACGAACGACCGATCGCTTTGCCGAGGAGAGGTGGGACGGCGTTGCCAATCAGCCGGCCAACAACCGCAAAGCAGACGCGGTCGTCGGGTTTCACGAAGCGGTACTTTCGCGGAAAACTCTGCAGAATTGCGGCTTCACGCAGCGTGAGCGAGCGGTCTTGCTCGGGATGACCGAAGCGTCCACTTCCGAAGCTGTGCGCAAGCGTCGTTATCGTCGGCGCAGGCGAGTCCCATGGCATACGGGAGTAGACGTTTCGGTACGTGCTGCCGGACTCGCGGCGATGACAGTCCGCGCGAAGCTCCGGCGGCCAATCGCGCCATGTCCCCCCGGGGGTTGACGCTCGTAGGCGCCGTGCGTTCGTTTCGGACGTGGAACGGGCCGCATGCAGTCGGTCGCGCCGATGACTACCCCCCGCCGCCACCGGAGAGAGCGATCCAATCGCATGCCGAACCGTGCGGAAGTTGTCCGCGCTCCGCGTACCCTGTGGGACCGTCGGCGGCCCGAGGCGCGACGCCATCAGCACCAGGCGTCGACGCTGCTGTGGCAGGCCGAGCCGAGGGCAATGAACCGAACGCCAATCAACGTGATAGTGCAGGTCGGCGAGCGTCTTCAGCAGGCGGTGAAACACCGATCGCGACCGCAGGCGCGGTACGTTCTCCATCGTTACCAGCTCGGGCATCAGCTCGTGCACGAGCCGGCCAAACTCGTCCAACAGGCTCCACTCGTCGCTTCGGCGCGAACCGGCGCGACGAAGCGCCGAGAAAGGCCTGCATGGCGCGCAACCTGCCAGCAACCGGATGGAGCCCGTTGGGTATAGCGGCGCCAACTCCGCTCCGCTAAGTTCGGCGACGTCTCGCCGAAAGAACCTGGCGCCGTTGTTCGCAACGAATGGATACTCGCAGGCTGGGTCGACATCGAACCCGGCCACGATCGAGATGCCTGCGTTTTGAAGCCCGTAGGTGAGCCCGCCGGCGCCGCAGAAGACGTCGATCCCGACGATGCGGGCAGGGGAGTTGGTGACCATACGCGAGATACTAGCGCAAGCGTCCGCGCTCGTCGACGACCAACAGCAAGCGCTCCTGGGGGCGGTCGAGGCCGACGTCTCGACCGCGTCTGCGGCCACGTTACGTGTGCGGCTCCTCCGCTCGTCAGCGCGGCGGCGGTTGCTTCGGGCTACGATGCCCCGATGATCTTGACGCCTCCAACCGTCGAGTCGATGCTCAGGGTCGTGCGGACCAAGGTTCGCTTGATCGAACTGGGGCGCATCTTCAGCGTCACCGTTCCCGCCGCCGCGACGGTCGAGGGCCAGGTGGCAGCGCTCGCGGGGGTCCCGTTACTGGGTTTTCGCGATCTCATTGCGGTGCTCACGCGCGAGGAGCTGCGCAGTGCTTGCCGGGCGCACGGGCTCGATGGGACCGAGCGGTCGCGTGCCGTGCTCGTCCAGCGACTCCTTGATGCGCACGGCGCGGTCTGTGGCCCACCACCGGCGGCGTACTTCACCGGGTCGTCGGGGCACCGCGATGGCCCGGGCGTCGGCGACGTCGTGGGCGTGCGCCATCGCCAGTATCTCGTCGAGGCGGTGGTCGCGCCTCCCGAGGTCGGCCACGCCACACGCGTGGCGCTCGTCTGCCTCGACGATGACAACCAGGGACGGCGCCTGGAGGTCCTCTGGGAGTTGGAACTGGGCGCCAAGATCCTCGACCACCAGACCCATCTGCCGCCGAACGTCGATCGCCTGGATCCGCCGCGGCACTTCGCGGCCTATCTGCACGCGCTCAAGTGGAACTCGGTGACCGCAACGGATGCGCGGCTATTCCAGGCGCCGTTCCGCGCCGGGATCAAAATCCTCAACCACCAGCTCACGCCGCTGAAGAAGGCGCTGGAGCTGCCGCGCGCGAACCTGTTCATCGCCGACGACGTGGGTCTCGGGAAGACCATCGAGGCTGGGCTCGTCGCCCAGGAGCTGATCCTCCGCCAGCGCGTCGACTTCGTCGTGATCGTCTGCCCGGCAGCCGTCGCGTTGCAGTGGCGCGACGAAATGCGGAAGCGCTTCGGCCTGCAGTTCGAGGTCTACTCGCGCGCCTTCGTCGATCGCCGTCGGCAGGAGCGCGGCTTCGGCGTCAACCCGTGGACGACGCACAATCGGTTCATCATCAGCTATCAGACGCTGCGGCGGTCGGAACACCTTGAGCCGCTCCGGCAGCGGACCGGCGATCGGGTCCGCAAGTCGCTGCTCATCCTCGACGAGGCCCACACTGTGGCTCCCGCATCGGCCAGCAAGTACGCGGTCGACTCGACCACGACCGAGCTGGCGCGCAGGCTCGCCCCGTGCTTCGAGAACCGGCTGTTCTTGTCGGCAACGCCGCACAACGGCCACAGCAACAGCTTCTCGGCGCTGCTTGAGATCCTCGACCCGCAGCGCTTCACGCGCGGAGTTCCTGTCCGGGCTGCTGCCCGAGACGCAGTTCTTGTCCGCCGTCTCAAGCGCGATCTTCGCGAGCTTGGAATTGGCGGCTACCCGGATCGGCACTCGGTGCAGGTTGACCTCGTGCATGCCGACGGCCAGTGGTCTGGACGCTACGGTGGCGAGGCGGGCCAGTACGACCTCGGATCCGCGACGGACGTCGAGCTGGTGCTCGCCGATCTCCTACGGAGTTACAGGGATCTCGTCTGTCCGATCAAGGGACTTGGCCGGCTCGTGTTCGTCAACCTGCAGAAGCGTCTGCTGAGCAGCGTCGATGCGTTCTGGCGCACCCTGCAAGTTCACGCGGAGAAGGTGGGTCACCGCGCCGCGATGGACCTGCGCGATGCCAAGACGGTTGACTTCGCGACCGACGACGACGGTGACGAGTACGGAGCCTCGGACGACGAAGAGGAAGCGGCCCTCGCGCAAGACGTGGCGGACGCGTCGCGCGCGCTGGAGACGCCGGCCGGGCGAGCCCGGGATCTTCTCGACCAGATGCTCGGCCTCGCCGGGCAGCACGGCAGTGCGCCGGAGGCGCGCATGCTCGCCCTGCTCGATTGGGTCCGGCGGGGCCAATGCCGTGGTGCTCGTGCCGGCGGCGGCGACAGGCTCCCGGCGGCTGATCGCCGCTGGACGGACCGGCGCGTCATCATCTTCACGGAGTACGGTGACACGAAGCGGAAGCTCGTCCGGTTCCTGCGCGCGGCGGTCGAAGCCACGGACGACGCTGACCTGCGGATCATGGAGTTCCACGGCGGAATGTCCGACGTTCAGCGCGAGGAGGTGCAAACTGCGTTCAATGCCCCGCCCGACCGCCATCCGGTGCGGATCCTCGTGTGCACGGACGCGGCCCGCGAAGGTGTCAATCTCCAGGGGCACTGCGCACATCTCTTCCACTACGACGTCCCGTGGAACCCTGCCCGGATGGAGCAGCGCAACGGTCGCATCGACCGAACGCTGCAGGCTTCGCCCGACGTCTGGTGTTACTACTTCCACTTTCCGCAGCGCGCGGAAGACGCCGTGTTGGCCACCGTGGTGAAGAAGGTCGAGAGGATTCGATCCGAGCTGGGGTCTCTCGGCGACGTCGTGATGGGCCGGATCGACGCGACCCTCGCACGGGACGGCATCACGGTGGACACGGGCCGCGCCGTCGACGCTGCCGACGACTTGGGTTCGCGGACGGCCGTCGCGGAGGGCGAGCTGGAGGCAACCCGCACGCTGAACCGCATTCGCGCCGAGCTTGACGATGCCGGCCGCATCCTCGACACGTCGCGACGCGTCGCGGACTTCGATCCGCGCCTGCTGCGCGACGCCCTCGATGTCGGGTTCGAGCTGAGCGGCGCCACGGGGCTGGCGCGATCCGCGTCCGATGGCGATCGTGACGACGTTCCCTACACGCTACCCGCCCTACCACCAACCTGGGACGCCACTCTGGACAGCGTGCGGTCTGCCCGCGGGCGCGACGAGAGCCTGGGGGAGTGGCGCGATCGCCCGGTTCTGCCGGTCGTATTCCATGCGCCGGAGCAGATGACCAGCGACGTCGCCCACCTGCACCTGCAGCACCCGCTCGTGCAACGCGTGATGTCACGCTTCCTTGCACAAGGGACGAGTGCACACGACCTGACGCGGGTGACGGTCGTCGTGACCAACCACGAGGCGAGCGTGCGGGTGTTGGGCTTCGGCCGCTTGTCGCTGTTCGGCGCGGGAGCCAGCCGTCTTCACGATCAGCTCGTCGCGGTCGCCGCGCCGTGGTTCGAGTCCGGAGGACCGAAGCACCTCAAGCCCTTCGCGGACGAGCGCGCGGACCGACGCGCGCTTGAGCGTCTGGAGGACGCCCTTCGCGACGCACCCACGCTCGACCGCGTGTCGGCGCGCGTCCAGCAGCGCTTGCGCGAGGCTGCGCCGGGTGACTTCGCGACGTTGTGGGAAGCGATTCGTGTGGAGGCCGATGCCCTGGCCCAGGATGCGCGACGGAAGCTGGACGCGCGTGGACATGCCGATGCCGAGTTGCTGCGGGAGCTGCTGAACGACCAACGGCGGGGCATCGAGGTCCGCCGAGACGAGATGGCGACGGCCCAGTGGCTGCGGGACCTCGGGGTCCTTCCGGCAGACCAGCGGCGTCAGCTCGACGCAGATCAAGCAGCGATGCAGGGGCGCCTCGCCGCAATCACGGCCGAGCTGGCGAGCGAACCGGCGGAGATCGAGGACCTCTATCGCGTAGCGCTGGTCAGGCTCGAACCCGTCGGGCTCATCTACCTGTGGCCCGAGTCACGCACATGACCGACGTCGAGACCGACTACCACGAGTCCTGGCTCGGGATGGGGCAGCCCACCGAAGGGCTCGTCGTGTCGGTGCCGGTCCTCCGCGACGCCCAGTGCATGAACCGCCTCACGCCGTCTGAACATCATCGTTTCGCCGCTCTGTGTCCGCCGAACGCGTCTGGACAGTGCCATGTCGCGGACCTCGACGAGATGTTAGGCGACACGCTCGGTCTCGGTCGGGAGATGTGGGATCGCGACGGCACCATCCCGCCAGCTCTCATCATCGTCGATGGCCAGCAAGTCGTGCGTCCCACTCGGGCGCTGCGTTACCCCGACTTCGCACGACCTGAGCTTGCGCCGGTCGCCGGGTCCGCGGCCGCCCGTGCTGCTGCGGCATACGCGATGCTGGTTTGGGACGTGCCGCTCGGCCTCGACCTCGACAAGGCCGAGGCGACCACAGGCCCGTGGCGGTACCCTCCGGCCGGGAAGTTTGATCGCCTGCTGCGCCACTCCCGAGTTCCGATCGGGCTGCTGACAAATCGCCGCGACCTACGCCTCGTCTACGCGCCGCCTGACCAGGCGACAGGCTCGATCACGTTCCGGGTGCCTCACATGGTCGCGACCGGCGGCCGACCGATCCTCGAAGCGTTCGTGATGTTGCTGTCGCACACGCGCTGGTTCGGGGTCGCCGAGGAGCATCAGCTCCACCGCATCCTCGCGGACAGCCGTGCCCGCCAGGCCGACGTGACGACCGCGCTGGCGAAGCAGGTCCTCGAAGCCCTTCAGATCCTGCTGGCTGGGTTCGAGAGTGCCGCAGAGCGCGACGACTGGGATCTCCTTGGCGATGCCCTGGAGCGGTCGGACGACCACCTGTATGGCGGCCTGCTTACGGTGCTGTTGCGTTTGGTCTTCCTGCTCTATGCCGAGGATCGCGAGCTGCTCCCGGTCGACGATGCGTTCTACGCGGAGCACCTGAGCGTGCTCGCGCTCTACGATCAGCTCCAGCGCGATCGCGGCCTGTTCCCCGACACGATGAGCCGGCGATTCGGCGCGTGGGGCCGGTTGCTCGCCGTGTTCCGCGCGGTGTACCTCGGCGCGCAGCACGCGAGCTTGCGCATTCCCGCGCGCCGTGGCGAGTTGTTCGATCCGCACCGCTTTCCGTTCCTCGAAGGCTGGGGTCCAGGTGGGTCGGCGCCGATCTCGCAAGCCTCCGATCGCGCGGCCGTGCGCGTCCCGACGATCGACGACGGAACGGTGTACGACGTGCTGCACCGGCTTCGCGTCTTGGACGGCCAGCGCCTGTCGTACCGGACCCTAGATGTCGAGCAGATTGGGAGCGTGTACGAGGCACTGATGGGCTACCACGTCGTTCGCCTGCCAGCGCCCGCCATGTGCCTTCAGCCGCGCGGCGTGTGGGTTACCGCGCAGGAGATCATCGCGGCACGACCGGCCGACAAGTGGCTCCAAGCTGAAGTAGGGCTGAGCCGAAGCGATGCGAAGAAGCTCGCCGCCGCGATCAAGGCCGTGGATGCCAGCGACCCAGACGCGGTGCTGTCGGCGCTGGCGACGAATCGGGCCAAGGGGTCGGCGCGCGCACCGGCAGGTCGGCTGGTCCTGCAGCCCGGGCGCGAGCGACGGAGATCCAGCTCACACTACACACCGAGGAGCTGGTCCGAGCCGGTAGTGCGGCGCACACTGGAGCCGTTACTCGCGTCCATGAAGCCGTTCCCGAAGGCAAAGGCCATCCTCGACCTCAAGGTCTGCGATCCAGCCATGGGGTCGGGGGCGTTCCTGGTGCAGGCATGCCGCTTCCTCGGGGAGCACTTGGTGCGTGCTTGGTCACGGGAGGGGCAGCTTGAGCGCATCGCCGGCGAGCATCCGGACGTCGACCACCACGCACGCCGGCTGATCGCACAACGCTGCCTCTATGGGATCGACCGCAACCCCTTCGCCGTCAGCCTCGCCAAGCTCTCGTTGTGGCTGGCTACGCTGGCGAAGGACGAGCCGTTCACGTTCGTCGACCACGCCCTTCGATGTGGCGATGCGCTCGTCGGCTTGACCTTCGAGCAGCTTCGGGGGTTCGCCTGGTCCCGCCCCAAACGCCCCGGCAAGGGGCGGCGGGCCAGCCAGGCTCCGCTGTTCGCGACGGAGCTTGAGCACGCGCTGTCCGAAGCGATCGAGCTGCGACAGCGCATCTGCGATCTCGCGGCGGAGGAGGCGCCGCCGGCTCAGCGCGAGCGCGAACGGCTGCTGGAGGACGCCGTCGACGCGATGGATCGGATACGCGCGGCGGCCGACCTGTGCGTCGGCGCGTTCTTCGACGCCAGCTCGGCCACGGCACGGGAGGCCGAGCGGGCGCGCCGATTCGGCCTCGTCGAGGAGTGGCTCGGGACGACCGAGCCCTTACCCGCGGAGCTGCTGGCGCTCCGAGAGCGCGTGCGCACGGCATTGAAACCGTTCCATTGGGGGCTGGAGTTTCCGGAGGTGTTCTTCGAGGGACGACCCGACCCGCTGGACGAGGGCCGCACGAACCAGGGAGCGCTGTTCGATGCCTTCATCGGAAATCCACCGTTCGCGGGCAAGAACGGGATCAGCGACACCCATGGCGACGCGTATCTGCCGTGGCTTCAGGCGATCCACGAGGGTGCTCACGGGAACGCCGACTACTCCGCGCACTTCTTCCGCCGATGCTCCACCTTCCTGGGCCGCCATGGCACGATCGGGCTCATTGCCACGAACACCATCGGTCAAGGCGACACGCGCGCCACTGGGCTGCAGCCTCTGGTTTGCAACGAGGGATGCGAGATTTACGAGGCGACCTCGTCGACCCCCTGGCCGGGCGACGCGGCGGTCTCGGTTGCGGTCGTTCATCTAGCGCGAGGCCGACCGGCTTCCGCGTGTTCTGAACGGCGTCTCGACGACCTACCGGTGGCTGCGATCGACTCGCGGCTCCGCGGGCAACGAGAGCGCGACGACCCGCAGCCGCTTCACGCCAACGCCGGGTTGAGCTTCCAAGGGAGCATCGTGCTCGGCATGGGGTTTACGTTGACCCCGCCTGAGCGGGACGCGCTCGTAGCCAAGGATCCCCGCAACGCGGAACGGATCTTTCCGTACCTGGGCAGCGAGGAGATCAACACATCGCCGACGCAGACGTTTGACCGCTACGTGATCAACTTCGGGACCATGGAGCTGGCGGAGGCCGAGACGTGGCCAGACCTCATGGCGATCGTTCGCGAGAAGGTGAAGCCCGCGCGCGACCAGAACAAGCGAGCCGTACGCAGCAAGTTCTGGTGGAGATTCGGCGAGACCGCACCCGCGCTCAATGCAGCCCTGGTCCCGCTCAAACGGTGCCTCGTGACCGGGCGTAATGCGACGCACCTGACTGTCGCCTTTCAGCCGACGGACCGCGTCTTCAGCGAGCAGTTGATCGCATTTCCCCTTGAGCGGTACGGGCACTTCGCGGTCCTGCAGTCGCGCGTCCATGCCGCGTGGGCGTGGCTGTTGATGTCAACGATGAAGGCCGATCCTCGATACACGCCGTCGCGTTGTTTCGAGACGTTCCCATTCCCCATTCCGGACCCGCGGGCCGTGTCGCCGACCCTGGATGCCGTAGGGGAACGCCTGTACACCGCGCGCGCCGCGCACATGGTCGCTGCGCAGCAAGGCCTGACCGCCACGTACCACGAGCTTCTGGACACCCGCTGCGTCGCCGCACCGATAGTCGAGCTGCGCCGACTCCACGACGAGCAGGATCGCGCGGTCCTCGCGGCCTATCGAGAGCATGCGGGATGGCCCGACATCCCAATTCCACCCTATGGCACGCCCTCGAATGACGCCGAGCGCGCCGCGCTGCACGCCTTCGAGGACACCGTGATCGAGCAGCTCTTCGCGCTCAATGCCGAGCGCGCGGCCGCGGAGGAGGTGGCGAGCACGCCATCGGCTCCGCGCAGGAAGCGGCGGTCAACCGGGAACGATGCGACCCTGTTCGAGGACACCGACTCATGACCTCCTCCGTCACGGTGAGGGACCACGTCGTTCGCGCCCTGGAAGCCGATCTCGTCGGGCCGTATACGCCCCCTGCGGATGACGGCGGGAACGCGATCGAGGTGCTGCCGCTGGCTCCGTCGTGCTGGTACCTGACGGGCTTCCTCGCACCCCAGGAGGGCCGCCAGGACGACGCC
>Ga0080064_1004532_pt1 | contig 13005 bp, 11 predicted proteins | sample Subgrocontami54m_FD_69260 | JGI IMG/M metagenome (GOLD analysis project Ga0080064, IMG submission 69260) | Subsurface groundwater microbial communities from S. Glens Falls, New York, USA - GMW46 contaminated, 5.4 m (SPADES assembly) (version 2) ...
GTCGCCACGGTCAACGTCTCCCCCACCTTGAACAGGGGAACCACCTGGTGCTTGCGGGCCAGCTCCTCGGGGATCAGCTCCAGCACTTTCGGGTCGATCAAATAGGATTTGAGCTCCACGCGCGGGAGCTGCAGCTCCTTGCTGAGCCAGTGGGCCATCGCCGCGGCGTCCACAAATTTCAGCCGCACGGCGGCCTGGCGCACGGTCCCGCCGGCGCGAGCGGCTTCGGCCCGCGCCTGCGCCAGCTGCTCGGCGCTCATCAAGCCCCCTTCCACGAGCCGGTCGTCCGGCTGCTTCACCGCTTTCTGCATGTCAGACCCTTGCGGCCTCCTCTCCGCAGGCGCGGCGACGGGCCAGCGCCAGCACGCCCGGCAGGGTCGTCTCCTCGCGCGGGACGAGCGCCCACCCGAACGCCAGGTCCGCTATCCCCGGCATGCCGGGCGGGTTGGCCAGCGTCTCCTGGATCCGGCGGCGCATCGCTTCCAACCCTTTCTCCTCCAACACCGAAAGGATCACAATCCCTCCGCTCGGGTTTTCCAGGATCCGGTCCTGGCGCGAGACCTGCTGCTTCAGCAGCCCCGCGATCCGATCCATCGGCGCCGTCTTCCCCTCCCTGGCTTGGAGCGTCTGCACCGCCAGCACTTGCCCTTCGCGGGCCGCCTGTTCCCGCATCACGCGGAATTCCTCGGTCAGCGCGAAGGAGGGGCTATAAACCGGAAAACTCACGATGAAGGAAGCCCCCTTCCCCTGCGCCGATTCCACCCGCACGCTGCCGCCGTGGAGCTGCACCACCTCCTTGACGATCGTGAGCCCCAGGCCGGTCCCGCGCGTGTTCATGGAGGCGGGAACCCTCAGCTGGGAGAACTTCTCGAAGAGCCGGCGCTGCTCCTTAGGGGATATGCCGATCCCGGTGTCGGCCACCGTCAGCTCCGCGCAGCGCCCGCGGGCTTTAAGCCGCACGGTGATCGTCCCGTCCGACGGGGTGAATTTGACGGCATTGGTGATGAGGTTCTCCACCACCTGGGCCAGGCGGCTCCGGTCCCCGTAGACCGGCGGCACCGGCTCCAGCTCCAGCACCAGCTTCCGGGGGGAGACCAGCAGCGCGTAGCGGGACTGCACCTCCCGGATCACCGCGGCCGGGTCGAGCGGCTCCCGCGCAAGCGCCAGCCGGCCGGACTCGATGCGGGAGAGATCCAGCAGCTCGGTCACCAGCTTCAGCATCCGGTCTCCCTGGGACTTGATGAGCCGGGCCAGCTGCTCCTGATCCGTGGAGAGGGTTCCCGCCAAACCGTCCAGCATCTGCTGCGCCGCCTCATTGATGAGAGCCAGCGGCGTGCGGACCTCATGGCTCACCTGCGCCACTGTTTCGGAAGTGGCTTTCGCCTGCCGGCGCAGCCGCTGCGTGACCGCCTCCGCTTCCCGCAGCTGAGTGGTCTGCGCGATCACGCGGGCCAGCCGGTCCAGGAAACGTTTCGCGGCGCCCGTCTGCGTCCAGCGGAACCGGCGCGACGGCTTGAAGCTCGAGAGATTGACGACCCCCACCGTCCTCCCCTCCGTCACCAGGGGCAGGCAGCAGATCGCCTTGACCGGCCGGAATTTCCGGCCGGGCCCGTCGAGATCTCATAGCCGGCCGCCTTCAGGCGGACCGAGACCATCTGGACCAGGTCCGGCTCATCGTCTACCAGCAGCAGGCGGATCTTTTTCTCTTCCATGGGCGCTCCTTAAGGCCCTTTCAGGTTCAGGCCAAGTTTTCGGTTTTCCGCTTCCAGCCGCGCCACCTGGGCGCGGTCCACCATCCAGTCCTCCAGCGCGCTCCGGTGGAACCGCCAACGGCCTCCCACCTTGAAACCGGGGAGTTTCCCTTCCTTGACCAGCCGGTAGACGGTCATCACGTGAAGTTGGAGAACTTTGGCTACTTCTTCAACGTTAAGCAGTTCAGGCGACATTTTTGTTTAATCCGAATTAAGCATTATTGATTAATCCTCATTCTTATTCACTACGACTAAGCATGGCTGATTTTGGCATAGAAAAGCAAGGGGGCGTAAGATAAATTTAATGGAAACAGAAATTCAGTTAAAACTAGGGTTTTGTGCGCTGGAGGCGAACGAGGAGGGTCAGGAGGATTGCCAGGATCAGGAAGCCGATCGGGGTGGGCGTCCAGGCGCCCGCTAAAAGGGTTTTGGCGCCGGAAATCCCGGTGACGATCCAGAGAAAAACGAGAAATAACCGGCGCAGGTGCCGAGGCATCCAGGAGGTGACGAAGAGCCGGCCGCGGCGGATCTCCAGCCAGCCCCAGACCGCCAGGCCCGCCACGCAGGCGAACAACAAGCCCCAGACCAGACTGCCCGCCTCCAACGGGAGCAGGGTCTTCTCCGAGATCCAGTAGTCCAAGTTGTTGGCCATCAGCCAGGTGGGCAACAGCCAGAGGAACCAGGCCGTGGCGGACCAGCGCTCCCACGGGCGGACCGCGCGCGGCAGGCGCCAGGAGCTTTCGATGGAGAGGGCCGCGGCGCCGAGGGCCAACCCGCCGCAGAGCCCGATCACATGCTCCGCGGTCTTCCACCAATCCAGCCGGATGCCGCTGGCCTGACCGGCCCCCTGAACCCAAGCCGCCAGAGGGAAACCCAGACCGAACCCGACGGCCCCCGCCAGCGCCAGCTTCAGCGCCGAAACATCCCGCCGCGCGATCCCCACATAACCCGTCAGGAGGGCCCAGACCCCGAGCAGGATCGCCACCATCCGTTCACGCGTCCGCAGATCCTCCGGACCGCTCATCCCTCCCCACAGCATCCGGTCCACCAGGAACCAAATGGAGAAGAGCCCGAACACGACCCCCACCCGCTCCGGGCGGCGGTACCGGGGGAAAGAAAGGCCCAGACCGAGCCCCAGCCCCCCCAACCCTCCCCAGGCCGCTCCGACCATCGCCAACGTCCCGGCCGCCTCCCAAGAACCCTGATAGGCCGCTCCGATGAAGCGCCCATAGCTCAAAGAGCCGCCGATGGCGAAGGCCAGCGAACCGATCACGGCAGCGCCCATCCAAGCCGGCCCGCCGGTGACCGCGGCGATTGACAGACCGATCAATGCCCCCGCGACGGCGCCGCCCCGCTCATGCCCGTGCTGGCCCCGCACCCCCCAGGCCAGAGAGCCGGCCAGGGCGATCGTCGCTAACTCCAACCAGCGAAAAGAGATCCTGCGCATGGCTTCACCCTAGCAAACCGCCCCGCCGGGGTCAATGGATTCCCTTTGACGGTGAAGGGGCCAAAATGGTATCGTAACTCCATGTCTACGTCTATACGCTGGAAGCGGGATAGTGTGGTTGCGTTCGCCTTGATGCATGTGGCGGCCCTCGGGGCTTTCTTCTTCTTTAACTGGAAGGCCTTCTGGCTGTTCGTGCTGATGCAGTGGCTGACCGGCGGGCTCGGCATTTGCCTCTGTTATCACCGCCTGCTCACGCACCGTTCCTTCCAGATCCCGAAACCTATCGAGTACCTTTTCGCTTTCTTCGGCTGCCTGGCCTGGCAGAACGGCCCCATCAAGTGGGTGGCCGTCCACCGGATCCACCACGCCCGGTCGGATGAACCCGGCGACCCTCACAGTCCCGGGCGGGGGTTCTGGTGGGCGCACATGGGATGGCTGTTCACCTTTACTGAAGAGCTGGATAACTATGAGCAGTACAAGGAGTTCGCCCCCGATCTGGCCCGGGACCCGGTCTACCGGTTCCTGAACCGGACCTTCGGTTTTTACCAGTTCCCGCTGGCCATCCTTTTCTACGCGCTGGGCGGCTGGCCGTTTGTTTTCTGGGGCGTCATCTTCCGGACCGTCTTCATGTGGCACGCCACCTGGCTGGTGAACTCGGCCGCGCACACCTGGGGCTACCGAACCTGGGCCGTCGGGGACCGCTCCACGAACAACGGGTGGGTGGCCCTCTTCACCTACGGCGAGGGATGGCACAACAACCATCACGCGTTCCCTAAGTCGGCCGCGCACGGCCTCAAATGGTGGGAGGTGGATTTGACATACCTCACCATCCGCTTCCTGGCCGCGCTGCAGCTGGCATGGGACATCCATCTGCCGACGCTCCAACAGAAGGAACGCCTGACACGCCAGCCGGAGGCCGTCGCCGCGTAGGCGGGGCCCTTACCTCGGCGTTCGCCGGGGGTCTTCCAGCAGCTCTTCAATTTCCCGGTCCTTCGCGCCGAATTCCTTCGCCACCGCCACAAACTGGGCGCACTCCTCGTACCGCTCCCTCCGCAGGGCTTCCCTCAGGTACAGCAGCGCCGTCAGCTTGACGGGATCCCTTTGGACCCTCAGCACCGTCGGCGCCCTCGCGTTCTCGGCAACTTTTGGCATTCCCTTTGAACCTCCTTTTTTGACTGCCCTTTCCGGGAAATAAAAAAGCCCATGATCTCTTCGATCATGGGCTTGAAAATTTGGGTGTTCGGCTGTTACTTACTCGTGACGATCCCCCCTATCCCTAAGCCCATGACCCGGCCATGGCGAATAAAGCAGGCCACGGCCTTTAGCCACCGCGCGCAAACACGCGGCGCCACCGTCATAGTCATCTGCTTGGAATAATCGTGGGTGTGTTCCATTACAAGGAAAATTATGGCACGAGAGGCCCGCCGCTGTCAAGGACAAGCCGCTCCCTCTGCGGCGTCAGCTGCCTGAAGAAACCTTAGGCCATTTCCCGCTTTTTATGGTATATACTATTGGTATATATGGAGGGTTGCCATGAAAGTGCTGTCGCTGAAACTGCGGGAAGATATTTTTGAAGATGTGGAGCGGGTCGTCCACGCGATTCGGATTCCCCGCAACACCTACATCAACCAGGCGCTTGATTTCTACACCCGCTTAAGCCGGCGTAAACTGTTGAAGCAGCAGCTTCAGAAGGAGTCTCGCGCCGTTCGGATGAATTCCCTGCAGGTCCTCAAGGAGTTTGAGCGGCTGGAGGATGACCTTCCGGCATGAAGATCCGGAAATTCCACCTCTACCTGGCCGACCTCAACCCTCGCATGGGCACAGAACCCGGCAAAGTGAGGCCGGTTGTGGTTATCCAGACCGATCTGCTCAACGACACCCATCCCAGCACGCTGATCTGCCCCATCACAACCCAGGTAACCGAAAAAGCTAGAGTCCTTCGAGTTCATTTGCCTAAAGGAACGCCGGGCCTGCGGAATGAATCCGACGTGCTGGTTGATCAGGTCCGAGCGATCGACAACCGGCGCTTTAAGAAACATCTCGGCCGGTTGACCGACCGGCAACAAGAAACCCTGCTCGAAAACCTGCGGATTGTCGTTCTGGAATAAGAGCTAGATGGAGCTTTTCCATGCTCATGCATCTCACGCGAAGACCAAGACCGATTCCTTTGACAGCTCGTACAATAAGATAACCGTACCGGCCTTCAGCCGGCCGCCTACTTGCAGCCCTTGCAGCAGATGCTCGGTCACCTGGGAGACCGTCTGATCGCTGATGCGCAACAGCACCTGGCCCAAATGGGTGCGTAAATCGCCGATCACCAGGAAGGCCTGATCTTTCTGTGGGACAAACCGAATGCTCCCCGCATCCTTCAGCCGGGCAAGATTCTTCTCAACCTCATCCCTCCACCTCGGATCAACCCAGACCGGTATCCCCTCCGCATATTCAGCCGGCACACCGACAACCGCCTCCCCTTCCCCAACGGTCCTCATGATCTCTGCGATCCCCTCATACCCCGCATCCCGAACCAGGTCCCAAAGCGCCGGAAAATCGCTGGTGACGTCGCCCGTTTTACCGCTCTCGGCAAGTAAAGCCAGCGTATCGGACACATCCGGCTGGGCCACATAATTCAACAGCATCCTTAACCCGACTTCTTCGAAACTTTCGACGGGTATGGGCGCGGACACCGCTTCCGCTTCCATCCTCACCTCAGGCATCTGCTCCCGGTTCAGAAACCGGCGGACCGCTGACAGGATGGCCTGACCCTCCGCCGGTGGAGAGGAGTCTTCATACAAACGCCCAAGTACAGACAACATCTCCCAAAGGGGACGTTCCGCAACGAGAAGCCATAATGCCTCCTCGTCCTCGCTCGGCTTACCGGAAGCGGACAAGGTTCCTAAGCTCTCTTTGATTTCGGTCCCTGCAGTGCCGTGGTCTCCTTCCGGTGTTCCATCCAACAAGCGGAAAAGCTGCGCTGCAGGATTGGAAGCGAACAGAACCGAAGACAGATACGCCAGCCGTTCGCTGACAACGCCGCTGGCTGGGCGAAGCCCCTGCGCCCCAGCCAGGGCGTGTTGCGCCTCATGCAGGACAACCCACTCCAGAGCGTCCCGCACAACGGCCTGCCGGAGGCCTGCCTCATCTCCCTTCTCCGCCTCAGGATAAGCCTTCGCAAGCACAGCCTGGGCCGGCGTCCTGACCGACCCCGCGAGATACCGCAAGCGGAACAGAGTGTCGTTGATCTGGCTCAGAAGCGCGGGGATCACGATGAAGATTCCGGCTCGATTCCAGTATCCTCCCGAGTCTCCTAAAACCTGTTTCCCGCTCTCATCCCGGGTATCCTGGATGAGAAAGACGGGCACATCCCGATCACCGATCCTGATCGCGGCTCTCATCGCCAGAGAAGCCGCATACTTCTTTCCATCCGCCTCGAATCTGAGCTTGGAGCCTACGTCCTCATAAGAGGGGTCTTGTAGGTAATGCCCGGCAATCCATTGCTGGAGATCATATTCCGTCACCAGGTCGAATCCCGTCAGGAAAGTCGCCTGCTTCTGCCGTGGCTCCTCCGGCGCAGGTTTCGAAACTGCCTCAGTTTCCCGCGATTTCTCCTCCTGTTGGCGAAGCATCTCCTCCTTCTGCCGAAGCATCTCTGCGGCTTTCTCCGAGTTCTGCGCGCGAACCCACTCGTAGATCTCCCGTACCCTTTTCCTCTCTTTCTCCAATTCCGCGTCGTTCAGCTTCCGGGTGGACCCCTCGGGTACCTCATCAGACAAGGTCAACCGCAAGTAATCAGCCACCTCCTGGGCCAGCAATTCCAACTGCTCCTTTGTGAGGCCGCCCAGGTTCAAACCCTTCGGAATCCATTTGCTGATCGGTGTTGTCTGCCCTTCGACCGAAATGCGCTCGGGCACCCCTTCTTTGCCCGGACTCGGTCTCGGCTTCTTCCTCTGATACAGCGCTCTGTTGAGACGAACCATAAAATCGGATATTGCGTCCGGCCCCTCCCCCCCAACAACAACCGGGGCAGGGGTGTCCAACCGCCGCTCCCGGCGCTCCTCCACCTTGAGAAGGATTTCTTCATCCAACGGATACTGGCTTCCCGCCGATTTCGGGAACCGCTCCGCCCATCGCTGAAACGACTGGGCAAGATGGTATTCGATATCCGGCCTGGGAAGAAACGAGCCCTCAGCGATGAGCCCGGCGGTTGTGTCGACGAAGTCTGATTTCAGAATGACTCGCTCTTCTCGAGCTTCCAGATCCCCTGCTTGCTTCGTCTCTCCCCCTTTTCTCTTCCCTATTCCAATCCACCTCCTTTTCGAAGTTTTTTCCCAGTATTCAGGAAAGGTGAATTGCGACTTTTTTTCTTCAGGAGAGAACACCCCGCTCACGATCGATAGGAGAGAAAGCGCATACCCGCCTGTGACACTTAACCATACAGCTGAAATAAAAATCGCCGTCTCAACAAGGTGCCTATCCCGAGGATTACCTCCAAAAAGGTTTGCCAAGAATTGGGGACTTTCACTGTCCATGATGATCCCGCTCAAGAAAAACGCGGGTAAACTCAACAACGTAGACAAGAGCACCGGAATAAAAAATAAGAACATCCCGATTTTATGCGGGGCTCTAAGGAGCTCTCCCTCTGGTAACGTTCTCGCCAGCCAACTTTTTACAGAGAGACGCAGTCGGTCCGCGATCTTTCTGATCCAGGATCGGGGCTTCAGCTCCTCCCGGATCAGTTGCGCGATCGGAAGATCGGAGTTCCCCTTGTATGCTCCGTACTCGTTCAGAGGATGCCGGTCATACAAATCCAGCAGCTCGCTCGTCTCCGCGGGCTCAAGGGCGGCCAGCCAGGACCTTGCCTGCTCCCTCCTTTCCTGCACAGGACGCTCTTTCTGCGAGGCCAGCCGGACAAGGCGATGCAAGATCCCCTCCACCCCCTCCGTCCCGTCCCACGCGTTGGAGCGCAAACGCTTCATCATAACCTCCAACAAAGCGGCCAGATCCCGCTGATCCTCCGCATTGCTCCGTATGCCATACAAGGTCTTGTAATAGTCCCCGACGCGGCCTTTTTCGAGTTCACCTCTGACGCGACGCAATTCGTCAAACCTCGAGCTGAAATCGCGATATAACGCCAGAAGTTGCCTGTAGGTCAGAGTGCGAATCGCCTTCTCGAACGCTCCGAGTCTGGCTTCGAGCGAACCGCGCCGGCTGCTCATAAAAAACCCGTATGCTTCCCCTACACCATAAAGCGTGCGCTCCTCCTCCATCCCGGCGGAGGCCAGTGCGGGAGCTTGTTTACGTTCTTCCTCACTCCACCAGGAATCTTGATCGTAAATTGATTGAAGCAAGCTTCTCGCCCGCTGGGCATGGGCAAGATGGTTGCCGGGCTCGGTATCCATTTCAATATAAGAGATAAGACCAGAAGGGCTGGGCTCGATGCCCCCGGAAGCCAGCTCAGACCACATATATTGAGCGGCTGCGACGGGTGGGGTCAAAGATTTTTCTTTTTTCGAATATAGCGCCACGTCATTCAAATCGCGCATCACGAGTGCCGAAAGGAATCGGGCGTAAGCAAGGATAGCACCGGGATAGGTTGGGTCGCGCCGTGCAAGCTCTAAATGGGCATCCATTTCCGACATCAATGCGCCTACTCTACCCACGTATTCCACAACGGATCCCCCCCAGAACGACGGATCCCAGTTCCGATAATTCTCGCTGAGAGATCGGAGGGGTGCTTCGGGCTTAAGAAGGGCTTCCGCTTTCTTAGCATGCAAGTCGAAATCTCTATGGATATGGCTGCCTTGCCGATACCTCTGCTCAGCGAAGAAAGCGTCTTGTGCATGCCGAAATTCCTCATGCCGGACCTCCCACTCCCCAAAATACAATCCGAAGGCCTCCTTCTCGATTCGGGCTTCGTTGAGCAAAGACTTTAGTTTCATAGTCGTCATATGGGCGGCCTTCATGATCTTGGGATACTCGAACCGGATGGCATCTTGCCGCATAGCTTCCGGATCGCTGAACGCAAAGTGGCCGAATTGCAATCCATTTGCCCCGCTGCTTCGGGCTGGGCCTTCCACTTGCCTGAAATCGGCAGTCCAGATGGCGGATTTGACGCCAAGGTAATCGTGAGGTCTCCAAGTCTCCTCACGAACATCCCATTGGGTAAACTCGATTTCACCTTGGTCGTTCAAGGAGGTATCCACCATATAACCCGCCGGCAAAAAGATCTGATGAGTAAGTTCCATTTGGAGTCCCGCCTGCTGTTCATCCCACGAGAGCTGCCGATCGGGCCGGACGATGGAGAAAGACGGCTTGATCTGACGGGCAATCCGTATTACGTTTTCAAAACGATTGGAGAGATATCCCTCTGCTTGATCTTTCTGCACAGCCAAGAATTCCGCCGTGAGCTGTCGGAATAATTCGGACATTCCAGGCGCATCGGCTCTAATGATCTCTCCCAATTCGGAAGGCCGCTCCTCCACCCCGGCGAGAGCCGGTCCGGCGGTTGTTACCCGAGAGGAGGGTGCTACGTCCTGTCCGCCATCGGGATAGATCACGGCAACCACCAGTGCCGCGTCGCTGGAATTAAAATGAACAAGTTTTGGTCTGCCGTCGGCGTGGGACTCCAACCTCTCTTCTCTTCCCTTGAAATGAGTAATTCTTAATATGCCTGTCTCAGGGTCAAATTGTATCCTCTCTACGTTTTCGAACAAAACCTCACCTTCCCTTCCCACCGGCCCCTTTCCTGCCGGATGATTCCCCAATATCAGTCTTATGCCCCTGCGCTCGCCTTGATAAGGAGGCGCGTATTCCTTGGGAATCAAAAGCTCGAAGGAAGCGCCTCCGGGCAATCGCGCATTCGAGCTTAGATCCCCTCTCTGATCACGTTGAAAAGGAGGAATCCCGATAATCTCCTGCCCTTCCAATGTGCGCATGCCGGGGCGCGCAAGATCGCCGATGGATTCAAATTCCACACGATCGAATAAAGGACCTTGAATGGGTTGCCCCGATGCCAGCCCGAACAGATCGATGATGCTTTGCGGTTCAATCCGATTAGGGACGTTGCCTTCATAAAATCCATAGGCATTTATGTAATGTGGAACCAGCAGGGAAAACTTGATGGATCTGCCCGTCTCATCATCGGTAACGGTGAAATCACCCTGAGCTCTCAAACCATCATTAAAAAGCGATTCTTGGTAACTAAGGTAGCCTTGGTACCCTACAGAAAACATCTTTCCGTTAACCATAAATTGTTGGTTACCGTTCGAAGTATTTATTGCCCTTAGGAGCGGCGCCGCAAGTTGCTGGTGGGTTAGCCCCATCGAGAGAACAGCGGTGTTGTCTCTTTTTAACACCTCTTTAAAGTTCTCGTCCAAGCTAATGAATCCGGTAATCGAGCCGCCGAATCCGTCAGGACCCACGGTCGAGGCGGTTTTTTGGGTGGGACGCGCGCGCGCTTCAATTCGCGCGATGGGGAGGCCTGTGATTTCAGACAGTCGATCAATCGCGGCATTCGTGTTGACCCCGCCAATAACAAACTCCTCCATCCCAGCGGAAACCGAAGGAGTAGGAGTTGAAGGAACCAATACCTGTCCGCGGTTTGCCCAGAGAGTTTTCCCTGCGGGAGATACCGGTTGCACAGCATTATTTCGGGAAACAGAAACCGGCTCCGCCACGGAGCGCATGGCTTCCTCCAAACCGGCGAGGGTGGGGTTGTTTTTGGGGTCATCCTGGACTTGCGTGGAGCGGAGATGGTTTTGGCCCCCGGCAAACGCGCCAGGAGGAAACGCCAGCGAAACCGCCAGAACCAGGCAGACGGAGTTTCTGGCCGGCCGGAAAACGTTAACCCATCGCATGGTTGACTTGGATCATTTTATTTCAGCAGATTGGGTAGCACGATGGCCACAACGATAAGAATAATGATTGGAACCCCTACGATGGCCCATCCGAGCAGAACGTTTGCCACGGCCTTCCAAATGGAGAACTTCTGGACCTCTGCCAGGCATAGTACGATCACCACCTTATGCCAGACGTAAGCCGTCCACTGCACAAAACTCAGCGTGAGCAGAGCAAATATAAGAAGAGGGTTGGCAGTTGTCGGCAGCGCCCCCCTTACGAAGAGTTCCTTTCCTTCCAAGACCAGGAGGGGCAAATACAAGATCGCCGACCAGATCAAGGGGACGAAGGCCCAGACCATCGCAATCCGGATCTGCTGCAGCGAGGCCAGGCCGCCTAGCCACCTTCCTGATCGCCACAACAGGTAACTTCCTACATAGATCCCAATCACTCCTCCCAATACGGCTCCGCCAATTACGCAGAAGAGCAGTATCACCCAGAGGTTGTTCCAACGGCCTATATGCTGAGCGACTGCAGCATGGAATGCCCAGGCGATCCCGGCGAGGATAGCCAACAGCAGGACCCTCTGCTCAGGATAGGCCTCCAGGATCTCCCTGAGAGTCTCCCTCGGCGCCGTCCACATAGTCAACCAAGGATTCCGACCGCTAGGCAGCATATGCATTTTCGGACTCTCTCCTTCATCCTTTTGTGAAGACCGTGGAAACCGCGGAAAAGAAGAACCGATCCGGATTGGACTTCCGGTTCGGCCCTTTAAAGCAAGCATACCCGGGGCGAAAGCCGTCACGGACAGTTTCCCGACGGGGCTCAAGATCTCCTTCTCCTCGCGCTCCCAGCTGCCGGGGTGGCAAAATTGGATCCCGCTGCCCCGATCCGTATACCAAACCATGGCGGATGCCGGCCAGAGACCGGTTAGGGCCATGAGGGCATCGTGAGCGAGCTCCGCTTCCAGATCGTTCCGGTTGAGCTTTTTCAACCGGTTGAAGTAGTCGATCGCGCTTGCGCCTTCGGACAGGTAGTAACTGAGATAACCCAGCTTCCGAAGACTCTCCCGGTCCGTCGGCTCCAACGAGACCACCTTCTCCAGCAAGCGCTGCGCTTCCCGCCATTGGCCGAGATAAAAATGGCTGACCCCCATCGTCCGGTAAACCGACAGGCCTCCCCACCCTTCCTCCAGCGCCGGGTTCAGCGCATCCACGGCCTGCCGGAAATTCCCCAACTCAAATTCCGCCTGTCCCAACAGGATCCGCAGCCGGGCGGAGCGGGGATATTGCTTCAGCGCGTTTTCGGCCAAAGCCACGGCGCTCCGAAAACCGCCCCCGTCAATCAAAACATTGAGCTCCCGGAAGAACGATTGCGGGGGGTCTTTAGGGCGGGCGCAAGATAAACTCAGGCAGCAAAGAACAAGGACCGCTCCCCTTGAAAGAATCTTCATCGTTCCTGCTGGAACTCCACCAGCTCGATCACCGCTTCCGGCGAGCCGGGCCCGCCGACCGGGCCCTGGTAGCGGACCCAGTAGTTGGGCGGATCGGTGCGGCACCAGACGGACATGCGGGGGGCCAGCGCTTTGAGCGGCCCCGGCAGCTGCGGGACCAGACTGATCCGGTAGCAGGAGAAAACCCCCGCCGGCGTGGTCACCATCTCCGTTCCCTGAACCTGGGCTTTGATGCGGAATTGCCGCGTGGGGGAAACCACCAGCGTGAACTCGGAGGAGGGCTTGTCCCGGCCCGTCACCGCTTCTTGGAATGGAAGATTCCGGACCCAGTGAAACAGCATCTCATCCGGAATGCTCTGCGGGGTCCACGGCAGAACGGTATTCTGAGACCTCTTCCCGGTTTCGGTGTTGCTGTAGGAAATCCGCCCCAAGGCGGGATCCATCTGGATGTCCATTTCGTTGAACGGGCGCCCATCCCGCGTCCAGCCGGCGCCGGTCACCGATTGCACCTGAAGGGCCGG
>Ga0080064_1006278_pt1 | contig 12997 bp, 7 predicted proteins | sample Subgrocontami54m_FD_69260 | JGI IMG/M metagenome (GOLD analysis project Ga0080064, IMG submission 69260) | Subsurface groundwater microbial communities from S. Glens Falls, New York, USA - GMW46 contaminated, 5.4 m (SPADES assembly) (version 2) ...
CCACCCCGCGGCGCAGCGCACACGATTCCTTTCTCGGCGGGGTCGGGAGCCCCCGCCCTACATTTGGCGAAAGACTCGCGGCCGGCGCGGAGGCCGGCCCTGCATTCGCTTTGGGTCTGATACCCCGAAGCTCGCTTCAGCTGGGTTGGCGTAGCCGCGAGCGTGAGCGAGTGGTTGCTCGTCCACTCGCTCACGCTCGTGGCTACCAGAACCGGGAAACGAAAATGCCTCGGGGCTTGCCCCGAGGATCCTTATTTCACCGCGGCTCCAGATTGCTCACGCGTTCCACGCCGGCGAAATCGTTGTCGAGGAACTTCACGGCGTCGCGCGCGTTGCCGGCGATTTCGGCAAACTGCTTCAGCGGCTGGGCCGTCCGGAAGCCCGACACGAGCACGTGACTGGATCCCACCGCGCGCAGCAGTGGTGCTCCACCGGCCGGCGGATCGGCGCGCAGGTGGCGGAGCTCGATGTCATGGGCATCGTCGAGCACGATTGCAGGCCGCGCATCGGCGTTGCGCAGCCGGAACTGCACGTTGTCGAGCGTGACGCCCTTCGCGTGTCGCACAAAGAGTCCGTAGGCCGGCAGCGAATCGCCGAACATCCGGTTCTCGGGGTAACTCTTTTCCTTTTCGGGTACCGCGCGACTCGCGTGCGCCGTCGTGCCCTGGCCGAGCACGTGCACGATGATGTCGCGGAGGATGACGTTCTCCACGAAGTGGCCCGGAATCCCCGTAATCGAACTGCTGATCAGGCTCTCGGTCGTCGCGGTGATATTGCTGATGATCACGTTGCGCAGCGCGCCGGCGGGATTGCGCCGCTCGCCGAGCCGAAGGAAGACGGGCGTCTGGATGCCGGTCATCGTGATGTTCGTGAAGCAGACCTGGTCCATCACGCCGCCGTCGACGATCTCGAGCGCGATGCCGCTGATGCCGGTCGTGTCGAGCGCAATGCCTTCGTGCTTCTTCTTCCATTGCCGGCGATTGTCCTCGGATGCGGCGTGGAGCGAACAGTTGCTCACCGTGATGTTCTTGAAGCCGCCGAAGGACGCCGTGCCCATCTTGATCAGATTGCAGTTCGAGGCGGCGACGCAGTTCGTCACCGTCACGTTTTCGCACGGCGTCGGCGAGTCGCTCTTGAAGCAGATCGCGTCGTCGTCGCAATCGATGATGCAGTCGGAGATCGCGATGTTCCGTCCGTCGATGTCGATGCCGTCGTTGTTGTAGCCCTGGTGCGAGTAGATCCGCACGGCGTGGATGCGCACGCCGTCACACCCGAGCAGCCGGCAGGTCCACGAGCCCGCGTTGCGCAGCGTGACGTTGCGAATCACGGCGTCGCGGCAGTTGCGCAGGCAGACGAGATTCGGCCGGCCCGGCGCGCTGTCGCGCTGCTCGAAGACGCGGCCGTTGCCGTCGATCGTGCCCGGCCCCTCGATGCCGACGTCCTCGCAGTCCTCCGCCAGCACGAAGGCGCGGGCGCCGCGCGCATCGGCCGGGTTGTCGGTGTGGGCCAGCACGGCGCCGCGCTCGAGCCGCAACGTGACGTGGCTGCGGAGCTGGATAGGCGCCGTGATGAATTTTCCGGTGGGAATGATCACCGTGCCGCCACCGGCGCCCGCGACCTCGTCGATCGCCTTCTGGATCACGGCGGTCGCTGGAGTCGCGGCATTCGCGACGGCGCCGACGGTCGTGATGTCGACGTCGCGACCCTGGGCGGCGCCCAGGACGACGACAGCCAGCAATAAGATCAACCGCACTGGATCGGTTTTCATGAGGAGGAGTGCACCCGCGCAGCGCAGTACAGCGCGTCGCGGGCGCTCGATGCAAGCGTCGCTCACCGCAGCCAGCGGGCATCTTCCCTGTTGTCGGCTGGAAAGCAGCCGGCGGTCACAGACCGCCGCTACAACCAAACCCGGCGGTCACAGACCGCCGCTACAATTCGAACCCAAGAACGAAACTCTCCCTGTAGCGGCGGTCTATGACCGCCGATTCCGCCGGCTCCAACGAATGCCGGCAAGATGCCGGCGCTACGGAACGAAGCCAGCGACTGCCAACGCCAAGGAATGCGGCGGAAACAGCCTCGCGTCCGGCCGAGCGTTTCTCCTGCAATGAACCGCAAGCGGCGGCGGGTTTCCGCCCGCGCCCTGCTTCCGCCGATAACCTCCGCCCGCTCTGCTCCTCCGATGAAAATCCGCCCTGCCTGGTTGTTCCCGTTGTTCGGCCTCGCGCTGCTCGGCACGATGGGCGCCGCGACGCCCGTGAAGCCGAACATCGTGTTCATTCTCGCCGACGACATTGGCTACGGCGATCTCGGCTGTTACGGCGCAAACCAGGTCAAGACGCCGCACCTCGATCAGCTCGCGCGCGAAGGGATGCGTTTCACCGATGCGCACGCGACGGCGTCGGTCTGCACGCCCACCCGCTATGCGTTTCTCACCGGCAAATACGCGTGGCGGCAGCCCGGCACGGGCATCGCGCCGGGCAACGCAACGCTGCTGATCGCGCCCGGCACGCCGACGGTGGCGTCGGTGCTGAAGCAGGCCGGCTATCGCACGGGCATCGTCGGCAAATGGCATCTCGGCCTCGGGCTGACCGAGCCGGATTTCAACGCCGAGCTGAAGCCGGGCCCGCTCGAGCTCGGTTTCGACTACGCCTTCATCATTCCCGCGACCGGCGATCGCGTGCCCTGCGTCTTCGTCGAGAACCATCGCGTGGCGGGACTCGATCCGCGCGATCCGATTCGCGTGAATTACAGCGGACCGATTGGCAACGAACCGCTGGGAACCACGCATCCGGAGCTGCTGAAAATCAAAGCCGACGCGAGTCACTCGAAGGCCATCGTGAACGGCGTCTCGCGGATCGGCTACATGACCGGAGGCACGGCGGCGTTGTGGAAGGACGAGGACATGGCCGACACGCTGGCGCGGCGCGCGGTGGGTTTTCTCGAGCGGCAGAAACGGGGCACGCCGTTTTTCCTCTATCTCGCGACGCACGACATCCACGAGCCGATGGTGCCGCACCCGCGTTTCCGCGGCACGAGCGGCTGCGGCTGGCGCGGCGACGTGATTCACCAGCTCGACTGGACCGTCGGCGAAGTGCTCGGGGCGCTCGACCGGCTGGGGTTCGCGCGCGACACGCTCGTCATTTTCACCTCCGACAACGGCGGCGCGATCAAGAACACCTACGACGACGGCACGAACGCGCTGCACGCGTTGCAGCCGCCGAACGGAAAGCTGCGCGGCTTCAAGGGTTCGCTGTACGAGGGCGGACACCGCGAGCCGTTCATCGCCCGCTGGCCCGGGCGGATTGCCGCGGGCGGCGAATCGGCGGCGCTCTTCGCCCACGTCGACATGATCAAGACCTTCGCCACGCTGACGGGGCAGAAGGTGCCGGCGGGCGGCGCACCGGATGCCGTTGACGTTTTGCCCGCGCTGCTCGGCGAGAAGGGCGCGAAAGGCCGCGATGAACTCGTGTTGCAAAACAACGGGCAGGCGCCGCTCGCGCTGCGCTCGGGTTCGTGGAAGCTCGTGACCAAACCGAATGGCAATTCCGAGCTCTACGATCTCGCGTCGGATCCCTCGGAGCAAAAGGATCTCGCGGCGCAGCAACCCGAACGGCTGGCGCAGCTGACCACGCGGTTGAACGCGATTCGCGGCAGCGATGTGCCGGTCACCCAGCCCGGCAAGGCGAAGAAAAAGCGCAACGAGTGACGCGCGGGCGCCGATTCGAAACGATGCACCACGGAGCGGCGCGGTTTCATTGGCGTTGGGTCCGATACTGCGAAACTTGCTTCCGCTTGTATGGTTCCGAGGTGGAACGCGACCTCCCGTCTTCGCCCTTCGGGCTACGACGAGGCGAGCAACGTCTGGCGCGCCGAAGGTTTGGCGAAGGCGGCCGGGCGCGTTCGGAATTCCTCTGCGCATCCGACGGCGGCCGGAGGTCGCCGTCCACCCAATGCCCCGGGAATTTTTACCGGTTCGTCATCTGGGCCGCGCTCGCCTTCGTTGCGTGGTCCGCGCCGGCCGTTGCGGCCAACGCGGTGCTCGAAGAGGCCGCTGATTGCACCGTCGTCTGGAATTCGCAGGCAAAACGCTGGGCGATGTTGTTCACGGATCTTCGCGCGCAGCCGGCGCGCCTGGCGCTGGCCGAGTCGGCGGATGGCGGCGCGACGTGGCAGCGAATCGGTCCGGCGGCATTGGATCTGCCGCCCGAATTCCGCGCTGCGTCCGCCGCTGGTCCGGAAGCGATCGCCGGAGCGGACGGCCAGCAGCACTTGTTTCTGTCCCTCGAAAGGACCGGCTCGGAGAACGCGCCGCGCAAGCGCATCATCGCTCATCTCGCCAGTGCGGACCTGCGGAGCTGGACGTTTGTCTCCACGCTGAACCTCGCGGGCGATCAGGTCGGCGCGCCGAGCGTGTCCGCGCTGCCCGGCGGGGGCTGGCGCCTGTGGTACGGCGACGAAGGCGATGGGTCGATTCGCTTCGCCGACAGCCGTGACCTCAAGACGTGGATCGATCGCGGGAAGGTGGCGTCGATCGCGGCCGGCCGTGCGGCGCCCTGCGTGTTCACGTGGCGCGGCCGGCACTGGATGATTGTCGATGGCGCGGACGGGCCGGCGGTTTATCGCTCGCTGAACCTCGACGACTGGTCGCTACAGCCCGCGCCGCTGTTCGCCGAGTCCTCCCGTGCGGCCGAGGCGCGCGGCCATCAACCGGCCGTCGTCGTGTCGCGGGAACGGGCCGTATGTTTCTTTGCCGACGCCGCCGGACCTGCGGGCAGTTCGATCCATGCGGTGGAGCTGCGCGAGAAGGACGGTTCGCTCACCGGCGATCGCGCCGCGGCGAGTTTCTCTCCGCTGGACTCGCCCGATGCGCCGCGCAACGTCGCGGGTTCACGGCCGCCGGCGCCGGCCCTGACGGATCGCGATCCGGGCGAAGCGGCGATGCTGCGCGCCGTCGGGAGTCGCGATATCCGGGCGCACGATCCTTCGATGCTCGTGCGGAGCGGCGATGAGTACTGGTTGTTTTACACCGGCCGCGGGCTTGGCACGTGGCGTTCGAAAGACCTGCGCAGCTGGACGGCCGGCGCGCCGGTTTTTGCCGCGTCGCCGGCGTGGGTAGCGGACGTCGTACCCGAGAATCGCGGCACGAATTTCTGGGCGCCCGACATCATTCAGGTCGGCAACCGTTTCCTGCTGTACTACTCGGTCTCGACGTTTGGGAAACGGATATCGGCCATTGCGCTGGCGACCAACGCGACGCTCGATCCCGACGCGCCCGGCTTCAAGTGGCAGGACGAGGGTGTGGTCGTCCGATCGGGCACCGCCGACAATTTCAACGCGATCGATCCCGCGGTCATGCGCGATGCTGACGGAAAACTCTGGCTGACGTTCGGCTCGTACTGGAGCGGCATCAAACTGCTCGAACTCGACCCCGCGACGGGCAAGCGAATCGCGCCCGGTGCGCCGCTGCATTCGCTGGCCCACAGTCGCGCGATCGAGGCCGCCTATCTGCACCGGCATGGTTCACACTATTACCTCTTCGTGAACCACGGCTGGTGTTGTCGCGGCGTCAACAGCACCTATCACATTCGCGTCGGCCGCAGCGAAAAAATCACGGGACCTTACCTCGACCGCGAGGGCCGCGCGCTGCTCGAGGGCGGCGGCACGGTGGTGGCCGAGAGCGAGGGCCCGTTCATCGGGCCGGGCCACGCGAGCATTCTCACGATCGCCGGCCGCGAATGGTTCGGCTGCCATTTCTACGATGCGACGCAGCTCGGCCGGCCGACGTACGCGCTGCGGCCGGTGACGTGGGATGCCGCAGGCTGGCCGGTGCTGGGGATGACCAAGTGAGGACAATTATTCCCGGATGTAGGGCGGGGTCGCCTGACCCCGCCGAAGAGCGGCGATGCACCACGCGGCGGCGGGGTCAGGCGACCCCGCCCTACATCGGCTATTGGCGCGTGCCTCTTTTCATGGGCAACGTTCTCGTTCGGTTTCTTCCAGCTATTGTCACGGCTACCGCATTCCTGCCCGTTGCCGCCGCCGCGCCGCCGCAGCGCACTGCCACGCGCTACTCTTGGGAAACGCCGATGGCGAAGATTGCGCCGACGGGCGGACTGGAATGGGCGCCGATGCCGTTCGTGTTCACCGCAGGTGACTCGCGCCGGTTCATCGATTTCGCGGCCGGCGACGATCGGCGGGATGGGCAATCGCCCGCGACGGCGTGGAAACATCATCCGTGGGATGCCAACGCCCGCGAAACGGCGGCGGCGTGCCGCGGGGTTCAGACTTACATCTTCAAACGCGGCACGGTCTATCGTGGCACGCTGGTCGCGAAGGAGTCGGGCGAATCCGGAAATCCGATTCGACTGACGAGCGATCCCGCGTGGGGCACCGGCGAAGCCACGATTTGCGGCGCGGTGAAACTCGCCGGAGGGTGGACGAAGGGCGCGGGCCATCCCGACATCCCCGCCGGCGGCAACGTTTGGTATCAGGACCTCGAATTCGCGCCGCGCACGCTGTGGCGCGTCGACGGAGCGGAGCCCGAGCGGATTCCGCTCGCGCGCATGCCCAACTGGACGATGCCTGATCCCGAGGACATCAAGAGCGAGTGGTGGTCGTGGGATTATCCGGGCGGCAAGTCGTTCGACGTGTACATGACCGACGAACGCGGCCGCGAACTCGTGTTGGGGATCGACACGAAGCATCTCACCGGCCCGAAGGAATTGTACCTCGGTGCGATAATCTGGGCGGAGTTCGGCTGGGTCGACGGCACGCCGTACCCGTCTTATGTGCAGGCGTTCGATGCGGAGAAGAAAGGCGTCGGTTTCGAGGGCTACCTCGGCGGCGCGCGCTCGCGGCGGGTCGCGCGGCACCACCGCTACTATTTCGAGGATAAGCCGCAGTACCTCGACGATCCCCGCGGCGAGTTCTGGTTCGAGCGCAAAGGCGCGGGCGGCCGGCTCCACGTGATTCTGCCGCCGGACGTCGACGCGAACCGCGCCGGGTTCGAGGCGGGGCGCGAGGCCACGTTGATCTCGCTCGACGATCAGCGACACGTCGCGATCAGCGGGCTCGCGTTTCGCTACACGAATGTGGCGTGGAACCTCACCGAGCTGCCGTGGGGGCCGAACTTCGCCCTCAAGCAGCAGATTTACCCGGCTGCGGTGCGCGTCTGGGGCGGCGGTGATGACTTCGCGGTGACGCACTGCTCGTTTCAGCACGTGAACGCCGGGGTATTCATGAAGGCCGTGCAGCCCGGCCGGCCGCTCGACCACCTCCTCGTCAGCGATTGCGAGATCCGCGACACGGACCACGGCGGCATCACGATCCAGGACGGTATCCAGTGGGGCGATTCACAGCCGGACGCGGGCGGTCATCTGCTCGACGTGAGGATTCTGCGCAATCACATCGTCCGCGCCGGCCAGCGGCCGGCGCGAGTCGGTTCGGCGAACGCCATCGACGTGGGCGGACCGCAGACCGCCGAGATCGCCGGCAACATCATCGAGCGGCCATGGCACGCCGGCGTGAACGTGCATGGCGCGAAAATCAGCGGCAACCTGCGCGACGTGCCACTGTCGCGCGTGCTGATTCACCACAACCGTGTGATCGACGGCATCCGCACCGGCGACGATTGCGGCAACATCGAGACGTGGCAGGGCGGGCCGGCGTACGTGTACGACAACATTTCGGGCAATCCGGGCGGGTTTCGGAACGCGAGCTGGATGACGGGCAAGGACGATCCCAATCGCCCGGGGTCGGCGCGGTTTGGCATGGCGTACTATCTCGATGGCGCGTTCAAGAATTACTACTTCAACAACATCGGCTGGGGGTTGAGCGAGGACCCGTGGAGCCGCGTCGGCGCAACCACGATGTTCCAGGAGATCATCAGCTACCAGAATGCGTTCTTCAACAACACGGCGTTCCGGTTCGTGAAGGGCACGCGGCGGCAGGCGCCGGAGGCCGGCCGCAACAAGTTTCTCGGCAACGTGTGGGACGGTATTGGCGACTGGGTGTTCTGGCACACCACGCCGGCGAAATCGCTCGCCGAGGGCAACGAGCGCGACGCGGGCACTCCGAAAAACAAATACGCCCTCGAGACGAACGCGTTTGCCGGAAATGTTTTTCACGACGTCAAGGGACGGTACGCCGCGTTCAAACCCTCGGGTCAATGGCACGAGACATTCGCGGCCGCCCAATCCGCGCTGGCGGAGACCGGCGCGGTGGCGGCCAGCCTCGGGAAAGTCGCGACAACGCCGCCGCTGCGGGATCCGGCGAAAGGCGACTTCCGGCTGGCCAAGGACTCTGCGGCAATCGATCAGGGCGCAAAGGTCTTTGTGCCCTGGAGCCTCAGTGCTACGGTGGGCGAGTGGCATTTTTATCCGGCGGGCAACGATCCCGCGCGGATTGTCGACGAGCACTGGTACATGACGCCGTACTACTATGGCCGCGACACGTACTCGCTGAATCCGATGTTCGATCTGCACGGCGTGAATCTCGCGCGCGCCGATTACGTCGACGGTCCGCTGGAGGACTGGACGCGCGGCGCGCTGCGGCTCAACGGCCGCGATCAGTATGCGGTGTGCGCCGACACCGTGCTGAGCCAGACGCTCGCCTACACCATCAAGCACCGGTGGCGGGAGAACGGCCGCTCGGAGCAGCGCGAGGCGAAGGGCCGCGATTTCAAGAGCCCGCAGGTGTACGACGGCAATTTTCTGATCGAGGCGTATTTTCGCACGGAGCCCGGCGTGAGCGGCGGCGTGATGGTGGAGAAGCGCAAAGACGGCGGCTACACGCTGGCCGTGAACGGGCGCGGCGGCGTGACGCTCGAGACCGCCAGCGGCGGCACCGTGATGACGATCGCGAGCCGCGCGGCGATCAACGACGGCGCGTGGCACCACGTGATCGCGGAAGCCGATCGCACGGCGCGTACGATGACGCTGTACATCGACGGCCGAAAAGACGGGAGCGCTCCGGGCTTCGGGCGCGAACGATCGCTCGAGAACGCCGGGGATCTATTCGTCGGTGGCACGCCGGCCGGCCGTTGCCTGCGCGGCACGATTGATTTCCTGCGGATCTGTCTCGGCACGCTGGCGGACGCGAAGACCGACATCGACGAGTTGTACGCGTGGGAGTTCGACGGCCCCTTCCTGCGGGACTTCGCCGGTCGCAGCCCCATCGGGCGCCGCGACGCAGGCGCGCTGGAGAAGACGGACTGAGTGCGGGAGTTGTTTTAACAGAAGGCAACGGAGGGGACGAAGAGGCCGCGGCTTGATTGCCGCGGCTACGGTAACGACAAACGCGCCGGCCCCTGGCGTAGCCGCGCCCATTGAGGCGCGGCCCACGAGCGCAAATTCGCGCAGATCATTCCCCGATTTTGCGCAGCAATCCGACTCGCTTTCGCGCCGCCCTTCCCGCTGCAATCAGCGCGATGGTTACCTCCAGCTTGGCGGGTCATAGGGCGAAATCGTTTCTTCGCGCGCTATTGATGGGCGTGGGTGTATTCGCGACCGTGGTTTCCACGCGTGCCGCCGGCGCCGAGATGCCGCTGTGGGCGTACGGCGTGACGACGCCGCCGAAGCCCGGCGACAAGGCGGTCCCGCAAGGTGCGCCGAGCCGCAGGCTGCGGCCGAACCAGGATGCGAACGAGCAGACGCGGCTCCGGCACGTCGCCGGCAGCGAGGCCGCGTACTCGCTCGTCGACGTCCGAGACCTCCATAACGTGATCGATTGGTTTCCGGGCGACCATCCGCCGATGAGCGACATCCTGCGGCATGGGCCCGCCAGCATGGGCGACGCCGGGCGCGGCTGTGCCTCGTGTCACCTGCCGAACGGCAAGGGCCGGCCGGAGAACGCGCCGGTGTCGGGGCTGCCGGTGGCGTATTTCGTCCGGCAGATGCAGGACTTCAAGAATGGGCTGCGCGTTTCCGCCGATCCCCGGAAACCGAATACACCGACCATGCGCCTGCTCGCCGAGGCGATGACGGACGAGGAAATGCAGACGGCCGCGGAGTACTTCGGCGCGATGAAGTGGACGCCCTGGACGCGGGTCATCGAGACCGACCTCGTGCCGAAAACGCGGATCGTCGGGAATTTGTTTTTGCCGCTCGAGCCGGGGCGCAGCGAGCCGATCGCCGGCCGGATCATCGAGGTGCCGGAAGACGAGGAGCAGTCGGAGGTGGTGCGGAACCCTCGGTCCGGCTTCATCGCGTACGTGCCCGTGGGCAGCGTGAAGCGCGGTGAAAACCTCGTCATGTTGGGCGGCATGACCGTGGCCGATGGGAAGATCGTTCCCGGCAAAACCGTCGCGTGCGGCACGTGTCACGGCCCCGATCTGCTCGGTTTGGCGGAAGTGCCCGGCATCGCCGGTCGCTCGCCGAGTTATCTCGTGCGGCAGATGTACGACTTGCAGCAGGGCAGGCGAAAGGGCGCGTCCGCGCCGCTGATGCTCCCGGTCGTGGCGAATCTCACGACGGATGATTTCGTCGCGATCGCGGCTTATGTCACCTCGCTGGTGCCGCCGCCGGGCAATGGTGGCACGGCGAGTGGAGGCCAAAGATAGCATTTTGTCGCGGTTGATAACGAGGGCGTAGAGGCGGCTCTTTTGGTCATGAAGTCTGCTCGTAAGAGGATTGCCCTCGGAACACTTGGCGCGGCGAGGCCGCAACCAAACCCCAATCCCCAATCCTTTGAACAAAAGGCAACGAAGTGAACGAAGGCCCCGGAGCCTTCGTTCCCTTTGTTGCCTTCTGTAAAATTCTGCCGCTTGAACATGCTCGCAGGAAAACAACATGTTCAGGGATAGTGAACGGAACACTCGGAAATCGGGTCGTCACCCGTGTGTTCCGTGGGCAATCGGATTGACCGCGACCGTTACGCGGTGCGGCGGCTCGCGGGCTTTGACACCGGCGGCACTGCCCCCGGATGATCGACGGATGTCGCTCACCACCGAGACGGCCTGCCGGATTGCGCTCGCGGCGGTTTTCGCCGCGGTGCTGGTGGTCGGGCTGCCGCACCGGGTGCGCGCGGATCGCGCGGGCGGGCGAGTTTCGCCGCGCGGCGATCCGTGGTGGTTTTGGGCGCTGATGACGTTGGTTGGGCCGCCCGTCGCGCTCGCTTGCCTCGGCTTCATCTTCCGGCCGCGGCTGGTCGAGTTTGCGCAACTCGGGTTGCCGCCGGAGTGGCGCTGGCTCGGCGTACCGGTGGCGGGAGCCGGCGTCTGGTTGTTCGCGGCGGTGTTCCGGCACCTCGGGCTGAACGTAACCTCGACATCGATACCGCGCACCAATGCCACGCTGGTGACTGGCGGTCCGTACCGATGGGTTCGGCACCCGATGTACTCCGCGGCGTTGCTTCTCGTCGTCGCGGCCACGCTGCTGACGGCGAATGCCATCGTGCTGGGGGGTGGATTGGGCATGTTTGCTCTGCTCGCCGCGCGCAGCCGGGTGGAGGAACGGCGGCTGGTGGAGAAATTTGGCGACGACTACCGCGCGTATCAGGCGCGCACCGGCCGGTTCGTGCCGCGGCTGAGTTGGAAGTGACGGGCCGCGGTCGCCGCATTGTGGGAAAGGAGCGGCTTCTGATTCGCGCCGTTGCATTTTCCCGCGGCGCTCGCGAACGTTGCGCGGATGAAGTTACCCCGGTGGTGCGTGGTTCTGTTCGTGCTGGCGTCGCCACTGACGCGGCTGACGGCCGACGACTGGCCGCAGTGGCAGGGGCCACAGCGCGATGGCGTGTGGCGCGAACGCGGCATCGTCGGGCAGTTTCCCGAGGGCGGCCCGCCGATTCGCTGGCGCACGGAGATCGGCGCCGGTTACAGCAGCCCTGCCGTCGCAGGCGGCCGGGTGTTTGTGACCGACCGGCCTGATTCGCTCACGCGCGGCAATCCGGCAGGGGCGGTGACGCGCACGGCCGAGACCGGCCACGAACGCGTGCTCTGCCTCGACGACCAGACGGGCCGCGTGTTGTGGCAATATGAATACGAATGTCCGTACTTCATCAGTTATCCCGCCGGGCCGCGCGCCAGTCCGACGGTGGCGGGCAACCGCGTCTACACCGTCGGTGCGGAGGGTGACCTCAAGTGTTTCGACGTGGCGGACGGTCGCGTCGTCTGGTCGCATTCGTACAAGCAGGATTACGGCTGCGAGACGCCGACGTGGGGTTTTGCCTCGCCGCCGCTCGTGGATGGTCCGCGCGTGATTTGCCTGATGGGCGGCGTGGGTCACACGGTGGTGGCGTTCGATCGCGAGACGGGTCGCGAGCTGTGGCGCGCGCTCGAGACCGCGGAGCCGGGCTATGCGCCGATGACGATCATCGAGGCCGGTGGCCGGCGGCAGCTCATCGTCTGGGACAGCGAATCGCTGAACGGGCTCGATCCGGAAACCGGCCGGGTTTTTTGGAGCGAGCCGTTCAAGACCAAGATGGCGCACGCGATCGGCACGCCGCGGCGCAACGGGGACTTCCTGCTGATCTCGTCCTTCTTCGACGGTTCGATGCTGATGCGGCTCGATCCGCGGGAGCCGAAAGCGGAGGTGGCCTGGCAGATCAAGGGCCGCAGCGAGGTTCGGCCGGAGGGACTGCACAGTCTGCTCGGCACGCCCTTCATCGAGGACGGCTACATTTACGGCGTGTGCGGATTCGGCCAGCTCCGCTGCCTGCAGCTGGCGAGCGGCGAGCGGGTATGGGAAACGCTGGCACCGACGTCCGCCGACGGGAAGCCGGCGCGCTGGATGTCGGCGTTCATCGTCAAGCACGAGAACCGCTTCTTCATCTACAACGAGCACGGCGATCTGATCATCGCGCGGCTGACGCCGCGTGGCTACGAGGAGATCAGCCGGGCGCACCTGCTGGAGCCGACGAATCGGGCCGGGGGCCGCGAGGTGCACTGGTGCCATCCGGCGTTCGCGCACGGCAGCGTCTACGTTCGCAATGACCGTGAGATCGTCTGCGCGGATTTGCGGGCGGACCGGTGAGCGGGCGGGGTTTGTCGCGGAATTTCCGG
>Ga0080064_1006282_pt1 | contig 12981 bp, 14 predicted proteins | sample Subgrocontami54m_FD_69260 | JGI IMG/M metagenome (GOLD analysis project Ga0080064, IMG submission 69260) | Subsurface groundwater microbial communities from S. Glens Falls, New York, USA - GMW46 contaminated, 5.4 m (SPADES assembly) (version 2) ...
TGTGTGTGTGGAGTGTCGGTGCATTGTGGCCTAGTCGCCCAATTTCTTCGTCGCAAAGGGTTATCAATCCAATGGTTGCGGAAAGGAACCACGACTATGCCGACTAGGCCAAGTGGCCCAGTCAGGTGCGTTGTCGCTTGGCACCCGCAATCGCGTGTTTTTGAACCATGCCCGTTGAGCGAGAAGTCTCTGGTTTTGGCTCCGTTTGGTATGCGCCGCAAGGCGAACAAGTCGCCTAGCCTGGATTGCGCACGGCCGGAAGGCGGGTTTTCCAACCCGCCCAGATTAATGGCGTTTGCAAGGATGGGCGGGTTGGAAAACCCGCCCTCCGTATTTGTGCGCAATCCAGCTAGGCATGCCCATGTCGGCCGACGATTCTGACGGTGCTCGCTTGCGGTCCCTTCTTGCCTTCCTCCTCCACGAAGCTCACTTCGGCGTCCTGCTGCAGGTGGTCGAAGCCCTCGTGCAAGACGCTATGGCGATGGAAGTAGATCTCCCGCCCATCGCCGGTCTTGATGAAGCCGTACCCCTCTTGCGGAAACAGTTTGGCGACGCGGCCGTGCGGGGCGGTTTCCAGTTCTTTGACGCAACCGCGCCGGCGGCGCACGTAGTCCTCCAGCTGTCGCCCCGCCGCGTCGAAGGCGTCGCGAATGGCCACTTCGACATCACGGTACTCCGTGTGCTCCGGCGGCTCGCGATTCACCACGATCTCCTCGCCGGGCACGGTGATGTCGAGCCGCACCTGATATTGGTTCCCATGCACGTGATGGCGGTGCGGCATCTCGACGACGACCCGGCATCCCATGATGTGGTCGGCGAATTGATCGAGCTTCGCCGCCTTCGCGCGAATGGTCTTCTCGATGGCCTCGGAATGAGGCACGTTGTGAAAGGCGATCTGGAGGGGCAGTTGCATGAGTTGGCTCCTTGGCTGAACGTGGTTCGCAACCGTTTGCACCACGCAGAAGAAGCAAGTTCAATGCCGGTCGGCGAGGAATGCCCGGACCGCAACGAACGACGAGAGCCGAGCGCGAAGTGATGCGTCGCGGCCTTTGTAACATGCTGATCGTTGCCGGCGCTCGTTCTTGATCCGCACGTGCGCTGGGCGGTTTCGCACATCGAAGCGGACGCACCGCCCATTTCCAAACCCACCGCGATGCCGAATCAAGGGCAGGACGGCAGGCCGGACAAATCGAATGCAGTGGCACGCCTTCTGCTGTCTTCCATGACAAATAAGGGTTCTCCGCCAAACTTGTGGAATCGGCTGGTCTTTGTGGGGCAGACATTCTTGTCTGCCTGCGTATTCAGCGGCTTCAGTGGCAGACAGGAATGTCTGCCCCACAAGAATGGCGCAGCACCCAAATAAGGAGATAAAACGCCAACGCGGCAACCAAGAAGCAAGCAGGAATCTGCCATGTTACCGGTTCACACCATTCTGTTTCCCACCGATTTCTCGGAGAACGCCCAACAGGCCTTCCCGCTGTCGTGTTCGCTGGCCAGGGATTGCGGCGCGCGCATCGTCGTTCTTTACGTCGTGCCGCCGCCCATCGGTCACGATCAACTGTTGGCACGGCGCAATCCCGATGAATATCACGCGGGATCGTGGCAGGCGCTCCGCCAGGTTCAAGCACCCGATGAGAACGTGCAGGTGGAGCATCGCCTGGAAGACGGTGACGCGGCCAAAGAGATTCTCAAAGTTGCCGACGACGTTCAGTCCGGGTTGATCGTCATGGGAACGCATGGGAGAACGGGGTTGGGCAGAGCGATTGTTGGCAGCGTGGCCGAGCAGGTTTTGCGCGGGGCAACGTGTCCCGTGCTGACGGTCAGGAAAGGCTCCGTCATGCCGAAGATCCAGACCATTCTCTTGCCGATGGATTTTTCGGAGTCCTCGGAATCAGCCCTGCGCGTGGCGTTTTCGCTTGCCCGTGACTACCACGCCCGTCTGATCATCTTGCACGTTGCCTCGCCCGGACTCGCCATGCCGTACAGCGAGTTTCAAAAGACACTCGAGCAATCCTCCGGCTACCGGCGTGAGTTGGAGGAGAAGCTGCGACAATGCCAAAAGCCCGAGTGCAATGCGGAGTTTCGTGTCGAAGAAGGAGACGCGGCAGATCAAATCATCCGTGTTGCCCAGCAGGCCCATTGTGACCTTATCGTGATGGGCACTCACGGCCGGACCGGCCTTCCCCGCCTGCTCCTGGGCAGCGTCGCGGAAAAGGTTTTGCGCACCGCTCCGTGTCCGGTGCTCATGCTCAAAAGCCCGTTGGCCGGCGTCGAAGCATCGCCCAAGCCAAAGTCGCAATCAGGGTGACGAGTTGGATGGGCAGAAATCTTCACTCGACGAAAGGAGTTGGTTCCTCGGGAAAGTTTGTGGGCCGCGTCGCCGTTTTGTGGGCCTTCATCCGCCCGGAGAGGCCGATCCCGCCGGGGCTGCTGCGGGGATAAACTCCCGCAGCAGCTTGACCACTTCTTCGTCCTCGACTTGGCTGAAGTCCGCGTAGAACTGGCCGATCGCCCAGAATTGTCTCGGGCTGAGCAGACAGACGACGTCGTCGCACCAGCGGCCGACCTCTTCCAGCCGGTCCGGAGGCGCGACCGGCACAGCCACGATCACCTCGCGCGGCTTGTGTTCCTTTACCGTCTGCAGCGCCGCAATCATGGTCGAACCCGTCGCGATGCCATCATCGGTCACGATCACGGATCGGCCCTCGATCGCAGCCTGCGGGCGCACCGCGCGGAACAGCTTCTTGCGCCGCGCGATTTCACCCAATTGATGGTTGCGTTCCTGGGCTAAGTCGTCTTCCGTCAGTCCCAGAGCTTCGTGGGCGTAGGAATTGAGATACACGCGCCCGTCCTCGGAAATGGCGCCAAAAGCCAGCTCGGGTTGTCCAGGCGCGCGCAGCTTGCGGGACAGCACGACGTCAAGCTCCGCGCCCAATTCCCGGGCCAGCACCGCTCCGGTGACCACTCCGCCGCGCGGGATCGCCAACACCAAGGGATTCTGCAGCTTCCGGCCCTTCAGCTTCTCTGCCAGCCGGCGGGCAGCATCTTCGCGATCATGAAACATGGGGATCTCCTTTTAGGGCAACCGCGGGCTCGCGTTCCTGGGAAGCGGCTGCCTGATGCTCAGCCGGCCTTTTTGAACAAATCCAAGAACCGATCTTCGTAATCTTTGAAGACCCCTAGGCGATCCAACTCTTGTTTTAGCTCGAACGCTTTCGCTCGATCTTTCGCCGCCTGTTCAAAAAGCCCCTCAATGCGTTGTTGGTCCGCGGAGGCAAGGCCTTTTTCTTCGGTCGCTTCTGGAGCCATTTCTTCTTCTTCGGCGCGGTATTGTGACCCCATGGATTGTTCAACCCGAGCGAGAAGCTCTCCCAGTTGCTGTTCCATGATGCGGGTCTGTTCGGCAAGCTCGGTGAAATCGAGTTCAATGCCCGTGATCGTGGTGAAAACTTCCAAAATCGCTTGGGAAGCTTTCGGGAAGGGCAACTGGCTGAAAATGTGCGGCATCTCGCCGAGCAAGCAGGCGCCGCGTAAGCCGCTCTCGGCTGCTACGCCCAGCAACACGCCGTTCAAGCCACCGATGTGACCATCCTGGAGAATCTCCAGTTCGAGGCGTTTCAGTTCCGCCAGGCTGTCTCCATCCGTTGCCGCGCCGAGGACCCGGGATGGATGCTCCGGATGCATTTGCGTGGCCATGGCCGCAAACGTGAAGACGCGTTCGACGCCCAGGTCCTTCGCGAATTCGATGAGCTTGCGACAAAACTGATACTTGCCGAGGGGTGGCTGGGCCTCGCCGAGGAAAACGACAAGGTCATGCTTCTCGTTGGGATCCGTCCAGGCAAAGAACCGATTGCGTGGACGATGGCCCGTCTCGATAAGCCCTTCTTTCACCGCGACATGATCCACATCGAATAAGTCCACCGCCTCAAATTCCGCGATCACATGCATTCCCAATTTGGAGAGCAGGTAATAGCCCGCGTTGAGGGCGACGTGGCCCATGCCCGGCCAAACAGCAACCAGCCAGGGGTGATTGAGTTTCAGTTTCTCGGCCATTTGAGTCTCGCTTCCCGCTACGGAACGGTGGCCTTGCGTTTGTTCTTGAAGGCATTTGCTGGCGGTATTCTACCCAGGGCGATGGAGAATGCGACCGCGATGTAGCAGCAACTTCGAACCGCGGGGACAGCCCAGTCTGCCCTCGGTTACCGTCGTCGAGCGGGTCCTGGTCGAGGAGGCGGCGCCCGGATTCCAGACACCGAGCAAGATTTACGGCCCCGACGTCGTTCTCGGGCTGGACAGCATTGTCCGCGCGGATGAATGACCGCGACTTTGCGTGGGCATGCGACGTGGGATAGAACTCCGCTTCTGTCCGTTGGCATTCTGATTTCGGGCGGTCCGGTCAGCAGCGGAGTTCTGACCTACGTTGAGCGGGCGAACGGCCGCCAAACAGGATTTCGGATCCATTTCGGAAGGTGAGCCGATTCACCATTACAATACCATGGCCGGGGGAGCGGGGACAAATCACCACCGAGAATGACGGTCCTCCCATGACCACGCAAAGCCGTGGGCATGGCGCCCGGCTCTTGCACGAGGAAGCGTATTACACGATGAATTACCTTCCCGCAAATTAGGATGGGTTTCCAATCCTGTCCGACCCTCTTGCATTCGCCGGACCGCCGTGGGAGAATCAGTGCTATGCGTTCAACCATTTTCAACAGTCTGTTCTTGACGGTGATTGGTGTTGCGTTCGGCCCTGGTGCGGCAGCCCGCGGACAAGCGCCCGCGCCCGGCGATGCCAAGAAGCCAACCGCCGCGAAGACGGACGAGAAAGTCATTCGCGGGCTCATTAAGCAACTCGGGGACGACGACTTCACCACGCGCGAAACGGCGGCCAAGCGGCTGCAAGCAATCGGTGTCGTCGCCCTAGAGTTCGTGCGTGAGACCTCCCGCACCGCCAACGACGCCGAGGTGCGCCAGCGTGCCGACCTTCTCTATAAGCGAATCGTCAGTGAAGTCTTACGCGAAGTGGCCGTCTACAAGGGCCACTTTGGCGTGCCCTTTCCCTGGGCGACACGCGTGGCGGCGACGCCCGACGGCAAACAACTGGTATCTTGCGGTTTTGACGGGGTACGCCTTTGGGACCGCGACACGGGCAAAGGAAATCTGATCCTCGCCGATCCCGACACCCGTAAGAGCCGATTTGCCCTGGGTCTGTCCGGCGATGGCCGACGCGCCTTGGTCGGCAGGAGCGACGGCACGGTTTCCGTCCTCGATCTGGTTGCGGGACGTGAGCTGCTGCAGTTTGCCGGCCATCGGGGCGAAGTCTGGGGAGCGGTGCTCTCGCGCGACGGCAGTCGGGGAGTCACCGGCGGCTGGGATGGCGCCATTCACGTATGGAATGCGAAAGACGGCACGCGCGTTCGAACCTTCCCCAACCTGGGCGACAAGATTCGCTGCCTGGCCTTGCACCCCGACGGCCGGCTGTTGGCGGCGGCCCATGTCCGCGACAATCAGCCCGCCGTGCTGCGCCTTTATGACCTCGACGACGGCCAGGAAACGTCCGCTCTCGCGGGCCACGAAAAAGAAATCACCGTCGTGGCCTTTTCCCCCGACGGCAAACGTCTGCTCTCCAGCAGTTTCGACGGCACCATCCGGCATTGGGACGTCGCCAAGAGCAAGGAACTGCACTGCCTGCGCGGCCACGTGTCGTGGGTCGAAGGTGTCGCGTTCTGCCCGGACGGCCAGCGGGCGCTGTCTTGCGGCCTGGACGGCACGTTTCGGCTGTGGGACCTGCGCCGCGGCCTGGAGTTGTTATGCACCGAACCCGCCCAGGGCGGCTATCTAAGCGTTGCCATCCTGCCGGATGGCCGCCACGCCGTCACCACCGGCAAGGACGGCATGGTGCGCCTCTGGCGGTTGGACCTTTAGGGCAAGAAAAGACTGCGATGCCGGAATTGGGATTTTCGCAATCTACGGACGGCGAACGCGACCGTCGTTGGACGTTTTTTTTGATGAACCCACCTGAAGGCGCCGGCGGGCGCGCATGATATCCTCTCCCGTTGGTTGCTCACCGTCCCGCCATACTGGTACATCCGAGCAGTGACTTCTTCCGCCGCGTGGCATGCGCACGGCTTTGCGTGGTCATGAGACTCGTGTCTTTCAGCGCGTTAAATTGGCGGCATCACCGAAATCGCTGGCATCGCTATGCGGGTTTGACGTTCCAATTTGGAACTTCAAAGGACGGCAGGCCCCATGGCAAAACAAGAATTGACGCTGCTCCCCGACAACATCGAATGTTTGATCGTTTTGATCGTCCCGGGGCACGCCATTGCTCCGTCCAATTCGGGAGATGACAAACGAGTGCGTTGCTGCGAGAATGACGGTGGAGGATGACATGATCAAACGGATACGCATCCAGAACTTCCGCAGCCTCGTCGATGTGACGGTCGATCTCGAACCGCTGACGGTCCTGATCGGCAGCAGCGGAACGGGGAAGAGCAACTTCGTTCATGCCATCCGCTTCTTGCGGGACAGTCTGAACGACCGGAAAGCGAGGGCACAATTGCTCGGCGGGCCTCACCGCGTCATGCACGTCGAACACCAGAACGACCCACTGACATACAACCTGAATTTCTCCATCGCGGGGCTTGGCGAACTGTTCGAGTACAGGCTGGCGGTCAGACCCGCGTCCGAAGAGGTGTTTGAAGAATCACTCAAGATAGCAGACAAGACCCTGTTCCACCGACAGGCCCACAAATGGGTTCACGCGCCGGAAGTGGTTCCAACGCCAGCGCCACTAGGGATCATGCTGGGTTCTATTCCGGGGTTGCAAGAATCGACCTTCGCATACGTCGCGCTTCGCTCCGGCATCGGATGTTACGAGTTTCCGGATCAAGTGCTGACCGGGCAAGGGAATCAAGGACATCCCGCTGATCACGGATTCGCAGACCGCGGGGACAACTACCTGCTGATCGCGGACCGCATTCTGTCGGACTTGAGCAAGGCTCATAGCTGGAAGCGAATGGCAAAGAACATGCGCGCAGTCAATCGTGCTGTGAGCAACCTGACGTTGAATGCTCCAACCCCGGATCGACTCGACGTCGCATACCAGTTTAACGGCAAACTCTTGACATGCGACGTGCGTCAGGAATCGGAAGGATTTCGCCGCTATCTCGCCCACATGTTGGCGCTCTACCAGAATCCGTCGAAGCAGACACTGCTGTTCGAACACCCCGAGTCTGGACTGCACCCCGGGGCCTTGGAATCGCTGGCGCACGAGTTCAAGTCGTGCCCCCAGGACGGGCGCGGGCAAGTGATTCTGACGACACACAGCCCGCAGCTGCTCGATTATTTTCCCGCGGAGTCGCTTCGGGTTGTGGACGTCGAGAAAATGGAAACGCGGATCGGCCCTGTCGCGCCAGAACAAGTGGACTCTATCCGTGAACACCTGCTGCAACCGGGCGAACTCCTCACCGTTGACCCGGCCCGATTTCCTGGGCAGCTGGCCGAGGTGCCCGAATGAAGCGGCTGGTGCTGCTCGTCGAGGGTGTTGGCGATGTCCAGGCGACCCCGTCCCCGGTCGGTGAGCTTCTCACCCAACTTCCTGACAACCTGCAGGGTCAGTTGTTTCTCGATAATGCTCCGAAAATTGCGGATTTGTGAACGTCGTATCGGTCAAGAGTATGCCTATATCCAGAGCATCCACGAGAGCATCCATCCAGTAAAGGGGTAAAACCCAGCCATGAGCGAGCAATTCATTCCAACCGGCACGAAATGCCCAGAATGCGGCGTGGGGCAGCTTCTCGCTTTTACTCGTACCGAGGAGTTTGATTTCGATCTTGGTGATGAAACGGTGAAGGTCCGTGCGGAATGTGTCCCTGTCAAGAAGTGCGATAAATGCGGCACTGTGATGAGCGGTCCTGAGGCGGCCAAGGTCCAGCACGAGGCGATTTGTCGAGCAACCGGACTCCTGACGCCTAACGAGATCAAGACCATTCGGGAGAAGTCCGGTTGGTCGCAACAGCACCTCGCGGACCTGACCGGCCTGGGGGTGGCAACCATCTCACGGTGGGAGCGCGGCCGCCTCCTGCAGAACCGGAGCAACAACAAGGTCCTTCTCGCCCTGCGCGACTGCCCGCCGTTTCGAGAGTACCTCGAAGGGTTGCTCGCGGGGAGATTTGGCACGAGCCTCAAGTCTGCGTAATGAATTAACCGGCTTTGCCGGACGCCGTCTCGAACTTGAGTCAGAAGCGGAGTTCTGACCTACGTTGACCGGACGAACGGCGCCCAAGCAGGAATTCGGAGCCATTTCGGAAGATGATCCGATTCGCCAGTACAATACCATGGCCGCCGGAGCAGGGACCGATCAAATGCGAATGGGACGGTCCTCCGATGCCCACGCAAGGCCGTGGGTATGGCGCCCGGCGCTACGTTGCGGCCCACATCATCGAGCAAGAGATCCACACTACACTTTGTCAGTCAGTCGAACTTCATTCAGGCACGCTGCCCCAAAAGCCCAATTCCTTATCAGCCTCATTTGAAAAGAACTTTGGCAAACCGGCCTCTGTAGGGCAATCGTATCGACCCGCATATAGGACTTTCTCGCCTTTGGCGGTCACTTCGTGAAAAACCAGCTGTCCCACTGGAAGACCTGGATAGAGGGCAATCGGGCTTTCGCTTAAATTCACGAGTTCAAGGGTGAGACATCCCTTATAGCCTGGCTGCACGGCAGCAGCCGTTGCGACGACAAGTCCAAGCCGACCCCACGAAGATCTGCTCATAATCACAGAAAAAATATCGAATGGGAGAGACACATACTCGAACGTCACACCCAAAATGAGTTGATTCGGATGCAACATGAATTTGGAATTGTATTTTAGCCTTCTCTGATCGTAAAGCCGCTCCTCTACCTGCCTAACATTCTTCAGGTCTGTCACGTCCTGTCGCTCAACGTATGTCTTCTTCGGTATAATAATCGAAGACCCCAATCGAATATCAATAGATGCTGGGCCAATTTGCCCCTCAGTTAATAGTGGCGTAACGAGGAGCTTTTTGGTATAGTCCTTTTCACTCATCCTTTCCTTTATATCAGCCCGGTTTAGCACGCTCATGTTTAGGTCCCTGACCAATTGTTGTATTTCGTCTGAATGAAAGATACCTCGAAAGCCTTCGCTGTCAATCGTTCGATGATCGCCGTATCGCGCGCGAGGCCGGCTGACGATTCCACTTTGACGTCCGCTAGAAGATGAAGTCTATAGAGCGCGCACGCGTTCAGGATGGCTGCAAACGTCGCAGGCTTTCCCAAAAGCGTCTCGTCGGGGATTACGTTCGGAAGGATGCGATGTTCCAATCTCTGAAGAAGTTCGGCCACTGGATAGGCGCTAACACACGGAAGGGGCAGCCTATACCAATTCTTCATTTCTGTCGCGCATTCCGAAAGAAATGCGTCCAGTCCTTGCTTTAATCGCGTTCTATACTTCGTGACAACCTCTTTGACGATGTTCGAGTCGCCGTCCGAATCGGGTCCGACGTTAAGGCTGTCGCTATCATGCCTGATTGGTATTCCTTGCAAATACTCCGCGATCTCTATCAACCTCGCAATACCGAGCCTTTTGGACGCCTGCTGGGCGTCCGCACAAAAGGAATCAACCTCTGACCATTTGCGAATGCAACTCAGACGGAAGTGGAAGCTCGGATAGGCCCTGATCGCCTGGTCATACGGAGAAAGAGAAATCGTCCATGTGTCCTTATTCTGTGCCCACGAGATCTCGTACAGTGAGACCAAGAATGAGGGACCCATAAGCATGGCCCCGACCAAATCACAGAAAAGCTCTTTTGCGAAGCCTAGAATTGCCCAAACGACCCGCTTTGCGCGACGTGTAGCTTGATCGGGGTCTTTTGCGTCAAGATCGGAATAGATACTGTTAAGAATCGTCTCAACGTTCGCGGCCAGTAGTTTTCTTAGTTCTGCTTCTTTGTGGTCGAATATCGCGTGCCCGAATTCGTGACCGATATTGGCGTATAGCGGAAGATTGTAATCCTCAGACGAAGCCAGTTGTAGACAATAAAGGTCATTGTCCCTCAACAGAGCACTAATGTCTGCATTAGGTAACAGTCCATTCAGGTGACGGCCAAGCATGGCTGAAAACCGCAAGATGGAATAGTTGTGTTCAGGCGTAAGGGAATAGAAAATCTTGGGGCCAGTGTCACCAAAAAGCGTGTGCCAAATCTGGTCGCAATAACTGACCAAAGGCCACGAAATGTGATGCGTGGATGAGCGCGCAACGAGCTCCGCTAAAGCTTGAATGGAAAACAGGCGATTGTATAGGACCGACGGATCCATTGGAACGAGCTTGGCCGGTGTCTCCAATGTCTGAAGTGTTTGAAGAAGTAGTTTGCGAGCAGCATCGGACGAGTCCGTCGGGAAATTCCAATGGTCGAGATGATCCAAGCCAGCTGCCGTCTTTTCGATTAACGCCAGTGATTTGCCGAGAATGGCTCTTGGTTCCCAGATTTTCGGGTCCATGGGCTGCTCTCTACTGCTGAAGCGCAGCCTCGGCATCGAAAAGGAGGTCCTGAACTATGGCTCTCAACACCTCCAACTCCTGTCGTGGCGCGTCCTTCGGAAAAAGGGAGCCGGGTGGTTTGACCACGAATCCTTGGATTGCGTCTATGAGCTTTTGGACCTTTGGCTCAAAACCTAGCCGCGACGACTTTTTCCAACTCTCGAAAGCAGGAAGTGTCGAAATGCGCTCGCGCAGGTTGATCGACGATCCATAATCGGGATCTAGCGGCGTCGCACACGTCAAGAGGTTTACGGGCTCAGGCGAAGCTGGAGCTACTCCCATTTGTAAAAGCTCGACGAGAGCGTGTAATCGTTCTTTATCGAGTTCCGTAAGGCTTTCGGCGTTCTTGGAATCGAGCGAACGCTCGAGTGCATGGTCTATCGACTTCAGATGACTCCAAAGCTCTGCGAATGGACCAATGCTGGCAACGGCGTTGGGAATCACGGGTTTCTCCTTTACTTCGGCCCGTGGGCAAGGAACAGTGGCCGTATGATCACTATATGTCGTCTGTTTTCACAAATGTCAAGCAAAATCTGATTAACGCGTGACAACCCACACCAAGAACTTAATCTGTGCTGATTGTATCAGGATCAACGGAAGTTGGCATCGGGCGACACTCCACGCACCCCATTGCCGGGCGAAGGACAGGTGGCAGTCCCTTTTTCGGCCTCCTCATTTCACCCCGACGGTTGGCACGCACCTGAGTCTTCGAAGGCCGTGCCCGGCTCGCGGGCGCGATAGCTGCTTGCAACCTCTGCGGCGTCGGGTGAACGTCGTGCCCATGAGCATCGTCGATCCACCAACGGGACGAACGAAAGTCAGTGGGCAGTGGGCAGGAGGCAGGAGGCAGGAGGCAGAAGGCCGGGATCAGGTCGGGGCGCAGCCGCCATCGGAATCTGGTACATTCAGTGCAGGAGGTGAGCGATGGCCAATGTAACCCTGGAGATTCCCGACGATCTGCTGGCTCGTTTGCAGAAGGATGGTCAGGAAGCCAGTCAAGAACTTCGTTTGGCGGCGGCATTTTCCTTGTGCAGTCGCGGCGAGTTAGCGACGAGCTTGGCCGCTCGACTCGCGGGGCTGAACTACGCCGATTTTTTGGAAGCGGCCGCGCGCGCCAAGATCGAGTTGTTCCCTGTGAATATGGAGGAATTCAAGGAGGAAATCCAACGTGGTTTCACTTTGGGTCGGCAGCGCGTCGCCAATCATCTTGCTGGGCAAGGTGGGGTTGGTTGATGTGTTGCAACGGCTCGGTGCGCCGGTGGTCTTTCCGGTGGCAGCGGTCCACGAGATTCAGCGGCGCGGGCCGACCGATCCCGGCGTACACGCTTTGGCACGGGCGACGTGGCTGGCAACCGTCGATCCCGGACCCGTTCCCCCGGGCGTGGCTGCATTCATAATTGCTCTGCCTCGGCGTACGCCAGGGCGGCCAAGAGATCCGTGCTGGATACGATGCCGATCGGCTTGCGCTCGTCATCCACCACGACGATCCGATGGATATGAGCATCGATCATCAATCGCGCCAGGACCCGGATCGAAACGGTTGGCTTGACCGTTACCGGGTCTGGGGTCATGTGGAGGCGAACCTCATCGGTTGGGAGGTTTTCCAGCTCCACGACCTGCCAGTCCGCGAAGACGCAGTGGGGCTGGCTGCAAACAAGCAACTCCCCTCCCTCGGCGCCCTTTTGTTTCCGCTGGATAGGACAAACGCCGGGCGGCAAGTTGCAGAGGGTCACTTCACTGCCGTCCGGCATTTGGTGTTTCGTTTGAAAGGAGCAAGTAACGGGCAAAGCAGGTGCGGCGGCTTTCGTGACGTCGTTGCGTTTTTCGGCCAACCGAAGAAAGTCGATGGCCGACAGAACTCCCACGCATTTCCCATGGACGTCCACGACCGGGGCGCCGCCGACCTGGTTTCGCAAGAGAAGACGGGCCGCATCGCGCAACGGCATGTGCTCCGCAAGCAAAACCACAGCGCGGCTCATTAAGTCTTGGGCGTTCCGGTCCAACAGGCGTTTCGTTGTCGCTGGCATGGTTAGCTTTGGGAACAGGGGGACAGACCCCGCGGTTATCGACTCGAATTGCAAAAAGCAAATGGGGTGCCGACTGGGGTCGCTCTTCAACAAAAACCCAATTGCAGTAGTTCCAAGTCGGCTATCGGAGGGGACACCAACATAAGTCTTTGATATTATGAATCTTATGGCATGATTTCTGGACGGGGCTGGGGCATGGTTCACAAATGCACACAGGCATAGGTGCTTTTCGAGACGACAGGATTTCGACACAGTTGGCACGCACTCAACTTCCTATCCCCTTGATCCATCCAATGTTACACCGAAAAAAATGTCGGCATCACATGACAGGCAAGTGTAGTCCCTACAGCGTTCACTCTGTCACCCAGAAATGACAAGAATTGAACCAGGCC
>Ga0080064_1006284_pt1 | contig 12978 bp, 10 predicted proteins | sample Subgrocontami54m_FD_69260 | JGI IMG/M metagenome (GOLD analysis project Ga0080064, IMG submission 69260) | Subsurface groundwater microbial communities from S. Glens Falls, New York, USA - GMW46 contaminated, 5.4 m (SPADES assembly) (version 2) ...
ACGATCCACCGCCAACGCCGCGCGAGTTGTTGCAAGCGCTGCGTTATCCCGACCGGAGCGTGGTGATCGATCTATCGCGCATGCCCCAGGACGAGAAAAGCGACTACATCCGATCCGTGCTGCCGGCGCTGAATACGATGCGGAGGCGCACCGGTCTCCCGCACAGGATTCTGCTCGACGAGGCGCATTATTTCCTCCACGACGCCGATGCCTCCACGCTTCTCGATTTCGACTCCAACGGCTACATCGTCGTGACCTACTGTGCGTCGCGGCTGCCGTCTGACCTGCTCGCCGCGACCGAAGTGATGATCGTCACGTGCGAGTCGAACCCGGCGGAGATCGACGCGCTTCATCGATGCTGCTCGCGTCATTCAGGCATTGACCGCGCCGCCTGGTCCGCACTGGCGCATCTTGGGGAGGCGCAGGCTGTGGCGCTTCCGAGCACGGCAGAAGCCGCCGGCGGCCTGAAGCTGTTCACGATGGGGCGTCGCCTGACACCTCACGTCCGTCACCGGGAGAAGTACATCGATGTGCCGGTCAGCGATCGACGGGCCTTCGTGTTCGTCGAGCCCGACCGACCCGTGCGCGCGCGGACATTGCGGGAGTTCGTTGCCGAACTGGAGCACGCGGCGCCGTCGGCGCTTGTCCCGTACATCATTCGCGGCGACTTCTCACGATGGATTCGCGAGGTCTTCGGCGATCATCCGCTGGCGTCCGAATTACAGGCGCTGGAGGTGCGACACCGGACGCTCAAGTCTCCAGAAACGATTCCCGAGATGGTGAACGCCATCCGAGTGCGCTACGACCTTCTCCATGAAGACGAGGCCACAGCCGGCCGGTCGGCCGAGGCCCATCCACTGTCTCCCGCGTTGGCGTGATTCGCCGCTACGCGGCGACGTGACCGGCGATGGCGGGAAGCGGGTGTGTATAGATTGCCTTCATCGTCGCCAGCACGTCCGACGCGCTGACCGTCTCCTTGCGGCCGGCGATCAGCGCGATGTCACTGAGCGATACGATGCCGTGCAGGACACCCTCCTCGGTTGTGACCGGCAGGCGACGCAGGCGATGCTGTTTCATCAGCGCCAGCGCGGTCTGCAGATCGTCGTCGGGACGGCACGCGACCACCGATCCCCTGACCATGTCCGCGGCACGTAATTGAGCGGGTGCGAGGTCCCGGGTTCCTGCGGCAATACAGATGTCCCGATCCGTGATCACGCCCAGCAGGTGACCGCCGTCATCGACGACCGGGACGATACCGCAGTCGGCGTCCCACATGTGTTCAATGACCTGCCCCAGATTGTCCGCCGGCCCGCAGGTCGCGGGTGACGGCGTCATGATTTGCTCGATCTTCATGGCATGCTCCTCGAATCTGAATGCCTAGCCATTGAGCGGCCGCGGCTTGATACGGATATGGTTGTCGACTCGCGTAACGCCTGGCGCGATCGCGGCCGCAACTCCCGCCGCGTCGAGTTCTGCCCATGAGGAAACCTCGCCGTTCAGGCTGACGACTGATCCATTGATCTCGACGTCAATATGCCGCGCGTCGACGTCGGCCATCCGGTGCAAGGTTTCGGTAATCCGTTTCCGGATGTCGCGCGGCGTCGATCCCGACACCACGTTGATCCGGTTGATGACTTCGACGACTCCCGGCAGATACCGGACCATCTCTTCTGCCAAGTCGCGCTGGAACAGCCACGAGACCGTGCCGGTCAACGTGATGTGCCCCTGGTGCACCGCGGCCTGAACTTTGTCCGGGATCGCGGCGCGAAGCTGGAGCGCCCGGGCCGCGTCGCGCGCGATGTCGTCGTCGGTGCGTGTGAGCCGCAGCTTGACCTGCAGGTCGTTGGCGACGGCACGCACTCCGCGGACCCGCTTGGCGGCGCGCTCGGCCGCGAGCTTCCCTTCGTAGGTATCGATGAATCCCGACAGCAGCACCGCGCCCTCGGTGGCGCTTACGCCGATCTCGCTCGCGTCGACCCTCGGATCCGCTTCGAGCTGCCGCATCACGGTCTCGCGCGTCCGTACGTCAGAACCCTTCAGTGTTGCCGTAGCCATACACGACCTCCACTGCGCGTGACGGCGAAAGACGTGCCACGAGTAGGTGTGGGGAAGTCGCAGTTGTTGCCGGATTCGGTTCGGTGCGATCTCTCATGTGCGCGGTATTTTCCGCGGCGCCGCGAAACAGTTCGCTGGCGTCGAGCTGCGAACCGCTGGCGGCAACTGACGGTTCGCAGCCAGCCCCGTGGCTGTGGGCTTGCACAGGCTGGAGTAGGTGCGCCATGCGAGTCATCGGGTTCGTGCAATCGAGACCTGGACGAGTGCTCCAGGTTGTCGGCGGCGGCGCGCTGATCTGGTACGGCGCCGTCCAAGTCACTTTGCTTGGACTGTGCCTGATGATGCTCGGCATGCTGCCCCTGGTTGCAGGCCTTTCGAACGAGTATCCATTCGACTCGCATGGCACCCACGCTCCGTGACCGCCCCTACCCGATGCCGACGCGGCCGCCGGCCCCGCGCGTGGTGATGATCCCGTGGCATGCGCGCAGCGTCACCGAGGTTCTCGAGACACTCCAGGCGACGGACGCTGGTCTCTCGGCGCGTGACGCGGCGGAGCGGCTGGGGACCGCGGGACCGAATGCCATTCCAGCCAAGCCTGCCGAATCCGCGTGGCGACTGCTTGTCGCGCAGTTTCGCAGCGTCGTCGTTGCCCTGTTGGTGATCGCGGCCGGCATCGCCGCGATGACGGCCGACCCGTCCGATGCTGTCGCGATTGTCGCCGTGCTCGTGCTGAACGTGGGCCTGGGATTCACGATGGAGATGCGCGCCCGGCGGGCGATTGAGGCGCTCGGTCGGCTGGAACCGCGTCGTGCGACGGTCATCCGCGACCACCTCCCGGTTGAGATCGACGCGAAGGAGGTCGTGCCGGGAGACCTCCTCGTGCTCGAGGAGGGGCAGTCTGTCGCCGCCGATGCGCGGCTGCTCGTCGGCACGGAGCTGCGCATGAATGAAGCGCCGCTGTCAGGCGAATCGCTGCCCGTCTCCAAGCATCCGGAAGTCGTCATCGACGCCGACGCACCATTGCCCGAACGCCGGAACCTCGTGTTTGCGGGCACGACGGTCGCGTCGGGGGCGGGGCGTGCCACGGTGGTCGCCACGGGCGCCGCCACCGAGATCGGACTGATCGGCCGGCTGGTCAGCTCCACAGCAGTCGAACAGACGCCGCTCGAGAAGCGGCTCGATGCCCTCGGGCGTCACGTGGCGTGGCTCGCGGTACTCGTCGGTGTCGTGACGGCGGTCCTGGGCTTTCTTCAGGGCGTGCCGACAGCCGTACTGCTCGAATCGGCCATTGCGCTGGCGGTGGCCGCTGTTCCCGAAGGGCTGCCGGCGGTGGCAACGATCACGCTCGCGCTCGGCGTGCACCGCATGGCGCGGAGGCACGCGCTCGTGCGGCGGCTGCCATCGGTCGAGACGCTCGGCTCGGTCACGGTGCTGTGCACCGACAAGACCGGAACGCTGACATCCGCCGCGATGACCGTGACGACGATCGGGACGGCCTCGAACGCATTCGAGCTCTCGGGCGAGGGGTATGCTCCTGTTGGGGAGTTCGCGCTCGACGGTCTGCCCGTGCGTCCCGGCGAACACGCCGACCTGATGCTGGCGCTCAAGATCGCCATAGCCGCGAACCGGGCGGATGCTGTGCTGACACAGGACGGGTGGGCAGCGCGTGGCGATCCGACGGAAGCGGCTCTGATTGTGGCGGCGAGGAAGGCGGGTCTCGAGCGCGCCAGCCTGCTGGCAGAGTTTCCCGAGGTCGCAGAGGTTCCCTTTTCGAGCAGCCGGCAGCTAATGGCGACGTTTCACAGCGCGCGCGGCGCGGGACTGATTGCGTGCGTCAAAGGCGCGCCGCGGCGCGTCCTTGCGCTGTGCACGCACGTGCAGATCCATGGTCGGGATACCGTGCTTGACGACGCGCAGCGCGAACGACTCCTCGCAGCAAACCGCGCGCTGGCGGAGCGTGGATTACGCGTTCTGGCGGTGGCTTGTGGATCGGTTGAGCGTGCCGAAGAGTCCGCGATGTCCGGTCTCAGCTTCGTCGGGCTGATCGGGATGTTCGATCCTCCGGCGGCCGGCGCGAAGAACGCGATCCAGGCGTTCCGAACCGCAGGCATCCGGACGGTGATGATCACGGGGGATCAGCGCGGCACGGCTCGCGCAGTGGCGCGCGATCTCGGCCTCGACGCCGGCGATTTGTCTCTGGACGGCCGCGACATGGACCGTATGAGCGACGAGCAGCTGCAGGCGGATCTCGATCGCATCTCGGTTTTCACCCGCGTGAGTCCGGAGGCAAAGCTCCGCCTGATCGCCGCCTACCAGGCGCGGGGCGACATCGTCGCGATGATTGGTGACGGGGTCAACGACGCTGCGGCGCTGAAGAAGTCGGATGTCGGCGTCACGATGGGGCGGCGGGGAACCGACGTCGCGCGCGAGACGGCCGACGTCGTGCTGGAAGACGACCGCTTCGAGACCATCGGCGCCGCGATCGAGGAAGGGCGCGCCGTCTTCGACAACATCAATAAATTCGTGTTCTATCTCTTCAGCTGCAATCTCGCCGAGATCATCATGATTCTTGGCACGGCCGCCGCAGGTTTTCCGCTGCCGCTGCACCCGATCCAGATCCTCTGGCTCAACCTCGTGACCGATACCGCGCCAGCGCTCGCACTGGCCCTGGAGCCGGCGGAACCGGGGCTCATGCGGCGGCCGCCGCGAAATCCGGGCGCGCCGCTCGTGGGGCTCGCGTCCGTTCGCAAGGTTGCTGCATACGGTCTGCTCATCGCCGCGCCGGCGCTGGCCCTCAACATCTGGAACGAAATGACCGGTGTCGCGGCCGGCCGTGCGATGACGATGAATTTCATGGTCCTCGCGTTTGCCCAGCTATTCCATCTGGGCAACGCGAGATCCGATCGTCACGTCCTCGAACCCACGCGTGCCGTCGCGAACACGGCAGCCCTGGTAGCCGTTGCAATCGTTCTCCTCGCACAGTTGTCGACGGTTGTTTTCGAACCGCTTGTACAGGTGCTTCATGTCGAACCGCTGGAGGCGCACGAGTGGATGCTGGTCGCCGTCGCCAGCCTTGTCCCTGCTGTGGCCGGTCAGGCGGGAAAGTGGCTCACACGCGTGTGACTGTCGGAATGCCACCACCCGGTCGGCCATATACTGGAGTGCTCGAATCCCACAATGCCCGAACGGTCTTCTTCTTCCTTCAGCCCGGAGGACGAGGCGGCACGTATTCTTGCCGCCGTCGTCGAGTCCTCGAGCGACGCCATTGTCGTCACTGATCTCGGCGGCATCATCCTGACGTGGAACGGCGGCGCCTCGCGCCTGTACGGCTACGACGCTGCGGAAATGCGCGGCCGGCCCGTCTCGATTCTCGTCCCGGACAGTCACCGCAGCGAATTCTTCGCCATGGTTGCGCGCCTCAGAGCCGGCGAAGGCGTCAAGGATCTCGAAACGGTCCGCCGGACGAAACACGGCGGCCTCGTCGATGTGTCAATCACGATGTCGCCCATTGTGGATGCGGCCGGCAGCGTCGTTGGCGCCACGAAGGTTGCGCGCGACATCAGTGCGCGGAAGCTTGGCGAGCTGACCCAGCGGAGCAGCGAGATCCGCTGGCGCTCGGTCGTTGAATCGGCGGTTGACGGCATCGTCGTCATCGACGAGCGCGGCCGGATCGAATCCTTCAATCCTGCCGCCGAGCGGCTGTTCGGCTACTCGGAAACGGAGGTGCTGGGGCGCAACGTCAAGATGCTCATGCCGTCGCCGTATCACGAGGAGCACGACGGCTATCTATCGCGGTACATCGAGACGCACGTCAAGAAGATCATCGGGATCGGCCGCGAGGTGACCGGATTGCGCCGTGACGGCAGTACGTTCCCGCTCCACTTGTCAGTCGGCGAGATGACGCTCGGGGCCGAGCGCAGATTCACGGGCATCCTGCACGATCTCTCCGATCGCGTGCGCCTCGAAGAGCGCCTCCGCGCGAGCGAAGCGCGATGGCGGGCAGTTGTGGAATCCGCGGTCGATGGGATTGTCGTGATCGATGAGAGAGGCCACTTAGAAGCATTCAATCCGGCAGCGGAACGCCTGTTCGGCTACCGCGAGCTGGACGTGGTCGGCCGCAACGTCAACATCCTGATGCCGTCGCCATACCACGACGAGCACGACGGGTACCTCGGTCGATACCTTGCGACTGGCGTTCCGAAGATCATCGGTCGTGGCCGCGAGGTGACCGGCCGGCGGCAGGACGGCACGACGTTTCCCCTTCACCTCTCGGTCGGCGAAACGTCTGTCGCTGGCGAGCGCAAGTTCACCGGGATTCTTCATGATTTGAGCGCCCGCGTCGCCATCGAGCAACAGCTTCGTGAACAGGCGGCGCTTGTGAGGCTTGGTGAGATGGCAGCCGTGATTGCGCACGAGGTCAAGAATCCGCTGGCCGCGGTTCGCGGTGCGATCGAGGTCATCGGCGGCCGCCTGCCGGCCGGCAGCAAGGATGCGGGCGTCGTGAAGGAGATCGTCGGCCGCATCGATTCGCTGAACGAGCTGATGAAAGACCTGCTGCTTTTTGCGCGGCCCCCTCAGCCGAAACCGTCGCTGGTCGAAATTCGATCGCTCGTGATGTCGACGGCGGAGCTGATGACGGAGGATCCCGCGCTCAAGGCCGTGCGCGTCGACATCGAGGGATCCGGCCCGCCGATTCTCGCCGACCCGGGGCTGCTCCAGATCGTCTTTCTCAACCTGCTGGTGAACGGTGCTCACGCCATGCGCGGGCAGGGCAGTATCAAGGTGTCGGTGGACGTGTCCGAAGGCGCCTGCCATATCGCGTTCGTCGACAGCGGCCCCGGCATTGCGCCCGAGATTCTGGAGAAGATCTTCACGCCGTTCTTCACGACCAAATCACGCGGGAGCGGGCTCGGCCTCCCGACCGCCAGGCGGTTGATTGAAGCGCATCGAGGCACCATCCATGTCTTGTGTCCGCCGGGAGGCGGGACGACAGTGACCATTCAGTTGCCGATGAACTAGGCTCGGATCTTGAAAGGTACTCCCCAGAAATCAGTGGCTCGCGAAAATCCTCAATGAATCACGTGCGCGCCGGCAGTCGCGCGGCGGTGCGCTGCGGAATTTTCCGCGGAGAGGCGATTTATTTCGCGTTGGTCAGGGGGAAGCATGTCGCGCGTTCTTGTCGTGGATGACGAGTTCTTGATTCGGTGGTCCATTGCAGAAACGCTTGGCGCTGCCGGCCATGACGTGACGGAAGCGTCGGATGCCGCTTCCGCGCTTGCGGCCCTGGAGAAGACGCCGGATCCGGATCTCGTCCTGCTGGATTTCCGCCTGCCGGATTCAAACGACCTGGGATTGCTCGCCAAAATCCGCAGCCTCGCACCTGCGAGCGCTGTCGTGATGATGACCGCGTTCGGCACCCCAGAGGTCACTGCGGGCGCCCTGCGGCTTGGCGCGTGCAAGGTCCTCAGCAAGCCGTTCAACATGCACGACCTCGAAGATATCGTTCAGAGCTGCGCTCCGCCCGCTCTTTGATTCCAAGCCTCATCCGGCGCTGCATGATGACGTGCGGCGGCTCGAACCCAAGGCGTGCCGCTGTAGGTCGGCGTGGTTGTTGCTGCCTGGGTCTGTAGCCCGTCGAGAACGTGGGCTTTATGCGGAAAGATTCGCACCGGCGCGAACTATTTCTCATCGAGGTTTTATGAACGCTGCAACGCTGCTCATCGTGGACGACGAGGACCTGGTTCGATGGTCGCTTCGGGAACGTCTTGCGCGCGAGGGCCACAACATCCTCGAGGCGCGGACGGCCGCTGAGGCGATCGACAAGATCGGCATGGGCGCCGCTGTCGTGCTGCTGGACTACAAGCTCCCCGATGGGGACGGCCTGATGGTGCTTCGCCGCATCAAGGAGGTCTCGCCCGAGACTCTCGTCATCCTCATGACCGCCTATTCCAGTGTGGAGAATGCCGTCCAGGCGATGAAGCTGGGCGCGTGGCATTACATCGACAAGCCGTTCAATCTCGACGACGTGGCGCTGACGGTGGAAAAGGCGCTCGAGACATTCCGGCTCCGTCGGGAGGTCCGCGTACTGCGCACCAGTGCCGGACGCGACTACGGATTCGACGCCATCGTCGGCACGTCACCCGCGATGGTGGAGATCAAGACGCTCCTCGCGCGGGTGGCGACGAGCCCCGCATCAACCGTGCTCCTGACCGGTGAAACGGGGACAGGCAAGGACCTCGCCGCGAAGGCGATTCACTACAACAGCGACCGCGCTGCCAAGCCGTTCGTCAACATCACGTGCTCGGCGCTGCCAGAGCAGCTGTTGGAGAGCGAGCTGTTCGGTCACGAGCGCGGCGCGTTCACCGACGCCAGGCAGCAGAAGCGCGGGCTGTTCGAGACGGCGGATGGCGGAACGGTGTTCCTCGACGAGATTGGAGAGATCACCTCCGGGTTGCAGTCGAAGCTGTTGCGATTCCTCGAGGAAAAGACGTTCAAGCGCGTCGGCGGCCTGGCCGATGTTCGCGTGGACGTCCGGGTTATCGCCGCGACGAATCGCGATCTCGAACAGGAAGTGAAGGCAGGCAAGTTCCGCGAGGACCTGTTCTACCGGCTGCACGTGATGCCGGTGTCTCTGCCTCCGCTGCGTGAACGCCAGGGTGACGTGCTGCTGCTGGCGCAGTACTACATCGATCGCTTCAACCGTGAGTTTCGGAAGAAGGTTCGCGGTCTGAGCGAGGAGGCCGCGGCGCTCGTCGAGCATTTCCGGTGGCCGGGCAACATCCGTGAGCTGCGGAACGCGATCGAGCGCGCGATGCTCCTCGTCGATCATGAATGGCTGACGCCCCAGGATTTTCCGACGCTGACGCGTTCCTCCTCATCGAACTCGTTGTTCCGTCTTCCGCCCGCTGGCGTGAACCTCGAAGAGGTCGAACGTCAGCTGTTGGTGCAGGCGCTCGAGCGCTCGGGCTGGAACCAGACTCACGCTGGCCAACTCCTTCGCATCAATCGCGACCAGGTCAGATACCGAATCGAGAAGTTCGGGTTGCGATCGCACCCGGAGCCGATATCAACGGCGGAGATCTCGGCGCCGGCATAAGCCCAGGATTCCGTCGGGTCGAGCCGTAGGCGAAGGAGGTCGCGCGACGTCATGATCCGCATGCCGCACGTCGTGGTTGCAGCGATCGTGACCGCATTGCTGCCGTTTCCAGCGGCTGGTCACGGCAACGGGGCCGGCACCGGCCGGCTGAGCGGAGGGGTCACCATCCACACCGTGTTGCGCGGCGAAAGTCTCGCCCGGATTGGATCGATGTTCGGCGTCGACGCGGTCACGCTGGCCGCGGAGAATCATCTGGATCTACGTACGCCGCTGGCCATCGGTCAGCGGATTCGGATCGATAACCGTCACATTGTCCCCGTCGCAGCATCGGCCGGGAGGGTCGTGATCAACATCCCGCAGCGCATGCTGGTTTTTGTCGATGACGATGGGCACGTCGATGCATCTCCGGTCGCCGTCGGCCGGCCCGACTGGCAAACGCCCACCGCGCCCTTCACCGTCATCACCAAGAAGCAGGATCCGACGTGGCACGTCCCGGCGTCGATCCTGAGAGAGCGCGCTCGGCGCGGACGGCTACAGCCTCCAGTCGTCCCGCCGGGGCCGGGCAATCCGCTCGGCGCGTTCTGGATCGGCCTGAGCGTCTCAGGGATCGGCATCCACGGCACGACGCTGCCCGCGAGCATCTATCACGCCGCCACGCACGGGTGCATACGGGTCGGCGCTGACAACATGCGCCGGTTGTTCCGGCTGTTTACCGCGGGAACACCCGGACAGATTATCTACGAGCCCATTCTGCTCGCCGAGGTGGACGGCGAGGTGTACCTCGAGGTTCACAAGGACATCTACGGGCGATTGACCGTTGAGCCAAGCCAGATGCTCCACGGGCTTGCCGTTGGTGCAGCCCTCGCCGGCCGCATCGACTGGATGGCGGCGGACGCCGTCCTCGCGGCGCGCCAGGGCGTCGCCCGAGTCGTCACCCTGCGCTCGAACTAAGACGGAACCACATCGCCTATGTCAACATCGGTGAACGACAACGGCACGATCGTCTATTGGCACCGCGAGCTGCCGCCCTTGGATGCGGAGTTGATGGCCGAACACACAATTGAGGCGACCAGTGGCCGTGTGGCAGGGACCATCAGCCATCGAGATGAGCTGTGGGATCGCTGTTACACCGAGCTCATGGCCAATATCCAAACCCGACTGATTCAGGAGATCGCTCGCCTCGGCGGCCATTACGCACACGTCCACAGCGAATCGATCGACACCCGCCACGACGATGCGGCGGGCGAGGCGTGGCTGCACGGCCGCTTTTCGTACATGTTGTACCGTCGGCCGTCCCAGTCACCGTAGACTAGCGCCCTCGAACCTCTACACGAACACCATCAGTCAACGTATCGGGCGGATGGAGGACGACGATCTGGCCGGCCGACAGGCCGCCGGTGATCTGCCCGAATGTATCGTTGCGCTGGCCGAGCTGGACGGTCCGAAGGCGCGCTCGTTCCTGCTCGACGACGAAGGTCGCCCACCCCTCTCCGCGGCGAAAGAGACTCCCCACGGGGACACGGACGACGTTGTCGTTGCTCCAGGTGACGATGCGGACTTCGACGCGGTAGTTGTCGCCGATGGCGCGAGCCGCCGAAGCGACATCGACGAAATCGATCAGCACGTTCACGCGCTGCTCTTCGACGCCGAGCGCCGAGACCTTCATGAAGCCCGAGGGCTCGACCCGCCTGACTCGAGCCTGGAGCGGATGTCCTCCGCCCCATTGCTCGAGAATGACGGGCGCGCCGGGGGGGACCCGGACGGCGTCGGTCGACAGCAGGTCGGCGACGATTTCCAGCCGCTGCGGGTCGCCGATCTCGAGCAGCGGCTCGCCGATCGGGACCACCGACTCGCTCTCGCGCAATCGCTTGAGAACGATCCCGTCGATCGGTGACACGATCACGACCTCACGACCGGCCGATGTTGGGGCCTGTAGGCGCGCCCGCGCGAGCTGGAGTTCGTATTCGGCGCGCGTTACGGTGAACTCGCCAGCGCGCAGCGCTTCTTCGCTCGTCTTGACGGCCGTCTGGGCCACTTCGAGGCTGTCTCGCGCAAGCAGACCTCCCTTATCCAGCTCCTCCTGGCGGCGCAGGTTCGACCGTGCGCGGGCGAGGGTTGCCGCCGCGCGTTCCCGTTCCGCTTGGGCTTGCCCGACGGCCGCCCGCGCGCCCTCGACGGCGGCGGCCAACTCGGCTCGGGAACGCGGGTCGATGAGCGGGGATTCCGCGGAAGTCAGGCGAACGAGCACGGTCCTGCCGCGAACCAATCGGTCGCCCGACTCGAGCTCGATCCGCTGAAGACGGCCCGACACAGGGGCGGAGATGACGAAGCGATCGCGCACGCGAGTCTCGCCGTCCTCGTCGATCGTGACCTGCATGGGTCCCGTGTCGACGGTGGCCGCGTCCACTTCCATCGACTCGGGCCACATCGCTACCGCCACGAGGGCGAGCACGACCAGAGTGGCGGCGATCAACCGCGCGTGTGTGCGTAGGCGCATATCTCGGGCAATCTTCCCTTACTCCCGGATCTTGAGCACCGCCACCAGATCCAGTCGATCGAGCCGCCGTCGGACGATCAGGCCGGAGACGACCGCGGCGCCGATAATGCCGAGACACGACCACGCCACGGCGGACCGCGTCACGTAGAGCGGAAAGCGGTACACCTCGCTATCAATGGAGCCGACGATCGCCGCGGCAAGACTGTACCCAAAGAGACCGCCGACAGGCAGGGCCGCGACCGTCAATAGCGCGAGCTCGCCCATCAGGATGAGCGAGATCTCCGCGCGCGTGAAGCCGAGAACGCGGAGGCTGGCCAGCTCGCGGCTGCGTTCGGACAACGACACGCGCGCGGCGTTGTACACGACGCCGAACGCGATGATGCTCGCAAAGACGAGGTTGATGAAGATGCTCAGGCTCATGTTGGCGGACATCACTTCACGGAAACTCTGCACCACGGCCCCTTTGAAGGCGGCACCAGCGACAACGGGCGTGGCCGTGAGCGCGGCCGACAGCCGTGCCTCCTGCTGGGGATCCACGAGCAGCAGGGCGCCGGTGGCCACCTCGCCCTCTCGCATCAGCTGATGCAGCGCCGCGAGGTCCATGTACGCCGACAGACCAAGAATGTCGTCGACCAGGCCGGTGACCTCTGCCCGTCGCACGGGGCGGAAGCCTTCGAGGATGTCGAGGGTGATCGTATCCCCTTGTGTGACGCCCAGCGCCCCCGCCAGGGTCGTTGAGAGCACGACCCCGGATGGAGCCAGGCGCACAGGGTGGCCGTTGCGGTCGACGATGCGCTTGAAGCGCGGTGACGGGGGCACGCCGGTGACGGCGAGGTAGCGCTCGCGATAGTCCGATCGGAGGCGCGCAGCGACGATCCGCTGGGGCTCGACCGCGATCACGCCCGGCAGGCGGGCGAGGGCGTAGCGTGCGGAGTCTCCGCGGGGCTCGACGAAGGTGACGGTGACGTCCTGACGTTCCGCGTCCCAGAACTGCGTCAGGATCAGCCGATCGATCGCGTCGCTGAAGACGAGGCCGATCATGAGGATCGCCACAGCGAAGGCAATGCCAAACACCGAGGCCGCGGCACGCATCGGATGCCGCATCACGTTGCGCAGCACCATGCGTCCTGCGGTGCCCAGGCGCCTGGCGACGAACGGTGTCTCGAGCACAGTCCGGCGGTACCGCGCAGGCGTTTCGGGCCGCATCGCTTCGGCCGGCGGCACGCGCACGGCGCGGCGGACAGCGCCGAATGCGCCGGCGCCGGCGGCGGCGAACGTCAACGTCGTGGCGCCGACGACGACGCGGATGGGGGCGCTGAAGGGCAGGACG
>Ga0080064_1006287_pt1 | contig 12977 bp, 14 predicted proteins | sample Subgrocontami54m_FD_69260 | JGI IMG/M metagenome (GOLD analysis project Ga0080064, IMG submission 69260) | Subsurface groundwater microbial communities from S. Glens Falls, New York, USA - GMW46 contaminated, 5.4 m (SPADES assembly) (version 2) ...
GGAGAGATCGGAAAAGTCGCCGCCGAAGCCGACGTGTACTTCCATACCGATGGCGTGCAGGCGGCAGGCAAAATCCCGATTGACGTCAACAAAATCGGCTGTGACCTCCTGACAATTTCCGGCCACAAGATTCACGCGCCGCAAGGTATCGGCGCGCTGTACGTCCGCAAGGGAACGCTGCTGGAAGCGATGCTCTACGGTGGAAGCCACGAACGCACGCGCCGCGCCGGAACCGAAAACGTCCCGGGAATAGTCGGCCTTGGCAGGGCCGCCGAATTGGCGCGAGCTGCCTTCGAACGCGGCGATGACCAGAAAATGTCGGAGATGCGCGACCGCCTCGAAAAGGAACTGCGGCAGATCGAAGCCGCTGGCCTGAACGGAGAAGGCGCGCCGCGCGTGCCCAACACGGCCAACATTTATTTCGACTACATCGAAGGCGAAGCTCTCGTGATCGCGCTCGACCTGAAGGGCTTGGCAGTCTCAACCGGCGCCGCGTGTTCCTCCGGCGCGATCGAGCCCTCGCACGTGCTGACCGCCATGGGCCTGCGTCCCGACCGCGCCCGCGCCAGCATCCGCTTTAGCCTGGGCAAGCAAAACACCGCAGATGACGTGGACTTTGCGTTATCGCTCGTGCCGGAGACAGTTGCGCGCCTAAGGGAATTGTCACCGGTTTACAACAAAGCAGCTGTCCACTCTTAGATCATGCTCTCGGTACGGATGGACAAGTGGCTGTGGGCCGCCAGATTCTTCAAGACGCGAGCCCTGGCCACGCGAGCCTGCGGTTTCAGCCGGATCCAATGCAACCGGCAGCCCGCCAAGGCTGCGCGCGAGGTCCGCATTGGAGACATGCTGCAAGTGACCAACGACGGCGGCGACTTTCAGGTGGAAGTCCTGCTTCTCAGCGAAGTCCGCGGCCCGGCTTCGGTTGCGCAAACCCTCTACCGCGAAACCGAGGCCAGCCGCGAGCAGCGCCTGAAAGTGGCAGCCGAGCGGAAGGCGATGATGCAGTTCGAACAGTTACCCGCAAGCAGGCCCTCGAAACGCGATCGCCGGAGGATTATTCAGTTTCGGGGAGGAGGCTGACCGTTGACCGCAACCAACTCTCGAAGGCAGAAACCTAGCCTTTGCGGTTCAGGGTCAGGGCGGTCGCGAGAATGGATTTCGCCCACTGCGGAACGTGAATCAGTTCGCACGTTTCCCGGACCCTGCCTCGAACCATACGAAGAATGAGTCGCGGTTCAGGCGCCCTTCCGGTCCGGGGATCGGCCTCCTCGCTGTTGTCATAGAGCAAAAGCTCCGTCAAGCGCGGAAGGAGCCGGATCAGATTAATCCGGCTCTGGATATATCGTTCACGAATTCTTTCTTCTGGAATATCGTGTCCGCCCTGCGCCACCCGGGAGCGCACCCGCGCGATGTGGCGCTCGACACCCTCCAGACCGACGTACCAAATCCTGACTTCAATCCCTTCCGAGAGCGCTTGGTCGAGAAGCCTGGTAATGGTTTTCCCCCCGAGCGTAGTCTCGAAAGCAAAATCGAGCTTTTCGGCGATGGCCCGTTCTAGCAGCCGTTTGCCTTCATGCCAGGCCGCGCTGTTGGCTTCCACCTGCGATAGACCAGGATTGCCGGACAAGATGCGCTGGGCGGCGTGGTCGGGGTTAAAGTACTCCACTCCCTGTTGCAACAGCATTGCCCCCATGAGGCTGCTCTTGCCGGCGCCATTGGTTCCCGCCAGCACATAGATGCAGGGGGCCCGGGACGCCTTAGCCACGTTTCCGCGCAGCCACGACCGCGGCTTTCCCCAGCTGCTTGGGCGAAGCGTGGAAAGCGGTCTTCATCGCCTTTCGGGCTTTCGCCCCCTGCATGTGCATGAGAAGGGAATCGAATTCAGCGCTCAAACTATTGATCCTGGATTCAGAAGCGCTGGATAGAGCGGTGTACTCATCCATGGAAATCATGACGGCTTTGGGTGCATCGTGCTTTGTGATCACGACGACGCCACCCTGCATAGCCTTTTCCAGTAGCTGCCCAAATGTATTCTTTGCCTCAGTGGCGGTAACGGAAGCGCGACCTTTGTCAGGGACAGGCATGATCCCTCTCTTGACAGCTATTATAGCTATTTAGGCTATAATGGTCAATATAGCCGACTTATGCTGGCGGAAGGTGTAGGGCGGACACTCTTGTCCGCCTTACTTAAAGATAGGCACATCCGGCGGAAGCGCCTTCCACCCCGAATGTTGCCGCAAGACCGGGGCTACCCGGCCGGGTTCACAAATGCTCCTGTTGTTACGCTTCACAATCTGGTTGCAGGCGGAATAGCACTCCCTCTTACCCAGCTGCTCCGGTCTCTAAAGCTCGGAACTCCTGGCCAATCGTCTTGATCCAGAATCTGGGTGATCGTGCGAAGTGACTGGCAGAAACCGTCCAAGCCCGGAAAGAGTGTAGCGAAATTGATGTTCATCTTGTCGAGAATCCGAAGTACGTCCAATCGAGCTTCCGGGGCCACTACGAATTTGTGCAGCCATTGGTCGCTGGTTTGGTCTCTTCTCCTCCTATGAACCAGCAGGGCTGCCAGGCATCTGTGGAAGCTGAGAAGCGGTTGGTTAGCACACAGGAACAGCCCCCGTTGAATGGTCAGGCGTTCGTTCATTCTGAACGGTCGGACTGGAGTGACTAGCAAGAGCTCGTCGGGCTGAGGATCGCTGTATATTTTCGCGAAGTTTTCACGGGAGGACAGATCGTCGCCTTCAGGGAGGCCCAACATCGCGACTGCCTCGGTCTGGACGCTCCTCTCGTCGATAGCCCAGATGGTGAAAGGTTTCTCTGAATCCGCAGATTCTGCGGCGAAGAAGGCTGCGACGTGGGGTGACTTAGTCCAGTCAACCAGCCGCGTCGGAGCACGGTAGTGCTGCATCAGAGCAAGCCACTCAAGATCGTCCAAGTGGGAAGGTAAATCCGTAAGATAGTGGTGAGCTCGGCGCCTGAATTCCCGTTCAACATAATCTTCGGCGATTCCTGGTTTGGTCGCAACCCCTTCGATGCTAGCCCTTAGGACGTAGTCTGCATCGCGCAACCCGCGAAATGCCCACCTCACATTGTTAAAAGGAGGCGATTGGATAAGCTCAAATAATTGGGATGCCGTGGAGACTCTGGCGTGGATAGTCGCGAAGCCCTCCAAGGGCTCGCTTATGATTTGCCAAGTGTTGGCGTCGACCAGTGCATCGTCCGGTGGCAATGAATGACTCTTTGCAGACAATCTGTCCGCGCTTGTATTTTAAGAATAATCGAGTTGCGACTTAGTGCCAAGAGAGTGTTGCTCTAGCGGCTGGCCGCCGGGTGGCCCAGGTCTCGAAGACCGCGAGACCTGGGGCACACGCCAGCGTGACGTCTCCTCAGAAAACTTGCAGCGTCGGGGCGTTGTTTCTGTCACGGTGCGGTTTCACGACAATCTCCACATCCTGGTCGAGGGCTACCAGGAAGCGCAGAAGGCGTTCCACGGAAAACTGCCGGAACTCACCGCGCAGCATCTTCGAAACATCGGGCTGGCGGACTCCGAACAAGTCGGCGGCCTCCACCTGTTTGAGGCCACGAGCTTTCAGGATCGTGTCGATCTTGAATACCAGCTGCGCCTTGACTAAATGCTCTTCCGCGTTCGGCACGCCGATATCCTTGAACACATTGCGGCTGCCGGTTTCGTATCCCTTCTTGTTGCTCATGGCTTCCTCTCCCTGGCAATCTGTTCGGCCTCGCGCAGTCGTTGCTTGATCAACTCAATGTCCCGGCGGGGTGTTTCCCGCCCGGTCTTCGATTTCTTCTGGAAGGTGTGAAGGACGTATACCGTTCCTGCATACCTCAGGGTGTACACGGCCCGGAAGGTGTCACCGCGATAGTCCTTGATGATTTCCACGACCCCTGCTTCGCCAAAGCCGCTCAGCGCCTTCGCATCGCGATGTTTGCCGCCGCGTTGTGCAATGTACAGCGCATAGCCCACGAGGTCCTGTACCGGTTCGGGGAACTGTCGCAGATCCTTGCGGCTCGTTCCAATCCAAGTTACCGGTTTCAAAGACGGTTCATCGGTCATTGGCAAGTATCAATATGGTGAATTCACTATATCACGTCGAGGGGCCCCTCAGCAATGGCGGGCGAGGGTACCCGCCCCCCGCACAGGCACGGTCCTCCGCGGCCATTTACAATACCCCTATGCCTTCCCAGACCATCGCCGTCGCCATGTCCGGTGGAGTCGACTCCTCGACCGTTGCGGCCATGCTCTGCGCCGAGGGACACAACGTCATTGGCCTGACGATGCAGCTCTGGAACCAGCGCCGTCTCGCCGGGCACGAGGGCATGCCCGAGTCTGTCCAGGGACGTTGCTGTTCGCTCGACGACGTCTACGACGCCCGACGCGTCGCCGAGACCATCGGCATCCCCTACTACGTGGTCAATCACGAAGAGCGTTTCGAGCGCGACGTGATCCGGCCCTTCGTCGAGGAGTATCTTTCCGGACGCACGCCTATCCCTTGCAGCCTCTGCAACAATCACTTGAAGTTTGACCAGCTTCTGACTGTAGCCAGGCAGATTGGCGCCGATCGAGTCGCCACCGGCCACTACGCCCAAGTGGCCTTTCACGAAGAGACCGGCCGCTGGCTCCTGAAGCGTCCCGCCGACAAGTCGAAAGACCAAACCTACTTCCTCTTCGGCCTCACGCAGGAGCAGCTCAGCCGCACTCTGTTTCCATTGGGCGGAATGACCAAGCCCGAAGTCCGCGAACTCGCGCGCAAGCACGCGTTAGTCATCGCCGAAAAGCCCGACTCGCAGGAGATCTGCTTCGTCCCCGGAGGAGACTACAAGCGCTTCCTCGACGCCTATCTAGCCGAGCAGGGCGAACCGCCGCTCGAGACTCCCGGCGAGATGGTCACGACCGACGGACAGGTCATCGGCGAGCACACCGGTATCCACAACTTTACTGTCGGCCAGCGCAAGGGTCTGGGCGTAGCCACCGGCTCGCCGCTCTACGTACTCCAGATCAAGGGAGACACCAGGCAGGTCGTGGTCGGCAACGACCAGGACCTCTATTCCCGCACTCTCCGCGCCCACCGCGTCAACCTGATCTCGGTCGCCGAACTGCGCGAGCCCATGCGAGTCGCCGTCAAGATCCGCCACAAGCACCAGCCCGCGCCCGCCACCATCGAATCCACCGGCCCGGACCAAATCCTCGTCACCTTCGACGACCCCCAGCGCGCCATCACCCCCGGCCAGGCCGCCGTCTTCTACGACGGGGATGCAGTCGTTGGAGGCGGGTGGATCACCCAGCAACCCGCGGCTCCTTTGCAAATTAATCGCAGAATGGTTCCAAAGATGGTTCCAGAGCGTTGACTTGCCTGGAGTCGCGACATAATATCGCCCTCAAAAGGAGGGGCGATGCAAATCACAGCAAGATTTGCACGTATTTGTCTGTCATCTGGGCGACATTTCACCCAAGCGCGCCGTTTGCTGACGTGGCTCACATTCGCGGCTGCGGTTAGCTTGTGTCCTCAGCTTTGCCTGGCGCAAGAGACGATTGCTCTGGTGGGATCGGGATCGAGTGTTCCCGCCCCGCTCTACAGTAAATGGGCCGAGCAGTACAACAAGCGCAGTCCCAAAATCCAGATGAGGTATCTTCCCCTCGGTACCAGCGAAAGCATCAAGCAAATCTCCCACGGAAACGGCGATTTTGCCGCGGGCGAGATGCCGCTCACCGCCAAAGAGCGGTCCGAGGGAAGCCTGATCGAATTACCCGCCATACTCATCGCCATCGTCCCGATCTACAACCTGCCTGGAACTCCGGGAGAACTGCGCTTCTCCGGGGCTCTACTGGCGGATATCTTTCTCGGGCGCGTGAAGACTTGGAATTCCCCGGCCATCGCCAAGCTCAATCCGCATCTCTCCTTGCCGGAGCTGCCGATTAAAGTGATCTACCGGCCGGCCGGCAAAGGCTCCAACTACGTTTTCACCGATTTCCTCTCCAAAACCAGCGCTCAATTCCGGGAAGAGATCGGAACTACCCCGTCTCCGAAGTGGCCGGTTGGCTCGCCCGCTGAACGGAGTGCCGACATGGCGGAAATGGTTAGGAGCGAATCCGGTTCGATTGGATACGTCGAGGTCCAATATGCGATCAAGATGAACATACCCTACGGTTCCGTGCTGAACTCAGCCGGGCACTTTGTGAAGGCTTCGGAGAGAACGCTCACCGCCGCCTGCCGGGCCGTGGAAGCACCGGGTTGGAGCAAGTTTTCCGCTTCCTTGACCAATGCGCCGGGCGCTGAATCCTTCCCTATTACCAGTTTCAGTTGGCTGTACCTGCGGACTGCTGTCCCCGATTCGCGACGCGTGCCGGCCTTGGCCGATCTGCTGAACTGGATCTTCACCGGCGGCCAGCAAATCGCTGTCCAGGAGGGTTACTCGGAACTGCCGCCCCCGCTGGTGGCGAAAGTCAGAGCCAAGATCGATTCTCTCAAGTAACCGGCACTCCAGGAACACGGGAGCCGCGCGGGGCGTAGCCTTCGCCCCATGATTCGCTACTCGCCTCCGGTTACTCTCTATGACCTTTTGCCCACCCAATAGCACTTTCGTGGGCTAGACCTGCCGATCTACTAGAGGTACGTTTGGTTCACGACGGGACCCTCGAATCACTCCCCAAGTCGAGTCCGGCGTGGGGTGGTTTTATGAAGCTGATGCATCTCTGTTATGCGGCATTGGGCCTTGCGGTGGCACGCTGGATTTTCAAGCGTCAATCAGTGCCGGTAACCGATCCAGTTTCTCGTTTCCGTACCTCTGGCCTGCTGTAAGTCTCTCGTCTGACTGAAGGCTTGGGCGCGCCCCGTTGCGCGCAGCTTCGATCTGAGCGCGCCCAACGCCTTTCTTTCCGCGGAAGTACTAGCACCGTCGTGTCCCTCCGGTAACTGCCGTCCCGTTACGTCTCGCCTAGAATTTCCCTATGGACCGCCCGAGCGCGCCCGCCCAGCCCTCGGCGGCATCAATCATGAAATCGTGGTTCCCAGCCGTCGCGCTCTGTGTGCTGTGGCCGCTTACCGCCGCCGCGCAGGATGACGAACCGTCCCTCGGCAACCTCGCCCGCGACCTGCGCAAGAACAAGGCCCAGCCGCACCAGGAAGCTCCCATCATCGACAACGACAACCTGGCGCAAGCCATGGAAGACGCCAAGAACCGCAAGCCCCGGACGGCGGACAAGTTTGTCCTGTCCATCGACCCTGCCGGCCAGACCATCAAAGCCTCGTCGCCCGACGTCACTTGCAGCCTCTCCTTCAACGCCCGCGCCGGTGCGCTGCTCATCAAGCCCGTTTTGCTGGAAACGCTGCCGCTGCCCGACCTGCTCAAGCTCGACGGTCCCGCCTCCATCCAGGACGAGAATTTTCAGCTGGAAGTCTTCAACGGAACCGACTGGGACCTGCGCGAGATCACGGTAGGCCTGACGCTCGAGCGCAAGCCCGGAGAGAGCGCCGAGATGGCTGCCCGCGCCCGCGTCATCCCCGCTGCACAAAACTCACTCGCCGCGACCGTCGAAAAGCGTTCCGACGTGACTCTGCTCTATCACCTCAAGGCCACAGCGAAGCCTTTCAGCACGACCACCTTCAAAGAAAATATCGGAATCACGCCCGGTCCCGACGAAGACTGGCGCTGGTCGATCATAGAAGCGAAAGGGATCCGCCCCCAGGAAGTGCAAGTTCCGCCGGACTGGCTAACCCCCGTTCCGGCCCCGACCATGACCATCGACCTGCCCAGCCCGCTCGCGCCAACCGTCGCCCCGCCGATGGCGCCGGAGCAGGGAAGCGCGCCCAACCCGTGGCCCTCGCGCCCTAAGTAGCGCCGGCGCCCCGCCGGCCGTCGGGAGGGCGCCCCCGCCCTCGCCCCCTGTTGCGAGACTCTGCCCTCCGTCATTCTGAGGACCTCTCCCCCTGTCATGCTGAGCGAGTATGGAGACTCGGTCCAGCGTGCTATGCTCTGCCCGGCATGATCGAGCTTCTGATATACAATGCTTTCGTTTTTCCCGGCCCATGCAGTACTCGGTTCCAAGAAGTCAACAAGCAAGAGACTAGCTACCACAAACGTTAAGGGAGGCCTTGGCCTCCGGGAGGAGATTCGAAATGAAACGTTCCATTTGGGTAGTGGCAATTCTGGTGCTGTTGGCGGGCAGCGTTGTCACGAGGCTGCACGCGCAAAGTGACGCTGCAACGGTGAAAGGGCTGGAAGAAAAATGGGCAGCAGCAGCGAGTAAAAACGATGACGCCGCCGTGGCCTCGATTCTCGCTGACAGCGTCACGTCGATCGGTTCCGATGGCATCATGCGGAACAGGAGCGAAATGTTGGCGGCGATGAAGGGCCGCAAGTACGAGAGCGCGGTCGAGGAGGACATCAAGGTCCAGGTGTTTGGAGACGCCGCCGTAGCCACTGGAATTTGGCGGGCCAAAGGCACGGAAAATGGCAAGCCGTTCAGCGAAACGGAGCGCTTTACCGACACCTACATCAAGATGGGCGGGCAGTGGAAGTGCGTGGCCAGCCATTCGTCGGCGATGAAGTAGTTTTTGGCTAGGGCAGTTCTCCAATTGTTGTAGAGTGCGAATCAAGAACGGGAGGGCACGGCTTCAGCCGTGCCACAAGTCCGCAAAGCATCCCGGCTTTAGCCGCTGCGGTCAGCCACTCTACATGGACACGAGAACTGCTCTAGGGCCCGGCTGGCTGCCCACTCGTAGAAGTGGGTCGGTGGCGGCGGAGAGAATGATGACCGCGAGCAAGCCCGCGAGCACGGCGCCGATGCGTCGAAGAACGCGGCGTGGAGGGTGCGGTTCGCTCATGCCTCCCTCGTTCCTTTCTCCATCCCTTGAGCCCGCGGCACCGCCAACAACTCCGCCAGCCGGTCGTAGCTCCGCGCCACGCCGCGCTCCATGCCGGACTTGAGGATACCATCGCGGATTTCACGCGACTCGTAGACCATCGTCTGCGTGACTGTCGTCTTTCCGTCCTGCTCAATAAGGACCAGCGTGCCCACGGCCTCACCGGGGTACCAGGGATCGTCGAACTTCTCGGTGGAGACGATTCGCTCCGGCGCCACGATTTCGCGATAAACGCCGCTCATCCCCATTTCCTTTCCGTTGGCGTGACGCCACACGTAGCGATAGCTGCCGCCCACCCTCAGATCGATCTCGCACACCGGCATCGACCAGCCGTCCGGACCGAGTAACCACCGCTGGACCAGTTCGGGCTTGGTGAAAGCCTCGAAGACCAAGCTGCGCGGCGCGTCGAAGACGCGTGTCATCACGATCTCGCGGTCGGTAGGCGTAGTGACTTTCAGTGTTCCGGTGTTCTTCATCGGGGATCTCCTCTATCGCTTCGTGCGTCCACGTTTTTTCTGCTTGGTCTTCATCTCGTCAAGCAGGGCGTCCAGGCGCTGGAACGTGCCCTCCCAGAACTGGCGATAGCCTTCCAGCCATTCGTTGGCTTCTGCGAGTGGAATGGCCTCGAGCCGGCGCGGACGTCGCTGCGCGTCGCGGCCGCGCGAAATCAGGCCGGCGCGCTCCAGCACCTTGAGATGTTTGGAGATCGCAGGCTGGCTCATCGCAAACGGCTCGGCCAACTCCGTCACCGACGCCTCACCCGACGCGAGCCGAGCCAGAATCGCCCGCCGGGTGGGATCGGCGAGCGCCGCGAAGGTCGCGTCCAGGTGACTGGGGGGCGGCTGACCATAACCTAGAGGTTGCATAACTGATAGGTTATTAGACAGCGGGTAGTCTGTCAAGCCACACCAAGGGGGTCTTGCCCTTCCAACACAGCCTGCCACTTCTCTTCCGGGATTCTCTGGACTCTCGGCTTTCTCAACGCCTTGCCGCGGCCCCAAGCCTAACTAACTTCTGTGCCCAGTGCTACACGGATGCACCACACGTTGCGCCGGCCCGTCACCGACTCTGCAGCACACACAAGGTCGGCTGCAGGCTAACCGCCGCAGGCGCCACGCGGTTCAAGTTCAGGTTCGGAACCACTCCCGGAAACAGCACCACCCGCGTATTCTCCGGTAGAGGGCTCTGGCCTTGATGCGGACGCAATGAGTTCAACGCTGCCGCGAACAGCCCAAGCGCCGTAAAGATCGGTTCCTTCTTCGCTTGTGGCATGGTGTCGATAGCGTTGAGCATCGCATCGCGGATACTGCTTGCGATTACATTGTCCAAAAACCCCTCTGCGGTGACGGTCACTCGCTTACGGTCATCGGAATCGGTTCCCAAGTCGAGCAAATCAATACGCGCGTCGAGGTTGGCCGTTCCGGAGCCACCCGGCAGCAATGTGAACAGAATGGATAACGGCAGGTATACATCCGCGGAAACCGTGCCCGCGTTGATCGTTGCTTTGAAGATGAGAGTGAATCCATTCCACGGCATGCCAAAACTAACCATCGAGCTGTGCTGCGTATGGGGCACGAAGTACATCTCGAAATTGCCGTCATTGGCCGGCCCGCCCAGGCTGAATTTGTCACTATTCGCGTCCGCTGTCATCAGGGCGCCTGAGAGCCCCGTGAAGATCGGCGTCACCAGCCGGCTGACATCGGTCAATGCCAACGCGTCGGTAAACGGCATGCACGGATCATTCTTGTTCCAGCGCGCGAATAATGTGTAGCCGGTCCGCTGCCGTCCCGCGAAAACATCCCGGCGCTCGGCCGTCAGTGGCGAGTCCAGGCGTCCCGTGTCCGCGCTCACCGACTCGAGAGTCCCCACGTGGTCCGTGATGTAGGTTGCGTCCTCCGCCACGGTAGTCGGCGGCGCGCCTCCTCCCGGCGCGAAGCCCTGCCGCGAGATATTGATCAGCATGAATGTCTCGTCAATGGGAATGCCGGTCCGCGTGACACTCACTTTGAAGTGTTTCACCTGAGGTAGCACAATGCGCTTCGTTACCACCCGTGGCGTGGCCGCCTGGCCAACGTTGTGAGTGAGGGTGAAGGGTTCGGCGGTTTCATGAGAAAGGCCGTCCAATCCGGACACGGTGGCCGTCGCCGTGATGCGTTGCGGCTGCACGTTGCAAGGACCGTTCGCCAGTGTCACAAGCAGACACAAAAAGGTGAGGAAATATACCGGGCGCCCACGCATAGTACGCAGGAGTATACACCCGGTCACCAAGGTGCTCGCGGGTGGCGGCTGGCGCAAGCTAGAAGGCTCGCTTATGGAGTTTGACCAAGAATCCGCCTGCATGCCGGTGAAGGTGCTTTAGACGGAAAACAATTTTGCAATCATTTTCATCAGAAGGAAGAGCTTGCGCTTGTCTTCAGGCAATTCGATAAAACCATATTTTCGATAAAAGTTTGCCGTGTCATCGTCAATTGCTTCGACGAGTTGCAGGCGCGAAGAGAGCATCGGCTGGACGATGCCAGACGCGACCTGGTCGAGGCGGTTGACCTCTGTCGCAAGGCTGGCGTCCGAGTGGAGTTAGCGAAGACGCTCACCGGCCTGGGTCAGATTGAGAGGGCCCTCGCTCTCCTGGCGCAAGCGTGAGCACAGGTGGTCACAAGTCTTCGGGGGTCAGGCCAGTTTTCTTAGCGATCTTGGAGAGCATGACCGGGCCAATCTCGACGTTGTCGTGAAAGGCCCAAGTGTATGGCTGCGGGTATTTCGGATGCACGAGCTGGATGTGAGAACCTGGCTTGGCGGATTTAACCGTCCACCCGATGGCAAGTAATGCCTTGAAAACTCGGGAAGCTTTCGAACTGGACCACTTGCTCAAAATCTAGGCGAAGGTTACGGCAGGAATCGCCTTTTTGGATTGCTCGATAGAATCCGCGACGATGCGAAGAGCGATGGCTTCAGCGTTAGCTTTGGCCTCCTCCTGCGTACTTCCATACGCGAGTGCGCCGGGAAGCTCTGGAATCTCGGCGATCCAGCGCCCGTCTTCCTCGCGGTCAAACTCGACACGAAAAATCACTCACTGCCTCCGCGATACTTTCGCGATTGTTACTGTCACCTTATTGGATGCCCCAGGGCAAGTCAAGATACCGGTTGACCCGCAATCATATAACCCTTTCGGGCTCAAGAGGTGCGCGGAAATCGCCCGCAAAGTCGATGATTCCAAAAGACCACAACCGCCAACGGAGCCGGCGCGCCGCTACGCTCCCAACGGAATCGTCGGCAAAAACATCGGCTTCTGGCGCGCTTTGGTGAGCTGTTCGAAGGCGTAGGCGATCTTGAGCAGCGTCGGTTCGCTCCAGGCGCGTCCGAAGAACGAGATGCCGACGGGCAGGCCGTAGAGATATCCGGCTGTCACGTTGATATTGGGATAGCCCGCAACGGCGGCGGTGTTGGAACTGCCCCCGGCAGCGTGATCGCCATTGATGAGGTCGGTGAGCCACGCTGGGCCTGCTGTAGGGGCAACGAGAGCGTCGAGTTTGAATTTGTCCATCACGAAGTCGATGCCTTCGGCGCGTGTGAGCTTGCGATTGTTGGCCAGCGCGTCAAGATACTCTTTGCTGGTCAGCGGGCCTTTCTCTTCCGATTTCAGAAAAATGTCCTGCCCGAAATAAGGCATCTCTTTGTTTCTGTGTTGCTCGTTGAACTCAATGACATCCTTGAGCGATTTCACAGGCGCAGTGTCGCCGAGGCGCGCGAAATACGCGGCTAAATCGGCCTTCAGTTCGTACATGAACACAGTGAGTTCGGTATCGTCGAACTTGCCGAGCGTCGGAATGTCGGCGGGATCGGTGATGTCGGCGCCCGCGCGCTTCATCTCGTCAATCAGGTTGTTCATGAGCTGATCGACGGCATCGTTGAACCCGAAGTATTTCCGCACCACGCCGAGCCGCGCGCCTTTGAGTCCGTTGGGATCCAGGAACTTTGTGTAGTCGGGCTGAATCTTGCCTTGGCTCGCGGCAGTGGCTTTGTCTTCTGCATCGGCACCCGCCCTCGCGCCGAGCAGAATGGCGACGGCGCGCACCGGGCGCGCCATCGGTCCCG
>Ga0080064_1006291_pt1 | contig 12968 bp, 11 predicted proteins | sample Subgrocontami54m_FD_69260 | JGI IMG/M metagenome (GOLD analysis project Ga0080064, IMG submission 69260) | Subsurface groundwater microbial communities from S. Glens Falls, New York, USA - GMW46 contaminated, 5.4 m (SPADES assembly) (version 2) ...
GGTGGATTTCGCGGGCCCGTCGGCAATCGCCGCGCAGGCGACCCGGCGCGGCTCGTCGCCGCCAACGAACGAATCAAAGCCGCCTTCGGCCGGCAGCCGTGCGGTACCGGCCTGGACGCGATTACGCGGTCAGCGCTGGCCTGGGAAGAGCGGCTGCTCGAAACGACACCCTAGGCTTTGCTATCCAACCAGTCCACGACGGTCAATCCCTTGATGCGAGAAAATTCCCTGGTGTGGTTCGTGGCGAGAATTGCGCCCAAGGCCACCTTCCTGATAAAGCCGCCACCGCAACAACACCAGTGTAAACTCGCGTCATCCAAAATTTCCAGTCCGGAGCAGCGCATGTCTATCCACTCGGTGTTGGTCGCATTCGGTATTTCATTTACTACCGTGCCACACCCGAGGCACTCGAAGTGCTGACAGTTTGGCACGTGAGCCGTGGCAAACAACCCTCCTTGTAGCTGCATGACGCCGAACTTTAGCCGCACCGGACGCGCTAAAGCGCGCCGGTGAGCATTGACAAGCTTGCAGTCAACGCCTCGCCGCTGATCACGCTATTTCGTAGTGGGCAGGCCGGGCTCGCCCCGGTTGTTGCAGAAGATCGTCGTGCCCAACGCTGTTTGGACCTTGGCTGTATGAACCACGCGGTAGCGGAGCGAACTGCCTCGTGCCCGAGCCGCTTTCAAGGCATCGATGATCGGCGCGATCTTCACGACCGATTGACATCCGCCCTCCTTTGTTCTCTAATTCGCGTTCACGAGTTGAACGCATAGCACTAACCATGGCTTCCGCCTCCCCAATCGAGCAGACCCCGATCATGCCAACCATGATTGATCGCCCCATCGAAGACACCCATCTGCGCTTACTGAGGCTGCTCGAAGCCAGGCCCGAGCTGAGCCAGCGCATTCTCGCGCGCGAACTGGGCACCAGCCTCGGCAAAGTCAACTACTGCCTGAATGCCCTCATCGACAAGGGCTGGGTCAAGATGCGCAACTTCCGCGACAATCAGAATAAGCTCGGCTATGCCTACCTGCTCACCCCACGCGGCATCGAACGCAAGGCCGCCATCACGGTGCAGTTCCTGCGCCGCAAGATGGACGAGTACGAAGCTCTCAAGCGCGAGATCGAGCAATTGCAGCTCGAACTCGCCGCAATCGAAAAGCGCGATTCCGAATGAACGCGTGGTACGCCGTATTGTGCAAGCCGCGCCGCGAATGGCTGGCGCCCGCGGACTGGTCCGATATTCGGGAGTCGTAGCAGCGCACGCAGTAGGAGCAACCTTGTGCCCCGGAGGTCTCGATCCCCCTTGAGGGGAAAATCCTCCTGGGGGACTCGCGAATTGTGCAGCAGAATCAGATTTATGCGAAACACGCAAGTGTTTTGCAGGGCGGTAGCGTGCCCGAAGCCGATCTCGCCTTTGTCGGAGCAAGCTTCCGCCCCGGAAATCTCGATCCCCTCTGAGGGAAAAATTACCCCTGCGGGCGCGCGAATACTGTTCGCGAATAGAATCCCCAAAGAGTAGATCCATGCGCACCTACAGCACCCGCAAACGCATCCTCGTAACCGGCGGCGCCGGCTTCCTCGGCTCGCACCTGTGCGAGCGCCTGCTGGCCGAAGGCAACGACGTCCTGTGCGCGGACAACTTCTTCACCGGCACCAAGGACAACATCGCCCATTTGCTGCCCGACCCGCACTTCGAACTGATGCGCCACGACATCACCTTCCCGCTGTTTGTCGAGGTAGACGAAATCTACAACCTCGCCTGCCCTGCTTCGCCCATTCACTACCAGTTCGACCCGGTGCAGACCACCAAGACCAGCGTGCACGGCGCCATCAACATGCTGGGGCTCGCCAAGCGCGTAAAGGCCAAGATCCTGCAAGCCTCCACCAGCGAAGTCTACGGCGACCCGAAAGTCCATCCGCAGACCGAAGACTACTGGGGCCACGTGAACCCCATCGGGATCCGCTCCTGCTACGACGAAGGCAAGCGCTGCGCCGAGACCCTGTTCTTCGATTACCACCGCCAGTACAAACTCAGGATCAAGGTGGCCCGCATCTTCAATACCTACGGCCCGCGCATGCACCAGAACGATGGTCGGGTCGTCTCGAACTTCATTATGCAGGCACTAAGAGGCGACCCGATTACTATTTTCGGTGATGGCAGACAGACGCGCTCATTTTGTTATGTGGACGATCTCGTCGAAGCTCTAGTCCGGATCATGGCGACGGCGGACGAGTTCACCGGACCTGCAAACATCGGCAACCCCGGCGAATTCACCATCCTCGAACTTGCGCAGAAGGTGATCGAGCTGACGGGGTCAAGGTCAGAAATCATATTCCATCCACTGCCGAGCGACGACCCGACGCAGCGCAAACCGGACATTACTTTGGCCAAGTCCGCACTGGACTGGGAGCCAAGCGTAAAACTCGAAGAGGGCCTGCTGAAGACGATCGACTATTTTCAAAACCTTCTTTGATGCGCCAACTGAGCTTCCCGCTTGATTGTCTTCTTCCGATCATATGTTACGGGAACAGCGCCCTCGCCGACGCCGGCGCCACTGCTGTAGCGCGTTTGACCACAGCCCGGACATCCCATGGCCTTGAACCGAAATTCAATGGGACCAGGCAATTTCTGATCTGCAATAGATCGACAATATGTGCGGCATAGCAGCCATTTTCGCATACAACTATTCGGCCCCGCCGGTTAACCGGGACGAACTCCTCCGTATCCGCGAGCACATGATCACCCGCGGTCCGGACGGCGCCGGCATGTGGATCTCGCCTGACAACCGATTAGGTCTCGCTCATCGTCGTCTAGCCATTATCGACCTCAGCATTACCGGCGCTCAGCCGATGGCGACCATCGACGGCCAATATTGCATCACCTTCAATGGCGAGATCTACAACTATCGTGAACTACGCCGAGAGCTCGAGAGCAAGGGGTATGCGTTCCACTCCACCAGCGATACCGAGGTGCTGCTCCACCTCTACGCCGACCGCGGAGTTGATATGGTGCACGCGTTGCGCGGCATGTACGCCTTTGCGATTTGGGACCAACGCCGCCAAGGCGTATTTGTCGCCCGTGACCCCTTTGGGATAAAGCCGCTCTACTATGCCGATGACGGAAGCACCGTCCGTGTCGCCTCCCAAGTCAAGGCGTTGCTGAAAGGGGGGGCAATTGATACCACTCCCGCGCCTGCTGGGCACGTCGGTTTCTTCCTCTGGGGCCACGTGCCCGAACCTTACACGCTCTACAGGGACATCCGCGCACTTGAGGCGGGAACCAGCCTATGGATCGATGCGGGGGGCCGAAAGGAAAAGAAGCAATTCTTTAACGTCACCGAGGAAATAGCGACCGCGAGTACAACGCGACTCTCCCTGACGCGAGAAGAAATGCACGAGCGCTTGCGCGCGGCTCTTTGCGATAGCGTGCGCCACCATATGATCGCTGACGTGCCGGTCGGCATCTTTCTTTCCGCGGGACTAGATTCATCAACTCTGATAGCTCTCGCCACGGAAACTGAAAATGCCGATCTACGTACCATCACTTTGGGATTCAAAGAATTTCAGGGGACGAGCGACGACGAAGTGCCGCTAGCCGAAATCGTCGCGAAGCATTACGGCTCGATTCACGAAACCCGCTGGATAGCAAAAGAAGACTTCCACCGTGCGCGCCTAAAGTTCCTGGACGCCATGGACCAACCTTCTACCGACGCCGTAAACAGCTATTTCATCTCCAAAGCGGCTGCGGAAGCAGGACTCAAAGTCGCCATGTCCGGACTAGGTGGCGACGAATTATTCGGGGGCTATCCGTCATTTCGTCAGATTCCAATTGCGGCCAAGGTTCTTGGCCATTTCCAAATGGCTCCTTTCATTGGAAAGGGCTTCCGCATTCTTTCGGCACCGATTCTGAGGCGGTTTACCTCTCCCAAATATGCCAGTCTCTTCGAGTATGGCAGCACCTACGAAAGCGCCTACCTGCTGCGGCGCGGCATGTTCATGCCTTGGGAATTGCCCGACGTGCTCGACGGCGATATGATTCGCCAGGGCTGGCAAGAACTGAAGACGACCTCGCACCTGCAACAATCAACCGACGGCATATCCAACGTGCCCCTCAAGATCACAGCTCTGGAAACAATCTGGTACATGCGCAACCAATTGTTACGCGATGCAGACTGGGCGAGCATGGCGCATTCGATCGAAATCCGAGTCCCGCTAGTGGATATCGAACTGTTTCGCGCGACGGTGCCATTGTTGAATTCGACCTGTGCTCCGGGAAAGATCGCGATGGCCGAAACACCTCTGAAACCGCTTCCGGTCAAGATAATGCGGCGGAAGAAAACCGGGTTTTCGGTCCCACTAATTGAGTGGTTGACACCAAACGCACAGACATCGCATTTTTCGCGTGGATTAAGAGTTTGGTCGGCTATCGTCTATCGAGAATCCACGGGTAGCAAATCCAGTATCTCGGGCGAAGCGTTGCCCACTGCTTTGATTTTCAGGACTGGCCAATTGGGAGACACGTTGGTTGCACTGCCTGCCATTGAGTGTATCCGGAAATCCTATCCCAAGCACCAATTTGTGCTTTTAACCGATCGCCATAAGTCCGCTGCTGGCTACGTCTCCTCCTGGGATCTATGCAAGTCCACAGGGTGGTTTGATCGCGTGATTTTCTACGAACCAGACGATAGAGTATGGCACGCGCTAAGGATATGGTTTTCTCTTCTAATCGAACTCCGTACGCTGAAAGTGGACCAACTCTTCAATCTGGCGCCGGACCGTTCCGGACGGCAGGCCTTGAGGGATTTATGCTACTTCCGCTACTTGGCCGGAGCGCGGAATTACCACGCACCAGTTCCCATCGATCATCCTAAACCGACCACTAGTCACTCCCTGCCTTGGCGGGAGCCAGAGTGGCGAGTCCTCCTGCGCAATGTCAGTACTGAAGAGCCCAAGGATCCTGGATTTCGTCTTCCAATTCCAGAGTCAGAGCGCGAATCGGCGATCCAAGTGGCATTGGCAGCCGGAATCAATTTCGGCAATAGAATGCTCGCGGTGGGACCGGGGTCCAAAATGCCAGCAAAGAGATGGCCAATCGAACGATTTGCAGAACTAGGGATGCGAATACGAGGGCAATTCTCAGACCTGCATATTGTCGTATTTGGCGGCAGCGAAGACGTCGCACTTGGACATGAACTTTGCGCCAAATGGGGAGAAAAGGCCTATAACCTCGCGGGAAAGCTTTCCGTTTGCGGCTCTGCCAGCATATTGGAAAAGTGCATTGCGTATGTGGGCAACGACACTGGCACTATGCATCTTGCAGCAATAAGTGGGACACCTTGTGTCGCGATATTCAGCGCTCGAGATAATCCTGGAAAATGGGAGCCATACGGCAAAGGGCATGTGGTGCTTCGGCAAGACGTGGAATGCGCAGGATGCATGCTGCAAGTATGCGAGAAGTACAACAACAAGTGCCTAAAATTAATCGGCGTGGAAGAGGTTTATGCCGCAACGCGAGGCGTCATCGAGTCAATGGCCGATGCGGTCATTCAATAAGCGGGGGCAGACAAATCGATGGCGATCTTGCATTCCTCTGAATAGCGAAGATTTGGAACTGTTGCATTGCGCTCCGGAAGCTTGACTGAGTCGTTTCACAATCGCGGCCGCAGTAGTGGCGATCATAGGATTTAGAACTCCCCGCCCTCTGGAGTGCCGACCCGGTCTCAGTCGCTCGCGAGGGAGCCCGTCTGAGATCTACCTGGCGCTCTAGACGCCAGAATGGGACCAAGACATCCATCGACCTTGTAGGGAATCTCATCAAAATCATCCAGTTCTTCGAACGCCCTCTACGAAATGAGCGACTTTGAGGTTGGGACATAGAAATGTTGAGAGTAAACATCGGTTGCGGACAGTCCCCCACGCCAGGTTGGCGAAATTTTGACAATTCACCCAGCCTGTGGCTCGCTCGTCATCCAATCCTGGTGTCTACGTTGAGAACGTTTCGTCTTATCGACAAGACTCAACTTGACAATATTGCGTTCAATCGCAGAAATTCCATCGACTGGGCAGATGCGACAAAGCATGTTCAATTGGCCGACGGCTCGGTCGAAGTGCTCTACAGCTCCCACATGCTGGAACACCTGGACCGGGCGGAAGCGATTTCCTTCTTGAAAGAAGCGAAGCGGATTCTACGTAAGGGAGGGATCATCCGGATCGTCGTTCCTGATCTTCGATTATACGTACGCAAGTACCTGGATAATGGAGACGCCGACGCACTGGTCGGAGCAAGTTATCTAGCGCAACCAAAGCCGAAAACGATATCCGAGAAGCTGAAATTGTTGATCGTCGGTGGGCGCCACCATTACTGGATGTATGACGGTGTCTCCTTGTGTCGGCTGCTCGAACAAGCCGGTTTTGAAGGCGCTAACGTGCTCGAACCCGGGCAGACGCGAATTCCAGTCCCGGGGCAGCTCAATCTCTTTGAGCGCGCTGACGAGAGCGCGTACGTAGAAGCCTTTTGTCCTTAGGGAGAAAATGGCAGAAATCTTGAGACGCAAAGCTGCCAGCACGAATAGATTGAACCGCTTCCCTTCTGCGATCTAGCTACCCGAGGCAAGGGAGATTCGGCCAGTGAAAGCAAATTTTATTGAGGGCGGGCTACCAGACTTGTTGGTACGTCTGTTCAGACATTTGAGCCGGCACCGGCGACGTCAGTTCGGGCTGCTCTTGGGATTGATGCTGGTAAGCGCGATTTCGGAGGTTATTAGTCTAGGTGCTGTACTGCCGTTTCTCGGCGTACTCGCAGCCCCGGAACGCGTGTTTGCCCACCCTATCGTCGCGAATATGGCACAGGCCTGGGGGATCACTTCCGCCGAACAATTGACCTTGCCCCTTACCGTTGCATTTGCCGCGGCTGCCGTTGCCGCAGGCGCAATCCGCATTCTCCTTCTATGGGTCAGCAACCGACTCGCATTTGCCGCCGGCGCAGACCTGAGCATCGACGTCTATCGCCGCACGCTCTATCAGCCATACGCGGTGCATATAGCGCGGAACAGCAGTGCGGTAATAAGCGGCATCGTCGACAAGATCTACGGAGCGACGACCGTATTGCATACCTTGCTGACACTTAGCAGTTCAGTCGTATTGCTTGCGGCCATCATGATTGTCTTGATCGCCATTGATCCACTTGTGGCATCCCTGACCGCCCTCGCTTTCGGAATCAGCTACACTTTGATCGCTTGGCCGGCGCGGCGCCATCTGGAGCGCAATAGTAGGCGTATAGCCCACGAGCAAACCCAGGTTGTGAAGGCTCTGCAAGAAGGATTGGGCGGAATACGCGATGTCCTGCTGGATGGAACGCAAGAAGCTTATTGCGACATCTACCGCCAAGCCGACCTGCCCCTTCGGCGGGCAGCCGGCAACAACACATTCATCGGCCAAAGTCCGCGCTACGCCATGGAAGCCTTGGGCATGGTAATCATCGCCGTTTTAGCGTATGGCCTTAGCCGGCAGGCCGGAGGACTTGCGCCGGCGCTCCCATTGCTTGGCGCGCTGGCTCTCGGCGGACAACGCCTGCTACCTGCTCTGCAGCAAGCCTATAGTAACTGGGCGGGCATAATGAGTAGTCGCGCCTCGCTTGCGATAGCTTTGGAGCTGCTTGACCAGCCTCTCCCAGCGGAGCTATCGCAGCCAGCGCCCGCCCCCCTGATCTTTCAGGACGCCGTTCGGTTCAGGGCATTAGGATTCCGCTACAGCAGCAATGGCCCCTGGGTCCTGGATGACCTCAATTTGACCATCCCCAAGGGAGCGAGAATCGGTTTCGTGGGCACCACCGGCAGCGGCAAGAGCACCGCCCTGGATCTATTGATGGGGCTGCTGGCCCCGACCGTGGGAGAATTGCTCGTGGATGGCCAGCCCCTTGACGGAAGCCGCCTCAGGGCCTGGCAGCGGGCCCTCGCGCACGTGCCGCAAAGCATCTACCTCGCGGATACGACCCTGGCTGAGAATATCGCCTTCGGCGTCCCACGCCAGGCGATCGATTTTGAGCGGGTGCAGCTGGCCGCGCGTCAGGCACAGATCGCGGAATTCATCGAAAGCCAGCGCGAAGGCTACAATGCCCGCGTAGGAGAACGCGGCATTCGGCTTAGTGGAGGGCAGCGACAACGCATCGGCATCGCGCGAGCGCTCTACAAGCAGGCGAGCGTCCTGGTGTTTGACGAAGCCACTAGCGCCCTTGACAATGCCACCGAACAGTCGGTGATGAATGCCATCGAAGAACTGAACCGTGACCTCACCATCTTGCTTATCGCCCATCGGCTTACCACCGTGCGGCGCTGCGACACAATCGTGGAACTGGAAAACGGTCGATTGGTCGCTCAGGGCACGTACGAAGAACTGTTGAATCGCAGCCCGAGCTTTCGGCAAATCGCTGATGGCGCATGATAGCAAAGTATCGGCGGCAGCGCCTTGGAGGAACTGGCCGTCCGGGGTGAGAAGACCCAAGCCAATCGCGGAAATCACCCGAAACGATCGGCGGACAACGCCCGAACACCCGTCGTTTTGCTCGCATCATCCGTTCGTCAATTTGCCCCCTCGCCCGAATTCACTGCCAATCGCCGACACTGCGCGACCGCCAACGCAGGAGTACAACCGATGAGCGTCGAAGCCGGACTCTATCTGGACTTGATGAAGAAATGCTTGACCAACACAATTTACGGCGACCGTGAATACTTCGAGGTCGCTCCGAAAGGGAGCATAAAGAGGGCGATTAGCAAGATATTCAATGCTGCGGGAGTTACGCTTGTAAGGGCTCATACCTATTCATCCTCATTACGGGAGAAAGGCCTGGACTGGCCGCCCTACGCGCACACGATGATCGGATTGGCGCGTCTGAACAACCTCCAGGACTGCGTTGAAGACGTATTGAAGACAAACGTACCCGGCGACCTCATTGAAACCGGTGTCTGGCGTGGTGGCGCCACGATCTTTATGCGTGCCATCCTCCAGGCATATAGGGTCGCGGATCGGCTCGTTTGGGTTGCGGATTCTTTTGAAGGGCTTCCTCCGCCCAATCCGGCAATGTACCCTGAGGACGAAGGCGACCGACATTACACGGTAGACCAATTGGCGATATCCGTTGAAGAGGTGAAAGAGAATTTCAAGAAATACGATCTACTTGACGATCAAGTCCGATTCCTCAAAGGCTGGTTTAGCGAAACCTTGCCGCAGGCCCCGATCCGGCACCTTGCCTTGATTCGCCTTGACGGCGACATGTATGGATCGACGATGGAAGCGCTCGTCAATCTCTATCCGAAGCTGTCCCCGGGAGGCTATGTCATCGTCGACGACTGGGGCGCTGTCGACGCCTGCCGCCGAGCGATCGAAGACTACCGATCTACGCATTCGATTACCGACGAGATTCGCCCGATAGACGGCAAGGGCGTTTACTGGAAACGCTCGGCCTAAGAAACGCCAGAAGCGGCCTCTTGGGCTTGACGTGCGACTGCCCCGCGCACACGCGATTCGGCCTTAGATCGGATACCTGCAACTAGTGCATTCGCAAAAAATGAAAATCCTCCACTTTCTGCCCTTTTTTTCACCGCATGCCAAGGGCGGAACGGAAATATTCTTGCTGAACCTGGCGAGGACTCAAATCGAACACGGACATCAAGTTCAAATTATCTGTCCGAACATGAAGGAAGAAGCCGCATTCGATCACATTGAAGGCATACGCATCACCTATTTCCCCTTTCCCTACGGGGAAACGGATAACGGCTTTCTGTCGGGCATCGACGCGCACCGTACTACTACTGCCTTCTGCCAGATCGTAGCCGGCATCGACCCGGATGTCATTCATCTCCACGGCCTTTACTCCCATTTCCTGAAGTACTTCGAGGCCCTGCAGCAAGAGTCGAAGCGCAAACTGATTCTCACCGTACATCTGGTGAATATCGTCTGTCCAAATCAAACCCTGGTCAATTGGAGGAACGAATACTGCGAAGGAAAGGTCGATTTCGCGATCTGCTCGAAGTGCGTCAGCTCGGCCAAAGGGGGCTCGACGCTAAGCCGCTTGGCCAGCAGCATGACACTCCCTATCAATGACCGCCTGTACAGGATGTTTGGCATAGCCGCCTGCGCAAACCAGATCCCGACCCAGCGACGAGTCCATTCTGAAATCAGGCTGCTGAACTTCCTTAGGGACAATGCCTGGATTGACGTGCTCAATCCGTGGTTCTACGCGGTGTTCGCTCTAAACGGATTCTCAACGCAAAGGCTGAGTTACTTTCCCAGCCCATTTTTCGAGACAAACCGCTTTGTTCCGGATCCTCCCTCCCTAGACGAGGGCGCGAAGGTGAAATTTCTTTTTGTCGGCAGGCTTTCGGTACAGAAGGGCGTTGACCTCTTGCTTCAGGCTCTGGAACTGCTAGGGGAATTCAAGCACCGATTCTCCGTATGCTTCGTCGGAAAGCATACCGATCCGGAATTGATCCAAAGGATTCAGCGGCTCGCGGATTGTGGTTTCGCCCTGACCCTGGCAGGCGAAATTGAAAATAAGGCCATGGCACTGCATTATCGTGACGCCGATTATCTTCTGTTTCCATCCTTGCGAGGCAGTGGCGACATGCTGCCGTTGGTTATTCAAGAAGCATTGCAAAGCGATCTGGCTGTCGTCTCGTCGGATATTCCTGCCGCAAAAGCCCTTGTGAAGGACGGAGTGAATGGGTACCTATTTGGCGTCGGCGACAAATACGATTTATGCAGAGTCATACGAAAGATCATTGAGACCCCTGGGGCCTTGAAATTCAAATATCGCGGGCAATTGTGCGGTGGCAGTGATAAATATCACTACTATGACGCGATTTATCGATGGAATTCATCCCATGTGCACTTCTCTTGATGACGAGAACAAGCGACGATATTACTTTGAATGCAAGCGGGAGGATATGCTGCGGTTCTTGCCTAGCAACATGATTTCGATACTTGATGTCGGGTGTGCAGCAGGCAACTTCTTAGGCGCCCTGGAAAGACCAAATGTGTATAGAGCTGGCATCGAACCGGATGTCGAGGCATTTAAAAGCGCCAAGGCGAAAATGGAGGAGTGCATCAATTCCACTTTTGACGAAGAACTGGTCAAATCCATTGAGAACAGATCGTTGCACAATCGATTTGACTGCATCGTCTTCAACGACCTTCTGGAGCATTTGATTGACCCTTGGGGCGCGTTCCGATTGGCCAAGCGCATATTAAGTACAAACGGAGTGGTAGTCGCTTCCATCCCGAACATTCTTTTCTATAGCGGCTTAGTGAATATGATAAGAACACAAGATTTCAAGTACGAAAGCGCCGGAATCACGGATATTACGCACCTCAGGTTCTTTTCCAAGAAATCGATTATCAGGATGTTTGAAGAGGCGGGATATGATCTATTGCGCATTGAAGGCATCTCGTCCGCCGCGAGCCTAAAATTCAAATTACTCAATTTCCTATTGTTGAATAGGATCGCCGATATGAAATACATGCAATTCGCTGTTGTCGCCACACCCGTGAAGAGCATGTAGTGGCATTCTCCATTCAAATGGTTCAAGGGGCGTACGGTTGTTCTTGGTAGAGCGTGCGGCACATCTCTGGCTGACTGAAGATCAGGTCGGTCTCACTACAAGCCACGTCCTCGCTGGCGCCCTTCTGGTCATCACTGCACACGATCGGTAATGGACAATTGTTGCGTCGTAATATCGTCCACGATCGCCCCCAGGCAGGCTCGGGACAAATCCGTCGTCAAGTCGGTCTATTCGACCGAAGAGAGAATTCTCCAAACGCAAGAAACCGTACAATCGCTGGAGCGGCTCGGGTACGGGAATATCTATCTATTCGACAACTCCGGACGGGAGCATCAAGCAGCGCTCGAGAGCGCGTTCCCCGGCATACGCGTAAGGCTATTCGACCATCATCAGTTTGACAACAAGGGGATATCGGAAACGTTTCTTCTGCTGGCCGGAATCAGGGACGTACCCGACGACTGCCAGATAATCAAAATCTCCGGCAGGTACCAGATCGCAAAGCGGCTAGAGTTCGATACGGGCGATTACGACTTGGCGGCAAGAGTCTACCGGCATCCACGCGGCTTCTTTAGGAGCACCGAAACCATGGCGACAAGATGCTACGGCTTCAAGAACAAGGCAATCTACCAATCGTACTTGACCGCTCTTCTGGAGGAAATGTACGCGTATTCCTCACGAATTGTCGGATTCGGCTCGTTGAGGAGATTCCTGACTAATCAATTTTTCCCTCGAAAAAACGTATATTCGTTTCTTGATCCGTCGCTTTCCGTTGAGGCGGCGAGCGTCAGGGTAATAAGAAACCTGGGCCTGAGACTGTTTCGGCTGGAGGCGATCGGTTTAAGCGGTCTAGCCGGCACGTTTGACAACTTGGTAATCACGGATTAGCCATGGCCGTTTCAATGCGTTCTAGACACGGTATGGAGCGTAGCCCGCTTTGGTCTGCCCCAAGCAAGGGCGCGATCTCGGCGTGTTCGTGAACGCCGACACCAGGAATATTCAAAGTGAGGACCATACGAAATTGCCCGATTTGCGGCAATTCAAAATTCCACTTCCTGGGCGCCGCGGAGGCCGGCAGCGGCCTGCATACGGCGCAGGTCATCTGCAGGGAATGCCGCTTAATCATCTCGCAGCCGCAGGCCGACGTAGCCGAAATGAACGAGTACTACCGAAACGTTTATTACCAGCAGATTTGGAAAGAGGATACGATTGAGCTCGATTCTAGCCGCAACCACCTCCGCGTTATTCATGAGCTGATCGGGGAAACTATGTCGGGCAAACGGGTTCTGGACGTCGGGTGCGGGTACGGGAAAATGCTGCGGGTATTGAAGGATCTCGGGAACGAATGCTACGGCTGTGACCTTTCGGAAAAGGCCGTGCAATATGCCGTAAACAACTTTGATCTGCCTGGGG
>Ga0080064_1006295_pt1 | contig 12962 bp, 8 predicted proteins | sample Subgrocontami54m_FD_69260 | JGI IMG/M metagenome (GOLD analysis project Ga0080064, IMG submission 69260) | Subsurface groundwater microbial communities from S. Glens Falls, New York, USA - GMW46 contaminated, 5.4 m (SPADES assembly) (version 2) ...
CTGGTGTTTAATGTTCCAATGCTTACAGTTTCCCTGCCAAGAATTCTGTTTTGGGTATCCAGGAAAAAGACGCAGAAGTATTCTTTTTTGGCTTTTCTGAAGCTCTTGCACTTTGAGGCTATTTCTAAAGGACTGTAAATACCGTCCTTCATAACCTTTACTTCTAAATTATTGCCTACATAACTCTTGGCTTTCTCTTTAGCCTCGTTTTCGTTCTCTGCCGTAAAACTGTAATTGATGTTGATTTGGTATTCCATAAAACTCCTTTTTGATTACTTGTTATGGCAATCAAAAAACTCTGGAACGTTTTGGCAGTCAAGGGTGTAGCCTAGCGGCGATTTATGCCCTACGGGAAATAAAGAAGCCGCCCCTTTACGGCCAAAAACCCAGAGTTAAAATGGGAAGCCCTAAGGAAGCAAAAAAGTTTTTAGTTTTTGTATTTTACAATGCTGTATTATTGACAACAGAAAAAGCCACTCTGCAAAGAGTGGCTAAATCTTGTTTTTGTTTAAATTTCAAAATATTTCTTGATGTTTAAGTTGCAGGAGCCACAACCCGGACAAGAGAGAATGTCAAGGTCAATGACTTCTGCCTTGCTAGCGCTCCAGCAATTCCGGCACTTTGGGCAGGTGATTAAGTACTGAAAGTAAGCAGTTAGTGTTTTTAGCATTGGTGTTTAGTTAAGGATTTAAAGAGAGAATTTTTGTTTTTGTTTGGGTTTTTGTGTTTTTTTAGAGCTGTTGCTTAACAGCGATGTACGCCGAGACTTTTTTCCCGAAATCGTAGTAGTCGCTGGAAGCCGGATCTACAGAATTTCTCAACTCCATAAAGTAGTTGATACTTCTCTGCAAGGACGCTTTGATGATATTTGTTTTCATCTCTGGCGTTAAACCCTGTTTCTCGCTAACTGCCTGTTTGGATTTAGGCATATTAACTCCTTTCTTTGCTTAATTATTATGGCGAAATAACACTGGGCGCAGTTATGGCAGTCAAGGGATTAAAACCGATTTATGGCTAACGGCAGATAAAGAGGTTTTACCCTTGACCGGCCGTAAACGGCCAGTAAAATGAGAAACCCTAAGGAAGCAAAGGCTGTTTTAAAAAGCCGACAGGCAACATAAAAGAGCGGTATGCATAACCGCTCTACATTTATGCGTTTGTATTAAAATTTATTGACCCCTGCGTTTACAAGTCCGGCTTATCTATATCAATAACCTCTCCGTTCCTCATCTATCTTAGCCGATTCTATATCTTTATCCAGGATTTCCACATATTCATCTACCCAATCTTTTACTAATTGATTGGTTTCCATTTTTTTAAATTCCAGCAATTCCTCTTTCTTTTTTTGGTAATGTTGACTTGCTGGGCCAGACCATCCATCAGAGGAAAAATTTGCCATCAAATTTCTTTTCACAAATTCCTCGGATCCATACTTAGCTAAAAGTTCCCTTGCCAAACATTTACCATCAGGGTCATTGTATAAAATTTTTGGAACAAAACTGGCCAAATAAGCAGCCCTGTTTTTTTTATCCTCATCCACCCAATCCCAAATTACTTTGGGGGGGAACAAACCAAAACTGCCGGCTCCCTCATTAAAGAACCCTCCTCTTAACCAGTGGGTAATTTCAAAGGCACGTTTATTATTACTTCTTGGTTCTATATTTTTAGCAATTTCTGCCCAAACTTTTTCAGGATTGATTTTTGCAATCTCCGTTAATACACCTGTAACTTCTCTGTCATATCTATCAATAATGGAATCTGTTGATCCAAGATTTTGCAGCATAACCTTAGCTACTTCAATAGCATCATCAGGATATTTAACAACAAATTTTCTTGCTATACCCGCCCAATGGAAAGAATCCATCTGATCATAATATTTTGTTTTGTATTCAGTAAATAAAAGAGGGTTGGTTATTAATTTTAAAGTTAAATCTTTTGGAAATTCAGGTTCTTTGTTTCCGTGCAAATAATGAGAGTCAAATAATACCAGGGCCAAAACGGCAGCCAGCCTATCATTTTCTGCTAACAAGTAGTCCATCCATTCTCCAAAAACCTCATCAGACATTTTTTTGACTACGCCACCGTATGTAAAATACCTGAATGATTGGACGGTAATTTTTTGTTTTTTTGCCAAATCTAACATTCTCTTGGCGGCCCTGTCAGTCATGCCAGCTCGCCAAGTAATTTCAGGTAAAAGTTCGGCTAAGGCATTGTCTTGAGCAAAATTATCTAAAGTTGTTTCCCACAACTCTTGTTTTTTCTCAAATAGGACATGCAAATAGCCGCTCAAAAACATTACATTTTTTTTATCCGCATATTTTTTTTGTTCCTCAACCAGATCATTCAACAGAACAAAATCACTGTCTAAATTTCCCACTTCATAACCAAACCTATATGAGTTTGCGTTGTTGCCAATAAAAAGCCATTCATATTCAGACTTTAATTTAGCCGGATCAGCCAATGCTTCTTTTGCCAACTGGACGATCTTTGGCGCGCTCTGATCAACCTGTTCGCCGCTTTCATTAAAATAGTCCTCTGTGAGTTGCATGCCTACATATCTGTTCAGTAATGCGTGAAAATCTTTACCTGTTAAAGATTCTTTTAGAACAGTGAGCCTGTCTTTAATTGCTGGCTCTAATTTTTTGCCATAATGTAAAACTTGGATAATCTGTCCAAGCACTTTATTTTTATCCACATAATCTTTTTTTAACAACGCTTCAATTCCCGAAAAAACCATTTCTTCCAAAGGCTCAAGTCTAACATAAGGTCTTATATGCCTCAAAATTATGTCAGCAGCCTTTTCTTTGCCAGGAGCGTCTAAACTATCAATCCTTTCTAAAATCATCGCCCATATGGCTTTATAGTAATCAAAAAACTCACCCCAGGTTTTCGGTTTCCAAAGTTCTGGGGTTCTTCTCAATCCAAGATATTCAAACTGAATAGGGCCGCTCCAATGACTTGATTCTAAAGCCTGATCGCAAGCCTTCAATGCTATCGGGGTAATATCATTATTTTCACTAAATAAAGCCTCTCTTAAAACTGGCACTCTGTCTAAGGGCGGCAATGCAGTTGGGGCGAGTTCATTTGGAGCTGGGCTAAATAGTCCGGCAAAATCACCAGTAGCATTATTTGAATAAGTTTGGTTTTCCGCCTCGGCCAATTTCAGTAAAATTCTGGCAGCATCCATAAATAAATCTGGGTCTCTTGCAATTATAGTTAAAGACCACAGGACTTCACTTCGGCCGGTAACAAAATGCAGCAGTTCTTCTTTCGTCCAGGTCGCGACAGTATGTTTTAAAATTTTTAAAGCCGCTTTTTGATCAGCTTTCGTCAATTCTAAAAAAAAAGACGATCCCAATTTATCTTTAATAAATTTCCCATCGCCGAACAAACCATCAACGCTAAGAAGCTCCTTTACTTTTTCGGCTGTTACTTCGGACTCGGCCGCATACTGGAACATATCGCCAAACCATTCAAATAAATCAGCGGGAAATTCCGCACCCCACTTTTTTATGTCAAAAGTTCTTTGGTAACTTTTCCACCAATCTAGCCATAATTTTATATGTAGAGCTTTCGGCGTAATATACAAATAGTTTTCGCCTTGTAAAATTTTTCTCTCCTTTAGATCTAAAACTATTTGACTGAATTTTGCTGTTGTTATGTTTGGATCTACATCGTGGACAAGTTTTGCAATAACATCAGCCTCATTTGCAACTTGGCGGCCAAACCCAAACTTTTTAAACAGCGCTATGTGTTGTAAAATCAACTCTCTGGCTTTAGATTCTGGGCTTTCCGTGCTTTGCGAGCCACTAATAAATCTCTTCCAAATATCACTCATTGTTTCTGGCGTGGCCAAAAGATTTTTGGGGTCAATGGTCAAATTCATTCCAATGACTTGCGCTACTCGCGGGGAACCACCACAAAGTTCGGCCATAGCATTAGCTTGCTCAACTGGTATATCGTAGCTTTGAATGATTTTTGAAGTTGCTTCTTTTGGCAACAATGGCATTTCGTAATAGGCGGTTGTGTTGCCGCTCTTTCTTTCAAACTCATTAAAGATTGTAACTAATTTTACTTTTGGGGCGTTTCCCTGAAATTTATTAAGAATTGTAGACGCTAAATCTGAATCACACTCATCTAAAACCAAAGTAGCTTCAAAATTATTCCTTAATAATTCTTGCATTAAGTCACTGTCCAAAAATACATTGGCGTTGGAGTAAACCACCAATGCGGCCAAATCCTCTGGCCTTGTCGCTTCAAGGGCCAATCGGGTTTTTCCTATTCCTGGCTCGCCCAAAATCCTTATATGGCATGCCCCGTTTGGCTTGCGCAACTCATCACTGATCCCATTTTTTATTTTTTCTATTTCCGCGTCTATCTGAAACTCCCTTGTCATCTCTGTTTCTTTAGCCCAAGATCCGTGATCCTGAAAACGAGAATTACCGCGATGGTTTAATTGCAATGCCAAAGCAGGAAAGCGTTGGATAAAAGCAATTAAATTATTTTGTCCCCAGACTTCAAATTTAGGACTGGAAAAATCGGCTTTTAACAAAGCGGCAGATATACAAGCGTTAGCTTTATTTAACTGTTCGGCGTTAATATCTTTTTTAAAACAGGCTAAGATATAAGTCCCGTTCTTTTCTAAACAAGACTTAATACTTGGGGCTAAATTTTCATTACTCGGCTGAGCTGTGCCAAAAAACTCTTTGTTTATGTCACTGGTAGTCCAAGGATCAAAATTTTCGCCACTTTTAATTTGATAGGTAGTATAGCCAGACTTAATGATACCTTCATCGGTTTGGACATCGCGCACCGAAGCGTCCACGCCTCCGTCCGGCACGCTAACGCGGCGGGATATACTTATTTTGTTTAAAGGTATTGATAATCTTCTGGCTTCTGACCAAAGCAGCTCACCAAATGCAAAAACAGCCTCTTCTGGGCCAAGCCTGTTTAAGTCTTCTGCTTTGATTGTAAAAATATTTTCTACCATTTATTTATCAAATACCCTAACAACTTCATCGAAATTTTTGAGCCTATCTTTTTCCCAATCTTCCTGCTTTATATACAAAGCCTTGTATGTTACCCTGGTCTGTCTGTCATTTACGTCTTCACACCATTTTTGTAAACGTTCAAATTTTAGCTTGTCGTCTTCTTCCTCGCGGCCTTTTGTTTCCACTATGTACACAGTTTTATTGTCTTTCTTCACAAAAAAATCAGGGTAATAAGTTGCGATAAAACCCTCGGAATTTTTATACTCAATCCTTAATGCGCTAGCCTCTTTATTTTGGAAATTTTTTGAAAAGGAAATAACATCGTCGCAATTTTCTATAAAATTGGAGAATTCCAGTTCAAAATCACTATCGCCGACAATCTTGTTGAATACCGACTTTTTGGGGATTAAATACGATTTGTCATTAACCACAAAAGGCCTAGCTTCGCTGATCTTTATATAATTTCTGATCTCCGTGTCGCCGGAGTCCTGGACTGTAAGCTCGTTGATTGCCTTTTTAAATGAATCCTTGATAAGCCTAATGTATTCTATTTCCGACAAATTTCTTAGAGTATTTAAATCTGACAAATTCACCGGCTGATCAAACATGTAGTTTTGGACAAATTCCTTTACTTTGGCAAATAAAATATCGTAACAGCCGAACAGCCTTAGCTCTCTCATTATCGCTTGGGCAAAAAAACCGATGACACTTTGATAGTCAGGTTCAATATCACCGCTTAATATAGTTGTATGGTGTGTCTTTTCATCAACGACATCTTTAAATACAATCTCCCTTTTTTCCTGCTCTGAAAAAGTCTTGACCTTAACCTTTTTGTTTCCAAAAGTGGAGACATCCAGTTTTGCAAGATTTTTATATTCTCGCTGAATTCGCGGGGACATAACAGGAATTTCAATATCCAGTTTTTCAATATCCTTTTTAGGATTTTCTTTATCTACTTCAATAACCATCGGTGCAATAGGTTTGGCCCCAACGCCCATAGCTTTCTTTTCTAAAATTACACCCTCTCCCTTAATTGACTCCACGAATTCCATAAACGCCGGAGTTCCTACCACGCTTACATACTCCTCAACATCATTCCTACCAAAAAACATCCTTCTTAAACCACGGCCTAATGTTTGTTCGGGTAAAATTTTGGAATCTGCCGCGTAAGGCCTTAGTCCCACAATAGTGGTAACGTTTTTTACATCCCAGCCTTCTTTTAGCATCATAACCGAGATAATGACCTTAAATGGACTTTCCCAGCTGTCTATTTCGTTAGCCTGTTTTCTAAGCAAACTTAATTCGTCTTGATTTTTACCGGAAACGGTTTCGGAAATTTCGCCGCTTTTATTGGTATGAATGGTAAGCACCGCGTCTTTTAGGTCTGCAAAACTTGTTTTAATATATTCCGCAACTTCATCGCAATTCTTTGTATCATCGGTCATGATAAACAGTATGGATTTTTTGCCCATTGGCTTAAGTTGCTCATAAGTCTTGCGCCATTCTTCAATCCCGAGGTTGATATAATCCCTATATTTTTTACTAAACAAAGAGCTTTGGTTTTCTTTTAGCTTTCCCCGGCTTGCTCCGTCTGGGACAACTGGATTTTTTACAATTCTTTGGTGGATAGCTTCCACAAGCGGGTAGTCGGAAATCGTTTGCACAAAAATGGAACCGTCATTTTTCTTTGGAGTGGCCGTTACGTCTAATTGCAAAGCTAAGCCAGAACCCTTTTGCTTTAGCTTATTATCAATATCCAAGATAGACTTATACCAAGCCATATTTTCATCGTGGATATGATGTGCTTCATCATTTATTACAATCAGCTCATCTATGTCCCTTACAATCATTCCCAAATCAACGGTAGAATCGTTTGTTTTTGTAACTGGTTTACTACCTAAGTAATAAGCGGAGGAATCTCCGTCCTCCGGGCTTGCTTCCTTAACATCGTTTTCAAACACTCTGTGGATGTTAGTCAAAAATATGTTTCCGGTATCAGAAACATTTTTTAAGTTATCTTGAAGATGGAGAGTGATTTGAAAATCATCTTGCCAGTTTTGTCCTTGGTATCCGTTGTCCGGCAAAACGGGATCGCTAAAAAATATCCTTAACCCTTCAAAGTCATTCTTTATTCTTTCAAAGACAATTACATTAGGAGTTATCAAAAGAAAATTCTTTGACAGTTTAGAATCCTGCTCGTATTTTTTATGGAAATACGCCCACGCCACAACAAGGCTCATTACTTTAGTCTTGCCCGCGCCTGTCGCCATTTTAATAACAAAACGAAGCCAATCTTCAGTAAACATTCCTGCACTTAATACACCCGTGGAGTTGTATCGAATTAGATCATATTTATCTTTTACTTTGGCGACTTCGTATAACCAGATGACTGTTTCAAGTGCTTCTCTTTGGGCAAAGTAGTAGCGAAATTGCAATGACACGCCTTGCAGGTCTTGTAAAATATGCTCCTCATTAAACCACCAGTTCAAAAGCGCCTTGGAAGTCTGACTTGCACCCTCATAATGCCTATCTCTCCATTCTTTTACCTTTTTGCGCAGTTCGGCCACAAGCGGCGGCAAAAGTTTGTCATACCCCTTCTCCCGCAAATCCTCATCAGCCGGAAACCACCGAATACTCGGGTCCAATATTACATATGGGTCTTTTGGAAAATCTTTATGTAGTGCCATATATAGACCTAATGAAAATAGACTATGAAAAAATGCCTGTAAATAAAGGCTAAAAGGGTTATTTATTTTTTATTACCAAGCCCCTTGATAATAAAAATAACTGTAAATGTGGATAACTTTGACTTTTTATAGTATTTTTGCTAATCTGTAATTGATCGTAAGATCACGAATTTTACTGCTTGGGGGCCCCTTTACCGGGGTCCCCTTTGCGTTCCAATTCTTTTTTCCAGCATATAAAATCACGGATTTTTTGAATATCAAAAATCATAAGCCCCTTATACACTAAAGCGGAAAGTTCTCTGGAAACTTTATGGGCAGTTGCAAACAAAATTACCTTCTTACCTGCGCTCATCAATTTTTCAATAGAATCTGCAAAATCACTGTCCCCACTCCATAAAACAAAAATTTCCGCGCTATTTCGCTCGCAATCAAGCAACATATCCACGCCAATTTCAACATCAAAGTTACATTTCATATCCTCAATAAAATACACTCCTTTTTTATTCATATCCTTAAATCTTTCATTCAGATATTCAATAGTTGAAATATCATATTTCTTTAGGAGTGCTCTGGGAATAAACTGCCGGAGCAACACCGTTGAGTCTGATAAAACACTTGAAACATCAATCGAGAGTTTTATCATCTTCACAGGTTTAGTCCGAAGAATATACTTACAGTTTTCTGCTTCCTTTTTTTCTTTTTCCGATCTCTCGTTCCCCGCTAAATAACCATTGTAAAAATTAACTGCTTCAACAGTATCAAAAGAATCTAAAAATTGTTTTAACCTTTTTATCTCAATATGCCATCCGAGTTTTTCACTCCAAGGACGAACATTGGCGTAATCTATATAGACTCGGGTTTTCGCGGCAAAAATACTTTCAAGTTGTTTTATAACTTCTTGTTTATCTTTGGCGATATTTTCAACTCTTTCCGTTTTTGGTGTAAACATAAAAATTAGCTTACTTTCTGATACCGATAATTATATCTAATATGGTCATTCAAAAATTGCCCATGAGAGGACGAGTGTAAAAACTGCTGATACAAATATTCTTGTACATTAAAATACTGATATACATCACCTGAAGTAAATTCCACCTCCAAAACGCCCGACTGCGCATCGTAGCCGATTGATTGAATATTTGAAGAATTTACTTGTATTCTGTACATAAATTATTTTTTTAACAATTGCTGAATCTGTTTTTGTAATTCAATAATTATTTCTTGATTTTCTTTATTCTGCTTGAGTAATTCTTGATTTACCTTTTGTGTAGTATCTATCGATTCATTCCTTTGAGAATATTCCTTATACGTTGCGGATGAAAACTGAAAATAAGCGGCCAGAAGTTGCAGAAATCCTAAAACACAAACAAGAACAACAGCAGCAATCCACCACTGAAAATTCTTTGACGCTGCTTTTATTTTATTATCTGTATCTTGAGCAGAAAGCTTTACGGATTCAGAAATAACAGCAAGGTCTTTTTCTTTGAATTGAATTTTTTGTGCCATAATTTAAAAAATTCCTAGAATTTGGACTCTGTCAGCATGTTTAATAATTTGTAGGTCTCGATCAATAAACAGTGTAAAATCTATACCTGCAAAAGAAGCCCCTCTTGAGAAACGGACTCCTGGCCCAAAAGAAACACCGCCAACTTGTATGTTTACCCTAGGCTCAAGTGTTCCATCTGGGAACACGCTAAATATTTCTCTAAATGTTACTCGCTCAGGCATAATGTTATATTTTTACTTCAATAACCTTAGTTGTATCATTTCCAAAAATATCCACGACCTTAATCGCGACTTTGTAGGTTCCTTTTGTTACTTCTTTAGGCGCGGAAGTCAATTCAAGATTTCTATTTTTCTTAGTACGGAAGCTTTGCCATTCGTTGTCAAAAATGTAGTCGCCTGTCCAAACCTCTTTTTCTTTACCATTTTCTATAACCTTGATGATTTCTTTTCTGCTAGCAAAATCAAAATCTACCGCCCAATAGTCTATCCAGTCACTCCATTTTTTCGTTAGAATTTCCGTTGAAACAAGATCGGTTGCTTTGTCTTTTGATATTTTTACTACTTGCCCATTTTCCACAACAACTTTAGCCCCGCCCGGCCGAAGGGCTTCCGCTACTTCACCCGAGTCGTCTTGATTGTAAAAAACAGAAAAATCGATTAGTTCAATAGAAAGCTCTTTGCCATTTGCCCTGCCTTTAATAATTGGCTTGGCTTCAAGAAAAGATACATCATAAAAATTCACTTGTCCTCTTTCTACGGCTTTTTTATCAAAAACTTCTCTGGGAATTTTTTTGAATGCTATATCAATACCCTGATCTTTATACTGTGTGAAGTCCAGCCCCATTTCATAATCAAAACCCAGCACATCAACTTTAGTAATGCCTTTTTCTTTGCATTCAGCGACAATGTCCTGTATCAATTTAGAAGAAACCGGCGTGTTTATGGGGCCAACTGCTACCAGCCTATCTCTTTTCTTTGCCGATATGTTAACAAACGATTCCACAGGTTCGGCTTTGTATGCAGTTATAATCAATTTTACAAATTCCTTTTCTTTACGTTCGGCTTGTTTTTCTTTTTCTTCTGTCCTCAAGTCATCATTTAAGGCAAGAAAATTTTCTCTTTCATATCTACCAACATTCAAAATTTCAAAAGCTCGAAAATTTTTACCATCTTTTTTTAATTCTCTTTGAGTCTCTATCAGTCTTTTCCGTGCGGTATGAATCGAAAATTTACCGAGATCGGAAACTATCCATTTTCTATTTAATTTTTCGGCTGCAACAGCAGTTGTGCCAGATCCTACAAAAAAATCCGCCACAAGATCACCCTCTTTCGAAGAAGCGTTAATAATTCTGTCGAGTAATGCTGTCGGTTTTTGTGTCGGATAGTCTACTTTTTCGTGCTGCCCTTTAGATAAATTAACTATATCTGTCCACATCGTCCCTAAAACAAAATTTGCTTCATCTAAATAGTATTTTTTATACTCTCTTCCGGAACTTGTTTTATATATCAAATTTTGTTCTCTAAACCTTTGAATTGATTCTTCGGAATAATCGCCTAAAGGGACTTTTTTAAATTTTCGGCCGTCAGGGTCCTGATACATATATTCTCTAAGTTGGGTAGGCCCAAGGGCACCATATACTGCATTGAAAGTATATTGATCCGATTTTGTATAAAATATTATTGATTCCGATTCGCGGCTCCACTGTTTAGAAGTTTTTTTTGCGCCTTTGCCTGCCGAGTCTCGCTTCCAAACAATTTCATTTCTGAAATTATTTTTCCCAAAAATTTCGTCAAGAATGAGTCTCACATGGGAGTTCAATCGCCAATCACAATGCACATAAATACTCCCATCATCTGCCAATAAGTCATACATCAATCGCAAACGTTCATAAATCATTGCAATAAAACTATCAACTCCATTGCCCCAAGTATCACGAAAAGCAATTTCTTCTATAACTGAGGGCTGTTTTGTAAAACTTTCTTCAACTTCATCGTCGCCTATTTTTATATCCATAGAAAAATCCGCCCCGACATCAAAAGGTGGGTCTATGTAAATCAATTTTAGGCCGCCTTGTGCTTCTATTTCTTTACGAAGTGGGCCATTTTTGAGGGATGAAAGAATTAGCTTGTTATCGCCCCAAATCAGCTTATTTGTCCAGCCGGTTATCTGCCTGCCGGAAGTATCAAAAAGTGAAGCTTGTAGACCAATTTTATCTTCGCCTCTTGGCTCGTCTATTTGTTCAATAACCTGAAAAGGCAAAACAACATTGGTCACCTCGTTTGTTTTTCCATTCCAAAGAAGTTCCACCTCTTGGGCACCTTCAAACAGTAAAAATCGGTATTTTTCCGGAAGTGGTTTTCCGGCCTCTAAATACTTAACTACATCCCTTTTCTCATTGTCGGTTAATTTCATATTCTTTTTGCTAAAATGGGCTTATTTCCTTAATTTTAGCACTTTTCAGAAGCTTTTACAAAAACCCCCAGTCACTATTACAGAGATGGGGAGGAATTTGAATTGCTATTTTTTTAACAGTTTATATGGCCACAGCAAGACAAATTTAATGGCCGTGCTGATACTGCGGTCTTGAATAAAGCGCGGCGGCTCAAGCAAGGTTTTGCTGGGACGAAAATCCCATATAACCATAACCCTGTCTAAAAATCTTTACGACATCGCCTTTCATTTTGGAATTTTTTTACTTGCAAAATAAAACCTGCTAAAATAAACGTAATTAAAGATTAAGCAAAAAATCAATGACAAAAATACAAAAAATCTGGTTTGGATTTTTTTTGGCGATGTTTATAGTGCCGGAGGTGTTGTGGATACCGGTTTGGAACGGCGTTTACGAATTATCTCAAACAAGTAGGAGTGGAGGCACCTATCCGTTTAGGATGACCTTCCTGGAAAAGTCGGACAATATTAATATTTTAAGTGCAGTATTATTTATCCAATTTTTAGGCCTGTTAGCCAGCCTGGTATATTTAATAATCTTAAGGAAACAAATTCAAAATAAAGCGGCGTTATGGTTTTCAGTTTTACTACTGGTTTTAATAGCCATAGTAACTTTTTTTGTCTTTGGCATGTCCGTGTCTTTGCGGAATATAGGCTTCTAAAATTTTAAGCGATGAAGAGGCAACAAAACAAACATCTAAAACTGTTTCTTGTCTTTGCCATAACCTTGCTTTTACCTCTCCAGACTGTGAAGGCGGCATTTTTTGTGCCTACCGCTTTTTTGACCATAGTAGTCAACAGCGGCAGTGAAGACCAACTATTTAACTTAAAAGTACTGGACAACCAGCTCACGCCCGGCTTTCCCCAGGACATTGCAATCAGTACAGTCAACGGCACAGAAAGCCAGACTTTGAGATTAAATCTTTCTATTGTGAACCAATATTATGCCACGGAAACTGTGCCTGAAGAGTGGAAATTAAATTCTGTAGTCTGCATTAGCGATGACTCCGGCACTGCCAGCGAATCCGCGGAAAACGGCGTTCTGCTAACGCTGGCAACGTCTTCCAATACCACCTGTACTTTTAACAATGAAAAACAGCACAGCCAGGTGCCGGTACTGTTTATTCCGGGAACGGTAGGAACAGAAATATTTAAGGGAGCAGAAAAGCTATGGCCCGATGCAACGAAAATGGTATTAACGAACAATGACAGGTTTATGGACCCTCTAGCTTTTAAGGATGATGCAACGCCACTGGACACCAGCTTAAGCTTGGGACAAGTAGTCAGCATAGAAAGAAGTTTTGACTACACCGACGGCCTTAAACAAAC
>Ga0080064_1006296_pt1 | contig 12960 bp, 8 predicted proteins | sample Subgrocontami54m_FD_69260 | JGI IMG/M metagenome (GOLD analysis project Ga0080064, IMG submission 69260) | Subsurface groundwater microbial communities from S. Glens Falls, New York, USA - GMW46 contaminated, 5.4 m (SPADES assembly) (version 2) ...
AGAGAGGCGGGTCTCGCGGGCAGAACAGACCGACCGTCGCGGCTTTATAGAGAAGCGGGTCTCGCGCTTGGTGCCAACTCGAACCTACCGTCCCGAACTCCCGGCTGTCGCTGAGTTGCCGCGCCGCGATCTGCTCTTCTACAACGGACTCGGCGGCTTCACCCCTGATGGAAGCGAGTACGTCATCACGACCGCTCACGGGCAAGCGACGCCGGCACCCTGGGTGAACGTGCAGGCGAATCCGCACTTTGGAACCGTCATTTCCGAGAACGGCGCGGCCTACACCTGGAGCGAGAATGCCCACGAATTCCGCCTCACTCCCTGGCACAACGACCCCGTGATCGATGCGAGCGGAGAAGCTTTATACATCCGTGACGAAGAGAGTGGCCATTTCTGGTCTCCCACGCCGCTGCCCAGCCGCGGAGCGGCATCTTACGTCAGCCGGCACGGCTTCGGCTACAGCGTTTTCGAGCACGTCGAGGACGGTATCCGCTCGGAGTTGTGGGTTTACGTAGCCCTGGACGCATCGATCAAGTTCTCGGTGCTGAAAGTGCGTAACGACTCAGGCCGATCGCGCCGGCTCTCCGCCACAGGATACGTCGAATGGGTGCTGGGCGATCTGCGGCCGAAATCGACCATGCACGTGATCACCGAAATCAACCCCAACAGCGGAGCGCTCTACGCGCGAAACCGATACAACATGGAGTTCGCCGGCCGGATTGCGTTCTTCGACGTGGACGATGCGGTCCGAACCATCAGCGGCGATCGCACGGAATTCATCGGGCGCAACGGCACGCTCAAGAATCCGGCCGCGATGACCCGGTCGTGGCTTTCGGGCAAGGTGGGGGCCGGTTTGGATCCCTGTGCCGCGATCCAGGTTCCATTCGAACTCGCCGACGGGCAAGAGCGCGAGATTGTTTTCAGGCTCGGCGCAGGCCGGGACGCCAATGACGCCGGCAACCTGGTGCATCGCTTCCGCGGATCAACTGCTGCGAGCAGTGCGCTCGAAGCGGTACGACAGTACTGGAAGAGTATTCTCGGCGCAGTGCAGGTGGAAACACCCGACCAGTCCCTCAACGTGCTGACCAACGGCTGGCTTTTGTATCAAACTCTGGCCTGCCGTCTATGGGCGCGCAGCGGGTACTACCAATCAGGCGGCGCGTTCGGTTTCCGCGATCAGTTGCAGGACGCGATGGCGCTCATCCATGCCGAGCCCAAGCTCGTGCGCGAGCACCTGCTGCGCTGTGCGGCCCATCAGTTCCGCGAAGGCGATGTCCAGCATTGGTGGCATCCCGCATCTGAGCGCGGCGTGCGCACGCACTGTTCGGACGACTACCTGTGGTTGCCGTTGGCGATGTGCCGCTATGTTCTGAGCACCGGCGACACCGGGGTGCTGGATCAACTCATACCCTTCCTCGAAGGCCGGGCGGTGAACCCCGAAGAGGACTCGTATTACGACTTGCCCGGCCGCTCGGTCGAGTCGGTCAGTTTATACCAACACGGTGTGCGAGCCATCCTGAGAGGTCTCAGCTTCGGCGAGCGCGGCCTGCCGCTCATCGGCTCCGGTGACTGGAACGACGGCATGAACATCGTGGGCGCACAGGGCAAAGGCGAAAGCGCGTGGCTGGGTTTCTTCCTGTATGACGTGCTGATGCGATTCACCGAGGTTGCGCGCATGCGCAGCGACACGTCCTTCGCTGAGCGCTGTCAGACAGAGGCCGCACAATTGCGCCAGAATATCGAGCGCAACGGCTGGGATGGCGAGTGGTACCGCCGCGCCTACTTCGACGACGGTACGCCGCTGGGATCGGCGAGCAACGCCGAATGCCAGATCGATTCGATTGCGCAAAGCTGGTCGGTGCTATCCGGTGCCGGCGATGCCGGACGCTCGCGCATGGCGATGGAAGCGGTGGATCGGCGCCTGGTGCGCCGCGACCATGCGCTGATCCAGCTCCTGGATCCGCCATTCGACAAATCAGCTTTGAACCCTGGCTATATAAAGGGCTACGTGCCGGGCGTGCGCGAAAACGGCGGGCAGTACACGCACGCGGCAATCTGGACGGTGATGGCGTTCGCTGCCTTGGGCGACAGCCTGCGCGCATGGGAACTATTCGACCTGATCAACCCGGTAAACCATGCGAGTTCCGAGGCGGCGATTGCCACCTACAAAGTGGAACCTTACGTGGTCGCGGCCGACGTCTATGCGGTTGCGCCGCACACCGGCCGCGGCGGCTGGACCTGGTACACGGGATCCGCCGGCTGGCTGTATCGGCTTATCCTGGAATCGCTGCTGGGGTTGAAGCTGGAAGTCGACAAACTGCGCTTTGCGCCATGTCTTCCGGCAGATTGGGAAACGTTCAAGCTGCATTACCGCTACCGGGAAACGGTCTACCACATCATCGTTGTTCAAACACACGCCGCGGACAACAAGACCAGTGTAACCGTTGACGGCGTCGAGCAGCGAGACGATGCCGTTCCTCTGGCTGACGATCATGTGGAACATGCGGTCGAGGTAAGAATTCACCGGGCTCAAAGCTGAAGCAGGCTCGCCCAGCGGGAGACGGTGTTATTAGGAGGCCTCTTTGCGCCAGACACTCGCCAGCCAGGGCTGCTGTTCTCGCGGCACGCCTGCAGGGCGGTAATAGTGAGCAAGCTCTACGAACCCGGCGGCAGACATATAGCGCCGCCACGCCTCAAGATCGTGGTACGCGCCGTAGCGTCATACGGCAATGGAGGAAGTATGTGCTGCATGGAAAAGCTTCCTGGAGTCTGAAGCAAGAAACGGGGCGAACGCCCCATTTTCTGCAACCGGTCGATCGGTCAAGTTGCCACCGCAGGTCACATCGGCGCCACGCCGGGACGGTATAGGACCGACCGTCCCGGACCGCCGTTACTTGAGCCGCATGTCGTTTTTGACCGACTTCACGCCGTTGACACTGCGTGCGACTTTGACTGCCTTGCTTATGTCGGCCTGGTATTTGACGAAGCCGCTGAGTTGGACCGTACCCTTGAAGGTCTCGACGTTGATTTCGGACGATTTCAGCGAAGGTTCGTTGAAGATCGCCGCCTTCACCTTGGTGGTGATAACGGTGTCATCGACGTACTCTCCCGTACCCTCCCTGGTGGGGGTGGGCGCGCAGCCCAGAACAGTTGCCAGCAGGACGGCAAGGAAAACGGCGGAAATGCTTTTAAGTTGTTTCATAACCAGACTCTCCATTGAGTACCGCATTAAAACCGGGGGCCAGACCCGCTGCACATCGTGAAGTCACGACATGCATATTGCCCGGACAATCATCTTCTTCCGTAGCGCCGCGTTCCGTGCGCTGGCGTACATAGGGAGCGAACTATCTGGTTCAACGCATTGCACCGCGATTCACGAATTCTGGACCAGCGCGCCGTTCTCCACCCTGACCTTGTCACCCACTTTGAAGGCCGGCTCGGTCGCGTAGGAAATGCTTGATTGGGTATGCGTCCACCAGAGGCGCCGATATCACGCACACCATGCAGCGATTGTCCCAGCCGCCGGACCCGGGGTCTGTGCGGTGGGATACACATCCAACTGCCCGGAGACCAGGTGGCGGTCGTTGTTTCGCGAAATCCGGCTTATGTTAGCCCATCTTTAACATGATTCGCCCCAGAAACCCAGGTAGCCGGACGTAAGTGCCGGATTCCTTTGCACGTGGTTCGGCAAATCGTGTTGTAGTGCCATAATATTTTGCAGCGGTACACGCGCGCCTGGATTTCCGGCCTATGCTCTTGCGAGCATGTACATACGGCGCGTGACCACCGGCAACAAGACGACCGGGGAATCCTACTGCACTCACCGCTTGGTGCGCACCGAACGCATCGCGGACAGGGTACGTCAAGTCACGCTGCTGAATCTGGGCCGGCACTTTGCGGTAGCCCAAGAGGACTGGCCTTCGCTGTGCCCACGTATCGAGGAGATCCTCACCGGCCAAGCGGGTCTGTTGTCGCTCAAGCCTGAGTTGGAGAAGCTCGCGCAGCGCTACGCCGCGCAACTGCTGCTGCGCCAGGGGCAGACAGTCGAACCTGGGCGGGCGCGGCGCTCGGTGAGCGCGGGGCGATGCTTCGTCGAGATCGATGTTGACTCCCTGGAGGTGCTGCGCCCGCGCTCGGTGGGGGTGGGGCATGCGGGGCTTTCGGTGATGCGCGAGCTCGGTTTCATCGAGTACCTGCAAGCCTTGGGGCTTAATCGCGCCCAGTGCGCCGCGGTCATTGGTAACGTGATTGGGCGTATGGCCGCGCCGGGATCGGAGTTGGCCACCTGGGGCTGGCTCAAGTGCGAATCGGCGCTGGGAGAAATACTGGAGTTCGATTTCGAGGGCATGTCGCTGATGCGACTGTATCGGGCCTCCGATTCTCTGTTGCATCACCAGGGGAGAATCGAAGCGTTTGTCTTCGAGCGTGTGCGTAGCCTGTTTGCGCTGGAGAGTACCGTCACGCTGTATGACTTGACCAACACCTACTTCGAGGGTGCGGGGAAGGGTAATCCCAAAGCAGCGCGCGGCCACTCGAAAGAGCAGCGCACCGAATGCCCGCTGCTCACCCTCGGCCTGGTGCTCGATGCCAGCGGTTTCGTGAAACGCTCCCAGGTGTTTGCGGGCAATGCGGTGGAGGCGCGCACGCTCGAAAGCATGCTCAAGGGCTTGCAGGCCCCGGCAGGGGCGCTGGTGGTGATGGATCGGGGCATTGCCACCGAGGACAACCTCACTTGGCTCAGAGCGCACGGCTATCGCTACTTGGTGGTCTCGCGCGAGAGAAGGCGTCAATTCGATCCACTTCAGGCGGTCGAGCTCACCGCCGCCGGCGGGCAGTGCATCCGTTTGCACAAGGTGTTGAGCGCCGATGCGCAGGAAGTACGCCTGTACTGCCATTCGCCGGGGCGCGAGCAAAAGGAGATGGCTATCATCACGCGCCTGACTCGGCGCTTCGAGCAGGGGCTGGCCAAGCTCTGCCAAGGCCTCGCGAAGCCGCGCGGCGAGAAGCGCCTGGTCAAGATTACCGAGCGCATCGGACGCCTGAAGGAAAAGTGCCACGGCATCGGCCAACACTACCGCATCGAGTATCACACCGAGCCCTCGGGCAAGAGGCTCAAGGCGCTGAGCTGGACCAAGGAGCCGGTTCCCGGTACCCAGATGAGCGATCCGGGCGTGTACTGCCTGCGCAGCAACGAAACCTCCTGGACCCCAGAGCAACTCTGGCGTACTTACGTCACGCTCACCGACCTGGAGGCGGTGTTCCGAAGCCTGAAGTCGGAGCTCGGGCTGCGCCCCATCTTCCATCACAAGGAGGCGCGCAGTGACGCCCATCTGTTCATCTCGGTGCTGGCCTATCAGTTCGTCCAGATCATCCGCACGCGGCTCGCCGATCGGGGCATCCATGACAGTTGGGACAGCCTGCGCAAGATCCTGCGAGTTCAGCGCCGCGTCACCAGCAGTTTCAAAACGCGTGAAGGCCGTACCCTCAACGTGCGCAAAGCGTCCCTGCCCGAACCCGAACTCGCCCCGCTCTACGCAGCGCTGGCTCTGGACCCCAACCCCGGAGGAACAAAAAAACTCATCGCTTAAGCCCCACGACGCGAATGTAGTGCCACTCGGACAGTTCAGGCAGCGTAAACTATTGATCGAGCACAATGAGTTTCGACCGATGTTAAAGATCGGTTAGTTAGCGCACATACGCCCCCATGACTTCATGCTAACCTCACCGATCTGGAGCAGGGGTCTTGCCTTTGACCCCGGCCGCCAAGCCATTTGTGAAACTATTGGTGAAACCATTGCCATGCACGCGCCGCACTCTCCCAAGCAAAACCGCCGTCTGGCCTGCCTGTCGGCCGAGGACTACCAACGCCTGCTGCCCGATCCGGAACTCATACCGATTCGCCCCTTGCCGGATCGAGTGCACCCGCTGGCAGTTTCGATCCGGGATGGAATGTGCTAAGCCGTCAATGCCCGCCCCTCAAAACCCCAATCAAAATCATCTTCTCGCCGCGCTGCCCACGGCTGAATTCGAACGCCTGGCCCCTCATCTGGAATCGGTCGAAATGTTGCTCGGCGATGTCCTCTACGAGTCCGGCGGCCTGCTCCAGCACGTCTATTTCCCGACAACGGCGATCCTCTCGCTGCACTACGTCATGGAGAATGGCTCATCCTCCGAAATTGCGGGCGTGGGCAACGAAGGCGTGCTCGGAATTTCGCTTTTTATGGGCGGCAATACGACGCCCAGCCGGGCTGTCGTTCAGACCGGGGGCCAAGGCTACCGCCTGAAAGCACCGCTGATGATGCAGGAGTTCAAGCGCGCCGGACTGATGCAGCAGTTGATGCTGCGTTACACCCAGGCGCTGATCACGCAGATGTCCCAGACCGCGGCGTGCAATCGGCACCATTCGCTAGTGCAGCAACTGTGCCGCTGGCTGTTGCTGACTCTCGATCGCATGCCGACGAATGAGTTGGTCATGACGCAGGAACTGGTCGCGAGCATGCTCGGCGTGCGCCGGGAAGGCGTCACCGAGGCTGCCGGAAAATTGCAACAGGCCGGCGTTATCCGCTACCGCCGCGGGCATATTACCGTACTCGAGCGGTCGGGATTGGAATCCCAGGTGTGCGAGTGCTACGCAGTCGTAAAGAAGGAATTTGCCCGCCTGCTGCCGGACGTACTCCAGCGACAGGACATTTTTCTCCAATCTCAAAATGCGCAGCGGGAAGCGGTCGTCCGCACGACCGACCGATCGAGAGGTCGCAAATGAAGCCTGGCCTGGTTTTTGCATTTTGCGCGGATCCCGGCAATGCTTAAGAAATCCCGCAGATCCGGCAACGGCGCATATCCCGATCATGGCGATCAGTGCAAACGTAATACCCAGCGATATCAAAAAAGGCCTGGAAGCAGGATTTTTCCGCTATCTCACCAAACCCATCGTGGTCAACGAGTTCATGGATGCATTGGGCGTTGCACTGGAATTCTCGGCGGCACGAGCGGGAAATGAAGCTAAAAAGGACTGATTCAATGATTACCGCATCTGAAATCCTGAACGCGAAAGTGCTGATTGTCGACGATCAGAAATCCAATGTCCTGTTGCTTGAGGAAATTCTGCGGGAAGCCGGCTATACCCGCGTTACCTCAACGAGGGATCCGCATGCCGTCGCGGCGCTTCATCGCGAAAACCGCTACGACCTGATTCTGCTCGATCTGCAGATGCCCGGCCTGGATGGATTCCAGGTCATGGAAAACCTCAAGGCGATCGAAACGGAGAGCTATATTCCGGTCCTCGTGATCACCGCCCAGCCGGCTCACAAGCTACGGGCGCTGCAGGCCGGCGCCAAGGATTTTGTGAGCAAGCCCTTCGATCTGACCGAAGTTAAAACGCGGATTCACAATATGCTGGAAGTGCGCCTGCTGCACCGGAAACTCGAGAATTACAGCAAGGTGCTGGAACAGACGGTACAGGAACGGACGGCCGAACTGCGCGCAAGCGAAGCACGCTTTCGCGCCCTGACGGAACTCGCGTCCGACTGGTACTGGGAATCGGACGAAAACCAGCGAGTCACCAAGGTATCCGGCCCGATTCTCAATGTGCTCGGAATACAAATGGGCACATTGATGGACGAGACAAGAGTGCTTCAGGGTTCGGGCTGGAACGAGGCGGAGCGCGTTGAACTCGAAGCGAACATCAAGGCCAGGCGTCCGTTCCTTGATTTCCCCTTCAGCCGGCTCAATCCCGATGGCTCCCACCAATATTTTCGGATCAGCGGGGAACCGATATTCGACCCGTCCTGCCGCTTTATCGGTTACCGCGGAATCGGTGTGGAAGTGACCGGGCGCATGCTTTCGATGGTCCCCGCCGGCACCGCCTGATTCATTTCGAATAGCAGGGCGAACCGGGCGGCGACCGCGGTGGACGCGGCGCGCGGGTTGGGCCGAAGACACCAGCCCAACCTGCGGTACCCATGCATCCAGGGCAGTTCAGCCTTTGCTGAACTGGATCGCGCCGCCCTTGGCCGCGATTTTCACCGTGTCCTTGGCGCCGAATTCGCCTTCGAGGATGCGCTTCGCCAGCGGGTTCTCGATGCTCGCCTGGATCGCGCGCTTGAGCGGGCGCGCGCCGTACACCGGGTCGAAGCCGGCCCTGGCGATCTCCGCCAGCGCGCTGTCGGCCACTTCGAGCTTGATCTCCATCCCCGCCAGGCGCTTCGCCAGAATCCCGAGCTGGATTTTCGCGATGCTCTTGATGTTCTTCTCATCCAGCGCATGGAACACCACGATTTCGTCGATGCGGTTGACGAACTCGGGCCGGAAATGCGTCCTCACTTCGCCCATCACCGCGAGCTTGATCACCTGGTAGTCGTCTCCGGTCATCTGCTGGATCATCTGCGAGCCGAGATTGGAGGTCATCACCACCACGGTATTCTTGAAGTCCACAGTGCGGCCGTGGCCGTCGGTCATGCGCCCGTCGTCCAGCACCTGCAGCAGCACATTGAACACGTCCGGATGCGCCTTCTCCACTTCGTCGAGCAGGATCACGCAATAGGGTTTCCTTCTCACCGCTTCGGTGAGATGGCCGCCTTCTTCGTAGCCGACGTAGCCGGGCGGCGCGCCAATCAGCCGCGCCACCGAGTGCTTCTCCATGAACTCGCTCATGTCGATGCGGATCAGGTGATCCTCGGAATCGAACAGGAACCCCGCCAGCGCCTTGCACAGCTCGGTCTTGCCCACGCCGGTAGGGCCGAGAAACAGGAATGAACCGTAAGGCCGGTTGGGATCGGCCAGACCGGCGCGCGAGCGCCGGATGGCATCGGACACCAGCCGCACGGCCTCGTCCTGCCCGACCACGCGCTCGCGCAGTTTCGCCTCCATCTGCAGCAACTTCTCGCGCTCGCCCTGCATCATCTTCGACACCGGGATGCCGGTCGCGCGCGACACCACTTCGGCGATTTCCTCGGCGCCGACCTCGGTCCGGAGCAGCCGCGCCTTGGCCGGCTTCGGGCCCGATTTTTCCTCTTTCTTCAGCTGCGCTTCGAGTTGCGGAATGCGGCCGTATTGCAATTCCGACATGCGCTGCCAGTCGCCTTTCCGCTTCGCCGCTTCCATTTCTACCTTGAGTTTTTCCAGCTCTTCCTTGATGTGTTGCGCGCCCTGCACCGCGGCTTTTTCCGCTTTCCACACCTCTTCCAGGTCGGCGTACTCGCGCCCGAGTTTGTTGATTTCGTCCTCGATCAGCGCCAGGCGCTTCTTCGACGCCTCGTCCTTTTCCTTCTTCACCGCTTCGCGCTCGATTTTCAGCTGGATCAGGCGCCGGTCGAGCTTGTCCATGACCTCCGGCTTGGAATCGATTTCCATCTTGATGCGCGAGGCCGCTTCGTCGATCAGGTCGATCGCCTTGTCCGGCAGGAAGCGGTCAGTCTTTCGTGGTTGAATTCGGATTCCCCTGATCAGGAAAGCGCCCGAACCGATCCTTGGACGGTTTTAGGCCAGCGATTGGGGCGTCACCCTCTTTTCGGGGGGGCTGCCGTGCATAAGGGCAATTCTCCCCTTCGAGTTCCACTGGCTCTGTGTGCTGGCGTACATACGCCGCAAGCTTTTTGCCATAGTCTTTGCACCTACAAAGTCTCCGCGCCATGGCGTAGCGCCGCCATTTCTCCCGCGACGCGTAGCGGGACAACGATTGAAGGCAATTGATGATGGTTTTCAAAATCGAATCTGGATCTTTACGCCTCCGTGTGCCGCCTGTCGTGCTTCCCAATGAGGATTCTCGTTAGAACGCGACAAACTTGGAGGTCCCTATGCCTATCGCGAACCGAGTACCTGTAGCAAACAGCCTGCTCGCCGCCCTGCCGCGCAAAGAGTGTCGGCACTTGATCGACGACCTGGAACAGGTTGCGCTGACTTACGGCGAGGTGCTGTATGAGCCCGGGGAGCAGATAAAGTACGTCTACTTTCCCAATGACTCCGTTGTTTCCCTGCTGACGCTGGTGGACCGGCACCAGGCCCTGGAGGTCGGCTTGATCGGCCGCGAAGGCATGGTCGGCATTCCTCTCGCGCTGGAGATCAGTATTTCCCCGGTTCGCGCTCTGGTGCAGGGAACCGGAACGGCCATGCGCATGAAAGCGGCGCCCTTTCTCAAGGAACTCCGGCAAAGCCACGCGTTGCAGCGCGAGCTGCTTCGCTACACCTACAGCTTAATGGCGCAAATCACACAAACGGCCGCATGCAATCGCTTTCATGTCATCGAAGCGCGCTTGGCCCGCTGGCTGCTGATGACCCACGATCGCCTGCAATCAAGTTCATTCCGGCTCACCCATGAATTCCTTTCGCAGATGCTGGGCGTGCGGCGGGTCGGCGTCACCAAGGCCGCGCGCACGCTGCAGCAAAACAAGCTGGTCAGCTACAGCCGCGGCAATATCACGATTCTCGATCGCAAAGGCCTGGAAGCCGCCTCTTGCTCGTGTTACGAAATTGTCAAGGTATGCACGACCGTGCGTGAGCCCGGCAGTAGCACCGCCGCAGTCCATCGGCGTGGATTTCAACGAGGCGGCGCGCAGGTTGCAGCAGGCGAGGCTGAAGCGCAAACAAGGCGCCCGGGTGAACCTCGGCGAGCAGGTTCCCGGCGCAAGCCCGGGCGCGTTGAACGAACGCTATTGGCTGCGCCAGGAAATGTTGCAGCGCCAGTTCGATGAGGCGGGCCGCCGGTACAGCGAAGCGCGACCGCCCCGCTAAAGTTTCAATTCCGGCTGGTCTGCTTTTCGCGGGATAGGCAAAAAATGCCCGGAACGGGATCGCCGTTACCGGGCAAGGCATTTCAGGTGCTCATCAGGAGGGAGAACTGAACACCCAGTTTGATCTTGCCCCGGCTGGCCGTATTGTTCTGTGCGCTAGCGCACACAATGCATGAAATTGCCTCAATGCGCCGGGCGGCCGGGTGATTGGCGGCCAGGTTCGCCTCAAGCATTTCTCGCTCGGTCTCATTCCAGCGCGCCCCCTCACCATCACGGGGATCCCGGGTTAATTGCGCCGTCTAATCCTGTTTCCGCAAGTTCCAGCGCCATGTCCAGCGCATCCATGAACTCGTTGACTTTGATCGGCTTGGTGAGATAGCGGAAGAATCCTGCCTCCATGCCTTGCTCGATATCGCGTGGTATTGCATTGGCACTGATGGCAAGCACCGGGATGTGCGCCGTTACCGGATCTTCACGCAGGATTTTCAGCGCTTGGATACCGCTGATGCCAGGCAGATTGATGTCCATCAGGATTACATCCGGCAGATGGGCGCGCGCCAGCGCGATGCCGAGATTGCCATCCCCCGCACTCAACAAGCGCATATCGGGACGGCGCGCGATGAGTTGCTCGACCAGATTCAAGTTAGCCCGGTTGTCTTCTACATACAACAGGGTGCGCAGCGCTGCGCCATGCGGAACACGCGCTTGACTCGGCGCAAGCGGTTCGTCTGCACCGGCGGCAAGTTGTGGTGCGGCCGCCGAGCTCAGTTCGATCCAGAACACACTGCCCACCCCGACAGTGCTTTCCGCGCCGATTGCGCCCCCCATCAATTCGACCAGCCGCTTGCTCACCACCAAGCCGACGCCGGTGCCTTCCTCGGCGCTGTCCTCTTGTCCGAGACGATTGAACGGCTGGAACAGTTGTGCGAGTTTTTCCGGGGACAATCCTTCGCCGGTATCCTGCACACTGATACGTATGCGCTCCGCTGTGTTCGCGCTGCACGTCACTTCGACCGTTCCCCCCGCGCGGTTGTATTTGATCGCGTTGGAAAGCAGATTGATGAGAACCTGCTTGATCCGGGTTCGATCGGCATTGGCAAAGTAAGGGCTATCGAGCTGGGGAAAGCTCATGCGGATGCCGCTTTTTTGCGCCTGCGGTTCGATCATGGCTTGGCAATCGAGCAGCACTTCGGCCAGCGACATGGGTTCCAGCGACAGCGACAGCTTGCCCGACTCGATCAGCGCGAGATCGAGGATTTCGTTAATCAGCTCCAGCAGATACCATCCCGCCTTGAGAATCTGGTCGATGTTGGCCTTTTGGGCGGGCGTTGGCAGCGGCGAACCCGACTCCATTAATTGGGCGAAACCGAGGATCGCATTGAGCGGGGAGCGCAACTCATGGCTCATGCTGGACAGGAAATCCGATTTCGCGAGGTTAGCTTTTTCCGCCGTGGACTTGGCGCTCTCCAGCTCGACGTTGGTCTGCTGCAACTCATCTCCCTGGGTTTGCATCTCCACCGTCATTTTTTGCGACTGCTGCAGCAGCGCTTCGGTGCGCGAGTTGGCCTCGATGGTATTGAGCACGATGCCGATGCTCTCGGTGAGCTGTTCCAGGAAGGCGAGATGGATGGGGCTGAAACGCTCGAAGGACGCCAACTCGATGACGGCTTTGGTCACCCCTTCGAACATCACCGGCAGCACCACGACGTTCATGGGCGTAGCTTCCCCAAGGCCGGAGTTGATCTGCACATAATCGCCTGGCACGTTGGTGAGCAGGATGCGCTTCTTCTGCAGGGCGCACTCCCCGACCAGACCTTCGCCCAAACGGAATTGCTTCGGCAAATTCTTGCGCTCCTTGTAGGCATAGCTCGCTTGGAGACCAAGACGGGCGTCGTCCTTTTCCCCTTCCATGCCGTAGAACACGCCATGCTGGGCCTTAACCAGCGGTGCCAACTCGGACAGGATGAGCTTGCACACCGTCAGCATTTCGCGCTGGCCCTGCAACAGGCGCGTGAATCGCGCCAGGTTGGTCTTGAGCCAGTCCTGCTCGGTGTTCTTGTCGGTGGTGTCCTTGAGGCTGCGGATCATTGCATTGATGTTGTCGGTCAAGTCATTCCAGATGCCGGCCACGCCCACTACCTGCGCCTGGCCGCCGAGCTTGCCCTCGGTGCCCACCTCGCGCGCCACCCGCGTCACCTCCCCGGCGAACGCGCCGAGCTGGTCCACCATGGTG
>Ga0080064_1006297_pt1 | contig 12959 bp, 10 predicted proteins | sample Subgrocontami54m_FD_69260 | JGI IMG/M metagenome (GOLD analysis project Ga0080064, IMG submission 69260) | Subsurface groundwater microbial communities from S. Glens Falls, New York, USA - GMW46 contaminated, 5.4 m (SPADES assembly) (version 2) ...
TGAAGGAGCAGGACTTCCCGGGAACGCATCGCATCGAGGATTGGCCAAGTTGGGGGATGCCGATTCTGAAGTGGGCGAAAGGCCAAGGGGCCGTCACTGGCTATGCGCATTCAGGCTGGGGGCTGGCGTTGCAAAAGGAGAAGCTGCTTACCGACGAACTTCCGCCCTTTGACGGGATTGGAGCCAACGAGTACATCGTCAGCGTGACACACGGCTTGATTGATTTCATTTCGACCGTGGACACGCCCTATGCCAACGAGCTGAACATTTGGTATCACACGCTGAACACCGGTTATCGGGCGCGTATCAGCGGAGAGACAGATTTCCCGTGTATCTATGGGGAGCGAGTGGGACTCGGCCGAAGCTACGTGCGGCAGAAGGCGCTGGATTACTCCGATTGGGTGATTGGACTTCGTGAAGGGCGCAACTACGTGTCGGACGGAAAAAGTCACCTGATCGACTTTCGGGTCAACCAAGTGGAGATGGGGCCAAAGGGAGAAGTGAGGCTTGCTTCGGCGGGCCCGGTGAAGGTGACGGCGAAGGTGGCGGCGCTGCTGGATGAGACACCCAACGTGGAGGTTCGCAACCGGCGCTATGATCAGAAGCCGTATTGGGATCTGGAGCGGAGCCGCGTGGGGAACACCAATCGCGTGCCCGTGGAGCTGGTGGTGAATGGGCAGGTGGTGGCGACCAAGGAAGTGGTGGCCGACGGGCAAATACGCGATTTGTCGTTCGATGTGCCGATCGCGCGCAGTTCCTGGGTGGCGCTGCGCATTCTGCCGTCTTCGCACACAAACCCGGTATGGGTGATGGTGGGCGACAAACCGGTGCGGGCTTCGCGCAAGAGCGCTGAATGGTGTCTGGCGGCGGTGGATCGGTGTTATCAGCAGAAAGTGGGACGCGTGCGGTTGGAAGAACGCGGTGAGATGGAGCGCGCCTACGAGCATGCCCGTAAGGAGTACCGGCGGCTCATCTCCGAGTCAGCATTGGAGTAAACGGTCAGACATTCGCGGCGGCAGACTTTTTCTGATTTTTCGTCTTGTACATCGAGTGGTCGGCCAGAGCCAGAAGTTGCCGGCTGTCCTGTCCATCCCTTGGGTAGAAGGCGGCGCCCACATTGAGGGAGAGCTTCCGCGAGGAAGTGGTACCCCCATCCGACGAATCCAAGTCCCGGCCAGCGTCCTCGACGGCCTCGCCCAAGCGCTGAATCTGGGAGGACAGGTCCTCCGGTTGGGCGCCTGGCAAAACGACAACAAACTCATCGGCGCCCATTCGCGCCAGGGAATCCTGAGCGCGGCAGGAGCCGCGTAGCCTCTCGGCCACCGTCTGCAGCAGCCGATTACCTTCCAAATAACCGAACGAATCATTGATGTTCTTGAAACCATCCAGGTCGCACACCAAAACAGCGAGAGGTAGATCCTGCTGGCGGCAGCGCTCCACCTCTTCGTCCAACTTTTCATAGAGGGCGCGGATGTTCGGCAAGGAAGTGACTGGATCGGTCTCATCGAGACTTGTCCCGTCACTATATAGCGCGGCGTTGCCAATAGCCTGGCTGGCAACGAGAGCCAAACTTTTCGCGACGCGTAGCTCATCGTTCCGGAACGCGTGAGGTTCACACCTATAGACAGCCAGAACGGCAAGAACTCTTCCGGCATCTTCCAGCGGGACCGCAAGAGCGGAACGGAGGCCCATGACATTGGAGGCCTGATCCGGCAGGCCGGGCTCCACCAGCGGGTTGCCATTCAAAATGGCTATATTGGTGCCCGCCACCCACCCGATCATTCCCTTGTTGATGGGAACCTTGAGGCGAGCCAGCACCGGCGCGCCGGCGCCGCTGGCGTAGACGGATTCCAAGACGTGGTCGCGCAGCATGTAGATGCCGATTGCGTCGCCAGGAATCATTTCCGATGCGCGCATGGCGATCACGCGCACAATCTCGACGAGGGCATGGCAGCTCATCAGCTCTTGCGTGAGATTGAGCAATACAACGCTTTCCCGGCGGGCGGAAGCAATCGATTCCAACAGGTTGTCCGGGCTCAATTGCGGCTGCTCAATACCGGCCATCGGAGCGGTGGCGTTATCGATCCTGGACAAAGCCTTGCGGGCAGTGAGACCGTCCACTTTCTCCTGAACCAAGCCCTCCAGGCGATGATAGTGGCTAGTCAGAATCGAAACTACCTGAGGATCGTAGCTCTTGCCCGCCTCGGATCCGACTATCTTCATGGCCTCAGCGGGTGAAACCGCTCTGCGGTAGTCCCGATTGGACCGGAGCGCGTCAAAGCAATCGGCGACCGAAAGAATTCGGGCCCCGATGGGGATGTGCTCACCGCTCAGACCAGCCGGATAACCGGAACCATCCCAGCGTTCATGATGGGAACGCACGATTTCCACCACCTCCGGAGGAAACTCCATCTCCATGAGAAGATCGGCGCCCACCACCGTGTGTGATTTCACACAAGCGAACTCCTCCTGTGAAAGGCGCGCTGGCTTGGACAGTATATGTTCCGGAATCGCCAGTTTGCCTACGTCGTGCAGGATAGCGGCTGTTTGCAGGTTTTTCAGATCGTTAGCCGGCAGGCCGAGGAGTCTGCCCATCTCCACGGAATATATCTGCACCCGTAAAAGGTGTGAGCGAGTATTGGCATCTTTGGCTTCCACGGCCATGGCAAGCCCTTCAATGGCCTTGTTGCATAGTTTGGAAACCTCATCCGAATGCTGCTTCATCTCTCTCATTCGCACTAAGTGTTGGTGGTAGGACTTTTGGATAAGATACATCACCGGAAGAATCAGAATGCTGGCGGCCGAGCCTCCCTGTCCGCGTGTCATCTGGATGACCCCACCGGCGGCGGCTCCAACCAGGTAGTAGGGAAACGACCAGAAATGCATTTCGCGCCAAGTTTTCGAGAATCGCTTATTCTCGCATAGACCGGTTATGACGGCCGAAGGAAAAGTGTTCATTATGAAAAATGCAACGCTCGCGATAAAGAGACGCACATGCAAGTTGTCCATGGAATCGGGCAGGACGGATTGATAGACAAATCGGGCGCTTGTAATGGCGGTCGCGAGACTGCTGATGCTAACAACGAGATGGAGAGGCTTGGATCGCACCTCGGGATTCAGCAGAAAATGCACCAACACCGGGGTGCATCCCAGGGTCAGGGTTTGGGAATAGTTCAACTCGATAATGCCAAGCAGTACGAAGATCACGCTGAGGGCATAAGATTCATAAGCTTTCCTTTGCACCCTGCTGCTCAGCAATGCGCAAAGCACGGCTACGATCAAGTAGCTAAAGTAGCGCTGTGGGTTTTCGACGCTGTTTAGCTGCAGCCAAGAGAAGACCAGCGTCAGGAAACCCATTCCGGCCATCATCACGCCGAATACGTAAGCCCTTATGGGAATAGAGGGGAGTCTTGAAAATGGCAGTTGTGATTGGATCCCTTCCATACGAATGTAATCGGTGGTAAAGTTTCAGAACTTCAGTCATCGGACCTTAAATATTTGGCGTGTGCCGAAATCTAATAAAGTTCTTTGAATCTGCAATGTAGATGAATGAGCCGGCACTTCAGCCCAATTATGGAAACTGAATATTCCAGAGTGCAACACTCTAAAGCGTCGGCCTTTTTGAGTTATTTGGTCGAAGGGAGTAGGGCGTAGGTGCAGTGGTCTGCCTTATTTCAGACTCCAACGATTGCCCTGGAACATAGCGTCATTCTCGTTCCAGGTGGCGAACTTGCACGCCATCTGTCCGCCGTCCACCAGCAGCGCAGCGCCGGTAATGTAGGAGGCTTGGTCCGAGGCCAAAAACGCCACGGCTTGCGCCACCTCCTCTGGAAGGCCGCCGCGTCCCAGCGGGATGTTGCGGAAGTATTCCTTAAGGACGGAAGGGTCGGAGTAGGTGTCGCCGGTGAGCCGAGTTTGGATCATCCCCGGGCAGACCGCGTTTACACGAATTCCGTATGGGCCCATCTCATTGCAGGCAGTGTGCAGAATGCCGAGTACGCCTGCCTTTGTGGCGTTGTACGCGGTAAGGTTTGCCTCCCCATCGTAGGAGTTGGTGGATGCGGTGATCACGATGGCGCCGGATCGTGCTGGTTTCATCTTGCGCGCGGCGGACTGGATGGTGTGAAATACACCGGTGAGGTTCACGGCAATGGTTTGGTCCCAATCGTTGCGTGATGTCTGTTCCAACGGGGCCAGCCGGGCGATTCCGGCGTTGGCGACGACGATGCCGGGGACGCCAGCGGTGTCAAAGGCCGCCTCCAGAGAATCAGGATTGGTGACGTCGGCAACGCATCCGTTCATTCCATGGGCCTCAGCTACCTGTTCGGGACGCTCCTTTGCCAAATCGAGAATCCAAACCTGGGCGCCGGCGGCGGCAAGCGCCTTAGCGCAAGCCAATCCGATTCCGTTCGATCCGCCCGTTACGATGGCGCGCTTGTTCATTTTGTGAAAACGGCTGGCACGGAAGGCTAGTGCATTGTCTGCAGGTACTCGCCGGTACTGGCGTCCACGTAGATGGAGAAGTTGCTGGTGCCGACGCTCTCGCCCCAGAGTACGCGCCACACAGGGTTCGGGAATAGCTTAATGCTTTCCAGCACCATCGTAATGGGCTTGTTCGGGTTCTTCTTGGAGTAGTCTGCGCCCTTCTTGCCCGCGGTCTCGAAGGCGGCATCGGAGTCTGTCTTGAGCGCTTGCATGGGAAAGGCCGCGTTTTGGCCCCGTGGTCCTGAGTAGCTTTCCTCGTTGCCGCCAAAGATACCCTTGTTCAACCCCTGCGCAGTCACGACCGAATAGGTATAAGTCTTGGCAGACCGTCTACTGTCAGAGACGAAGGTAACGCGCCAAGCCGGGTATTTGCCGTCCTTCGCCTTCACATCATCCAGGGTGATGCTTTGCATCTGCAAAGCTTGAAGGTCCTGCGCCCAACTGCGGGCGGTGCCGTACATCTGGTAAAAGGCGTGGCGGCCCGAGACCGGTTCCACTGGTTTTGGCGGTTCTTTCTTAGTTTCCTTCCTGGGGGCTTCTGAACAGGCAACGGCCAGGAGGAGGGCCGAAAGGGGCAGGATGACGCAGGATAATCGCTTCATTTTACACACGCTCTAGCTATTCTAGCCAAGATGCCCTTGTCATTGCTGGCCTCCAGGCATACAATGAGGCTAACTTTAACTGCGGGAGGTATCCGCCATGGTTCCATTTCGAAAGATTCGCCGAATCCCCAACTGGGCCGGCTCCATTTCACTGGCTGCCGTTCTAGCGCTGGGCGCTGGGTTGGCGCAAGACCCAGCTCCTCCGCAACAGGGACCGCCAGCCGGGGGTGGTGGAACGGGCGGAGCAGGAGGCGCCGGCGGTACAGGCGGCACCGGCGGCGGCAACAATCCCAACACAGGCATTCCGGGTAACACTAGTCCCTTTCCTGGGAGAACACCGGGAAACCAGCAGGACACATTCCCCGGTCAGAACCGCACTCAGTTTCCCGAAATGCAGCGGCCGGTGTTCCTGTCCGGCAAAGTGACGTTGGAGGATGGTTCGCCGCCACCGGAATCGGTGGTGATTGAGCGGATGTGCAACGGCGTGCATCGTCCGGAAGGCTACACGGATCAGAAGGGGCGTTTCAGTATCCGGCTCGGCGAGAACAACGGCATGATGCAGGACGCCAGCGTCAGCTCCGCCGCTGACACATTTGGCACCGGCGGCTTTGGCGGCGCAGCCGCCGGCAATCCCGGCATGGGCAACAGCCGGGGCATCAGCGAGCGCGACCTGATGGGTTGCGAGTTGCGCGCCAGCCTCCCCGGATACCGCTCCGAGGTGGTGAATTTGAGCGGACGGCGGCTGATGGACAATCCCGATGTCGGCATTATCATTCTGCGGAAGATGGGCAATGTGGAAGGTACCACCATCAGCATGACCACGCAGATGGCTCCCAAGGACGCCAAGAAATCTTACGAGAAAGGCCGTGAACTGGCTCGCAAAGAGCGGCTGGCCGATGCCCAGAAGGAGTATGAAAAGGCGGTTGGACTGTATCCGAAGTATGCCATCGCCTGGCATGAACTAGGTCTCATCTACCAGCTGCAGGACAAGAAGGATCCGGCCAAGGACGCATTCGCCAAGGCGCTGGAAGCAGATTCGAAGTTCGTCAAACCCTATCTGCAGCTTGCTTTGCAGTCGGCCAAGGAACAGAAGTGGCAGGATGTGGCCGACACCACTTCTCGCGTGATTCGTCTCAATCCGGTCGATTTCCCCGAAGCGTTTTTCTACAACTCCGTCGCCAACTACAACCTGCAAAAGTTCGACGAAGCCGAGAAGAGCGCCGAAGAGTGCGTCAAGCTGGACACACGGCATCGCATGCCCAAGGCGCAGCATATGCTGGGATTACTGCTTGCTATGCGGAGTGATTACAAGGGAGCCGCGGAGAACATGAAGGGGTACCTGAAGTTCGCCCCACAGGCAGGCGACACCGATATGGTGAAGAAGCAGCTGGAAGATGTGGAGAAGCGGCTTGGGCAGACGGAAGTCGTGAAGAAGGAAGAGTAGCGGCGGGGGAATGGTATAATTATTCACAGGAGTGAATAATTAATCATGTCTGCTCTCGCCGGTATTGTCGGCTTCCGCGGTTATTCCGGGCAGGAGTTGATCTCATTACTGGAGCGGCATCCCCGCGTCCAGCCCGTCCTGATGGAGCACCGTGCCGATCCCGAAGACCGGCCTCGTCAACGCGGGTTTCAAGCACCACAAAGAATCGCGGCGACGCCCGAAGCCGTCCATCAGGCCGGTTTGGATGTGGTTTTTCTAGCCACTCCGCCGGAGGTCTCGATGGAATTGGCCCTGCCGTTTCTGGAGGCAGGGGCCAAGGTGGTCGATCTGAGCGGAGCATTCCGGCTGCGCACGGTGGAGAACTACAAGCGCTGGTACAAGGAAGCGCACACGCAACCAGGGTTGTTAAAGGAAGCTGTCTATGGGCTGCCGGAGTTCAACCGGGAGGCGATCCGTGGTGCGCGGATGATCTCGAATCCAGGCTGCTATCCGACGGCGGCGAGCCTTGCGGTGCAGCCGCTGGTTGAGGCCGGGGTCGTGGATTTGGCCGCTGGGATTGTCTGCGATGCCAAATCCGGTGTCAGCGGGGCGGGCCGGAAGCCGAGCTTGAAGACTCACTTTTGCGAGGTGACGGAAAATTTTTCCGCCTATTCCATTCTGGACCACCGGCATGTGGCTGAGGTTCTGCAAAACACAGGTCTTGAGGAGTCTCAGTTCAGCTTTACCGCGCAACTCCTCCCTATACACCGGGGAATCCTGGAGACCATCTACTTTCGGGCGTCGCGGATGACCTCGGCAGAGGACCTGTTGGCGATTTACGAGGGGCGTTACGCCGGCGAGCCTTTTGTGCGCCTTTATGATGCAGGGAAAGTTCCCGATCTGAGTGCCGTGGCGCATACGAATTTCTGTGACATCGGAGTGAGGTTCGACTCCGCCACCGGCCGCGGAGTGATCGTCACGGTGATCGACAATCTAGTGAAAGGGGCCGCGGGTCAAGCGATCCAGAACATGAACCTCATCCTCGGATTCGGCGAAACCGAGGGCCTGCTGTGAATCGCGCAGTGGAGCGTGTGCTGGTGAAACTGGGCGGCACGCTGCTCGACGAGGAGCCATCCAGGAGAAGGCTTGCGGCTGAAATTGCCCAGGCCCAACGGCCGGGGCTGGAGATGGTGGTTGTCCACGGGGGCGGCAGGCAAATGACACGATTCCTGGCGGAACGAGGTGTGGAAAGCCGTTTCGTGAATGGGCTTCGGGTGACCACGCCCGAGGTTCTGGACGCTGTCTTGAAAGTGTTCGCCGGAACAGTGAACCATCAATTGCTGGCCGCGCTGGTACAGGCGGGCACGCGCCCGGTTGGTCTCACCGGCATCGATGCTGCCCTGCTGGAGGCCGAACCACTGGACCCGGCCTTGGGTGCGGTGGGCCGTCCTGCCCGGTGCAATCCGGAGGTCTTGTCAGTACTGGCGAGCAATGGATTTCTTCCGGTGGTGGCCTGTGTAGGAGGCGACCGCCAAGGCAACATTTACAACGTAAATGCCGATCAAATGGCGACCGCCCTAGCGGCCGGATTCGGTTGTCGCCACGTCCTGTTTCTCACTGACGTTCAGGGCGTGCTGGATGCCAACAAGCAGATTCTGCCGTCGCTGACGCAGGCCGAAAGCGAGCAGTTGATCGCAAAAGGGGTGGCGACAGGAGGCATGCAGGCGAAGTTGGAAGCCGCGCACCAGGCCCTGCGGAATGGGGTCGGGGAGGTCTCGATCGCCCCGGGCTTAGAGCCGGGTATTCTGGGACGTCTGCTCGCGGGTGAGGCCATCGGAACGCGGCTGGCCGCTTCCCGGTGAAGGAGTCTTGCATGAACGTACGTAAGGCTACCATGCGCGACATCCCGGCGATGCTCTCTCTGATCAACTGGTATGCGGGGCAAGAGATCATGCTCCCCAGAACTGAACTTGAATTGGCCGAATCTATCCGGGACTTTCGAGTTTGTGAAATCGGCTCGAAGCTGGTGGGCTGCGGGGCTCTCCACTTTTATACCGCCGCTTCCGGGGAGATCCGCTCATTGGCGGTTTCGCCCGAATCAAAGGCAAGCGGTATTGGCCGCAAAATAGTCGAAGCACTGGAACAGGAGGCCCGAGATGCGGATCTTTCCTGCTTGTTCGCCTTCACCTACGTGCCAGGCTTTTTTGCCCGCCTCGGATATCAAGAAGTAGACAGGAATCTGATACCGCTCAAGGCCTGGAAAGATTGTCTTTGCTGCTCTAAATTTCAGAATTGTGATGAAATTGCGGTACTTAAAGCTCTTAAATCGGCTCCCCCCGAAGGGCCGTCTCCTCCTACACAAGATGGGGAGCCTGCCCTATTCCCTGTGCTGAAAACAATTGGATATATTGCCTGAGAAGATTGGTTGCTACCTCCCACCACATGAGCTGAGGGTGCAGTAAAGGAATCTTTTTAAGGTTTAAACCTTAGAAATGTCTTTCTTTTATCCGAAGCACGGATTATACTAAGTAGGCCTAGTAGTACTAGGATCATCGTGGAGGGACCATGCGAGCTCTAACGATCGGTGTCAAGGAATCCGCCGGCAGAATTCTCTGCTGCACAATATTCCGTCCAGGTGGGCGCAAGCTCTTGGCGAAAGGTCACACGATCAGCGAAGAGGATGTCCGGTTATTGGAAACCGAAGGCATGAATCAGGTTTGGGTGACGGAGTTGGAAGAGGGCGAGATCGGGGAAGATGAGGCTGTAGGCAGCGTGGCGGCCGAAATGGGATGTGGCTGCGTGGAAATCCGGCTGGCGGCGGGTGGCCGGGCGAATCTGTTTGCCACCGAGGACTGCGCGGTGCTGGTGGACGACGAGTTGCTCAAGCAAATTAACTGTACGGCGAGCATCGTGATCGCCACTATCCTCAATTTTAGTTTTGCCAAAGCGGGCACGCGCATCGCAACGGTGAAGAGCGCTCCGTTCGCGGTGGCCAAGTCGCAATTGGAAGCGGTGATTTCCATCCTGCGAGAGCGGGGTCCGATCTTGCAAGGGCGGCCCATCCGGAATCCCTCAGTAGGGGTACTGTACACGGATCCGATCAATGGGGACCGTGCGCGGCAACTATTTGAATCCATCATGCGGCAGCGCCTGGATCGTTTTCATACGAGCACCAGCTTCGTGCTGAGCACAGTGGAAGAGGAGAGCGCGGTAACACGCTCCTTGCAGCACATGCTGCGAGCCAAGCCTACGGCGGTTTTGATGGCTTCCACTACTGCGCCGGCCGGCCCGGAAGACGTAATCGGGCGGGCGATGGCGCGGGTTGGATGTCACATGGAAAAATTTCTAGCCCCGGTGGAGCCCGGCAACCTGTTGTTGCTGGGGTACAAAGATGAGATCCCGATCATCTCCGCTCCGGGATGTTTTCGTTCGGCCAAATCCAATGTAGTGGATCTGGTTCTACCTCCCATGCTGGCCCGGTACCGCATGTCGGGCTGGGAACTGGCCTCACTTGGCCATGGGGGTTTGCTGGGATAACAGTTTCTTTCGTCTCCTCCGAAGAGTCACGCGCCGGCCCTCCAACTGGCACGCGGCTCCTTTTTCCGGGCACCCCCCAAAAGGTGCCCGGCTTTTTTTGTCTGCTCAGCGCGGCGCCATGCGGAGGCTGCCGTCCAACCGGATCACTTCGCCGTTGAGATATCTGTTTTCTATGATGTGCCTGGCCAACTGCGCGTATTCGGACGGCTGGCCGAGCCGCGCCGGAAAAGGGATGCTGGCAGCAAGCGAGTGGCGCGCTTCTTCGGGGAGGCCAGCCAGCAGAGGCGTGTCGAACAGGCCGGGAGCGATGGTCACCACGCGAATGGCGTGGCGGGCCAGATCGCGGGCCATGGGCAGCGTCATGCCCACCACGCCGCCCTTGGAAGCGGAGTAGGCGCATTGACCGATCTGCCCGTCATAGGCGGCAATGGATGCGGTGTGAATGATCACGCCGCGCTCACCAGCCTCATCCGGTTCGTTGGCGGCCATGGAAGATGCGGCCAGACGTGAGACGTTAAATGTTCCGATCAAGTTGATTTCCGTGACCCGCCGGAAACTCTCCAGGCTCATGGGGCCTTCCTTGCCGAGGATTCGTTGGGCGGAGCCGACTCCCGCGCAGTTCATCGCGACGTTCATACGCCCGAATCGGGCGGTGACGTCTCTGATGGCCGCCTCAATGGAAGGACCGTCAGTCACATCCGCTTGGACGAAGAACGCGTGATCCCCCATGGTTGCGGCCACGGACTGGCCAAGTTCGGCGTTACGGTCCAGCAGCGCCGCGCGGCCCCCTGCCTCGACAATCATTCGCGCGGAGGCGGCTCCGAGGCCGGAGGCTCCGCCGGTGATCAATGCAGTGCAATTTTCAATCTTCATGTCACCCCCCTGCCTGCCTGAGCGATGGTACCCGATGAAAACAGGCCCTCTATTTCGCCATCATCATATTCCAACTCTTCCAGAATCTCGCGCGTATGCTCACCGATGCCCGGGATAGTTCGAGGCGAAACCTTCCGGCAGCCGCTCACCTGCAAAGGGCTATTAATGGTGCGAATGGGCATCTCCTCGAAATCCACAAACACGCCTTGCTCCACCATGCGGGGATCCCGTGCCACCTCTTGCGTGGAGGGGACAGAGCCGTAGAGGACGTCGTGCGCGAAAAAGCGCCGTTCCCACTCCTCCATATCCCGGCGTGTGAACTCCTCATCGAGCAGCAGAGCCAGTTCCTGGGAATGTTCCCGCCGCAGCGGCGCCGTAGAGAATCGCCCGTCAGCCAACAGGTCGGGGCGGTCCATCGCCGTGCAGAGCTTATCCCAGTCCTTCAATGGGTCGAGCAGACACAAAAGAAACCGCTGGCCGTCGCTGGCCTGATAATGGTTCACCAACGGATTGTGCGGGCGCTGCCGGGAGGCCCGATCCCGAAACCGCGCTCCCATGAGTGCTCCCTGGATCAAGCTCGCATGCGACCATACGCCGTTGGCCATGAGAGTAGTGGTTACCTTCGACCCTTCGCCGCTCAACTGCCGGCGGTACAGTGCCATCATGATGCCGGCGAACATCGTCATGGCGCTGGGATGATCACCCAATCCGCACGGCGAAAGGGAAGGTTCCGCATCCGCATTACGAAGGAAGTCCATCAGACCGCTGCGGGCGAAATAGGCCGTCATGTCGTAGCCCGGCTTGGCGGACTCCTCGCCGGTTTCTCCATACCCTGTGATGGAGGCAAAAACCAACCGGGGGTTTAGCTCGCGGAGGTCCTCATAACGGAGCCGGAATTTTTCCAGCAACGGGGGCTGATAGTTGGTGATGAAAACGTCGGCGCGGCGGACCAGTCGCAACGCCACCTCCCGGCCCTGATGCAGAGAAAGGTCCAAGGCCAGGCTGCGCTTGTTGCGATTGTCCTGAATCCAGGGATAAGGTTCATCGCACTCGGGCATCCCGGCCAATTGATGCAAGTAACGGAACGGGTCCCCGTACGGGGGTCTTTCGATTTTGATCACCTCGGCTCCGAAATCGCCGAGAATCGCCGCCGCGCTGGGACCGGCGATATAAGTGGCTGCGTCGATCACTCGCAGCCCGTTTAGGATGGGCTTGTCTTCGGCCATGTCAGTATATATTGACAGACTGCGAGGTGATCTTGATGCCAGCGCGTGATGTGTACATTGCGGAGGCGGTGCGAACGCCGATCGGCCGCGGCAAACCGGATGGAGCTTTACACTCCATTCACCCGGTGGACCTGTTGGCGCATACCCTGGACGCCGTGGCGTCCCGTGCCGGAATTGCCAAGGACCAAGTGGAGGATGTGATTACCGGCTGCGTGACACCCATCCATGAGCAAGGAGCGGACATCGCCCGTTTCGCTCTCTTGAAAGCTGGCTTCCCCATCGAGGTGCCCGGCGTCCAACTGAACCGTTTCTGCGGCTCCGGCCAGCAGGCTGTACATTTCGCGGCGCAGGAGATTGCCTCCGGGGACATGGATCTGGTGATCGCATCGGGCGTCGAGATGATGAGCCGCGTCCCGATCGGGTCGGATGCCGACCTCGGCTCTGACTACTTCCGCGGCTTTCCCTACCAGGTAGTGCATCAAGGTATTTCGGCGGAACTGGTAGCGCGGAAGTGGAACCTCAGCAGGGAAGAGCTGGATACCTACGCCATGCGGAGTCATCGCCTCGCCGCCAATGCTGCGGCAATGGGATGGACAAGACGCGAGATCGCACCCATTGCGGGAGTGGAGGCTGACGAGGGCGTGCGCACAAATCCGGATCCCATGCGCATGGCCGCGCTTCCGCCTGCATTTCAGCCGGGCGGCGTGATTACCGCTGCTAACAGCAGCCAGATCTCCGATGGGGCCGCAGCGTTGCTGCTCACCTCGGCGGAAAAAGCGGCCGGCCTGGGCCTCCGCAAACGCGCACGCATTA
>Ga0080064_1006298_pt1 | contig 12958 bp, 15 predicted proteins | sample Subgrocontami54m_FD_69260 | JGI IMG/M metagenome (GOLD analysis project Ga0080064, IMG submission 69260) | Subsurface groundwater microbial communities from S. Glens Falls, New York, USA - GMW46 contaminated, 5.4 m (SPADES assembly) (version 2) ...
ATACGACAAAAAAGGAAAAAATATAATTCGTAATAAAATTAAATTAATTAATTTTCATCTCATCCCCTTCGGCCCCCCCCCCACCCGACAAACGAACAAACCTCCAAATAAACATACTTATTTTGGTGCAATGATAAAAATCAACTAGCGAAAGCCATCAAATTTTCTTAATTTTAAATTAGGACTCGCAAAACCCGGCTTTTTTCCTTTAATCGCAAATTTAAGTCTTTACCAAGGTTGAATTCTTCATCACGTCAATCTGCGTTGATTTATTAAGAAATCAGCAAATATGTGAATTTTAGAATATCTGCAAAGATATTTATTAGAAATAATTTCCAGGTTTCTGCCCTCTCCAACCCCAACCCACTACGCAAACGATTTTTAAATGAATTAATTCTTTGAATTTTCCCTTATTAGAGCAATAAAACCTTAACTAACAAGGAATCGAGTGTACGTCTGTGGAAGAAAGAAAGAGGCGCAGAGAGAGAATCTTTTGCAGTGAGAAGTGAAGTGCACAGCGAATGTAATACAAGTGTCTGTCGAGCGAATGAGAATGAGAATGAGAATGTAGATTCGCAGCAGAGCGACATCGGAGAAGCAGCAGACGGTCAGAGGTCTGCAGCGTCACGCACATCGCTGCACGGCGAACACTCTCCTGCTGCACATTCTGCATCGGACATTTTGAATATAACTTTCAATGTAAAACACGTCATCTTCGTTTTGAAAGTTGCTTTGTGTAGAAAGTTTTGCTTGAGAAAGGAGAGTTTTATGCTCTAAAAGGAAATCTTAAATGATCTACTCTCAAATTATTACAGAATAGCAAACAGTAGAATGGATTGGCACTGAAATAATTTATGTGGAGCGCTCTGACATTTAAGGGTCTATAAATAGAATTCACAGTGGTACTGTGATTTTTTACTATGGAAATAAAAACTAGATTTTAACTTGTCGTTATGACAATTGACAAAGGCAAATCAAAATATAATTCACAGTGGTGCTATGAATTTTGAAAATGTAGCTACAAAATATATCATAATGCCGAATTGCATATTGACAAGGCACCTAAAAATAGACTTCATAGCGGTACTGTGAGTTTTAAAATGCCTGATAAAGAATATTTTAGAGATTAAAAGAAAAAGCGGCAAATTCGAATTCTTTGATATTTCTCTCTTAAAGCTGGAAAAGACACTCGTATTATTCCAGAATATGGAACATTATAAGGGATTGTTGCTTAAATAAATTGATGTGGAAAGCTGAGAAATTTAAGTGGCTATAAATAGAATTCACAGTGGTACTGTGAGTTTTAAAAGGCCTTATAAAAGATCTAATTCTTAGAGCTTTTTCTCTTAGATCATGCCAGATAGTGGAGGTACGCTATGAAGTTAGTTAGCAGGGGGGGGGGGTAAGAATATTGTCTACTAACTCAAGAATGTAACCCAGACACGTTCACTCGTCTACCTGGTTGTGAATAAGCACTCAGAGCAGTCAAGTAAAGTTACGAGGACTAGAAGAACAAGTAGAAAGGAGTGTAATGTGAAAGAGGTGAGATTGAGAGTACCGTAGTAGATGAGAAGACTCGCGAAAGGAGTGTCATTCGAAGACATCTAGTAGAATGTCGAATTGCTGGTCGAGTGCGAGAAGCGAATCGGAGAGCAGAAAGAGAGTGAGAACCAGACGACCCGGTCGACTGGGAACCTGCGCGCACAACTCGTACGACTGAAATGACTGCGACTGCGACTGACTGCGATTCGCTGAGTGGAACGGCTGTGGGAACGTGCTGCGAGTGGCACCTGCTGCTGCTGAGGGACCTGCAGCTGCGCAGGTGACTGTCGCGCTGGTTGAGGTCTGTTCGGAATCGGACTCTGATTCTGATTCTCTTTGTTCCTTTTCCTGTTGCTGATGTTGTTCCTGCAAATAACTGCCTGATTTTGAGGGGCCTCTTTCAAGGTATGTGCTAGTAGAGTGTGGTTTTGCCTGAGTGAATGCACTGGAACCGGAAGTTGTGTGAGACTGCGCAACTGAATGGATAGACGATGCAGAGGATGGAGGCGTAGTAATTGCTGCATTTGCGGTAGAGACTTGTGCAGCAGCTGTTTGAGGGCGGGATGGAGGTGGAGAGAAGTCCTGTAGAGGGGCGACGCGTCGCAGTGCGAGCAGCTCTCTGCGCTCGCGGTCGCCGAGCAGAAGGAACCAGCCCTCGTCTTTCGGCTTTCCGAATCGCGGCGCGAACACTTTCCGTCGACTGCCGGGAACGTTGACGAACCGATTCGCGCGCTGCAGAGAGACCGTCAGAAGCAGCGCTGCACCCGCGCGAACCGGCTGCCACGAGCCTCTCCCCTCCCTCCCTCCTGCTGTTCCTTCAAACACACAGAAACAGAGTTACTGAGTTTGTTTGAAGAGATCATATCAAATCTCAGATATGGAAATTGTTTAGAAAAATACTCGTGTAAATAACATTATTAAAAGTTTTAGAAATTTATGAAACTCCTATAACTTCAAATTTCTCTATCTCTATGTCCGATATTTGCTAAAAGTATAATTTAATAAATTTCTAGATTTGTACAGTTTATATGTGAGAGTTCTGCATGAGAGCCGTAAGTGTAGTGTGATAGAAAAGGATAAACCAGAATGCCACTTGAGAGGGACCGGTTCAGTATGAATGTACTCTTCAGTCGTCTGCGTCTCTGACTGTTCAGCGTTCAGATCGTTCCAGTCGGTGGCCGTCTCTGTTGTCTCTGTTGTCTCTTTTGAACTCTGTGCTCCGGGCTGGAAAGAAGTGCTCAGTGTTGCCGTCACTTCGACCACTGGAAATCGGGCGATCACGGTCGAGATCTGTAATAGAGATTATGGATTGGATAAACACCTATGCAGGAGTGACACTTAATTAATTTATTCGATTCGATATTGTACTTATAAGAATCAAACTTTGGAAAATTCGAACCTCTGATATCTGCTGATTTGTGAGTCTGTTCTCAAAGTTCGCTAGTAACGCTCGAGAATTAGTTCGATAGGCCTCCATCAGTTGGGGAAGTGATTCACCGCTTTTTCTGTAGAGGACATGTCAAGCACATACAGTGAGTAAATATTAAAACTGTGTCTAAGTAATCTGAACATAGGAATTCTCAGATAGTGGAGAGGAATAGAAGCGAACCCGAGTGTCTGTAGGAGGAAGGGATTGAGGTGCGGTATCTGCGCGAGAACGGGGTCGTCGTGACTCCAGGCGCCCTGAACCGTCTGCTGCAGCAGATGGATCGAACGGACGGCGGCCACAAGAAACCCTCCCTCCGCTGCGATGTCGATCAGCGCCTACAACAACCCACAAGAACCACATATCATTCGAGTTATATACGAAATGAAAACTCCAAATTCAAGTACTATCATTAATCTGATTGTGGAATAACTTGGGCTATTTGATTCTGAGAGAACTGGAATAGTAATAATGAAGGGAAAGAGACTTGAAATGGATAGTGGAATAGTGGAGATAGTAATAGATGGATAGAAAAGGAGAGAGATGCCTGCAGGAGTCGGAGGGCCTGGTCGAGGACGGACTTGGTGTCAGTGACGTAGTCGGAAATGGGCAGCTGCGCGCGCGAGAAGTGCGCCTGAAAGAGCAGATGTGCCTTCGTGTGCGGACTCTCGAGCGTCTGCTCGTTCACAGGCAGCGGCACCTCACGCGCCAACTCTCTGCATTCATTCTCTACAGCATTGGAGCCTTTAAAACCTATTATTTCAAATCTCATTCTCTGAAATACTTCTGGATTGGTAAATAGCTAAAATCTACTTAGCTTAAACTACTCTCGTGGAAAATAAAATCTCAGATTGAATTGAACAACCCATTCTTTTGTTCATATCCATATATATTTGTCTAAAATGTATAAAGATGTTTTTCATTCAAAATTATACTCTTTCAAATTTCAAGCTTCTCAGGGCAGTAATTCAACCAATAGAAATCTTGAGAGTAAAAAAAAATTGGTGAAATTTTTAAGATGCAGTTTTGTGTATGGCAAAATACGACTGAAAATTTGTCGATAAAAATGAAGTAAATTTCTTAAGAAAAGCTTTTTGTGAGCTTCGAAGCTCAGAAAATGCTTAAGAAAGTCTAGTGAGAATCGTACGCGTTCTGCAATTCTTCGTTGTGCCGAACAGGCAGCTCGTTGTACTCGTGTGCATCCTGAAACAGTTAGAAGAGTAACAGGATTAAGATCATCAAGTAACAAGATCATGAAGAGTAAGAAGGAGGAGAAGAGCCGAAGTGATCGAGAATGATTGTGGAGGGTTGAATGGAGGAGAGTAGAGAGTAGAGACCGAGAGGATCGAGAGCAGGTGGGGGACGGTCGAGTCCGGTCGAATGCGCTCAACGAACCCCCGAACGGTGTCGTGCAGAACATAGTAGTACGCGGCGATGCGGCCGAGCCACGTCGGCTTCAGCGTCCCCAACACCTTCAACCAATTCATTTTTCTGATTGAATGCTAATTCTAACTGGTACAGTTTGAACCAAATATTCATCTCAAATGTGCTCAGTATTCGCTCCAAAAATTAGGGAGAGATGAATTCTAAAGAATAAAAAATTAATGATACTTAAAATTTGCTAGTAAATAACAAATGGGCATTATTTTTATTATCAAATGGGCTTGCAGGTTTATAGTTATGCGTCTATAAATAGAATTCACAGTGGCACTCTGAATTTGACATTATAATAAAAAATAGATTTACCGTGTCGCTGACTATTGACAAAGGCACAATGTAGTTACAAAATATTACACAGTGCCGATGTGCAAATTGACTAGGCACGTAAAAATAGAATTCACAGTGCTGCTGTGAATTTTGACAATCTTCCTAAATATACAAGTAGAATTCACAGCAGTACTGTGAGTTTTAAAATGCCTGATAAAATATATTTTAGATGTTAAAAGAAAAGCCGCCTCTGAAGCCGCAAATTTCTATTCTTTAAGAGTCTCATCTCTTAAGGGCGTGAATCGGATCCTAAAGATTTGATTATATTCTAATGAATGATAAAAATTAAGAGATGGCAAAAGTAATAAGAATAACTTTTTATGTCCAAGGACATAAAACTGATCATATCCTTGTCTGATTTATGAGAAGGATCTAGCAGAGAATTTGCAATTTCATCTGAAATACGTTTAAATAAGATGATGAATAGAAGCAGAAAAAGAAGAGTTATGAGAAGAACCTCGTCAAGTTCGATGCATCGCGAGCGCTCGAGCTCCTGCAGCGACTTGTTTATAATCCGGTGCAGATGACTGTTCACTTCACCGGGCTCCAACTTCTCCAAGCCGTAGTATCTATAAAATTACTATTCGATCGTGAGTCTCTGAGAGCGGTGTGAAATTATAATGGAATGGCAATCAGGCAGGAATCGGCTTTGAGCCTTTAGGGATTGCAAAACTGAAAATCTATGATTGCTAATAAAATAGAAAATTCTTCTCAGTCTCGAGAAGATAATTCCTTAGCTGATCAAAGATCGGGGATGTAAGTTTTAGAGTCGAACAAAAACTTGAGAGATTAAATACTGATTTTTATTGGGAAAGAGAATTGAGTAAAAGTGGATGTATAAATGAGAGCAATAAACCATAAGAAATGTAGAAAATATAGTGATTTAGTATTCATCAAGTAATAAAAGTACGTTGGATTTGCGAGCAGTCGACGAAAGAAGTAGGTCCAGGTGAGATACTCGAAGAGCTCGTTCCTGCTCGAGACGGTGCCGGCTGCGATCTCCGCGTTCAAGTGGTCCGACAGAACACTCTGCAGGCTACAAACAGATCAGGCAAAAATAATGCTTCGGAAATTTCAAATTAAAGCCCAGAGAATTGGTAAATGAACTGTTTGAACTCAAAAACTATGGTCCGTAAATACAGAAAACTAAAGATAAAATTAGATTTGATAAAGATTTGGTAGAACATGTTAGCAACAGTTAAGTTCAGTAATTACCCTTACAACAAAATTCGGAAACGCTGAATGATGCTTCTGATGCTTAGAAATATTTCTATAAATCTAAGAAATGTTTAAAAATTTGAGAGAATGCAAACTTTATCATGTTATTAAATATCTAAATGAATTTAGAAATTCCCTTGAGGAGTAATAAATCTAAGAATATTTTTCGCTTCATTCATTAATGATTTTATATCGATTTCATAGTGAAATCAAAACTAACTTTAAGAAATCTTGAATGAAACATATTGACTTTTAAAAGAAGCATAATTGGAATCCAGAAACTATCAAAAGTAAAAATAAGAAATTCAGAGAGGATTTCATCAATCAAGCATAATTAATTTTAAATTTATAGCCAGAGACGAAAAGCCAAGCTGCTTTGAAGATTTACAAACAGATAAAATACAACACAGAAGAAATGTAGCTATGCAATAAGTTGAAGAAGGAGAATGTAGAGAAGGAGAGAAGGAGAGAAGGAGAGAGAGACCTGGACTCGACCGGGAAGGGCTCGTATAGAAAGCGCTTGTAGAAGTGCTTCTTGAGGTCGTGAACGAGCACGACCGCGATGCCCTTCTCGTCGAACTGCGGTCTGCCCGCCCGACCGATCATCTGCAGCACGTCTGTTATCGGGTAGTCGACGTACCGCTTCTGCTTCCCGTCGTAGTACTCCGTCCCTTCAAGATCGACGACCATGCATTCACTCTTTTTCTGACTTGGCTAAGTTATGCTAATTCATCTAAGTCGATTATTCCTATTCTAACGATGAGATGCTTTCATGTATATTTACAAGGAGTGAAAGCTGAAGTAATAAATCTGAGATAAAAGTAGGAAAACCAGACTGTGGAAAACACAAGTATATGACTGAACCATAAAATGAGTGTGAGTAGAGTTATAAAGAGCAGTAAAACAGTATAGCAGTCGCAGCCACAAACATAAACAGCAAATCATAGTAATCGTACCCTTGACGATGACGAGGTGGGCCGGGTAGTTGACGCCCCAGGCGAGCGTTGCCGTGGCGACGAGGACCTGAATGCGCAGCTGAGCGAATAGCGACTCGACGAGCGCGCGGTCGCCTTCGTGAAGACCGGCGTGGTGCAGACCGATACCGAACTCGAGTGTCAGTCGCAGGTTCGAGTCGCGCACGCCGCTCAGCGTTGACTGCAGCTGCACACACACACTCACACATTCTATACACTCACACACATTCAGCAGATTCTATGCATGCTTCTATTATATGCAGGCCTTTATTCAATGCATCCCATTCCCATTCAATACAAACACATTCTATGCATTATTGCATTATTGCATTGCTCTATTCATGGCATAGGCATTCACTGCAATCTGGCTCTATTTTATTACTTTCTAATCACTCTCCCTCTATTCGTATCACTCATCTGTTGGCTTCATATTGTTGGACATCTCCTTTTGGAAACCGAATAAAGGAAGTGATGCGGCCATTAACTAATTCTACGGGAAAGTCAGGGTTTTTAATGAACGGTTAGGAGACCCTTCCGTTTTCTAAAAAAAATTCGGGATTTTTCGTGCTTTGATCCAGAAAAAATTTGGCAATAAGTTTCGAGGAAATAACTCTAAGGACTGCTATTAAAAAACCATAGAATCATTTAAAAACAAGAAAAAAATATAATGCAATCGTGCTATTTATTGGGGTCCAACATCGAACCTAGTTAATAGCCTGGCTCTGTCAAGGTGCGAAATAAGATTCGCACTGTAATTTTTGCAAAAGTTTTCTTTAATTTTATTTATAGTCTTTTTAAGTTATTAATTTCTGCATCACTTAATTGGAGCACTGTTAAGTATGTGTTTTCTTTCGTCTTATTAACTAAAAGCTGATTTTTGTGAATTTTTGGAGATTAGAAAGTTTTGGGTCCGAAGTGCAGCAGTTTGTTGTGTTGCTATTTTTTTTGAGTCTTAGAGACCCAAGAGGTTGCTTAAGAGATTGATTAAAATTGTGTAAAACTCCTAAATTACGGGATATTTTTAGATAGCTTAGGGGTTTGGCAGTTTGGGTGGAGGAAGTCCAAACTGAACGATTTTGACTTGACTTAATAATTAATGAAAATAAATGATTCTACTTAACTAGAGTTTATGTGTATTGATTTGAGTGGCAGATCGAGCTCAAATCTAGAAGTTCTGAAGAGGAGTGTGTAGTGAATAGGAAATGAAAGAGTCACCTCGAGTTCGTTCATGTGTAGGAACTGTCTGGGCTGGTCGTCGCCTGCGAGGAACGCGATCAGATCGAGTGCGGTCAGTCTGGTCTGCCGTCTGCTGCTCACGAATATCAGCACCGGCTTCTTCGGAGAGTGAGTCTTTATCGCTGATCAATACATCAATACAATTACATTTATTATTGCAATGTGATCTATACTATATTCATTATCCTTATTACACTGAGCAATCTCCGAAAAGTTCTATAATGTACTTGCATAAAGCAAACCCAAGTAGCACGGCTTGTTCATGGTGGCCATTCGCGGACAGTAGTTCTTCCCTGGGAAGCCGGCCGTGTGGACGTCGAGCGGCACCGGGCGCACAGAGGGCTTGAAGTTGAACAGGTACCCTCTACCGGCACTACCAGCACTAGCAGCAGCAGAGCCAGTAGCGCCTGCAGAGCCGCGAGCACCAGAGCCGGCGCCGACGTTGAGCCAGTCGGCGAGGTCTCCAGGGTTCGCGAGTGCGGTCGAGAGGCCGATAACGCGGATGGGAGTCTTCGTGTGCGCGACGATGAAGTTGATGCGCGAGACGATCGTCTCCAGCACCGGGCCGCGCGTATCTCCTTCATGAGCATTCACATTCACACTCACAATCTTCTCAGCTACGATTCTCTCCGACTTTTGAGTCATTAGAGTCATTAGAATTAAGTTATTTCATATAGTGTCAAAACTAACTTAAAGCCTTTTGCTAAAACTTCAATACTTGGTTGTTTCAAGGTTTTTAGAATCATCTTTGAAATCTCGAAAATAGAAAATTAATAAAAGTCCAGTCAAAATTCATTATCTAATTCAATAAGTTGAATTAAGATTATTCGAAGGTAAACTCTAGAAAAATTAAAGTGCTTAATGACCTAGTTCTAAGAGGGGTGGATTGGAGATAGTAATGAGTGCAGAGTGAGAGTGTACCGAGCAGATGTATTTCGTCGACGACGATGAGTCTGACGCTCTGAACGTAGGCGCGCTCGTGCCAGGCGCGACTGACGCCGTCCCACTTCTCCGGCGTGGTGACGATGAGCGCAGCGTCTCTGAGCGCGCGCAGATCTGGATGCACGTCGCCTGTGAGTTCGACGACGCGTCTTCCCAGTCGGCGCTCGATGCGTTCGCGCCAGTCGGCGACGCGCTCGCGGACCAGCGCCTTCAGCGGCGCGATGTACACGCACTGCATTCACACGCATGTATATACACATACGCATACGCATATGGGCATAGACCTTGTGGATTGAGTGGATTGAGTTGTGGATTGAGGTCTTTGCTGGAGCTATAGTTATATACCTTGTATTCGGGGTAGAGTCTGAAGACCCTGAAGATGGCGAGCTCGGCAGCAACGGTCTTTCCAGAGCCAGTTGGCGCCCCGACGAGCACGTTCTGGTCCGTGTGGAAGAGCGCGTGGAAGAACTGCGTCTGTATCGGATTGAAGTACGCGAACGTGTACAACGACTCCAACAGTGGAGACTGGAGGACCGACTTGTGAAGAGGACGCAGGTCGAGGAGTGGCGTGTGCGCGTTCTGTGCGGACTGTCGCTCAGGGAGTATCAGGTGAGTGAACGGTATCGCGGTTGTGCTCTCGGTGCCGAGCCAGCGGTCGCTCTCCAGGTACAGCAGGTACTGAGTGGGCAGCGGCTCGAATATGGGAATTGCAAATGTAACTTCCTGCGTCGCCTTCGTTTTCACCTGCGTAGATAGAGAATTTCACGGTATGTATGGGATTGAAGGTAAAGCTCATTAGATTCTATGAGAAACAAGTGAAATACATGTAAAATACAATTACATGTACAATACATGGATGTGTTATATTTTAATATCATTCATACCATTAAATATATTTAAATGAAAATTTCAAAATAATTTTAAATTTAAAATTATCTTCAATCTTTGCTCCGAGCAGGTTTATTGTTTAATGAAAAAACTAGAAAGAGAAACCTGTTTTCTGGTGAAGTTTACGGTCTCGTGGTAGTAGATGTGGTCGTTCTCCGGGTCCTCGACCCACAACCAGAAGGGCTCCGACGCGACAGGGCCAGAGCCGTGAAGGCGATCGTTCCATCGCCAGTCGCTGTGCGGAGTGAGTCGAACAGTCAGTCGCAGAACACTCCTCGTCACCGGCTGCACAGAGCACTCAACGTCCACTCGCGGCAGCCACCGCGCCGCCTCCTTCAGCTGTCTGGCGCTCTGCACGTTCGCTCTCAGTAGTAGAGCCAAGTCGTTCACGTCCATCTCGAGCAGTCGCTCGGGCTGCAGCAGCGAGGCGTCCACCTTCTCGAGCACTCCTGCAGGTATCGCATTGCCCATCTGACCCTGTGTGTGGCCCTGTGTCAGCTGTCTGCCTGTGCCACCCCCTGTACCTCCACCAACGAACTGCTTGAGCGCCGCGTCCTGCGGGTACCAGAGCCGGTGCTCGAGGTTCTTAGAGAGGCGCAGCATGTGCTTCGCAGAGGAGGGCCAGCCGTTCCTGAGCGCGACCTCGAAAAGGGCGCGCACGATGCGGACGACGTTCTGAACGACGAACGCCTGATCGGAGAGAAGACTGTGACCCTCGACGAGCGCGCGCGAGACGTACGACTGAAGCAGGATGTTCACCTTCCCGTTCACCGAGTCGCAGCCGCCCTTCACCTTCGCGAACACGCAGCCCGTGTCCAACAGGTTCTCCAGCTCCTCCATCTCTTCCTCGCGACTCTGCACTCATCCAATTTATTAATATTCTATTTTAGAATTCTCTCTTTTCTCAAGCTTAAAGCGAATTCGGTTTTGGACTACAAATTATGAGTATATTTTGGCTTTTGTAGCAGATTTTTCGTAAAAGAAAAGATCTTTGGTATAGCGGTGAAAATCTTATTGGTCGAAGATAGCTCCCAAAACAAAATATACTCGGACAAAATTGTAAAATTAGAACCGATTTTCGATTTTAAATTTAAGATTTTAATTAAAACATTGATTTGCTAGTGGGCACGGTAAATAACTTATATTCTTCAAAGTTATTACATGTATTATATTCGTCAGCAGTTCCAGCTTAATTTAACATCAAAGAAAATTAAAATAGCATGAGTATGTTGCTTCAAAGTTGGAAGGAATATTTCGCGACGAAGCAGGAATTTATATTTGAATAAAATATAACAACTAATCGGTAATTAAAATTCGAAGAGTTTTTACAATTAGTTTAAAATGTAAGTTTTTAAAAAAAGTGTGCCTATAGATGTGCCGAAAGTGCAGAATGTTTGATGTCCCTTTAGTAATAGAATATTTGTGAAATGTCGTGGGTATCGGTCAAAACTTGTAAAATAAAAAGAGTTGTTCAAATTTTAATTAAATGTTTCACATTAAAAAGAATATACAATAAATGGAAAATATCCATACTTTGAAAATAATCCTCTGTAAAATATGATTGGCATAGTTGTGTGTTTGAGTTTTTGTTCGGGTGAATTGTTATGATAGCATACTTTATTTGCAACTGCAAATGAAGGGTTTGTAGATGAGAGGGGGTACAAAGAGTGGCGGCACTGTGTATTAAGAGTGGTTCAGCGTGTGCCACTTAATTGAGCGTTGAGTGATCGGCTGCTGTGAATGAGGGGGGACCCTACTGGGAGTGGGACATCAATACCGTAATGTATCTTGTTAGAGAATATAGTCGTGTTGGCCACTTGAGCAACCATATTCATTTTTCTTGTTTCTACTTCCTCACTCATTACTACTATCTTCTACTCTTCACAAATACTTCTAATACATAATATAATGTATGTTTCCCTCTTTATGGACTCAGTTTCTCTTTTGATGGACGTGTACATTTCCTGGATGAAATTAATTTTTAATCTATCGGTATGCCACTGAAAATTAACAGCGTGAGCAGAAGGAATTCTTTCTTTATTTTACGTATTGAAATAATGAATTGATTAGAAACGATGGAAAACTGGCGTAGAAAGTTTTTGCATTAAATTTTCATTTAGAAATACTTTCCAAATCATTTGAAAGAACGTAAACATAAATGTTACCGTGGTTCGAAAAGTAGTAAAAAATCATTTATATTATAGTTTTCTAGTAGAAAAAAGGTCCAACTGAAATGCCTGCAACAGAATGTATTTATTTTTACTTTCAATTGAATCTGTTGTGCTTATGAAAATTGAAGGAATTCTTGAAATTCTCTGAGCACTTGATATTCTCGTGAGAAGAAGAGCAGAAAGTAGAACTTGAAGGTCAAAATTGATATATGATGGTAGTATTTCAGAGTTGTTTCTGCACCTGCTGAAAGAATAATGCGAAAGACACTCTGGACAGGAAGAAGCTGACAGTCGAGTGCAGAGAATATAATAAAACAGTGTCGTTCGTAGAAAGAGAATGATAATACCCCCCCAACCGGAAAAAAAATCGTGGAAACAAACCAAAACAGTGGGAAAAAAATCGGAAAAGAAAGAGGAAAAATAAAAGAACAAAGTGAAAAAAAACCTAAATTCTTTAAATTACAGGAAATTTCCTTTGAAAATTTTTGATATATAGTTTTGTAGAGAAAAGGGTTGGACACTTCCTTGAAATCGTTCAAAAATGTTATAGAAAGCATGAATTCTGGAAAATTCTTTCACCTTAAATCATATAGAATAAATGAACTTTATTTAGAATTTCTATTCATTAGTAGAGCATACGACAAATAAGGAAAAAATATAATTCGTAATGAAATTAAATTAATTAATTTTCATCTCATTCCCTTCGGCCCCCCCCCCCCCCCCCCCCCCCCACCACCCTTATGTTTTTTTTTTTTTTTTTTTTTTTTTTTTTTTTTTTTTTATTTTTTATTTTA
>Ga0080064_1006300_pt1 | contig 12957 bp, 11 predicted proteins | sample Subgrocontami54m_FD_69260 | JGI IMG/M metagenome (GOLD analysis project Ga0080064, IMG submission 69260) | Subsurface groundwater microbial communities from S. Glens Falls, New York, USA - GMW46 contaminated, 5.4 m (SPADES assembly) (version 2) ...
TGGCGCGCCGGGCGATGCCCTTCCTCGAAAAGGGGCTGCCCGACATGGTCAAGCGTCCGCTCGACGAAAGCTACGCGCGCCGCGTCATGCCGCTGGCGCAGGAGCGCGCCAGGCTTCTCAGCGAGGTCCCCGCACTCGTGGACTTCCTCTTCATCGAGGAGCTTGACTATGAGGCGCCTCTTGTCCAGAAGGGAATGACCGACGCCTCCACGCTGGCGGCGCTGGAAGCGTCCGGCAAGCGCATAACATCTCTGGGCACCTTCGACGAAGCCAGCATGGAGACGGCGCTGCGGGCGCTGGCGCAGGAGTCCAGTCTCACCACCGGCCAGCTTTTCGGCGCGCTGCGCGTGGCGACGACCGGCAAGTCGGCGGCGCCGCCCTTGTTCCAGACCATGGCCGCGCTGGGCAGGGAGCGCACGCTCATGCGGATCAGCCGGGCTGCGGAGAAGCTGCGGCAGAGCGGGCCGCGGGACAGCTAGTGTCCTATCCCTGAAGTGTGCATACTAATTCATGCATGAGAAGCCATGCAAGAAAACGCCCCTGACCACTGTCGTCTTTCCGGCGAAAGCCGGAATCCAGCGTTCCCCGATACTTCTCTGGATACCGGCTTCCGCCGGTATGACATGGATTAGGGAACGTATTTCCAAAACAGGACACCCGGCACGCCTGTGGCTCACCGGCTCCCCAGTGCCGACCGGAGCGACTGACGGGCCTGCTCCATCTCCCGACGAGTGCTGCGCATGTCTTCGGGCTGGCACGAGCTGAGCATGGCCAGCGCCGCCAGCGCCCGCCAGAGCGCCTCCGCCTCCCGCGACGCTTGCCCGTGCCTCTCCATCACGTCCGTGTGCTGGAACGCCCACTCCGCGGCCTGTGCGTTGGAGAGCTTGCCGCCCAGCCATCCGTCCATGACCTCCAGGACCTGCGCCCCGAAGGCCTGACTACCAGGACTATCCGTCTTCCGACCTGTCATCCGACGCCCTCCTGCCCGTGAGCACATGGTACCGCACCACGCACGGCGGGGCCACGTTTGACGCATCGCTAGAAAGTCCCATAGACTGGAACAGGCATCATCTTGTTATTAGATGCACGACTTATCCAACATGTAACGGGAGGGCGAATCCGATATGCCTAAGACAATACATATCGCCACGGTGGATGAACTCAAGCCCGGCCAGATGAAAGCGATGGATGTGGACGACAGGCGCATCGCGGTGGCGAACCTCGGCGGCTCCTACTTCGCTTTCGACGCCGTCTGCACCCACGCGGGAGGCCCGCTGGAGGAAGGCGAGATTGACGGGGAGACCGTCGTGTGCCCCATGCACGGCGGCCAGTTCAACATCAAGACCGGCGGGGTGGAGTCGCCGCCGCCCAGAAAGGCCATCGCCATCTACAAAGTGCAGGTCGTCGGGCAGGACATACACGTAGAGGTCCCCTAGTACCTTGTGAAATAGGCGTCTTGATGCTGGCCTCTATCAGAGATGCCAGACCCTGTCTGCCACGGAGCGAACCATCCCCTCGGTCCCACTTCCAGGAAAGGAAGGGGGAAGAAAGGGCTTCGGGGGACACCCCCGTGCCCCCGTCAGAGGGGGTGGCCCCCTCTGGACTCCCCCGGTCACGGCAGACCTGATGTTACGCTGATTTATCCAAGCAAGTTCTGACGGCGCCGGTCCGCTCTACCGCAGGTGGCGCTCGAAGAAGGCGGCCACGCGCGACAGGTACTCATCCCCCGCTGTCTGGTATGACGTGTTGTGCGTCGCGCCCGGGATGGCCCACAGCTCGGATGCGGGATTGCGTGACGCCGCGAAGTTGCGCACGGCGTGGCTGACGGGCACCAGATCGTCCGCCTGCCCATGGATGACGAACACGGGCGCGTGTATCTCCGTCATCGCCCTCTCCGGCGACATTGAGTCAATGTCCACGCCCTGAAGGACACGCGCCGCCAGCACCGTCGGCGGTATGAACAGCGCTGGCAGGCCGCTCTCCCCGGGGAACTCCCTGTCCACCATGTCGCGCGCGCTGGCGAAGGCGCTGTCAGCCACCACGGCGCCCACCTCCGGCGCGCGCGACGCCGCCAGGATAGTCGCGGCGCCGCCCATCGAGAAGCCCAGCACGCCGATGGCGCCCGCCGCGAACCCTCGGCCACGCGCATACGCGATGGCCCCGCGCACGTCGCGCTCCTCGTACTGGCCCAGGGAGAAGCGGTCGCCGCCGGACTCGCCGTGGCCGCGCAGGTCGAACATGAGCACGCTGAAGCCGCGCCGGGAGAGCGCCTGCGCCACCGGCAGCTCGGCACTCTCCGGCTTCTTGGCCCGATTGCCATCCTTCCCGTGGACGATGACGACGACGCGCTTGCCGCCCTCCGCCGGGATGAACCACCCCCTAAGCGGCACCACGTCATCCGCGCTCGGAAAAGACACATCGCTGTACGACAGGCCGAGGGTAGCGGGCGTGGCGACGAGCGGGAAGCGCTTGGCGCGGCTCAGCGCCCACGCGGAATAGCCGGACACCGCGGCGACGCCGCACGCCAGCGCGATGACTATCGCCGCCAGCGCGAGCGGGACGCGCCGCCAGTGGAGCCACCGGCCCCGGAGACCAGACCTGGACGTTACGTTAGACAATTGACCTTCTCCCGGCTATTATAAGAGAGAAGTCGCCACGGTTGCCGGACGGCGGTTTTGCTTGACAAAAACCGCCCCAGCGGATAGACTTGCGCCAAAGAAGGAGTCCGCCTCACGCAGCACTTACCCTTCCCACTCTTTCGCGTGCCTCAGGACGCCTGTCACAAACGCGTATCTTATTAACGCCTGGAGGAAGCCCAATTGTCTTACGGCAAAATCACGGAGGAAGGCCTCGCAGCCCTGCGGAAGAAGATCGGCGTTGAGCGACTCGTCACCGAGCCATACAACGAATACGTGACGAAGGACGGAATCAAGCACTTCGCCCGCTCCATCGGCGACCCCAATCCCCTGTGGCTGGACGAGAAGTACGCGCGCAAGACCCGATGGGGCGAAATCATCGCTCCGCCCGGGTTCCTGAACAGCGTTGGATGGGGGAGCTGGGACGTGCGGCGTGGACAGGGACTGGCCGGCGTCCACGGTCTCCATGCGGGAGACGTCTATGAGTACTATCGCCCCATGCGTCTGGGCGACAAGTTCACCACCACCACCTACCTCCAGGACATAGTCGAGAAGAAAGGCGAATACGCCGGCCGCATGATTCTCCAGACTCACGCGGCGGTCTTCAAGAACCAGCGCGGCGAGACGCTCGCCAAGTGGACATGGCCCATCATGCGCACCGAGCGCGAAGCCGGACAATCGGGCGGCAAGTACACCAAGATACAGCCCGCCCGCTACACGCCTGAAGAGATGAAAAAGATCGAGGCCGACTACGACGCCGAGGAAGTGCGCGGAGCCAAGCCGCGCTACTGGGAGGACGTGAAGGTCGGCGACGAGCTTATCCCCGTTGTGAAGGGGCCGCTCACGACCCAGGACGTCATCGCGTGGGTCATGGGCGTAGGCTCCCCGCATATCCGCGCGTTCCGTTTCTTCCTGGACTACCGTCGCCGCACCCCGGCCATCTCCGTGACCAACCCGCAGTCGGGAGTGCCGGAGCCTATCGAGCGAGTGCACTGGGACAACTGGATGGCGGCGGAGATCGGCATGCCCGCGGCTTACGACTATGGCTCGCAGCGCGGCGCGTGGGCCGTCCACCTGATTACGAACTGGATGGGCGACGACGCCTGGCTCAAGAAGATAGAGGTCATGTACCGGGGCATGAACTTCCTTGGTGACACCACGTGGATCAAGGGCAAGGTCGTCAAGAAGTGGACCGAAGGCCCCGAGTACCTGGCGGACGTGGAGATCACCGGCATCAACCAGCGGAACTCCGTGACCATGCCGGGACACGCGATAGTCGCGCTTCCGTCCAAGGTGGGCGGCATACCCAAGGTGCAAGGCTAAGCGCCGACGTCGCGGGAGACCCACGATAAGAATTACAAGGAATTCAGAGACCTGAAATTGACAGGTCCCAGAACACAGCAGAAGGAGAAGCGACATGGTGGCACAGCCCACGGAACATGCAGTAATCACACCCCAAATGCTGGAGGACGTCAGGAAGCGGATTGGCTTTGAGTTCACGCCGCGCGACTATCCGTTCTGGAACACGCAGGCCAACTGGGACGCCGTCCGCCAGTACTGCTGGGGCATCGGCGAGGACAACGCCCTGTTCAACGACGCGGACTATGGCAAGAAGAGCCAGTGGGGCACCAACGTCGTCCCCTTCAACTTCCTCTACAGCGTGTACTGGTGCACGGGCCGCTACGGCCTGCCGGGCATCCACGGCTGGCACTCCGGCAACGACTGGAAGCTCTTCAAGCCCATCCTCGCGAACGATACCATCAGCTACACGGTGAAGGTCACCGACCTGGTGGAAAAGAAGAGCCAGATGGCGGGCCGGACGTTCATCGAGTACTGCCTCGCCACCTACCGCAACCAGAGGAACGAGACCGTCGCCACGGCCCTGGGCTGGAGCGTCCGCGCCGAGCGCAAAGCCTCCGGCGAAAAGGGCAAGTACCGCGACATCCAGGCGGCGACCTACACGCCGGAGCGGATGCAGAGTCTGGTCCAGCAAATCATCGACGAGAAGCCACGGGGCGGCGAGCCGCGCTACTGGGACGACGTGAAGATCGGCGATGAGACCACTCCCGTCATCAAGGGCCCCCTGTCCATGCGCGACATGTTCGCCTACATCATGGGCGGCGGCTCCCCCTTCATGAAGGCCCACCGCATTTTCTACAAGTACACCATGCGCCATCCCGGCGCGGTCATGATAGACTCCACCACCGGCCAGATTGACGTGCCGGAGCTGGTCCACATGGAGCAGTCCCGTGCCCAGGAGATCGGCATCCCGGGCGCCTACGACTACGGCTGCCAGCGCATGAGCTGGCTCATCCACGGCATCTACGACTGGATGAGCGACTACGGCTTCTGCAAGCGCATGTACGGCGAACTGCGCCGCTTCAACGTCGTGGGCGACACCCAGTGGATCAAGGGCAAGGTCACCAAGAAGTGGGTGGACGAGAAAACCAAGGAGCACCTGGTCCAACTCGACGTCTGGGCGCAGAACCAGAGGGATGAGGTCAGCGCGCCCGGCTGGGCCGTCGTCCGGCTGCCCACCCGCAAGGATGATCTGAAGGTGTACATCGCGAGCCTGAAGAAGGGCACGCCTCCCGAATAACCCTCGCTTCCAAGCCGAGAAGGCCGCCCGATGTGGGCGGCCTTCTCGCATTCGCGGCGTCTCGGTTCTGTCCCCGTGCGCTCATCACACAGATCAGGAGGTGTGACCTTGGTCTTGCAGCAGGGCAGTATCACCGACGAGGGCATTCAACAGCTCCGCGCCCGCCTGGGCAGCTATGTCCGCACGCGCCAATACGGCACAGGCCCCTGGAACACGGAAGTCACCCGGGACAACATCCGCCACTACTGCTACGGCATCGGCGACGACAACCCCCTCTGGCTCGACGAAGAGCACGCCCGCAAGACCCGCTGGGGCGGCATCATCGCGCCCCCCTCTTTCCTCTACAGCGTGTACTGGTGCTCCGGCCGCGTGGGCGGTCTGCCCGGCGTGCACGGCTTCCATGCCGGAAACGACTGGCACTTTCTCCGGCCCATGATGGTGGGCGACCGCATCACCGTCCAGGAGCAGTTCTCCGATATCCAGGTGAAACAGAGTGAGTTCGCCAAGCGCATTGTCATCACCTACAGCATCGCCACCTACCGCAACCAGAAGGGCGAAGACGTGGCGCGGTGCAAGGGCTGGCAGGTCCGCGCCGAACGCGCGGCCGCCCGCGAGCGCGGCAAGTACTCGGGCGTTGAGCACTACGCGTACACGCCGGAAGAACTCAAGCGCATCGAAGAAGACACCCTGAAAGAAGAGGTCCGCGGCGCGGAGCCGCGCTTCTGGGAGGACGTGCAGGTCGGCGACCAGATTACGCCCGTCGTGAAAGGGCCCCTCTCCCAGGGCGACCTCCTGTCGTTTGTCGCGGGCACACTGGGTGGGCTCTCTCATCGCATGGCGCTGAAGGAGTTCCGCCGTCACCCCGCCTGGGGCTTCCGCGACCCGCAAACCGGCGCGCTGGAGGCTATCGCTCGCGTCCATGAGAGAAGCGAGGCCGCCCAGGGAACGGGCATCCCCGCCGCCTACGACTTCGGCTGCCAGCGCATGAGCTGGCTCAGTCATGCGGTCACCAACTGGATGGGCGACGACGCCTTTCTGAAACGTCTTTACGGAGAGTTGCGCCGCTTCAACATCGTCGGCGACACCACGTGGGTCAAGGGCAAGGTCGTCAAGAAGTACCGCGACGAGACAACCGGCGAGCATCTGGTTGACCTTGATGTCTGGGCGGAGAACCAGCGCAACCAGGTCAGCGCGCCTGGCAGCGCCACGGTTGTCCTGCCCACGCGAGAGTCAAGGGAAATCTAGCTCTTGGCCCTGTTTGACACAGGGCACCTCCTCACCTAGAATGACGCCCAATAGCTCACGATGCGCCGACATACGTACAGGCGTGGAATCTTTAGTCGCTAAGGAGGGAAGGCATATGTCCAGAAGGCTCCGGGTCCCCCGCGTCCTTTGGGCCTGCGTGGTGTCGGTCGCGCTTCTCCTGTCAAGTTGCGCGCCCGCCGCGGCCCCTGCTCCCGCACCGGCGGCGCCGAGCGCGCCCGTGCCCACGCGCGCGCCCGCCGCGCCCACGGCGGCTCCCGCGGCGCCCGCGCCGACGGCAGCCCCCATAGCGCGACCCACGGCCACGCCACAACCCACCGCAACCGCCACACCCGTGGGATCACGCGTGAAGAAGGGTGGCATCCTGGCGGAAGCCCTGTGGGCCGCGCCCGGCGACCTAGACCTGCTGGGAGCAACATCCATGATCAATATCGCTCCTCTTGGTCTCAACTATGACGGGCTGGTCAAGGAAAATCCGCTTAAGCCGGGAGTCATAGCGCCGAACTTGGCCGAAAACTGGAACGTCAGCGGCGATGGCACCAAGATCACCTTCGCGTTGCGCAAAGGCGTCACGTTCCACAACGGCAAAGCCTTCACGTCCGCGGACGCGAAGTACAGCGTGGAGCGCTGGATGAAAGACAGCGACCAACTGGCGCCGACGCTCGGCGAGATCATCAAGTCCGTAGAGGCGCCGGACGCCAACACGCTGGTCTTTAACCTCAAATTCCAGTATCCCGATCTCTTCCGCAGCCTCATGATGGACTGGGCCTCCGTCGTGCCCGCGGACCAGCCGAAGGGCCGCGACGTGAAGGAGGTCATCGGCACGGGCCCCTTCAAGTTCAAGAGCTTCGAGAGCGGTGTCGCCTACCAGGTGGTCAAGAACGACAAGTACTACGACAAGGAACTGCCGCATCTGGACGGCGTCACCGTCTATTTCCTCCCCGATCGGAACACGGGCCTGGCGGCCTTCCGGGCGGGCCGGATTGACATCACCGCGCCCGTCTATTTCACCGTGCCCCAGTTCAAGATCGTGGACAGCCAGATGAAGGGCCAGGCCACAGCCTACCTCTACCCGAACAGCTTCTGGTGGAATATCTACCTGCCCATGAACAAGAAGCCCTGGACGGACATCCGTGTCCGCCGCGCCGTATTCATGGCTATTGACCGGAAGCAGGCCATGGCGACCGTTGACCAGGGGATGGGGTCCGTGGACGGCGTGATGCCTCCCAGCATGGGCGGCTATACCGCCGACGAATTGAAGAATCTCCCCGGCTGGCGAGACCCCAAGTCCAAGGACATTGACGAGGCCAAAAAGCTGCTGGCGGACGCGGGTTTCCCCAACGGGTTTAAGACGGATGTCTTTTACCGGACCGGCGGCGACTATCTGAACATGGCTACGTTCGTCAAAGACCAGCTCACCAAGATAGGCATAACCGCGACGCTGACCACGCGGGACGGAGCCGCCTTCTACGATTACGTGTACGCGCGCAGCTATGACATCCACGCTCACCGACACCCCTTCGCCCCGGCGTCGCCGGACACCATTCTGGCGCAGTACTACCGCACCGGCGGCGGGCGGAACTTCGCGGACGTCGCCGACTCGAAGCTGGACGCGTTGATCGACAAGCAGATGTTCACCCTTGACCAGACAGAGCGCAAGAAGCTGGTCCACCAGACCGAGCAGTATCTGTACGACAACGCGGAGGCGAGCATCGTCTCCTGGGGCACCTACAGCCAGGGATGGCAGAAGTGGGTCAGGGACTTCGTTCCCGGCGAGACCATCTACAACAACATCCGCCTCGAAACCGTCTGGCTTGACAAGTAGCTCCCAGGGGGAGGAGCCAACGTTGAACGTTGGCTCCTCCCCCGTCAGAGGACTCGCGTGACGCGTTACGTCGTCAGCCGCCTATTGTCGGCGGGCCTTTCGCTGATAGGCGTCTCCATCATCATTTTTGTCCTGATGCAGATCCTCCCCGGCGATGTTGCCCGCACAATCCTGGTCGGCACCAGCGGTGAGGGGTCCGCCACTCCGGAGAGGCTCGCCGCCCTCCGGAGTGAGCTCGGGCTGAACCAACCACTGCACATTCAATACTTGAGCTGGATGGTGGGACTGTTCCGTCTGGATGTGGGGCGCTCCCTCACGACGGGCTTCCCTGTTTTCCAGGAGATACAGAACCGCCTGCCGCTCACCCTGGAACTCTCCATCCTCACCGTGATCTTCGGTACGCTGCTCTCCATTCCCATGGGAGTCGTATCCGCCATCCGTCAGAACACGTGGGTTGACCACCTGATGCGCATCATCAGCGTGGCTGGCGTCGCCATGCCTATTTTCTGGACAGGCACGCTGATCGTCCTCGTGCTGGCCGTCGGCTTCCACTGGCTGCCGCCTCTGGGCTACGTTCCGCCCTGGCGGGACCCCTGGGCAAACTTTCAGCAGCTTATCTGGCCTGCCCTTGCGCTGGGCTACTACCATACCGCCGTGGTGGCGCGGATGACTCGTTCGCAGATGCTGGAGGTGCTGCGGCAGGACTACGTGCGCACCGCCTGGGCGAAGGGCCTCAGGGAGCGCGTGGTCATCAGCCGTCACGCTCTGCGCAACGCCCTTCTGCCCGTCGTCACGCTCATCAGCATCCAGTTCTCCTTCTCCGTCGGCGGCACGGTCATCATGGAGACCCTGTTCTTTCTGCCGGGCATCGGCAAGGCGCTTATTGACGCCATTAACTTCAAGGACTTTCCAATGGTGCAGACCATCATCGTGCTCTTCGCGGCGATGGTGCTCATCATCAATCTGCTGACAGACCTTCTGTACGGCGCTCTGGACCCCCGCATTACTTTCAAGTAGCTGGCGACAGTGCAAAGACACGAAACCCTCAGGACGACGCTGGATGACCTGCGGCCCGCAAGGCCGTGGAGCGCTCATCTCATCGCGTTCGCCCGGGCAAACACGCTGGCGACCGGCGGCGCCCTGATAGCCCTTGTCATGATTGTGGTGGCGGTGGGCGCGCCGGTGCTGGCGCCGCGCGACCCGCTGAAGCTGTTCTATGGCAATGAGTTCCTGCCTCCCTCGGACCAGTTCCTGCTGGGAACCGACGACCTGGGCCGGGACATCCTGAGCCGCATCATCCATGGCGCCCGCACGTCTCTGTACGTGGGCATCCTGTCGGTTTTTTTCGGCCAGGTGATCGGCGGACTCATCGGCATGGCGAGCGGGTACTTCGGAGGCAGGACGGACACGATTATCCAGCGCATCATGGACATCATGATGTCCTTTCCCACGCTTATTCTCGCTCTCGCCATCGTCGCGGGGCTGGGGCCGTCGCTGGAGAACGTGGTGGTTGCAATCAGCCTGACCCAGATTCCGCGCGCGGCCCGCGTCATCCGCTCGACGGCCATCAGCGAGAAGGAGAGTCAGTACGTGGAGGCGGCGCGGTCCATCGGCGGGAGCCATATGCGCATCCTCGCGTTCCACATTCTGCCCCAGGGCCTGGCGCCGCTGTGGGTGCTCAGCAGCATCGCGCTGCCCACCGCCATCCTGACCGAGGCGTCCTTGAGCTTCCTGGGCCTGGGCGTCCCGCCGCCGTCGCCGACGTGGGGCGGCATGCTGGCGGGAGGCGGCCGCGAATATATAGAGCAGGCGCCCTGGATTGGAGTCTTCCCCGGCGTGGCTATCAGCATGGCGGTCTTCGGGTTCAACATGATGGGAGACGGTCTGCGTGATCTCCTGGACCCACGTCTGCGGGGAACGCGGTAGAATAGACCTTACCCCCAATCAAAGCAGCTATCGAACTAGAGAGGTGGGCATAACGCATGTCAAACAGCATCTTCTCCGGCGTTTGCATCCTGGATGTCTGCAACCTGGCCGCCGGCCCTTACTGCGCCAAGCTTCTGGCGGACCTGGGCGCGGAGGTCATCAAGGTTGAAGCGCCGGAGGGCGATCCGGCCCGGCGGTACGGTGCGTTCGCGGGCGACAAAGCCGGCGCGGAGAGGAGCGCCCTGTTCCTCTACTGCAATACCAACAAGATGGGCGTCACGCTGAACCTGCGCACGGCCACTGGCCGCCGTCTGCTGCATGAGATGGCCAAGCAGGCGGACGTGCTCGTCGAGGACACGCCTCCCCAGGAGGAGAAGGCGCTGGGGCTGGACTACGCCACGCTTCGCGCGGTCAATCCCAAGCTCATCGTCACCTCCATTACCCCCTTCGGCAAGACCGGCCCCCACTCCACGTGGAAGGCCTACCCCCTGAATACTCAACATGCGGGCGGCGAAGGCTTCCTGATCCCCGGCGAACCGACGTTCAGCATGTTCCCCGACCGCGAGCCCGTCAAGGCGGGAGGCTTCGCGGGAGAGTACGACACTGGCATTTACGGCGCCTCCGCCTCGGCGGCGGCCCTTTATGAGCGCACCGCCTCCGGCCAAGGGCAGCACATTGACGTGTCCGGCCAGGAGGTGCAACTCCAGCTCAACCGGATGAGCCTTATCAAGCTCACGGCGGAGGATACGCACCTCACTCGCGCGGGGCGTGGCTACGAGTTCGGCGGCATCTTCAAGGCCAAGAACGGCTACGTGATAGTCCGGCCCACGGAGGACAACCACTTTGAGTCCCTACTGAAGGTCGTGGACGATCCGGCCCTGAAGGACGAGAAGTTCAAGGCCCGCGCGGGGCGCCTCCAGCATGGCCCCGAGCTCAACAAAATCCTGGCCCGCTGGCTTGCGGGACAGGACAAGGAAGACTTCTACCTGAAGATAGGCGGCTCGGGATGCCCCGCCGGTTACTTCGCCGCGCCGGAGGACCTAGTCAAGTCGCCGCAACTTAAACATCGAAAGTTCTTCACGGAGATTGACCATCCGGAGGCGGGACGGTTCCTTTATCCCACGGTGCCCTACAAGATGCCCGCCTCGCCGGCGCGGTACGACCGACCCGCGCCTCTGCTTGGACAGCACAACGCCGCCATTTTCTGCGACCGCCTGGGGCTGTCGCGCGCGGAGCTGGTGCAGCTTCGGCAAACGGGGGTCATCTAGGATGACGCCACGGATTCGTAACTCCAAGACCGCATACAAGTGTGAGGGAGACTGCTAATGCCAGATACGAAAGCCGGCCCCCTGTCGGGTGTCCGCATCCTGGACTTCACCTGGGCCGCCGCCGGCCCCCAGGGTACGCTCCTGGCGGGCTTCATGGGCGCGGAGGTGCTCAAGGTGGAGTCCGTCCGACGCCTGGACCTCATGCGCCGGGGGATGAGCAAGCTCTACGAAGGCTTCGACAACAGCCCCCATCTTAACGACTTCAACTTCAACAAACTGGGCGTCCGCCTTGACCTGAGCAAACCGGAAGGCCGTGACCTGGCCCTGTCGCTGGCGTCCAATTGCGACGCCGCGGTGGACAACTTCCGCCCCGGCGTCCTGGACCGCCTTGGCGTGGGTTACAGCGCCATGCGGCGGGTCAATCCCTCCATCATCCTGCTTTCGGCGGCAAACGGCGGGTCCACGGGGCCGGAGTCCAAATTCGCAGGCTACGCGGGCATCTTCAACGCGCTGGGCGGCCTGGGCTACCTGACGGGCTATCCGGACAGCCCGCCCACCATGCTGCGCGACTCCGTTGACCTGCGCGTCGGCTCCGCGCTGGCCTTCGCCATCGTCGCCGCCCTGTACCACCGCCACCAGACCGGCCAGGGGCAGTTCGTGGACATGGCGTCGCGGGAGGTCGTCACATGCCTTGCGGGCGATCAAATCCTTGAGTACACCATGAACGGACGCAACCCGACGCGCCAGGGGAATCGCGACGCCGTCATGGCGCCCCACAACGTGTACCGCTGCAAGGACAACGACACGTGGGTCAGCATCGCCGTCGGGACGGAGGAGGAGTGGCGCGCCCTGTGCCGCGTCATGGGCCGCGCCGAGCTGGCGTCCGACCCGCGCTTCGCCGACGCCTACGCGCGCAAGAAGAACGAAGCGGAGCTTGACACGCTCATCACTCAGTGGACGAAGGGGCGCACGCCCAATGAGGCTACACTCCTGCTTCAGAAAGCGAGCGTGGCGGCCATGCCCTCCATGAGCATGGACGACCTGCTTGCGGACGAGCACCTGCAGGCCCGCGGCGCGTACGTCACCGTCCAGCACCCCGTGCTGGGGAAGCAGACGAACGTGGGCGTCCCCTGGAAGTTCTCGCGCACGCCCGCCAGCATACGACGGCATGGGCCGCTCTTCGGAGAAGACAATCCGTACGTCTTCGGCGAGATTCTCGGCCTGCCGAAGAATGAGGTGGAACGGCTCACGAAGGCCGAAGTGCTGAGCTAGCGTCCTGGGTTGCTAATCCGCTGGATAATTTGAGCGCCCTGCTCGGAGTTCACGCCCTTGCGGACGGCAGGACCTCACCCCCTCGGTCCCCCTCTCCTGTCCAGGAGAGGGGGATGAAAGGAGAATCTGGGGACACCCCAGACCCCGGCGGACCGCAGGGCGGCCCTG
>Ga0080064_1006301_pt1 | contig 12957 bp, 11 predicted proteins | sample Subgrocontami54m_FD_69260 | JGI IMG/M metagenome (GOLD analysis project Ga0080064, IMG submission 69260) | Subsurface groundwater microbial communities from S. Glens Falls, New York, USA - GMW46 contaminated, 5.4 m (SPADES assembly) (version 2) ...
CGACTGAAGCGGGAAACGTTCAAAGAACGGAATAATTTTTTCAATAAGTTGTGTGTAATTTGTCACTACGAAGTAATGAACTCCATCAGTTCGTTTTTGCAATCTTCCGCACTGCACATATTGTTGCAGAAGCAGTAGATTACTAACATCGCGTTGCGCTACATTAAAGGTCAGGACGACTTGCCAATGGAGTTTGTGATCCTTTCGGACGCGAGAAGAGAAACATTGAAGCTTCCTTCACCGTCACAAAATCCAGACAAGTACCAACCAATGTTACTTGGTAGTTCCATTTCCCTAATGATAACACCTATCAGAGCCTTTCCTGCTGATTGACTGCACGTGCGCATTGTCACCGTTTTAAGGTAGCTCACGAGTTACACTCATTAAAGAGACAGTGTTTCCAGCATATGGCCGAATTTATTAACTACAATCGCGTTATAGTTATCGCCGACATTCACCAGGGCTTATAACAGTCAGCACGCACCTCGCAAAACCTCGGTGCAGAAGTATGAATGATGAAGTATGAATAAAGAATTGCTTCTTACCCATAATTCTTAATTCCATATTCTTAATTCTGCATCTGGAGCTTTGTGAGATGCACACCGCCGTTATTTGACCTTCTGGCATTGGTCAAGTGTCACCCCCTATACATCCTCTTACGAGTTCGCAGGGAGCTGTGTTTTTGATAAACAGTCGCCAGGCAGACTTTTGTTGCAGCCCCCCACTTTTGAATCACCAACGCATAGTTACAACAGTAACTACGATGAACAGCACAATGGAATATGTTCGCCATTCATATGTTCACGATTCAAAAGTGGGGGGCAGGCCTTATCCCGAAGTTACGGCCGCTTTTTTGCCGAGTTCCTTGGAGACCTCTCATTCGTTCGCCTTGCTCTACTCGAGCTGACTACCTGTGTCGGTTTGCGGTACGGTCAAGTCGCGTCTAATCTTAGAAGTTTTTCTCGAAAGTCTGATTTGCCATATTTGCCCAGCACTTTTGGTACTAACGAACCGGCAACTACCTTTTGAAGATAGTGCAAGCTCATGTTACTGCCAAAAGTGCTGGGCATCTTCGCTCTTCCTTCGATTCGCTATTAAAAGCAGATTCCCGGATTTACCTGGAAATCATCTTCAAAGCACGAACGTCAAATCCAATAATGCGCACGGCATACTCGACTTCGTCACTCCATCGAAACGCGCCTCGGTCATGGAATATTAACCATGTGTCCATCAGGTTCGGCTTTCGCCATCCCCTTAGGCCCGACTAACCCTCCTCTGACAATCATCGAGGAGGAAACCTTAGTCTTTCGGCGTGCGGGTTTCTCACCCGCATTGTGGTTACTTGTGCCAACATTTTTACTTCGCAACGCTCCACCATGGGTCACCCCTTTGGCTTCACTGCAGATGCGAATACTCTCCTACCGCGCCAGACGCACTACGCTGCGCTCCGTGCGCTGGAATTTTCAAGTCTCAATTTACAATTCTCAAACAAGTCCCAATTTCTTAATTTAAAAATTAAAGAATTGAAAATTGATTGATACTTGACCATTGATAATTGATAATTCCGCACGAAATGCAATGTAGTGCGGCTGACACCCTCAGTTTCGGTACTGCGCTTAACCCCGATCATCTTCGGTGCAGAATCTCTCGATGAGTGAGCTGTTACGCTTTCTTTCAATGATGGCTGCTTCTAAGCCTACATCCTCATTGTCTAAGAAATTCCACTTCCTTGTGATGTACTGAGCGCAGATTTTGGGACCTTAACTGGAGATCAAAGGCTCTTCCCTTTTTGACCTTTGGAGCTTAGCCCCCACGGTCTAACTGCCGCGCTATGACTACATGGTATTCGAAGTTTGATTGGTCTAACGGTATTTCTACCTATTTAGACCATCCAGAGCTCTACCCCCACGAGGAACACGCGACGCTAGCCCTAAAGCTATTTCGGAGAGAACCAGCTATTACCAAGTTCGATTAGCTTATCACTCCTTACCACAAGTCATCGAAGAGTATTGCACAGCTCTATCGTTCGGACCTCCCCACGGCTTTCGCCTTGGTTCATCCTGCTCATGGTAAGCTCACCTGGCTTCGGGTCTGATGTATACTACTTGGTGCGCTATTAACACTCGGTTTCCCTACGGCTCCACCCCAAGAGGGCTTAGCCTTGCAGTATGCATCAACTCGTTGGCTCATTCTTCAATAGGCACGCCACCACGGCCGCATCACGCGAAGCGTGATGGCGGAAATCACAAATCACAATTTCCAAATCCCAAACAATACTCAATATCAAAAGCCCGAAATGTTCAAACGAAACGTCTCCGTTTGTGATTTGAGATTTTGAATTTGTGATTTGTTTGGAATTTGGTTTTTGGAATTTGGTGCTTCCGCATCACATTCCATGTGATGCGGCCGCTATAACTCCTTGTAAGCATATGGTTTCAGGTCTATTTCACCGCCCTCACCGGGCTACTTTTCACCTTTCCCTCACGGTACTAGTTCACTATCGGTCTTAAGAAGTATTTAGCCTTGCCGGTTAGTTCCGGCGGGTTCCCTCAAGCTATTCGTGTCTTGAAGTACTCAAGAACAGCGACAAGAAAGATTGTTTGTTTTCGTGTACGGGACCATCACCCTCTAGGGTTCCGCTTTCCAGCAGATTCCACTAACAAACAATTTTGTAACTTTCCTCGTATAAATACGACGTCACTGCCTTACAACCCCCAGACGCACTACGCTACGCTCCGTGCGCTGGAATTTTCAAGTAACAATTTTCAATTTTCAAAGAAGTCCCAATTCCTAAATTAAGAAATTGAAACATTGATTGAAAATTGATAATTGAAAATTGATAATTCCGCACGAAATGCAATGTAGTGCGGCCGGGTTTGGGCTTCTCCGCGTTCGCTCGCCGCTACTGACGGAATACTTATTGGTTTTTACTCCTCCTGGTACTGAAATGTTTTACTTCCCAGGGTATGCCCGCGCGAAGCGCGGAAACTCGAAATTCGAATATCGAAACTCGAAACAAATCCCGAAAATCTCAAATCAGAAATTCAAAACGGAGTCTCCGTTTAGGATTTTCTTTGTTTGAAATTTAAATATTGTTTCGGATTTCGGATTTCGTGCTTCGGATTTCTGTGCTTCGCACGTCTCGCGGTTTTACCGCGAGGGGTTTCCCCATTCGGAAATCTTCGGATCAAAGGTTGCTCGGCACCTCCCCGAAGCGTATCGCCGCCACGCTACGTCCTTCATCGCCTTCTTAAGCCAAGGCATCCACCATACGCCCTTGTTTCCCATCAGGAAACTTATATACCCTCTCCAGGCTTACGACCGGAGAAAGGTAAACCACTTAATTAATCCTGCTCCATAGAATCAGACCGACGCACTACGTTGCGCTCCGTGCGTCGGAATTTTCAAGTAACAATTTCCAATTTTCAAAGAAGTCCCAATTTCTTAATTTTAAAATTAAAGAATTGAAAATTGATTGATACTTGTAAATTGATAATTGATAATTCCACACGAAATGCAATGTAGTGCGACGGCTTTCTGTGAAGCATTGCTTACCCCGAGATGATGTACCTACATCATTTTTCGGGGTATCTGTTTACCCCGAGATGATGTACCTACATCATTTTTCGGGGTATCTGTTTACCCCGAGATGATGTACCTACATCATTTTTCGGGGTTGTATCCGAACACTATCTCTCAATAGTATCCTGATACGCTCAAACGGACTCTTGAAAATCCATTTAAGTTTGTTCGAGCAGACGTTACTCACATCCACTCCAAACATCCGACTCCGAAGCTAAAAGACCCCTGAAACTATGCCTAAAGAAACATAGCTTCAAAAGCGCTTCGTGACGGGATGAGGTTGTCAAAGTGACGGTCGTTCCGAGCAACTGATTTCTGTGTCCGCGGAAACGAATGACTGCTCACTCATTTCCGTAGAAACAAAAACTCCGCCTAATTAAGGCGGAGTTTGTTCAAAACACGAAAAAGGCCGTGTTAGAGGGCGTTCCGCTTTGAAATTAGGGGGGTGATTGACATTGGTTGTAGCGGTAAGTATAGCCACGAACGGTTTCTTGTCAACTCCCCCAACCCCTACCTGGGTATTACCTGTGGATAGGATGTGGAAAGGGCCCTATGTTAAGGATAAATAGACGAAAACCGCCCCGACAAAAGTCGGGGCGGTTTTCCATCTTTCTACTTTCTACGAGCTACCCACCCGAACGTATCCGAATCCGTTCGGTACGGGCGGGCTTTCTACTTACTTCTCCGTCTATTTCTGATGTGACTTTATCTCTTCGCGCATCTTCTCAATGAATCCCGCGGCAGCCTGCTGTCCGCCAAGGCCAAACGAAAGACCGAAAGCCAGCGAAAGCGCTACGATAAATCCGGTGAAAAGTGTCTGCACAAATGGGGCCGCGATACCGAGCTGGAAGAGCGCCATCAAAACAGCGAAAATCCAGATGGACCACTTCGTCACGGTGCCGAGGAAGTTTGCCGAGCGCACACCTGCTGCCATTGCCGCGCCAACCACAGCGCGTTGCATTGCCGAAGCGATGACCACCGCGACGAGGAGGATGAGTACCGCTACGATAACCTGGGGCAAATAGAGAAGTACCACCTGATTGAGGAAGGTGGTCACTTGGGTGAGACCGAGTACGTCAAGCGATGCTACCAAGAAGACGATAATAACAAACCACTCAACGAGGTCGCCGAGAAAACGTCCGGAATCAAGATTGATTCCCGCGCGATGAAGCACTTCATCAACCTTCGCGCTCTTAAGCAAATTATCAACCTTGAGCGACTTGATGATTTGACTGACTACCTGACCCAAAAGGCTTCCGATTGCCCAGCCGATGACAAAAATGACAACCGCGACCACAAAGTTTGGAATGAATGAAATCACTCCTTGTGAGAGATTGCTAAAAGACTCTCTAAGACCTGTACTCCATAGTTCTAACATACAACATTTAGATTCTCTCTTGGTGAAAGCGACGGCTTTCCCAAAAAAGAATTAATTAAAGACAACTAATAACAGCACCAAACAGTAGAGTGTCTCACAAACAATGAGCGCAACTCATCCCGACCCTATTTGGCTTTAAGTTCCACCGGTAAATTATACCATCCGCGCCAGTTAAACGGTGTGGATATCTGTTGATAGCTTCCTGGGGGAAATGTCCGAGATAGGCGCTTAGGTCATACGGCCACTGCTCGCCTACGGCGGTTACCTTGCCGTATTGAGGGGAGGAAGGCCTAGGCGGTCAAAGGCTACCGTATGGGGATAGTCCAAAACGTCGCGTATGAGCTTGTCGTACAGACCAAGGCGGTAGTTAAACTCGGTAGTTTCAAAGGCTGCATAGCGAAGTTCTTTACCGATTTCCGATTCCATTGCCCGAATTTTTTTCTCTATCGCGCTGTTCTTGAGATGGTCGCCGACCATCAAAATATCAAGCCTGCTTTCGTCGTCCTGTATAAAAACACCCGCGATAACTACCAGTTTGAGGCGTCCCACCGCCCCCGAGAGCTTCTTAGTTATCTCCTCCCCTTTGAGAAGGCTCGTATCCAAAAGAAGTCGCCGAAGTTCTTGAAGATACGGAAAGGCAGGATTCAAAACGAAGCCCGAGAGTTTCTTGCTTACCACTTTTTGCTTACCCTTCTTCCCTTTCGCTACTTTTATTGAAAATGACTTTACTTTGACAAACTTCATTTGCTTGAGTGTTGCGAGTTCCCGCTTTGCCACAGAGAGCGTAGAGGTTGTCCGACTTGCCACCATTTCCGCAGAAAAAGGTGTTCCCGGATTAAACAAAAAGAGGCGCATCATCCGCACCTTGCTTTCAGAGCCAAATAGTTTGCCGAGGGTTTCCATGGGATTACCTACAACTGACAACCTACTACCGACAACAAAAGAAGAAGGCGAGAACTTGTGTTGCTCGTTGTGAGTGGTTGGTGGTTAGTTTGTGTTCTGCATTCTAGCACCAGTAAGAAATTGTGCTAGGGGAGTTGACAAGCGGGTATATGAATGCTAATTTTTATTTAGAAAATCTACAAGAACTATGAAAAAATTCACTGAAAACCCTCAGGGATTCATTAGCGATATCGGCAACCTACATCATCATCACAGTGGATGGATGGCTTGCCTGGAAATGATGGAAGGAGGAAGGATTGACCGTGATGCATTCGACCTTGCAGCAAGTGTGTGGCTTAACACAAAAACAGGGAAAATGAGGCAACTGGCAGAACGCTCGACATCCAATTTGACCCAAATGAAGATACTGGGACACCAGATTAGGGAGGTTGTATGCGTTGTTACAAATAAACCCTTTCCCTTCCCGCATTCTTTGCAAACTTTACGGCGCCTCAAAGAAGCACTTCTTGGAATCACCGTGACCGAGGATGGTGGACACTGGGAAAACTCCTTGAAGGTGATGTTACGGAAACTTTGAATGGTTGCCAACGCAAACCGCACGCAGGAGAACTCCCTGTGGGCGGTCTTTTATTTCGCTTTCCCCCCCAATCTTCGCAAGTAGAACCGATAGGTGCTACTTACGAAGATACGAAAACCGCTCCGACATCGGAGCGGTTTTCTATCTGATTTCGTCATTCCAGCAAATACTGGAGTTCAGTTCTTTCTTCTTTCTGGGTCCCTGCCTTCGCAGGGATGACACTCAAATAATTATCTGAAGCTGGATCCCGCATCAAGTGCGGGATGACTTTGACGTAATAAGAATTACTTCAAAGTCACCTTCCCTCCTGCCGCCTCAATGTCCTTCTTGAGTTTCTCGGCATCGTCTTTCTTGAGACCTTCCTTGAGCATCTTAGGAGCGGCATCAACAAGGTCCTTCGCCTCCTTAAGACCCATCGCGAGGGCTTCCTTGACTACCTTGATAACAGCGATTTTTTGAGCACCCGCATCGGTGAGTTCGACGTTAAATACCGTCTTCTCCTCCCCGGCCGGAGCCGCGCCTGCGGCGGGACCAGCTACCGCGACCGCGGCGGCCGATACACCAAACTTCTTTTCAAGCGTCTTTACAAGTTCATTGAGGTCAATTACCGACATCTGTTCAACCGCATCAATGATGGACTTAAACTTTGCCGGAACCTGCCCGACTTCGTCATTCAGGCGGGTTTCTACTGGTGCGTCTGTTTTTATTTCGTCTGCCATAATTTTTTGATTAAATCCGAAATTCGAATATCGAAATCCGAAACAATATCTAAATCATAAACCCCGAAAATTCTAAACGTTTAAGTCATTCGAATTTGGAATTTTGAATTTGTTTCGGATTTCGGATTTCGTGCTTCGAATTTTACTGTTAAGACTGCTTCTTTTTTGCTACTTCGCTTAACCCGATAACCAATCGCTGTATCGGCGAATTCACGAGGTTCGTGAACTGCGCGAGGAGCGTCTGGCGAGACGGAATGGTGGCAAGTGAGAGCACCTTTTCCTGCCCGATAAACTTCCCCTCAAAGATACCGCCGATGAGTTTTACCGCTTTCTCAAGTTTTTTCTCAAACGAGAAAATCTCACGAGCCGGAGCGGTTACGTCATCTCCCGCCTCAAGAAAGGCTACGGCGACTTCTCCATCAAGTGAGGGTAGCTCTCCCGTCACCTTCCCTCCTTCCAAAGATTTTCGGATGAGGGTTTTCTTGGCGACGTAGTAGCCGGTTCCCACCTCGCGGAGTTTCCTGCGAAGCGCCTGCGCGTTTGCGACGGTAAGTTTATTGAACTGCACGAACGCAACCGCCGGAGACTTTGCAAAGATACCTTTAAGCGTTGCGATAATTTCTGTCTTCTTTTGTTTGGTAATTGCCACAATAAGAAGCGTTTAGCGTTTAGCGTTTAGCGTTTAGAAAAACGCCCAGAGCTAAAAGGCTTCACGCCATAATTAGTTATCGACCAAAGGTCTAGAGAGTTCCAATAGCAGTGCTATCGGTGTCTCGGTAGGCTAGAACAGCTTTGCTGTTCGCCCGTCCCGCTGAAAGCGGGATTAGGGAAGATTAAGCCCATAAGAGCGGGCACCTACTGTCTTTGACCTTGTGTCTGACATACTACCCTAAGAAGCGAATATGTCAACAATCAGACTTCTCTCATACAGAATGATACCGAAATGAGGCGGCGTTCTCACGCAAAATGAGCCCGAAGGCTCATTCTGGACAATCTCCGTCATACTGGCGTTTGTATGGACACCCATATGAACGATGACCGCATAGAGAGTATCGCACAATTACAAGCGTTTCTTAAGGGGGTCGACGGGACGGTAACCTTCAGTCCCGAAACCAAAGGAAACAAGAACAAGCAGAGAATGTATGACTGGGTAGGAAAGACGTTGTCCCGCTTCAGGTACTCGCGGGTCACCAAACGGGAGAAGAACATCATCCTCTCGTACCTTGAGACCATCACCAAACGCTCACGGGTGCAACTGAAACGGTTGGTGCGGAGGAAAAAGGAGATGCGGAAGTTGACTGTGCAGACGGAAGACAGGCACTTGTTCCCTACCCGCTATGGGACTGCGGACATCGCTCGACTCATCGAAACCGACAACGCGCACGGACGCATCTCCGGGGAAGCGACGAAATGTATCATGAAGCGAGAGTTCGCGCTGTTCGGCAAAAAGGAGTATGAGCGTATGGCTGGCATTTCGGTGTCGCACCTGTACCGGCTACGGAAAGGGTCTCACCAGTACCTATCAAACATTCTGCACATTGAGAAAACACGGGCAACGAAGGTGAACATCGGCATACGCAAAAAGCCGACTCCCTTCGGAATACCAGGCTACGTAAGGGTGGATTCGGTGCATCAGGGTGACTCCGACAAGGAGAAAGGTGTCTACCACATCAATCTGGTGGACGAGGTGACCCAGTGGGAGGTCGTGGGGTGCGTGGAGGGCATCAGTGAGGAGTTTCTCCGTCCACTTCTTGATGAACTCCTCGCAGCGTTCCCCTTTCGTATCAAGGGATTCCACTCCGACAACGGGAGTGAATATATCAACAACGTGGTGGCGGAGCTTTTGACTAAGCTCTCCATTGAACAGACAAAGTCGCGTTCACGGCGTACCAATGACAATGCGCTGGTGGAGGGCAAGAACGCCTCACGGATTCGGAAGCACATGGGCTACACCCACATCCCGAAAAAGTATGCCCGTGACATCAAGGACTTCTACCGAGTACATTTGAACGGGTACTGCAATTTTCACCGTCCGTGCGGATTTGCGACCGTCAAAATTGACCGCAGAGGCAAGGAAAAGAAGAAGTACGACAGCTACCTTACCCCGTTTGAGAAGTTGCGGGCGATTCCGGAGTGGGAGACCTATCTGCGTGAAGGAGTTACTCCGGCTTCTCTTGAAGAGACGGCAACGGCAGAATCGGACAACGAATGCGCCAAAAAATTACAAGAAGCAAAGTCAAAATTATTCAAAACATTCGCCAGATGATACGATTACCTTTCAGTATCATTCCTCAATGAGAGAATACTCAATCTACACGCATAGTAAAAAAACGTCTCACGCGGTTCGTGAGACGTCTGGTATTGCTTAGAAAGGGTGTCATAATAAACCCTTTCTGTATCGCAACAACCGGCTGTAGAGTTCCGCCTTTCTTAAACCTTCCGCGAAGTCTTTGAGAGAGGCACCTGAAGGCGCGATCACGTCAATGCTCGCTCCCTTATCAGCCAGCTTCTTTATTTTTTTCCATTCCCCGGATGCAATCGCTCGGTGTATCGGTTTGTATCCTTGTCGGTCTGTTTCATTCACATTCATAGGATAGGTCATAGGATAGGTGTTTTTGGGCACAAAAAAAGAACTCAAATGATGAGCTCCAAGGGTTTAGGATAGCATAGACTCACTGTCACAACAACCAGCTTTGGAATGTGTATTAGAGCCTGTTCATAATCTAGCCGCAGTATAAAGCCTAAAACATAGCTTGCCTGCCGAAATGTCCAAAATTCTGCTGCAAATCGCGTTTTTTCGTCAGCGTATCACCACGGGAGTACTTCCAGTTTCTAATCGCTTCGCTCAAGAAACGAGAGGTCGCTCGATATGCCTCCTCATCAAAATCCGCGATTTTTACCACACGGACACTTCTGTTTTTGTAAACAAAAACAAGTCGCGCAACAAATTTTGGACATTTCATGGAGGCTTAGATTATGAACAGGCTCTTAGGGATCCTGCTGAACCGCCTCGAAAACAGCGGAGTAGTTTTTCTTCGCCTCTCGAAGCGCCCCCGAAAGCACGAGTACGGAAAAGCTGATTATGAGGATAACTACAAAACCGGAAGCAAACCTCCAAAATGCTTTATCAAGTAACTTAAACATCCCGTAGTGAAATTTCAAGTCATCTCCTGCGGAGATAAGCTGAAAGGTGATTACTTACTAATGCAAGGGAACAACGATACCATCGGCCGGGAATATATAGACTGCTCCCGCAACTTGAAATTCTACTACGGGAAACATTCCCTAAGTATATCCCCACACCCACCTCGGTTACAAAGTGAATGTGGGGATATACCCCTCTGTTTTTTTACACGACAAAACCCCCCGATATTTTCGGAGGGTTTTGCGCGAAAGATGTATGCTCTTTACTTAACCATTGAATTCAGAATCGTTCGGGTAAGCGGTCCGACATTGCCATAGCCACTGTCTCCCGGCTTGGCGATACCGTACTTCACCTGGAACTTCTGGACGGCCTTGAGAGTCGCTGGTCCAAAGAAATCACTTTCATTACCCGGTGAACCTGAACCGGAGTTTGCGATGCGTGTGTCAGGGTCGCTGTTGAGGATTTGCTGAAGGGTTTTTATACCCGGATTGGTCATTCCCTTGGTGAGCAATCGGTCCACCGTTCCGGCAATTGCGGTGCGTGCTGTCGTATTCGTGACCGTTGCCGCAGGAGCCTTGGTGACCGTAGTTACTGGCGTGGAAACCGGAGGCACATAGGTATAACCGCTTGAACCTCCCCCTCCACCACCCCCGCCTCCTCCACCGCCACCAACCGAGCCACCCGTCGTACACGTTCCCGAATCAACCGTAATGGTGAGCGGCTGTGTAGAAAGGTATGAAGGAGCGTCAAAGATATAGGTGCTTAGCGAGTCGGTACAGCTATTGGTGACCGTAATAGAGGTTGCCGGCACCGTGAGGGTTCGTCGGTCAGTTGAGGTAACCCTAAGAAATGAGTTACCGGACATATTTACCGTAAAAGTACCATCACCAACTTCAATTGATTCAAGGACCGAATTTGGGGCTGCAACGGTGAGACTGATTCCTCCAACCGTAAGCACTGTCTCTGAAGCGAGCGTAACCGTGTTATACGCCGCAAGGCTCACGCCAGGAGAAGCTCCCAGCACAATGGCAAGCGCCAGTGCGAGAATAAATTTAAATTTCATAATATTCGTGAGCATGATGAGTAATAAATGATTACCGAATCATGCTTACTTGATCGCCCAGAAGTTGAGCGTGCCTGCTGGTGTTGCGTCTCTGCCAGTCAAATTTGTGACTTGAATACCAATCACCGTTGAAGCGGTTGAAGATGCGCCATTAACCGTAAACCCGCCAAATTGATTTGTAGCTACGAGTCCGTTTGAGAGCGTACTGGTCGCAGAAACAAAGACCTTGTAATCCGTGGTAATGCCTGTTGCTCCAGTACAAGCAAGCCCTTGAGTTGTGGAGGCTGTTACAGCGACTTGGGTAATGCTACAGGTACCGTTAATCATACCTGTGAGCGTAGAACCGGCACTAAGTGAAATACCGGTTGTTGACGCATAGCCGAGTGTTGATAAGCCCGTAGTGCTCGCCGTAATACTGCCGACCGTAAGACTGCCCGTGATAAGTCCGTTTCCGATGACGCCAAGAGCGTGCGACGGAGAGGTACTTGCAACTCCGATTCGTCCGTCAACCGTGATATTCCCCGTGAGGGACTGTCCTGTGGAGGTAGCGTAGCCAAGCGTGGTGAGGCCAGTTACTGTCAAAGTTGAGGTTGCAGTGAGCGCGCCACCAACCGTAAGCGTGCCACCAAATGCTCCTGTACTGGACGCAAAGAGTCCACCTGTTGAGCTAATATAAAGAAGTCGTGGTTGTGCAGCTGTGCCGCCCCAAACATCAAGCAGGTTACCAGTTTGACTGGTATATCCGACAAGCGCAAGAGGTACAGAAGTCGTCGTAGTGGCTTCCAGAGTTACAAGGGACTGACCAGACCCTTTTTGGGTTGTTGTGCCAAGAGTGAAAAACTGTGTGGTTAAGTCACTGAACTGAAGCCGAGCACCGCTAAGGCTAATACCACTTGTTGTCGTACCGACGGTAAACCAATTGGAACCGTCATACATCTTGAGTGTCTTGTTGGTGGAGTTGTAGTAAAAGGTTCCTTGCGTTGAACCGGTGGGGTCCGATGAGCGAGCCTGGAAGAGTACGGTTCCTGCGAGAGGGTTTGCTACCGCACTACCGATGGTCATACCACCATCAACCTGAATATTTCCGGTAAGAGACTGGGCGGTTGACGAACCATACACCATTGTGGTCAAACCTGTTAATGTGCTCGCACCTGTAACAGAAAGGGTGCCTCCGGTACTTATATTAGTACTAATCGTCGTTGCGGCACTTACCGACACCGCGACAAAAAGAGTGGAGAAAGCAAGTGAAAGCGCGAGTGATCGTGCCACACTGTTTTTCCCTGAACTAGAGAATCGTTGCATACATTCTAACGTTATTTTTATAATAGAGAGACCTTTTTGCTTTGCTCGAAAAAATAGAGAATACTTTCGTTTATGTACGCACACGAAAGTAGAGCACTCCCCACCATTGTACACCCTTTTGACATTACCTGCGTAAAGTGGGGCTGTGGATAACTACGACAAACGTCCCGCCACCCCCTAAGTAGTACAAGAATTCTCCAATTCTCCCAATTCTAATGCTTTCGATGTCTTAAATCCAATAATCTCTCTCGGGTACTCGTTAAACCAACTATGAATCGTCTGAATCTT
>Ga0080064_1006303_pt1 | contig 12953 bp, 14 predicted proteins | sample Subgrocontami54m_FD_69260 | JGI IMG/M metagenome (GOLD analysis project Ga0080064, IMG submission 69260) | Subsurface groundwater microbial communities from S. Glens Falls, New York, USA - GMW46 contaminated, 5.4 m (SPADES assembly) (version 2) ...
CCTGCAAGAGTATCTGCGGCCGGAACAGGTCCTGCTGAACATCCCGGTGCTCAAGTCCCTGACGGAGCCGACGGCGGATGTCACGCGCCGCGCCCGCAGGCTCATGGCCATCCTCAAAAAGGTGCTGCCGGCTCGCTGGTCGCTGGTCTTAAGGAAAGGGCAATCCCTGGCAGGCGGGGGAGCGCTGCCCACCCAGGAGATTTCCACGGCCCTGCTTGCCCTGCGGCCGACCCCAGAATCGGCCGCCAGACTGGAATCCAGGCTGAGAGGCTTGGCCGTGCCTATCCTGGCAAGAATTGCAGATGAGGAGGTGCTTTTCGACTTGCGTACGCTTGCCGAAGAGGATTTCCCCCTGATCCAGGAAGGTTTGGCCAGCATTACGGCGGATGGCAAATTATGAGCAAGGTTTACGCTTTTCATGTTGAAGAAACCGCCCGTGGCGAACGGCTCGATGTCTTTTTATCGGCCCGCTCCGAGGTAGATTTATCCCGGGCGCAGATCCAGAGATTGATTGCGGCGGGGAGGGTGCGCTTGAATGAACGTCCAGCCAGGGCCAGCCACCGGCTACAGGGCGGCGACGGAATTGTTTTTGAAGCGCCGCCGCCGGAGACTTCGGAAATCGAGGCCGAGGACATTCCTTTAACGGTCGTTTACGAAGATGCCTCCCTCCTGGTAATCGATAAGCCGGCCGGCCTCGTAGTTCACCCAGCGGCAGGCCACTACCGGGGCACACTGGTTAACGCCCTCCTCTTTCACTGCCAGGACCTTTCCGGGATCGGCGGCGTCATGCGGCCGGGGATCGTGCACCGCCTGGATAAAGGGACCTCCGGCCTGATGGTTGTCGCCAAGTCGGACGCAGCGCACCAGGGTTTGGCGGCTCAGTTCCGCCGTCATGAAGTGACTAAAAGCTACCTGGCGCTGGTGTATGGCAACGTCCGGGGAGAGGAAGGCTCCTGCAACGCACCGGTGGGACGGGATGTGGCCGACCGGAAGAAGATGTCCACCCGCAGCCGCCGTGGGAAAGAGGCCCGGACACATTGGTCTGTCCTTGCGCGCTATGCTGTGGCCACCCTGCTTAAGGTGGACATCGAAACAGGAAGAACCCATCAGATTCGGGTACATTTGCAGCATGCGGGCTACCCCATCGTGGGGGATGCTCTGTACGGCAGTAATCAGCGCGCCTTGGCGCTGTCCGATACGCTGCTGAGAGCAAGATTGAAATCCCTGCCCCGGCCGGCCCTGCACGCCGGACGCCTCAGCTTTACCCACCCTGTCACGGGGGAATCACTGAGCTTCTCCTCCCCCCTGCCGCCGGATTTAGCTGAACTTTGCGCCTTCCTGCAAGGCACGGCCGCTCCCCCAGCCGTTGAAGCGTAACCGGAGGACAATACATTGTCGGACTTTAGATTTTCCCGCCAAGGCGCCATCGAATATTTGGAGGCGTTGCCGCTGACCGCAGCCGATTTCCTGCTGCATGCCTTCCTGACACGGCGTGGCGGTGTGAGCACGGATTGTTTTGCCGGTCTTAATTTCAGCAGCCGGGAGGGCGACAAGCCGGATAGCGTGGCCGACAATTGGCGCCTGCTGGCCGATGCCTTCCGGCTTGACCCGAGCCGCTTCGTCTTGATGCGACAAATACACGGAGACCGTATCGTGGTCGTCGAAGGGGGTAACCGGGAGAATCTTCCGGATGGCTCTTTTTTGCCGGTGGAAGCCTATGCCTGTGACGCCCTGGTGACGAACCGGCAGGGACTGGCGATCGGGGTCAAGACGGCGGATTGCGCGCCGCTTTTCCTGGTTGACCCGGTGAAGCGGGTGGTTGGCGTCGTACATGCAGGTTGGCGGGGGACTGCCTTGAATATTTCCGGCCAAACGGTAGATGCCTTCCTTGCGCATTTTTCCTCGCGGCCCGGCGATATCCTGGCGGTGATCGGGCCGGCGATCGGGCCTTGCTGCTACGAGGTAGATGCCGTCGTTTACCATGCTCTGGAAGTTTACGCCGGCAAGGGGGTAGCGCCTTTTTTCCGGTCCGGTGCGACCAAGGACAAGTGGATGCTGGATTTGACTATGATCAACCGCTTCCAATTGGAACAGCGGGGGGTGCCGTCGGAACAGATATTTGCCGGCGATCACTGCACGTCCTGTCGGAGCGCTGTCTTTTATTCCCATCGCCGGGACCGCGGCCGCACCGGTCGGCATTTCAGCTTCCTGATGCTTAAAATCGAAAAATAGCTCGACAAAAAATGCTATTTTTTTGTATGATCACAATGCCAATGCGAATTGTAAAAAACCGTAATTCCCTTTCGTTTGTCATTCCCGCGCAGGCGGGAATCCAGGCTTTTATTCCTGGATTCCCGATTTGTTCCGGAATGACAGTTATTCCAGGATGTTTAGTTCCATGAAAAAAGCCTTCTTAGCATTGATAATTTTACCCCTCCTCTTTATCCCGGCCGTCAGTGGCGCCTCTTATCTGCTCCTATTAAAAAATGGCGGTCGCTTGACGACGTCCCATTACTGGGGCGAAGGCCGGCAGCTATATTTTTACTATGTCGGTGGTATTGTGGGTATAGATAGAGGGGAAGTTAACCGGGTGGAAAGGCGTAAACCGGAACAGAGACCGGAGCTGAATGATGCCTCGGAAAGCCCGGGAAAAGAGGAGACACCTCCTCCGGTTGCCGAGGAGAAGAAGATACCCGCAGCCCAAAAAGCCCCGGCAGAAAAATTGAATATTGCGGAACAGAAGCGCAAGAAAGATCAGTTAACGGCGGAACTTAACGACCTACTGGAAAAGAGGCGGCAAGCCAAGGCTAAGAAAGATATGGATGCCAAAAAAGCTATAACGGAAGAAATACTCAATATTTCCACTGAAGTGTACAGAATAACCGATGAAGTAAAAGCAAAAAACAAGGGCAAGCTTCCGGAAGGTTGGTGGGATCGATAAGCCGGGTCGATTCTGCTGGTCTCCCCCCTATTTTTTTATCCCACCGAACAGTACATTAAATTGGTGGCTTACGAAAAAGAGTCATGCCTATTTGAGGCTAAGGTCGCGCCATGTCTTCTTGACAAAAGACCCGCCTGTGAGAGCAAAAGCCATGCTCAGTGCGGCGGCATCATACTGGATGGTGGAATTACCGCCCCCCTCGGTTTCAAATTCAGCTGTCCCGAAAGTCGTTGGGGAACCGGTTAAGTTGGCACAAACAATACTGCCTAAAATCGTGCCGCCGCCGCCGCCTTCTCTTTCAAGCTCACCTTCACCCACGACCAGAATCAAACCATTGTAGCTGAAATTACCTTTCAGTTCCAGTTCTCCTGTCACCACAAGGATACCGGCGCCGCTGCCGGGACCGAATTCGGCATCACCCGTAATAAAGACGATCTTTGGATTTGCCGTTGTCCCCAGGGTAAATCCGCTGTCGGAAGTGGAATGAAAGTCTGCGGCTGCCGATAAGGAATCGCGATAATCCTGCAGGGCGGAAACATTGTCCCAAGGCGACCCTAAAACGGTATTTGACACCGAGGGGGTTGCGAGGCCGCCACCCGTGATGAGTTCCGGTTTCGTTATCATGCCGACGACGCTGGTGCGGGCTACAGCCGAATTCACGGCAATTGCCGGTTTAGTTACACCACCATTGATCGACTTGGCGCCGCTTGAGCCCGGATCACAGATGGCGTTCGGACCAGGCATGACAAGCGCCCCGGGCGCGTCTGTCGGACCGATTTTAGTAACGGTGACCTGCAGCACGGACATGGGCAGCGTGGGACTGGTTTGGGAGCCGGAAAAGCCGAAGGAGGTAATAGTAACGGTTTGATTAGTATCGGTGGCCGAGGTCACGCCATCCACGGCATCATTCGTAAGATAGACTTGATACCAGCCGGTGCCTAAGGCCGTACTAGCAATATAGGGAACATCGTCGGTCACGAAACTTCCCCCCCCGTAGAAATTAGCCACATCTGTGCTATTGGAAAGCGTACCATTGGCGCCGACCCGTGCGGCCAGCAGTTGGGAAACGGTAAAAGTTCCCAAATCCGTTCGGAGTTGGCCCCGTGCCACTTCGATGCCGGCTTCGGCGGCGTAAAAGGCGATGGTGCGGCTCTTGCCATTGCTGGCAATCTTTAAATCCGTCTGCGTTTCCATCAGCGTGGTGGTGCCCAGCAAAATAAGCGCCGTCATGATCAGCATCGCCAACACGAGCACCATGCCGCTTTCATTATGCAGGGGTTTAGGTAAATTATCTATCATACTGACCTTCCCTTGTTTATTTTTTTATAACCAGATTCATGAGGTTGTCAAGTTCCCCTTATTTTTCCGTCCAGTTTAAAACGCGCAGCGAGCGATTCGTAGTCTGATTATTGATGGCGTCACTGCAGTAAACGATATTGCTGTTACCGCCGACGAGATCGGCCTGGGCCGCGCCGCCGGCAATCACGCTGCCCGTAATGTTCTTATTGCCGCCGCCGGCAATTGTCACCGACCCCGAAACCAAAATCAATCCATACCAGTTGAAGCCGCCGTTTAGCTCCAAATCTCCCGCGATCAGGAGGATGCCGCAGCCGGAAGTGCCGCTGGCCAGTTTGATTTCGGTTCCATGCATGTTGTAATAGACCACGTGGTTTTCGCTGCAGGAAGAAGGAGCTTGTTGCGTAGCTCCGGCCGTGGGTGTCCCCCAGCTCATCCCGGTCTGGGTCGTGCTGCTGCTGTGCTCATAACTGAAGTCTGCGGTATCTTTCCAGTTATCGATCATCGCCGGGACATCCATATCGGGGCTGCCGCCGGTTACGCTCCAGGAGCTGGAGGTGGCGCCGCTCACGGTTGGGTTGCCGCTGTTAGTGATGGAGCCGGCCGACTGCGTCGTTGCGACCCCCGGCTTGTTGTTGGAGCCGCAGGAATCGTTGCCGTTGATATAAGTACTGGACCCTTGAATGGACGTCGTCGCTTCCACATAGAGGGCGGCGGGGGCGGTGATGGGGGGCAGCCGCGCCACTGCTACTTCCAGCGTCTTGCTGGTGGACGCAACGGTGCCCGTACTGGTTATGAGATAAATGTTTTGTCCGTTGGGTGGCGTCGTAGTGGTGTTTATCTCGTATTTCCCATCGTTGTTGGCATCACCCCAGTAAAGGACGCTGCCGCCAGACGTTTTATGGCGGATATTTACCGTATAGATCAAGATTGCTTGCAAACTGCTCATCGCTGTCGTCCAGGCCGGATCGGTGGGGGAAGAGTCAACAATCCGGCTGGCCGCAGGCGTAAAATCTCCCTTGAGCCTGGCCCGTGCTTCCTCCACACCGGCCTCGGCGGCAAAAAACGCCGTGGTGCTTGCCTTTTGCTTACCGGCAATCTGCAAATCCGTCTGCGTTATCATCAGTGTGGTGGCGCCTAACAAAATCAGCGCCGCGATAATCAGAATCGCTATGACGAGCACCATGCCGCTTTCATTATCCAGGGGTTTTAGATAGTTGTGCATAAATATCCTCTTATTACCCGTCCCTTTAATAAGCCAGATTCCTTGGTGTGATCCGCGAAGTCAAAGTATAAGTCCGGTACCCCCCGTTGGCCGGGTAGGAGGGATCAATTTTGGCGGTCTTGGCCACAATGGTCACTTGAATCGAGCGGATAGCACCGATCGTGGTAGCCGTACCGTCGGCACTGTTCAGATAAGTGAAGGTAAGCGAGTCAATATTTTCCACCACCGGCTGATAACTGCTGTCACCGGTGGTCTTGCGGCCGAGGCACTGGACGGAAACGCCGCCGGCGGTCGACGTATAAAGGCCATAGGTAATTGTCTCATTGGGGCCATCCGTGGCGCCATCCGGAATGTGGGTAGAATCGGGAGTGTCAGTGGTATCCATATTAAATTTAATCAAGCTAGGGCTTGCATCCAGCATCCCGACGCAGGTTGTGCTGGTCAGTGAGTTTGGCAAGGTTCCGGCGCATGCTGGAAGCAGCGTAGCCGTGGGATTATAACCGGCCATGCGGATCTCACGGCTCATCATATCCATGGCCATCCGCGCATTCTGCTGCATTTCCGCCGCCATTTCCTGATTCCCCAATTGTTTGCTCTGCACGGTGAAGAGGTTGTAAAGTGAGCCCAAAACGACCATCCCCACCAGCATGGCGATCATCAGCTCCACTAAAGAAAAGCCGCACGGTTTTTTCCGTGATGCCGGCGCGAACGGAGACAATTTGTTTTGCTGGCTGTCTTCAGAAGGCGGGTGGCAAATGTTAAAAAAAAGCACAGTATCCATAGCCACTTTCAGGAAGCCACAATCGTTTGGAGCGTAACTTTACGCGTGCCGCCCCAGGACCAGCTTACCTCTACCTCAATGGTTTTCATATTTGCCGCCGGCGTAGCGTCCGTCACCGTCAATTTCCGGGTAAAATATGCGCCTGAGACGCCGTCGGAAGAATCTCCGTTCAGGTAGTCATAGGTCGTTCCGGCATTGAGGGAAGGGGAATCGTAGGGCAGATTCTTCACCTTCTCCATCTTATCCTTGGCCAGGGTGGTGGCCGTGGTCATCCTTTTGCTGAAGTCATTGCCCTTGATGGTCATTACCGTCACGGCAATCAGACCGGATAGGGCAATGACCAAAATGAAAATGGCAATCATGACTTCGAGCAGAGTGAAGCCGCGCTGTCCTTTAAGTGTCATGGTTGCAATTACCCGTTAATCTTTATTCGTCCCGCCCGGCTAATGGTGATGGTTTTCGCTATTATGCCGGATACGGAGCTACTAAAATTAACCGTCCCTGTCTGGCCGGTGCCGTCCGGCCGGAAAATCGGATTAAAGCCCGCCGATGCCGCGGCAAACGTCACATCGTAGTAATCGGGATAGATGTCCCAGGTGGCCTCTGTCGTGTCGCCAGCCGAAATTGTTTCGTCCCCATCGTTGTCGGTCACGAAGCAATATTGATTGCTGTTCAGGAGGTTGACGATAATTTTCTTATTGGTTGCGATTGCCTGGGAACGCGCCTGCATCAGATGCACGGCAAGATGGCGCGCCGCCCCGTTCAAACGGCGTTGGGCCATATAGGGTTGGTAACTCGGCGCGGCGATGGCTGCCAGTATCCCTATGACGGCGATGACAATCATCAGCTCTACCAGGGTAAAGCCATCCCGGCGATTTCTTCTCATAAAAAACACCTCAGCACCAACATCCGATAAGCAAGGAACATACCCCACCCATCCGGCATAGCCTTGCCCAGGGCCGACCAGGAACCTTGAACTGCGGTAGATACGGCATGAGCGGTGGAAAAACCAAAAAAAAATGTTGCCCCTATCCGGCAAGCAACCGGTCATTTTCGCACTTACGGAGTGATTTTCGCTAGGCAGCGTTATGCGTAGCGGAAAAACAGCATCCGGAGCAAGACTTCCCCCCAGAAAAGATAGCCGAGAGCCGCCACGGAGAGAAAAGGACCGAAGGGAACAGCATATTTCAGGTCTTTGCCCTTAATCAACATCACCGTGATGCCTACAAGGGTGCCCAACAAAGAACTGATAAAGAGGATGAAAAAAAGTGATTTCCAGCCGCAGAAGGCCCCCACCATGGCCAGCAGCTTGATGTCGCCCCCGCCCATGCCTTCTCTTTTGGCTAATAGTTCATATCCCCAGGCAATCGCATAAAGAATGCCGCCGCCAATCAGGATGCCAAGTATGGCGTCCAGCAACGGCACTTCCATGACAAAGACGGCCAGCAGTAAAAATACGGGGATGCCGGGCAGGGTCAGGACATCGGGGATGATGAAGTGTCCCAGATCGATAAAGGTGATGATGATTAAAACACAGGCAAAGAGGAAGGCGGCGAGGAGTTTAAGGGTCAACCCGAATTTCCAGAAGAGAAAAAGAGCAAGGAACGCCGTTAACATTTCGACCAGGGGGTATTGGAAAGATATCCGGGCGCGGCAGTCGCGACACTTGCCACCCAAAATCAGATAGCTGACGAGGGGAATGTTATCATAAAACCGGATGGGATGGAGGCATTTGGGACAATGGGAGGGAGGGAAGACCAGCGATGCGCCGATGGGAATCCTGCTGATGCAAACATTCAGGAAGCTCCCGATGGCGGCCCCCATCAGGGCGATGATAATTTCCAGGAAAAGCATCTTATTGCTCAGCCATCCTTTTAAGTTTTACGATTTTGTTATTCATATCATACTTCAGAAAAAGGTCACAAGGGAAACCTCTTGATAAAATCATTTCACCGCGTTTAAAGCCGTGATATAGGAAACAAAAAACCTGCGAGGTGGACAATTGACGGATGCGTATTACATGAAACTAGCCTTGCGCCTGGCCCGCCGGGGGGAAGGGTGGGTAAGTCCCAATCCGCTGGTCGGCGCGGTAATTGTCAAGGGGGATATGATCATCGGTCAGGGACATCATCGCTGTTACGGCGGTCCGCATGCCGAGATTGAGGCCATCAGCAGGATAAAGGAACCGCTGGTCGGCGCCACCGTATATGTAACCCTGGAACCATGCAGCCACTTCGGCAAGACGCCGCCCTGCGTAACGGCGCTGATCGAGTGCAGACCGGAACGGGTGGTGATCGGCACGACCGATCCCAATCCCCTGGTGGCGGGCAGGGGTATTGCCGCCCTGCAACGTGCCGGTATCGCCACGATCGTGGGGGTGGAGGAGGAAGCCTGCCGGGAAATAAACGCCGCTTTTTTCAAGTTCATCACGACCGGCCTGCCTTACATCACCCTGAAATTTGCCCAGACGCTCGACGGCCGAATCGCCTCCCGCACGGGACATTCCCAATGGGTCAGTTCGCCGCCTTCCCGGACTTTTGCCCACCGCTTGCGTCACAGCCATGACGCCGTTCTGGTGGGGGTCGGCACGGTGTTGCAAGATGACCCGGATCTGACGGTGCGCCATGTCCGGGGCCGGAATCCCCTGCGGATTATTGTGGACTCACATCTGCGCCTACCGCTCACCGCCAAAGCGTTGCAAGATCAGGATAAGGCCCGGACCATCGTCGTCGCCACCCGGCAGGCAACCCCGGAGAAAATCAGGCAATTGGCGGAAAGAGGTGTGGAAACGCTCCTGGTGGAGGAAGACGGCGCACAGCACGTGGATTTGGACAAGCTGTTCCGGGAACTGGGAAAAAGGCAGATTGCCTCGGTGCTCGTGGAAGGCGGCGCCGCGATTGTCACATCCCTGCTGAAAACAGGAACGGCGGACCGGCTGGTAGCCATTGTGGCGCCGAAGATCATTGGCAAAGGTATCGAAGCCGTGGGCGATCTGGGCAAGAAAAGCATGGACGAGGCTATTCCGGTCAGTTTCCAGCGGGTTTACCGGCTGGGAGGGGATGTGGTTATCGACGCCCGTCTAAGGAACGGATGAGATTGTCCGCCGCCCTTATCCCGTCGAGGGCCGAACTGACGATTCCGCCGGCATAGCCCGCGCCTTCGCCGCAGGGATAAAGTCCGGCCGTATTCACGCTCTGCCCGTCGGTATCCCGCAAGATACGGACCGGCGCCGAGGTGCGGGTTTCCACACCGATCAGCATCGCTTCCGGGGCAAAAAATTCCGGGATTTTCCGGCCGAATTCCTGCAAACCCTCCCGCAGCGCCGCGCCGGCAAAGGCCGGCAGAGCTTCGGCTAGAGAGGCCGCCCGGACTCCCGGCCGGAAGCTTACCGGCATAAGGCGGTCACTGGCCCGGCCCTGCAGAAAATCTGCCAGGCGTTGCGCGGGGGCGAAATAGTTTTTGCCGCCCAGGACAAAGGCCCGCTCTTCCCAGTGACGGCGAAACTTGAGGCCCCGCAGGGGCTCCTGGGGCGTACCCGCGAAATCTGCGGGGTTTACATTGACGACGACCGCGCTGTTGCCATAGGCTCCCTCCCGGGCCGAACCACTCATGCCATTCGTGATCACCCCGCCGGGCTCGGAACTGCAACCAATGACCCGGCCGCCGGGACACATGCAAAAGGTGTAAACGGAACGTTCCGGCAATCTGGTCCGCGCTGTTAGGAAATATTCTGCCGGCGGCAGGGCGGGATGCTGATGCCATTTGCCGTATTGCATCTGGTTGATGAGTCTTTGGGGATGTTCCAGGCGCAGCCCCAGGGCAAAGGGTTTGGGAACTATCTGCACGCCCTGTCCATGGAGCATCCCGTATGTATCGTCGGCATGCTGTCCCATGGCAAGAATCAGATAATCTGTCGGCACCTCCTCCGCTTCATTGATCGACAGGCCGACAATCCTGCCGTTGTGCCGTCGCAGGCTGGAACAGCGCGCGCCAAATCTTATTTCGCAACCCAGCGCCAGCAGCTTGTGCCGGAAATTCACCACAACTTCCCGCAATTTATCGGTGCCGATATGGGGCTTGGCGGCACTTAAAATATCCGCCGGGGCGCCCAGGGCGACAAAGGTTGCTTTGACCAGACCCGTCAGGGGGTTTTTGCTGCGGCTTGTCAGCTTGCCGTCGGAAAAGGTGCCGGCCCCACCTTCCCCAAAATGGACATTGCTTTCCCGCTGCAAAATGCCCTCTTCCCAAAAGGCTTGCACCTCCCGGCAGCGGGCGGGTACGGCGCTGCCGCGCTCGAGAAGCAGGACGGGAATCCCCCTTTCGGCCAGACGGAGGGAGGCAAAGAGACCCGCCGGGCCACTGCCCACTACCACCACCCGGGGCATCTTACCGGTGCGCAAGACCGCGCCGGGAGCCGGGGAAAAATCCTCTTTGGCGCCGGAGGCGACAGAGGTTGCCGGGAGAGAAATCTTTAGTTCGCCCACGCCGGTGGCGGGCAGGCGGATATCGTCGGGCAGTACCGCTTCTACGGCATAGACGAAAAAAGGCGGCCGGTGGCGGCGGGCATCCAGTGTCTTGCGGAGTATCTTGCAAAGGAAATTTGTCTCCAGGGGCAAAGCAAAGATTTCCGCCAGCCGTTTCTGGAGCTCCCCTTCCCCTTCTTCAAGAGAAACTCTGATCCCGGCAATATTTACAAGCACTTTATTTCCTCATTGCATTGTGAAAAATGAATTCTTGTTGTACATACCAAAGGCAGGAAAAAATAGGAAGTTGAGATTGCGGTGCTGCGGTTATAATGGCAATCTGTCCTTTGTGGAGGCATAAAGGTGAATATTTCCCCGGAGAAGGAAAATGCCATGGCAGAGCGGATGGCAAGGTTGGGGGTGACGGAGAGCGACCTCCGGGAGACCTTTGTCCGGTCTTCCGGTCCGGGCGGGCAGAAGGTTAATAAAACCTCTTCCTGCGTCTATCTGGTGCACCTTCCCACGGGCCTTTCCGTCAAGTGCCAGCAGGAAAGATCGCAGACACTGAATCGCTTTCTGGCGCGCCGTCTCCTTCTCGACCGGATCGAAAGAATCAAGACGGGCGCGGTAGCTGCGGAAAAAGCGCGTACCGAAAAGCTCCGGCGGCAAAAGCAGCGCCGTACCCGGCGGGCCAAGGAAAAGATGCTCGAGCAGAAGCATTTCCAGGCGGGGAAGAAAGCTTCCCGGACCAAACCCACCTTCATCATAGAATGACAATTGCGGCAGCCGAAATAAAAGATAAAAAAGTGCTGGCCGAGCTCAAGCTTAAAAAAATACAGCTTGACCTGATAACACCATTATGAGAAGGGGCTAAAAAAACCACTCCGCTCCGGCAGGGTGGCCGGTTTGCATCAAAACAACCGGCCATTTTCACCCAACACAGGTGACCGATTTCTCATCGGAATTTGCGGCGGCCAAAAAACACAATGGGGAGAGATGATGAAAAAAAAGCCGTTCATAAAACTCTTGTTAATATTCATTGTATTTTTCATCAGTGGCTTGACTTCGGCCCATGCGACTAACGTATGCGAAAATATCGGGAACGGTGGGCGTTCGCTGGGAATGGGGGGGGTAGATATCGGCATTGCCACCGATACATCCGCCATGGTAAGCAACCCCGCCGGCATTACCACCGATACATCCGCCATGGTAAGCAACCCCGCCGGCATTACTCAGGTTAAAGGAGGACGGGTTGACTTTGGCAACGGTCTCTTTTTCCCCTGGGTAAGATTTGAAAACAAGGATAATGCCTTTGACAGTTCCGACCATGGTCGTGAATATGAGCCATTTTTCTTCTATCTTCCCGAGTGGGGATGGGTAAAGCATACTTCGGAGAGTCCCTTCAGCTGGGGGGTTGGATTATTTGCCGTAGGCGGGGGAGGCAGCGGTTTTCAGTTGAAAAATCAATTCTTTCCCGAGGGGAAAAGAGTGGAGTCAAAACTCGCCTACATCAAGTTGACCCCCACTGTTGCCTATCAAATATCGCCCAAACTTTCGGCAGGCTTTGCCCTTAACATTTATTATTCCCCTCTGAATATCAAAGGACTCTTTGGCCCTGTTTACTTAATTGTTGATAAAGCCGATGCCTGGGGCGGAGGATATGCCGCGGGGTTGCTTTATCAACCCACCGACAAATTAAAAGTGGGGATTGCCTACACCTCAGAATCGATGCTCACAGACTACGAAACAGACAAAGGATATGTTCAGATAGCCGGGCAGGCAATGCAGCAGTATCATGCCAAAGTTGTTGACTTCCAGTTGCCCCAGAAAGTAGGCGTGGGAATCAGTTACCAGTTTACCCCTAAATTCTTGGTAGGCTTCGACGCTGAATGGCAGGACTATTCCCACGCCTTTCGCAAGATCGTTATAGAAATGGAAGGGCTCCCTATCCCGCCTGCCAATCTCGAATGGAAAGATTCCTACCACTTTGCGCTCGGGGCAGAATATAAGGTCACTCCCCGCTTCAATTTGCGGGCAGGCTATGCCTATACAAGCGAAAGCGTGACACCGAACGAGGGAGCATTCCCTTACATTCCCTCTACTACCGGGGATGCCCACAATCTTACCCCAAGTTCATGGTCTAAACAATAATAACGCATAATATTAGATAGTTGCATGGCACAGATTTCTTGTTTAGGCACTACAGATTTCAAATCTCACAGGATGGTCTTGACCGTTTTTCCTGGC
>Ga0080064_1006305_pt1 | contig 12946 bp, 13 predicted proteins | sample Subgrocontami54m_FD_69260 | JGI IMG/M metagenome (GOLD analysis project Ga0080064, IMG submission 69260) | Subsurface groundwater microbial communities from S. Glens Falls, New York, USA - GMW46 contaminated, 5.4 m (SPADES assembly) (version 2) ...
TCGGACTTTTTCGGACTGTCGGGGCCGGCCGCCGACCACGGCGCGTTGTTCGTGTTGTACAGCCAGCCGCTCTTCGGATTCATCAATCCCGGCGTCTGGTCGATCGACAGCACGCCGTTCCATTCCGTCTCGGGAGTGCTGCCGTCAACCGGCTTCGTCCAGTCGAACGCGGTGCTGCGCTTCGGGATGAAATTCGAATGGAAGTACGCGATCGTTCCATCAGCGTCGGCATAGATCGTGTTGTTCGACGAATTGGTATGCAGCTCCATCGACTCGCGGAAGGCCTTGTAGTTTCTGGCTTTGGTCCGCGTGAACGACTGCGTCAGCGCTTTGAGCGGCTCTTCCATCAAGCGAATCGCGACCCACTTGCCATCCGTCTCGCGGACGATCGGTCCGTGGTGGGTGCGATAGACGGTGAACTCTTTCTGCGCCATGCCGCTCGGCGTCTTGTACGGCACGACAATCTTGGACACCTTGATTGGCCGCTCTTCGTTTCCGTACTTGTAATAAAGGTTGTCGCCCTTGCGGACGATCGTCTCGAGATACTCGTCGATGTTGTCCAGCACCATCCGGACCTGCGTCGCTTGACTGCCGCCCAGCCGATCGTCGTTGTTGTACATCCCGTCGATCAGATAGACGTTCTGCTGCGAGGGCGTGCCGTTCGCCACGACCTGTCCGCCTTCGAAGCTTGACCGCGCCGGGTTGGGCGTAATGCCCGGCACGAGCTGTGTCAACGCCGAGATACTGCGGAAGTTCGAGGGGATCTCCTCGATCTCGCGGCTCGACAGCGCACCGCCGATCTCGTTGCTCGTGGTCTGAATCAGTGGGGCCTCGGCGGTGACGAGCACCGCCTCCGCAAGACCGGCCACCTGCAACCGGAACTCCAGCGTGATCGCCGCTCCGGCGGTCAGCGCGAGGTCGGGCTGCCGCACCGTCGCGAAGCCAGGCAGCTCGACAACGACTGTATACACGCCGGGATCGAGGTTGGGTATTGTGTATGCGCCAGTCTCAGCCGTGACAACCGTCCGATTGAAGCCGGTGTTTTGTTCGGTGACGGTAAGGGTGGCGCCCGGAAGAACACCCCCACTCGTATCGAGGACCCTGCCACTGACTGAGCCGCGTTGCTGGCCCGCAGCAGGAATGGTGGCCGCGAAGAAACACAGCGCGCAGACGAGAACCCGTGAAAAACCGAACATGAACCCTCCTTGAGAAACCAATCGCATGCCGAGGAACGCCGACGCCGCCGACATGGTAAGCCAGGAGCGGGGATAGGGCCGCCGTCGAATCGACGCAAGCCGCCACCGCATCCTTGGTAGGTAGGCCGGACCTTACGCGCGCTCGCAGGGACTGTCAAGGGACACGAAATCCCGGGGCCCCCGTTGTCCGACTGAGGCTCAGTGTGTCGAATTCAGGCTGGAACGCAGCATCTCGCGATCCACCGCCAGCCCCTTCAGCACAACCCGTGCAATGCGGCGTGTGTTCGTGATCGCGTCGAGCGGATTGGCATCGAGCACCAGGAGGTCGGCGCGCTTGCCGGCGGCAAGCGTCCCCGTGTTTCGAAGCCGCAAGTACTCGGCGCCGCGGCTGGTGGCGGCGACGATCGCCTGCATCGGGGTCATGCCGGCGTCCACCATCAGTTCGAGCTCGCGATGCTCGGCGAAGCCGAACGGATCGTCCTGCAGGCCCGTGTCTCCGCCGAGCACGATGCGCGCGCCCGCGGCGGAGAGTTTCGCGAGACTGCGCTGCAGGATCGCGTAGCGTTCGCGCGCCGCGGCGGTCTGCGCCGCCGTTCGTCCCCCATACCCCGCCTGGACCTTTGCGCCGAGGTCCGGCGGGATTGCGTCGCGTGCCGGCCCAGTGAGCCACGCGGCCAGCGATGCCGGCATCTCGATGTTGCGCCCGCGCTCGGTATTCTGCAGCGTCGGCATGATCGTGACGCCGCGCCTCACGACCGCCTGGACAACCTCGTCATCCATCTCCTTGTCTCGGACCATGTGCGTGAAGGCGTCGATTCCTGCGGCGACAAGGCCTTTCGCGTCAGCGAGGTAGAAGACGTGGGCATTGACGCGGATACCGTGCTTGTGTGCCTCGTCGATGATCGCGCGGTACAACGGAGCGCTCAGCTCCGGGGCCCTGCCGTTGCGATCGTCGACCCAGATCTTGATGAAGTCGACCTTCTGTGCGGCAAGCTCCCGCACGTCGCGGCGCGCCTCGTCTTCCGTCGTGACGTCATAGGCGATGCCGCGATATGTCTCCGAGCCCGGGCCTGCGTTCGGCGCGCCCATCCCGCGGCCGGCCGTGAACAGACGCGCTCCTCCGAGACGCCCCGCTGCCTGGTCATCGCGAATCCTGAACGAGACGTCGCCGGGATCGATGCCTTCCGAGACGACCGCGCTGACGCCGAAGTAGAGAGCCCGATTGAGATCGGCGATGATCGTCTCGCGCGAATAGTTCTCTGCGCGATACGTCGCGCCTTTCTGAAAACCGGTATGCGTGTGGATGTCGATGAGGGCCGGCATCACCGTCTTGCCGGTGAGGTCCACGCGCGCGGCGCCGGCGGGAGCCTTCACGTCGCCCTGACGCCCTATGCGCGTGACGGTTCCGTTCTCGACGAGGAAGGCGGAGTGTTCAATGGCCGGTTTGCCATCGCCGGGGATCAGGCGCGCGCCTTCGTATAACGCGGCGCCGGTGGGCGGGGCGGTCTGGCCCTGGAGGAAGAACGACGCCGCGATGAGCGCCAGGACAGTGCACGCCGCGGCTCGAATCTTCATGATGGCGCGGATTATATAGGTGTCAGTTGCGTGAGGTTGCGTGCTTCCATTACGATCAGGGTTCGCTCGACGCGCCGTCCGCGTCCCCAAGGGGCGCGGCTCCCACCAAATTCCTCAGTAGCTCAACGGCAGAGCATCCGGCTGTTAACCGGAGGGTTGCTGGTTCGAATCCAGCCTGAGGAGCCAATCTTTCAATGAGTTAGCTCGCTCACCGTTTCCGGTTTCTGAACAATTCTGAACAATTCCTCGCCGACTTTCTCCACCGCCGCACGCCGCGAGCTGTCGAGCACCTGGGTATAGACGTTCAACGTGGTGTCGACCTTCGCGTGTCCCATCAACTCCGCGACGACCTTCCCCGGCACGCCCTGATCGTCAGCCGTGCAATCGACCGGGCGCAGGGTCTCATCGCCGCCGTCAAGGGTTCCCTTCAGGGCACTGTGAAATCGAGCAGGCGCGTGATGGAAGACTTGCTCGACAAAGGCGCTCACGAAGCCGACCTGGCTGAGATAATCGCCAGGATCAACGCCATTGAACAACTGCGGACCGAGTTGGCGGGTGCGGCGACACTCGATCCGCTTGAGTACCATCCGGCCATCCTCATTCATTGGTGCAAGGTCCTCGGACAGAGTTTCGTTTCCGGCGATCCGGCCGTGCAGGTGGAAGTGACGACTGTGTACGTGCTCTAGCGAGCACGACGACACTTTGACCGGGTAGTGGTCAAGTTTCGCGATAACGCGGATAAAGCAGCCGAACTGTCAACTTGACACGCCATCGAGCGCAGCCGTCCCAGCGGTTGAGTGGCTGTCGTTGTGCGGCTCGCGATGCGTCGGCGTGCCAGTCTCAGACATGGGCTTCGACGACCCGAATGCGTCCGCGCTCGCGACCGCGTCGCTTCGCCCTGACCACGATCTCCACATCCTGGCCGAGCGCGGTCAGTAGGCGCATCAGCCTCTCGCTGGAGAAGTTGGCAAGGCGCCCGTTGAGCAGAGCAGAGACTTTCGGCTGGTCGATGCCCATGAGCGTCGCGGCGGCCGCTTGGGTCAGGTGCTGGCGCTTGATGACGTGCCGAATATGGCTCGCGAGTTGAGCTTTAGTGAGTTCTTCTTCCGGCTCAGCAAAGCCCAGGTCCGCAAACACGTTGCCCGAACTTGGGATCACTGCGACTGACTTTTTCGCCATTGCTGGTAGTCCTCTCTCGCGCGCTACTCTCGGTCGAGGTTGGCGCCGCCGCCGTTGAAACCGCGCGTTAGGGCCAGTTCTGTGCGCCGTGGAGTATCCGAACGACAAAGATGGCGTCGCCGAGAACCGTGTAGACCACGATGTAGGGCAGGGGAGATAGCACGAGCTCGCGCGTGCCCTCCTTCTTTCCCAGGCGGCCCCGGTTCGGAAATGTCAGTAGGGCGGACGGCGCGTCGTAGACAGCGCGCACCAATTCCGGCGCCCGGTCGGGCGTGTGATTCAGAAGATAGTCGGCAATGCGTTCGAGATCGTCGGCAGCTTCCTCGGTCCAGCGAAGCTGCATCAGGGACGCGGTTGCTTTTCCGTCAGGCGTTTTTCAAGGCGTGCGCCGACCTCTTCATGGCTCAGGACTTCGCCGCGCTTGATTTGCGCCAAGCCTTTCTCGACCTCGCGCACGAACCAATCGTCGTAATCGATCAATCGCTCAATGGCTTCGCGGGCCAGTGCTTGGGCGTCGGTCCCCCGCTCGTGAGCGATGCGGGTGAGCTTGGCTTGCAGGTCCGGAGACAGGGTCACTTCCATACGGCGAGTGTACCGAAGCCACGCGCGGAGTCAACTCGTCCGAGGGCGAATCGCGACGAGCGCGCGTGACCTGAAGTCAGGCCAGTGAACAATCACTGAACAATGTGTTCCCGAACACGGGGCAACAGCAGGTTCTCGTGCGAGCTAAACGCACGAAGAACCAACAAGATAGCCAACCTGCATCAACCTGTTAACCGGAGGGTTGCTGGTTCGAATCCAGCCTGAGGAGCCAACTCGCGTCGCGAGTTGGCACCCCAGGCTGTCTCCAGTCACGCCGCGCCTCGCTCCGCTCGGCGCGAGCGTGGACGAATCCAGCCGACCTGTCTTCCCGAATTGGCACCCCATTGCTGTTTCTAGATCATTTGCGCTCTCGCGCTCCGCGCTCGCGCGCAAAAGGACGAATCCAGCCTGAGGAGCGAAACCGGATGGTGATGCGCCGGTTGGCGCGGGCGCAATATTCGTGTATTGACAGAATTCACTCGACGTCAATACACTTGAACCATGCCCAATGCCGTCAGTCGAAAGCGCGTGCCCCGTCGGGAAGAACGAGTCTCGCGCACCTATCGGCTGCCGTTGTCCAAATTGCGAGCTGCGAAGCGCGCACTCGGCGCATCGACTGCGACGGAAACGATCGAGCGCGCGCTCGATCTTGCCGTCTTGCAGCGCGAACTCATCGACGGAACGCGGGCGATGCTCGGGATCGAGATCACGCCCCCAGACGCTGAACGGTGACTCGAGCCTCGCGCAAGTACGTTCTAGACACGCAACTGTTCATCAACGCCTTTCGCGATCCTGCCGCCAACGAGGCACTCCAGCAGTTCCACAGAGCCTTTGCGCCCTCTGAGCACCTCAGCGTGATCGTCGCCCAGGAGCTGCGGGCTGGCATCCGCGCGCACGACCGGAAGGCGCTGGAGCGACACGTGCTCAAGGTCTACGAGCGAGCCAATCGGACGATTACGCCATCAGCCGACGCTTGGCACAGATCAGGGAACCTGCTCGCGGAAATGGCGCAGAAGGAAGGATTGGAGATCGCACGCGTCTCGAAAGCGTTCGCGAACGACGTTCTCTTGGCCCTGTCGTGTCGCGAGGCGGGATGTGTTCTTGTGACGGACAACGAACGGGACTTTCAGCGTATTCGCGGCTTTGTTCAGTTCGACTTCATGAAGCCGTGGCCCGGCGGCCAGGTGTCCTGATTTCCCTCGACGCCAACGCGTCTTGTGGGACCAGCGATCACCTTCCGCAGCATTTCTCGAATTTCTTTCCGCTCCCGCACGAACAGGGAACATTTCGGCCGACTTTGGCCGGCGCTCGGAACGGTTGCTGCGGTTCGACGAGCTGTCTTTCGTCGTCCCAATCCTCCAGGGTATCGTGCGAGGAATGTCTCTCGAAGGCAGACCACCACGAATCCAGCCTGAGGGGCCAATCTTTTCAGCTCGGCCCACTGATGGGATACAACGGATTCAAGGGAACTGTCTCGTCGACGAACACGCTACCGCCGTTTCGTTCACCCTGGCCGACTGTTTCGCCTCATCTTGTGGCTGCCGAAGGGAGAAACCAGCTTGACGAGTACCAAGACTGGGCCGATAATTCACGGTCTTCTGCTTAGGCTGTCGACGATCCTTCGCATCCCGGTCTGAACCGTTCCGGTGCTGATCGCTTGCACCTCGGTCGCTCCACCTTCGGCAACTCGGGAGGGCTCAATGACAACGAAAAGGTGCGTGGGCGCGTTGGCGCTGATTGCGGCGGTGGTCCTTTCCTCGCCGTTCTGGCGCTCGATGGAGGTGAGTGCGCAGTCCGCGCGACCCGCCCTCAACGGCCCACAGTTCGAGGTCGATCCGTCCTGGCCCAAGCCGCTGCCCGAGCGGTGGGTTACGGGAGAGCTCGGCGGAGTGTGCGTTGATGCGAACGACCACATCTTCGTCCTGTCGCGCGCCAACTTGTACCCGGGAATTTCGGAAATTGCGCAAGCCGCGCCGCCAGTCATGGAATTCGACCAGACGGGCAATGTCGTGAACTCCTGGGGCGATCGTCAGGTGATGGCGGAGGCGCTGCACGGATGCTCCTTCGATGCCCAGGGAAATGTCTGGATCGCCGGCAACGGCGACGGTTTCATCCAGAAATACTCCCGCGACGGCAAGCTCTTGCTGCAGATCGGCGTCAAGGGAAAAGTCGACTCCACGGACGGCACGCTGAAATCCCGCTTCCTGAACGCGAGCCCAGTCGCGTTCTATTCTCCGACCCTAGTCGCCGTGGACCCGGTGAACGGCGAGGTGTTCGTCTCCGACGGCTACGGCAACAAGCGCGTCGTCGTCTTCGATAAGACCGGCAAGTTCCTACGGCAGTGGGGGCGCCAGGGCACGACGGCCGAGGCCGCCGCGGGCGTGGGCGGCGTGTTCGTGAATATCGTGCACTGCGTCGTGATGGGAAACGACGGCTTGCTGTACGTGTGCGACCGCAACGGCGATCGCATCCAAGTCTTCGACAAGACGGGTGCCTTCAAACGAAATATTCCTACACCGCTCGTCTTCCGGGCGCCCTATACGGGCAACGGCGGGGCAGGGTCGCTCGCCCTCTCGCGTGACGCTGCCCAGAAGTATATGTACGTCGGCGATTTCAGCGACAAACTCATTCGGGTCTTCGATCGAGTCTCTGGGAAGGAACTGTCGCAGTTCGGCCGCCCGGGCAGCCACCAATTGGGGGGCATCGCCAGCCCGCACGGTATTGCCGTAGATTCGAAAGGCAATGTCTACGTTGCGGAGTCGCTGGACGGTCGGCGGATCCAGCGGTTCAAGCCGGTGGGCGGCGGGACGGCGACCGCAGCTCGCTGACCAGGTTCGAATCCAGCTTGAGGAGCCAATTCCCTTGTCTCAGGAAGGGCAAATTGTCGACGCAACTCGCGTAGAGGCAAGCGCTTACGAGTTCTAGCGAGCGGGCGGTACGTTTCGTCGATCAACGCGGATCTATCGCCCAACTGTGACGGCCGGGTCGCCCGTCAGGTCAGTGGAGGCTTCCGATCGACCGATCCACAGAATGGCCACGGCGGCCGCCGCCGCGAGCACGACGAGCGGCAGCAGCGCCAGCGAGAAGCTTCCCGTCGCGTCCTTGATGAAGCCGATCGCATATGTCGTGACAAATCCAGCGAGATTGCTGATCGCATTGATCTGCGCCAGACCGGCAGCCGCCGTGCCGCCGGAAAGCCATTCTGTCGAAACGGCCCATACCGGCCCCTTGCCGGCATAGATGCCGATCACCGCCAGACACAAGATGACGACGATGGAGAAGAGGGAGCCGAAGAGCAGCGTCGATGCCAGGCTGACTGCCGTCAGGATGAGAGGAGCCGAGGCGTGCCAGATCCGCTCGCCGGTTCGATCCGATCGGCGGCCCCACCAGATCATGATCACCGAAGCGAGCGCAAACGGAATGGCGTTCAGAAGCCCCGTCTGCATGTTGGTCAGGCCGTGCGATTTGATGATTTGCGGTTGCCAGAGCTGAAGACCACTGCTAACGGCCGTGCTTCCGGCCAGCACGAGGCTCAGGACCAGCACGTGCTTGTTGCACAGCACGGCAGACAGGCTCATCTGGCCGACGCGATGGTGGCGATCTTTGTCGGCCTGAAGTCTTCGAAGCAGCCAGCGCCGCTCATCGACGGGCAGCCACGCTGCGTCTGCTGGCCCGTCGTCAAGGACCATCAGGCACGCCACACCGAGCAGCACCGCCGGAAGTGCCTCGAGGATGAACATCCACTGCCATCCGCGGATCGCAAGCCATCCGTCGACGCCGAGAAGGGCGGCTGAGATCGGCGACCCGAGAAAGCTGGAGAGGGGAATGGCGACCATGAACATCCCGATGATGCGCGCCCGGTAATCGGAGGGAAACCAATAGGTGAGATAGAGAATGACGCCCGGAAAGAATCCCGCTTCCGCCGCGCCGAGGAGAAATCGCATCAGATACAGCGAGCGTGGTCCGGTGACCAGCGCCATGCCCGCCGCCAGGAGGCCCCACGTAATCATGATGCGAGCGATCCAGCGGCGTGCGCCGACCTTCTCGAGGAGCAGATTGCTCGGCACCTCGAACAGGAAGTACGACACGAAGAATATTCCACCGCCGAGGCCGAACACCGTCGACGAGAAGTGGAGGTCCTGCACCATCTGTAGCGCGGCGAACCCCAGGTTGACGCGATCGAGGAAGGAGATGAAATAGCAGACCATCAGGAACGGCACGATCCGCACAGCCACGCGGCGCATCGTCCTGGCTTCGAGGGCGCGTTCGCCCGGCGGTTCGGTTGACGGCATTCGCGGCCAGATTCTACAATCCTTTGTGTTGCCGCAGCGCGCACCCTGCATTGATCCGAGGCGACGTGGGCACGTGTAACGCGCCCGATCACGACACCAACGTACCGCGATTCAAATTGCCTCGGAGGGCGTGCGACGCGCACTGCCACGTGTTCGGCCCGGCGGCCAGGTTCCCGTACGCGCCGGGCAGGGCGTATACACCGCCCGATGCTCCCAAAGAGAGCCTGGGTGCATTGCACGCCATCCTGGGAATCGAACGGGCCGTCATCGTTCAGGCAAGCTGTCACGGCACCGACAATCATGCGATGCTGGACGCCATCGCCACGAGCGGTGGGCGCTATCGCGGGGTTGCGATCGTCGACGGTTCGTTCACTGCAGAGGACTACGCCGATCTCCACGACCGCGGGATCAGGGGCGTCCGCTTCAATTTCGTCAAGCACCTGGGCGGAATGCCGGATCTGAATGTCTTCGATCGTGTCCTCGAACAGATTCGGCCGCTCGGGTGGCACGTGGTCGTGCACCTCGACGCGGCGGACATCGTGGAACTCTCTGGTCCGCTTCGGCGGCTGCCGGTGCCATTCATCATCGATCACATGGGCCGCGTCAAAGCCGACGGGGGCCTGGAGCAGCCGGCGTTTCTGGCGCTGCTCGACCTGATGACGCTCGAGAACTGCTGGGTGAAAGTATGCGGATCCGAGCGCGTATCGGTGACCGGCCCGCCGTTTCTCGATGCGGTGCCTTTCGCGCAGGCGCTCGTGCGCGCAGCGCCCGATCGTGTGCTGTGGGGCACTGACTGGCCGCATCCAAACGTCGGCCGTCATGTCCCGAACGACGGAGACCTGGTGGATCTTCTGCCGCTGATCGCATCGGACGAAGCGCTCAGGGGCAAGCTCCTCGTCGACAACCCGGCGCGCCTCTACGATTTCGGAGCCTGATCGGTGGCACGACGACGACCGGACCAGCCGTCAACTCGTCCCAGGTGGCATGGCGATGAGCGTGCGTGATCCGAACTCAAGGCAGTGAACAATCAGTGAACAATTTCTTCCCGAACACGACATGAACTGGTGAGCGTGGCGATCCGGAGTCGTCCTCGGGTGCGACGCATCGTCTCCAGCCGCTCGTTCACAGTCCGAAAAAGAACTGGAGTAAGGTGAGTGCGACTTGGCAGGACGCCTATGACCATTCACACTCGTAGCATGTTGCTGTTCCGCGCGGCCACCCTCGTTGTGACCCTGGCCGCGGCTTCTCTCTGGATCGCCTACCCGCACGGCGCACAGGCGGTCGCCGTAGACCGCGGCAGTAGAGACTACACCCAGCCCGAACAGATGCAATGGAGAGACACCGACAATGGCAGGATCGCCAATCTGTACGGCGGTCCTTCCAAGCCGGGCCTCTATGCGTACGTCCTGAAGCGCCGCCCGAACACGTGGAGCATGCCGCACTTTCACGATAACGACCGCTTCGTGACGGTGCTCGACGGCACGTTCTGGGTCGGCACAGGAAAATTCGATCCGCAGCGCACCGTGCCATTGAAGGCGGGGTCGTTTGTCAGAGACGTCGCGGGCGGCATTCACTTTGAGGGGACGAAAGACGACGAGGCGACGCTCTATGTCGTGGGGATAGGACCGTCGCCGGCCCATCCGGCGGAGCCGGGCACCAACGTTTCTGGGTTGGGCGCCAACGTGATCGATCCCGCGATCCGGCAGATTCAGCGGATCGAGGATATGCCGAAGGAATCGTTCGTTCTGCATGGCGACTCGAGCAAGCCCGGCCTCTACCTGCAGTATCAGCGACGGGCGCCTAATAACTGGAGCACACCGCACTATCACCCGATCGATCGTGTCGTCATGGTGATGGGCGGCACGATGTGGATCGGCACGGGGCCGACCGGCGACAGGACCAGGACGGTGGCGGTGCCAAAGGGCGGATTCATCCACGATATCGCTCGCGGTGTCCACTACGACGGGTCCGGGAACGATCCGATGTGGATTCTCACCGCTGGTGTCGGGCCGACGGCGACTATCAATGTCGACCCGCCGAAGTAGCTCCGGCGATCGGGGACACTGAGCTGCCAAGACCGTAGCGGCACCTCGGACATCTGACCCGTAAGCGTCATGAAGCCGGCCGCGGCCGTCCTCTGCCTGCTTGTCACTGTCACAACCGCCTCAGCCGCGCCGCAGGCCGGCAAGGACACGGGAACTCCGCGGGCGGCTCACATGCTGGCGGGGCTACGGACTGACACATCTCGATCGCGCAGCGCAGGCGGCGCTCATCGGAGAACCGCCTGACTCGTCACACCTCCTGATTCCGATATCGGGACGTCACACGAGCGGCGTGGGCGGCCTATCCGAAGAGGCGAGCTTCCTGATCTGCAATCCGCGGGCGCGTTCCCACCAGCGGCTGCGTCGCGGAGCTGCGCTTGCGGCGGGCCTGGTGCTCGGCTCGTTTCGGCCCTACCAAGGCTAAGCCCGAAAGCCGGCTCAAAGCCGGACACTTAGTGGTTCCTATCCTCGTTAGACGGCGATAATGCGCTGACGTGAATGCGCTTACCCGTTTCATCGTTTCTGTGCTCTTGCCGCACGTCGCGTTCCCGCCGGCTGCCGCTCAAGAGAATGCGCGCGGCGCCTGGCGCGCGACGACAACGATTGCTTCATCCAGGCGTTTGTTCTTGGCGATCGAGGGATGGCGTCGGTCAGCTACAACAACGGCGTCGGCGAACAGGGCGCGCGGTGGACGTGGGGGAGAGAGTGGCTGAACATCGTCTCGGACACGCGTGGAGCGCTCCTCATGGACGGGCACTATGAAGACACGGTGCTGGTCGCGGAGATCGATTACTCAACGACTGACGATGTGGACTTCAGGACATGCAGGTTCACGCGATGACGTGCCAGCGTCCGATTTACCGCCACGAATCCACGGCCTTCTTTGGCAGCGACTCTGGAATGTACTCATTCAGCTCCAGTCGAATGCCATCCGGATCGAACACGTTGACGTTCTTGACATGGGCACCTGGAGAAATCCCCACCGCTTGGCCGATGGTACCTGGCGCGTTGCCAGCGGCCGCTGCGAGGCCGGCTTGCCGAAGCCGAGCGATCGCGGCATCGAGGTCGCCCGTCAGCAGATGGAGGTGCGTCAGCCCGGGAGTGACGTTCGCTCCCGCCGGCTGCATCTCGAGGAAGGTGTCGCGGCTGGTTTGATAGTAGACGTTCATTCGCTGGGTATCCGCGCCGCCAAACGTGAAAGCGACTCGAAACCCTATGAGGCGCTCATAGAACATTGCCGATTCTGGCGGGTCCTTCACGGCGATGCCGACCACGTTCAGCGTCAACCCCTTCGTGTCCTGAGCGGCAGTCCACGATTCCGCCGCTTTCTTCATGAGCGACTCGGGAATGAGCTCGTTCAGCTCCAACCTGATGCCATTCGGATCGAAGACGTTGGCATTCTTCACGTAGATATTTTGAGAGAAGCCAGCCTCAGTCATTGCGTTCGTAGGCCGGCCATTCTGCGGCGCTGTCGGCAAGCCCGCCTGGCGCAGCCTCGCGAGCGTGGTGCTCAGATCGTCGACGACGAAATGAACATGGGTGAGGCCGGGTCGCACGTCTGCGGTCGCCTGCTGCATTTCCAGGAACGTATTGCGGCTCATCTGAAAAAACGTGTTCGTTCGCGTGCCATCCTGGCTCGAGAACTTGAAAGCGACCGGAAATCCCATGACGCGCTCGTAGAACGCCTGCGACTTCGGGTAATCGCTGACCGCAATCCCGACGAGGTTCAGCCTGAGGCCGCTGCTCTTCCCCGCCTGGCCCAGAGCCGCGCCTGGCTGCAACACGATACCCGCGACCAGGACACCAAGTCCCGCTGCGAACAGAGCGAACCGCTTCATCTGATCCCCCTCCTTGAATCCGGCCGTCCTCATACACCGACCTCCGATGTGCGATGTTCGAAAGTTTTCGTATCCAGGGTCGAGGAACGCGCCGGTCTATCAGATTGCGAAGATCTTCCCGCTTCGCTGAGAACCCGCTGGCTCGAGCGTGGCTACGGGACGATGTTTATCCCGGAGGGCTTGGCCAGGGTGTCGCGATACTCGAGCGCCTCCGACGGGACGCACAGCGTCTCGGCAAATTC
>Ga0080064_1006306_pt1 | contig 12945 bp, 15 predicted proteins | sample Subgrocontami54m_FD_69260 | JGI IMG/M metagenome (GOLD analysis project Ga0080064, IMG submission 69260) | Subsurface groundwater microbial communities from S. Glens Falls, New York, USA - GMW46 contaminated, 5.4 m (SPADES assembly) (version 2) ...
CCTTCGGAGAGCTTGTGTGGAGTGACGCCGTATGAAAAGATGATGGAGAAAGAGTATGGAAAGTTTGTGTCATCATTAGAAGTTAATTTTCCAAGCCTTCGTATTGAGGGGTAGGGAGAGGTCGGAAGGTCTGGCCGGCCAGAAACACGTTGAGTCCGGCTTCGGTCACGATGCCTCCTGCTGGCTCAAACCATTTGTGGAAGGAGTTGTTGGGCGACGGGACGATTGAGTCCGCCGTGACGTATCCGCCCACTAGTCGCACTTGTTGCTGTGCGTAGGACGCCATGTTGGCGAACACACCGAACCAGTTCGTTGGGCTCGTCGAAACTCTTGGCGGAAAGAGTGAAGGGAGTGGAGTGACCACCGTGGGCACCGGAGTGGTAGCACCTCCTCCACCGCCCGAACTTGGGGGAGGCGTAGTAGGTTCTTGGGCCACAACGGTGAATGCCGCGATTGCGAGCATCAGACTAAGTATTTTTTTCATTTGCTTTTTTCTTTCTGTATTTCTGTTTTTTTACTTTCCGTTTCCGAATTTTCCGACCGAGAGTGTAAGGGAAATTTCCCGTAGCTCATTTGTGGGAGCGGCATGCTCACCCACCGGTTGAACCAAAGAAGCGACAGGCTTCTCGGCCATGCGCTGAGCTTCCACTTCATGCGCTTCCGCCTGAACGATTGGCGGAGGAGGCGTGGGTGTAGAAGGCATCGCGGGTTGAGGTTGTGGTTGGTGAGTGACGGGAGCTTTCTGCGTAGGTCGGAGAGACCAGAGCAGAAGAAGCACCCCCAGTATTGGAAGGACTACGCGAGGTCGCATTTTTTTCATATTTAGTTGTCGGAGAACAAAAACAGCCTTGCATAAGGCCATCACTAATGTGCTCCACTAGTGACCATATCACTAAACGTATAATATGTCAACCCACGGGCTGTTTCAATACCTACGCATCACCACCGCACCATCACCTATGTATTCGATCATCTCCTTCAGCAATAAGAAGCGATCGCTTGTTATTGCTGAAGGCTGTTTGTTCCCGCTAGAAAGTTTAGATGGAGCGATTTTTGAGGGCATTGGTGAGGGTCTTGGCGTCTGCATATTCAAGCTCGCTTCCCGTGGAGAGACCTCGTCCGAGGGTGCTTATCGTAACGCCGTACGGCGCAAGCAGTGTCTTAAGTTCATCGGCGGTATGTTCGCCATCGGGGTTCGCGGAGAGGGCGAGTATAACTTCTTTTACTGCGCCACTTTTTACTTCTTTTTCAACGCGAGATGTCAACTCTTTTATACGAAGCATATCTCCGTTCTTCCGCTCAATGAGCGCAAATGTTCCACCGAGTACAAAATACTTTCCCTCGTACATCTTACTTTTTTCCATTGCTTCAAGGTCGGTGTCCTTGGCGACCACCATAAGCTCTCCGGTTGCTCTACTTTTATCGGAGCAGATAGGGCAGAGAGGTGCCGACGTTCGTTTTGCAAAGAAACGAAAGCAGTCGGAACACTCTGCGATGTCGCGCTTTAGGGTGGAAATGTGGTCGGTAAGTTCCTGCAAGAACGAGGGCTCGCGCGAAAGCAAAAAATAGACAAAGCGTTTTGCTTGTCGGGGTCCGATGCCGGGAAAGGCACGGAAAAGTTCGGCTAGTTTATCGAAGGTAGTCATAAAGGCGGGATACGAATGCTACAAATTAGCGCACGAATGCTACGAATATGCGAATGCAAAAATTCACAATTCGCATCATTTGTGGATTGGTAGCATTCGCATAATAATTCGTAACATTCGTATCAAGTTCTAAAACGGTTCCGCTCCCGCCTTCGCCGTCTGCTCAAAATCACTAAAATCGCTCTTCTCAAGGGACATGAAGGTAGCCTTTTTTTCGTCAAAGTAGAGCTCCACTTTTCCGGTCGGGCCGTTGCGGTGCTTCTCAATAAGAATTTCGGCGATATTGGGCCGGTCGGAATCTTCCTTGTATTTATCTTCACGGTGAATAAACATCACGACGTCGGCATCTTGTTCAATGGAGCCGGAATCACGAAGATCAGAAAGTCGTGGACGTCCTCCACGTTGTTCCACGGCGCGTGAGAGCTGTGAGAGCGCAAGCACCGGGACATCAAGCTCGCGCGCGAGGTGCTTGAGACTGCGGGAGATTTCCGTAACCTGCTGGACGAGGTTGTCGCTATGCCGTGCCTGTGTCGGGGCCATAAGCTGGAGGTAGTCCACGATAATCATACCGAGACCCTTTTCACTCTTAAGCCTCCTCGCCACCGAACGCATCTTCAAAATGTTGTTGGCTGGCTGGTCGTCAATGTAAATAGGCGCTTTGGAGAGACGGTCAAGCGAGTCGCGAATTTTTCCAAACTCATCGGCGGCATTGAGTTTTCCCGTACGTAGTTTCCACGCATCCACGCGCGACTCGGCCGCAAGCATACGGTCTACGAGCTGTTGGGAGCTCATTTCAAGGGAAAAGATGCCGACGGGGATGTTGTGATTCACGGCTGTCTGGCGCGCGATATCCAGCGCGAGAGACGTTTTTCCCATTGAGGGACGCGCGGCGAGAATAATAAGGTCGGACTTCTGAAAACCTGCCAGCTTATTGTCCAGTTCCTTGAATCCACTCGGAACGCCACGAAGCTCGTCTCCCGACTTGTGCAGACGGTCCAGACGTTCCCACGCCTCGGTAAGGGTGTCTTTGAGCTCAATAAACTTGTGTACTCCCGAACGTTGAGTAATTTCAAAAATGCGTTTCTCCGCGCGCTCCATCAGGTTCTCCAAATCTTCCGCATCGTTGTAGCCAAGCTCACCTAAGTATTCGGATGCCTCAATAAGCCCCCGCATCAAATGCTTTTTCTGGATAATCTCGGCGTAGTGCTGGAGGTTCGTGGAGGAGGGAACACTTGCGGTAAGCTCGGCAAGGTAGGAAGCCCCGCCCGCGGCTTCAATTTCACTCTTTTCGGTCAAGCGTGATGAAAGGGAAAGAAGGTCAATCGGGATATTTTTGCCTCCGAGCTCCACCATCGTTTTCCAAATAAGGCGGTGCCGACCGGAATAAAAGGCAGGTTCGGTAATGACATCCTGCACATCCGAAAGGCCATCGGGCCGAAGCATAATAGAACCGAGAAGCGCTTTCTCCGCGTCAAGATTTTGCGGGGGGACGCGAAGTTTTGGTGAGGTCTTTTCGGACATAGTTCTTGCATTCTAGCATGCTGGGGAAGTACACGGTCAACACGCTTCTTGCATAACGGGTGGGTAAGTTGTGGATAAGAAAAGGCCGACATCGGTGATGTCGGCGATTCGTGCGTTTTGGTAAGGCTACCAAAACACAATATGAAGCTCCATGGCGCAAAGCGCAATGAGTGCGGTGACGGCGAGGGGTGTGGTAATCTTTTGAAGGTAGTGGCAGACCTTTTTGTCAAAATCGTAGTGAGTATCCCATGCCAGACAAACAACTATCCAGGAAATCATCTGACAGACGAGCCAGATAAGCGCGCCTAGGGTGGCGAGGCCAAACTGCCACAAGGGAGTAGGCGGGAGATACCACCACAAGGCACACATGACCCAGGTTGGGAGGAGTCCTACAATCGTGGTGAAGGTGAGGGAAACAGTGACATGGAATCGTTCAAGGGAAAGACACATTTTAGTTTTCATGGGTACAGGTTTCAGACAACAGGTTGTCATAGTACTCACATCTTGTCAATGGCATCGTCTCAAGTAATAAGTTACACCATAATCGGTTATACTAGATGCCATGCAAGCTGTCATACTCGCCGCGGGGCTCGGGACACGAATGCGCCCTCTCACAAACACCGTCGCCAAACCCCTTCTCACGATAGGGAAGCGCACTCTTTTGGACTACACCTTTGACGCGCTCCCCGACGAGGTAGACGAAGTGATTGTGGTTGTCGGGTATCGTGGCGAACAGGTGCGTGCTTTTCTCGGAGACACATTTCGTGGAAAGAAAATACAGTATGTTGTTCAGGAAAAGCTCCAGGGCACCGCAAAGGCACTCTGGGAAGCAAAATCACTTCTCAAGGGCAAGTTCCTCGTCCTGATGGCCGATGATATTTACGCGCGGGAGGATATCAGAAAGTGCCTCAAAAACGACTATGCAATTTTGGTGATGCGCTCAACGGAACCGGGGCCAGGTGGCAAGGTGAAGCTTGATGAGAAAAATCAGCTCGTGAGCGTAGAGGAAGGTAAAGCTCATCCCGCCGGCACACTTATCAGCACCAATGTGTTCGTGCTTACTCCCGAACTCTTTACCTATGAGCCGGTCAAACTGACCGATAGGATTGGTGAGTGGGGGCTTCCCCAAACGGTTGTGGAGCTGTCCAAGGATTATTCGGTCGCGGTGGTGGAAGCCACTCGCTGGATAAAAATCACCACCCCCGAAGACCTACAACTCGCCGAAGAACTTCTCCAGTAACTCGAACCTCGTACAATTCAGCAATAACAAGCGATCGCTTGTTATTGCTTAGTGGTACTACTTGATAGAAAAGAAATTCTTCAGAAACACTTCGTTATCCACGTGAACAGCAAGAATATAACGAATATACTTACCGGCACCGTAGAGTCCGGCAATATACCTTATTTCATCGAGGCACTCAAATGGGTGGATAAATACCGATTTTTGCAGTTCATAGAAGCCCAACCTAAAAAGGTGTTCTCGGAGTGAGTCACGTACTGGTTTTTCATCCTCTGGGATGTCAAAAGATATAACTCTCCATAGCTTATCCCAAACCTTTGGAACCGATATCTTCATGTGTACGATATCGTACGTAAGGGCCCTTTGTTTTCCGTTTTCACTAAGCGTAAGCGTCAGTTTGCCGCCACTCTCTTCCTTTACCTCTATTAGTTTTGAAGCGTAGAGCGAATTTATGGCTCGTTCTGTAGACTGCCGTCCAAGTTCTCGCCACTCATTGACTAGCGCTCCAAGCACTTTCCACGAGGTTCGTGGAGAACCCGAGAGAGAAAGAGACAGACCTCCCAAAAGTAGAAGTAGTACCTTCTTTTTCGTGACTCCGATGCGGTGTTCTCGGTAGCTCGAGAGTTTCTCACGGAGATCCTTCGTTATTTCTTGCTTGCTCATGCAGTGGGGTTAAGCAATAACAAGCGATCGCTTGTTATTGCTTAAAGGGGATTAGAGTTTTTTGCGGATGAGAGGACCGGAGTCGGTGTCCATTACCTCAAAACCTTCCTTCTCAATTTGCTTGCGAATTTCGTCGGATAGGGTGAAGTTTTTTGCTTTGCGGGCTTCTTCTCGCTCCGTGGCGAGGGCTTTCATTTCGGGAGGGACAGATTCGGTTTGCGATGCAAGTATTTTTGATTGATTTTCTATATCAAGGCCGAATACCTTGTCAAGGTCAAGAATGGTTGCTCGTTTGTCAGCAGTTGAGACTCCTGGTTGCTTAACTTCAGCCCAGATGTATCCGAAAGCAACTGATGTATTTAAGTCATCATCAATTGCTTCACTGCATCGTGAACGGATAAGCGAACTACCTTCTGACGCCTCACTTGAGAAAAGTGAAAAAGATTGCAACAGTCGATAATATGCATTCTGTGATGCCTCCAGCGCCTCCCAGCTAAAGTTAAGAGGGGAGCGGTAATGAGTTTGGAGTAGGTAGTAACGAAAGGCGAGAGGGTGAATCCCGCGTCCTTGTAGTGTCTGCAACGTGATAAAGTTCTCGCCCGATTTAGCCATCTTGCCGTCGGCAATAATCAGGTGTTCATTATGCATCCAGAAATTGGCGAGGGGGACACCATATGCGGATTCGGATTGGGCGATTTCGTTGTTGTGGTGGACGGGGATGTGGTCAACACCACCGGTATGAATATCAAACGGCTGGCCGAGGTATTTTCGGGACATTACGGAACATTCTATGTGCCAACCCGGGAAACCTCTACCCCACGGCGACTCCCAGCCGAGTTCATTAGATGACAGTTTCCAAAGGGTGAAGTCTTTCTGATTTTTCTTTTCACTTTTTACCTCCACCCGCGCGCCTGCCTGTTGTCCCGCTAGATTAATATTACCGAGCTTTCCATAGGTGGGAAACTTTGCAGTGTCAAAATAAAGGCCGTCGCTGATGCGATAGGCGAACCCTTTTTCTTCAAGCGTCTTTATAAGCTCAATATCTTCCTTGATATGGTCGCTTGCGCGGGGCATCTCGTGAGGCGCCAGAATGTTCAAAGCCTCCAAGTCTTTCTTGAATGCCTCGGTATAGATATCGGCGACTTCGCGCATTGCGGGAAGCGTCATTGGCTTTCCGAGGCGCTTGAGTGCTTTCACCATCTTATCGTCGCCCCCATCTCCGTCTGACGTGAGGTGTCCGACATCGGTTATATTCATCACCTGTTTTACCGTGTACCCGCTGTACTCAAGCGTGCGGCGCAGGATGTCGGCAAAGACGTAGGCGCGCAAATTGCCGATGTGGGCGTAGTTGTAGACGGTCGGACCACAGTTGTACATTGTCACTATGTGGTCCTTTGGAAGGTCAAACGGGTCCTTTGTACCGCTTAAGGTATTGTAAAGTTTTAGGGGCATATCGTGAAGTATGAAGTATGACGTATGAAGTATGCAAGAGAAGGAGCCCTCTCCATAATTCTTAATTCATACTTCCGTATTCAGCGCGCCTTGCGCGCTACAGCCAGCGTTTGTGTTTAAACCAGGTGTACAGTCCGAAAGCGATACCGCCTACCATCAGCACCAGAATCCAAAAATCAAACCGAACGCCGACGATCGGGCGCGACACCGAATCAATTTGAAAAAGCGAAAGCACGGTGGTCGCGGGGAGCGCGATAAAGGCAAGAATGGTCAACGTCTTCATTATTTCGTTTTGTTTGCTGGAAAGAAGCGCGTTGTTGGTTTCGCGTAGCTCCGTCAAGAACTCCACATTGCTCGCGACAAAATGCTCTACGCGCGTGTAGTCGCCGACAAGTGTGCGCAGGTGAAAGGCGAAACCTTCACCCAGAAGTTTCCTGCCCGCCACTTCAAACGACTCCAAAACGTCGCGGTGCAGTGCGATGGAGCGCTTGAAGTAGAGTAAATCGCGGGACACCCCCGAAAGGGACACCACCATATCGCGTTCTTCGCCGTTGTAGATGCGCTCTTCAATGGAGCGTAGTGAAGTGCGTACCGATCCAAGTTCGTGAATAAGCGATTCGTAGAGTCTCCCGAGAAGGAAAAAGAAAATAAATCCGGCATGCGGGCCGAAGTTCCCTTTATCAAGAGTCGCGCTCGTTTCAAACATCTTAGAAACGTAGTGAACGGTCTCGTTTGCGTTGTAGCGAACGGTGATAAAGAACTTTTTGCCGATGATGAAGTCAATTTCCTGGTCCTGTTCCTCCTTGTTGTGACGTAAGCGGGGAAAATGGAGAATGAGGTAAATAAAGTTCTGATACAAATCTACTTTTGGTTTGAGCGTGGGGGAGGAAAGTTCGTGTACCACAAGCGGGTTGAGGTTGTAGTCCTTCGCGATTTTTCGTATCTCGTCTTGTGTGGGGGATTCAAGGTCAACCCAGGTAAGTCCTCGATTGGTGTACTTCGTAATCATACGCACTAGTATACCGCAAACCGCGTGGCTGTTGTACACCGCCGACCGGTTTGTCAGACGTCTTTTTGAATGCGATAATAGCGAAGCTATGCAAATCGTTCGCGAACGGAACGTACAATCTATTGCGTTTATTGTCTTGGTTCTCGCCGGTGTGTTTTTTGCCGGGGTTTCCTTTGGTGAATCAAGAATTCCCGCAGTGAACAAGGTAATTGGAGTTGAAGGGAAGGAGACTCCCGCGGAACTTGCGGGGAAAGCCGACTTCGCTCCCTTTTGGCAGGTGTGGAACACACTGAACGAGAAATACGTCGCGGCCACGAGTACCGCCGTCGCAAACAACGAGCAAAAAGTGTGGGGAGCCATTAGCGGGCTTACGTCGTCACTCAAAGACCCCTACACTGTTTTTTTTCCCCCCGAAGAGTCGCAACTTTTTGAAGATGAAATTAACGGTAACTTTGAAGGTGTCGGTATGGAAGTCGGTATCAAAGATGACGTGCTGACCGTCATCGCACCGCTCAAGGGTACTCCCGCCGAGCGAGCGGGCATTCGGCCCGGCGACAAGGTGCTCAAGATTGATGAAACCGCAAGCGCGAACCTTCGTGTGGACCAAGCGGTCAAGCTCATTCGCGGGAAGCGCGGGACCACCGTTCGTCTTACTATTTTGCGCGAAGGAAAGACCGATCCGTTTGAACTTAAGGTGGTACGCGATGTGATTGATATTCCGACACTAGATTTTGAACTTAAGCCCGGCAAAATCGCCACGGCAGGTGAGGGGGACAGCGGAAATGGACTCCGCAGTGACGGTGTGTTCGTTATCAAGCTCTATAGCTTCTCCGCGAATTCGCCGCATCTGTTTAGAAACGCGCTTCGCCAGTTTGCCGAAAGTGGTTCAAACAAATTGCTCTTGGACCTGCGCGGTAACCCAGGCGGGTTTCTGGATGCCGCGATAGATATGGCGAGCTGGTTCTTGCCGCCAGGGAAGGTGGTCGTTACCGAAGATGCGGGAGGAAAAGACGACTCCAAGATACATCGGAGCAAAGGGTACGATGTATTCAACAAGAATCTCAAGATGGTGATACTGGTTAACAACGGTTCCGCTTCGGCTTCGGAAATTTTGGCGGGAGCACTTCAGGAGCACAAAATCGCGAAGCTCGTCGGTACCCGCACCTTCGGAAAGGGGTCGGTACAGGAGCTGGTGAAAATTACTCCCGAGACGTCACTCAAGGTGACGGTTGCGAGGTGGTTTACCCCCAATGGACTTTCCATTTCCGCTGGCGGGCTTACTCCTGATGTAGAGGTGAAGCTCACCCAGGAAGACCTTGAGAAGAAGAAAGACCCGCAGATGGACAAAGCACTTCAATTGCTCACAAAGTGAGCCATTGCAATTCCTAATTGTCTAATTTCTAATTCACCTAATAAAATATTCAATCGGCAATTATTGAGTATTCGCTGTTTCGGCTTTTATTAGAAATTAGATGAATTAGGTAATTAGAAATTCAAGACGTTGATATTCAAGCTAAAGTAGGGTAACCTCACTAGACACAACTAACCCCACCACCATGAAAGTAGTCTTACTTAAGGACATCCCCGGCGTTGGCCGAAAAAATGACGTCAAAAAGGTATCGGATGGATACGCGCTTAATCAGCTTATCCCGAAAAAGCTGGTCATTCCCGGCACTCCGGCAACCATCGCGCACGCGGAGCGCGTAAGGTCGGAAGAAGACGCACAACGCAAAATCCAAGAAGACCTTTTGTTCAAGAACCTTTCTTCCGTTGAAGGCGTCCGCATTGAGCTTTCCGGCAAGGCAAACGAGCAAGGACACCTCTTCGCCAGCATTCACAAAGAGACCATTACCTCCGCACTCAAGAAGCAGAAGGGTGTGGACATTCTTCCCGAATTTTTACAGCTTGATAAACCGATTAAAGAAGTGGGAGAGCACAAAATTCTTTTTAAGGTGCAGGGAAAGACCGGCGGGTTTACACTTGCCGTCACGGCACTTTAACTCAAATTCTTTCGCAAAAAGAAAACACCCGAGCGGGGGTTTTCTTTTTATCAGTCTATTTTACGTGAACCTGCTTGCGCATCACCACTGTGCCATCGTACTTTACTTTGCGTTTGTTTGAGAAAGAGACGATACCGTCCTTGTCCGCGAAAAGCGTGTGGTCTTTGCCAACCGATACATTTTTACCGGCGAGGAACTGCGTACCGCGCTGGCGGATAATGATATTTCCGGTCTTTGCCTTTTCACCCGCGTACAATTTAACACCGAGATATTGCGGGTTTGATCCTGTTAGGTTTTTAGCGGTACCTCCGGCTTTTTTATGTGCCATGGCTGATTTTCTTAACGAGCGGAGCGAGTTTTAGAAAATCGCCACCCCGTAGTGAACCGACTGCAAGGAGGTTCTACTATGGGGTAGAGTCCTCTTGTCGTATATAATAACGGAATGAATATACCCGAAGTACAGGAAAAAATCAAGGTCTTCAGGGACCGCCTCAATACTAAGGAACTCTACACCGTTCTCCTCATTTTGGTGGTCGGTTTCGGCTCGTTTGGCCTGGGAAGGCTTTCAAAACTGCAGGAAAGTAAGGAGCCGATTCGCATAGAGCAACTGACCGCCTCCGCGGTAGTCTCGGAATCCCCCTTAGTAAAAGGGGCGACCGAATCTGTGGGGGTGAGGGCTGTTTCTGCCGAACCTCTCGCTTCCGGTGGTAAAGTGGTCGCCTCAAAGGGGGGCACGAAGTATCACTTTCCGTGGTGCAGTGGAGCACAGCGTATTTCGGAGGGGAACAAGGTCTGGTTCAATTCCACGGACGAAGCCCGCAAAGCGGGGTATACTCCGGCAACTAACTGTAAGGGGCTGAAATAATTAACATTATGAAAAACATTATTATCGCACTGTTTGGGTACACTTTTATCGGTACGGGTATGGTTGGTATCTTTTTGCCCTTTCTGCAGGGTATTCTGTTCATCGTTATTGGTGTGTACTTGCTTTCAATAGGCTCTCCCAAAGTGCACAAAAAGCTCCATCTCGTGTACCTCGCCTTCAAAGCTCGTTTTCCGAACATCGCCAAAACGCTTGAGAAAGTGGAAAAAAAGTGGGAGGATATGCTTGCACGGTGGCAGAGTAGGTAAAATGCGCGTTTAGCTCAGTTGGTTACCTGCCCGAACGGTTGGAGCCGTTCAGTCGGGCGGGGAGCGTGCGATTCATTCACCCGACCAAATTTTGGACGATTAGCTCAGTTGGTTAGAGCGTGCGATTCACATTCGCAAGGTCACTGGTTCGATCCCAGTATCGTCCACCATGGTTTGTCCAAAATTTAGACGGGCAAGCAACCTGCCCGAACGTACCGGTTCGGTATGGGCGGGGGTCGCAGGTTCGATTCCTGCAACGCGCACCTTAAACGAACTAAATGGTTTTGAAAGAAATAAGGAGTGGGCGTTGCGAAGCAACGCCCACGCTGTTTCGCCCGTTTTCGCCAAAGAATTCAAAGAGTTTTGGGTTGCCCCGCCTTCGGCGGGGCGCACTGTTTTGTTTTGGAGGAGGAGGTTCGAGCCAAAGATTTCTTTGGCTTTGACCTTTTTAGCAAAAAGGTCAGCATCCCGTGCGATTCCGTTTAGGTTTTGAGCGTCTTTTATCCATTCTTTCATCGGTTCGAGCCAATTATTTTGCTTGTGTGAAAGATTGTAAATTTCTTCTTCGAGCGACTTCTTTTGTAAAAGTAATTTTCCTTTTTCAGCACGATATATTTCTTGTTCAATATCTTGTTCGAGATATCCATTAAGAAGTCGCTCTAACCTTTTCGATAAAGAAGAAATTTTATCTTGTTTCTCTTTCACATTAGCAAAATTAGACTGGGCGTAATTTTTGAAATCTTTTTCTGCCATTTTCAATAATTCTTCCGCCCAGTCTCGTGGCAAAGAAACTGATTTGATAAGTGATGATAACTGGCGATTTAATTCTTCTTCCCGAATACAAGGTTCAGGACATTTGATAGTTTTAGATTTTTTCGTGCAGTGATAGTAAGTGTAATTATGCACATTACCATTTTTCTGTTTCTTCACCTTGTATTCGCCAGTTATCATCATTCCGCAACTGGCGCAAGAAATTAGTCCGCAAAATGGTTGAGGTTCATTTTTAGATTTTCTATCGGGAACACCGCGAAGTTTTAAAATTTCTTGCGCCTTATCAAACAGTTTCTTTGACACGATTGGCTCGTACTTTCCTTCGTGGCGTTCACCGCCATATTTGAATAGACCGATGTAAAATGGGTTTGAAAGAATAAAAGACGCTCTAGTTTTGGAGATTATCTTTCCACCTCTTGAAACGATTCCGTTTTTCGCCAAAAAGTTTGAAATATCTTCTAACCTACTTTTTCCTTTTGCATACTTCTCAAAAGCCAAGCGAATAACCTTCGATTTCTTTTTATCCACCACAATACTTTTATATCTCGAATCATTGATGTAACCAACAGGCGCTTGGCTTGGATAATCACCATTACGAACTTTTTGGCGAAGCCCTCGTTTCGTATTTTCGGAAAGAGAATCTACATAGTATTTGCTTTGCCCGAAAGCCATGTTCAACATAAATTTCCCTTGTGATGTGCTATCACACCAAAATGTGGGAAATTTTATGCTCGCAAGTTTTTCTATGTCGAGAAGATAAATCACCCGACCTCCGTCCACCGAATTACGGGCAAGACGATCCGGATGCCATGCAAGAATATTCCCGCCGAATTTTTCAATATCATTAAGCAGTTTATTAAAAATTGGACGACCCGGAATTTTCGCACTTTGTTTTTCTATAAATTCGGCGGAGATTTCAATATTCTCTCGCTTGGCATACTCCCGCAATTCGGTAAGCTGTGCCTCAATACTTAACACTTGTTTATCCTCGACATCTGTTGATTTGCGAGCATACAAAAAGAATTTTTGCATATATTTTTTCAAAGCAGAAATGACTATTCCAGTGTTGAAACCCTAACCTAAGTTAAGATAGCTGGAATAGCCATTTCTGCTAACTTAGTAATAATGGTTTCAACATTTTTATTATACTACTTTTGAAAAAATCACAAAATTCTTTTTGTATTTTCGGGCAAAACATTTTTGAATTTGTATCGCACGGGATTCCGAACCTCCTCCTCCAAAACAAAACAGTGCGCCCCGCCGAAGGCGGGGCAACCCAAAACTCTTTGAATTCTTTGGCGAAAACGGGCGAAACAGAGTGGGCGTTGCTTCGCAACGCCCACTCCTTATTTCTTTCAAAACCATTTAGTTCGTTTAAGGTGTCTTTACTATACCAAGTTAGAACCTATTTTCAAAATCGGTAATGACTAGCGTTCCCCCGCGCGTGCTACGCACGCCTCTGTGCGAGGCACAGAGCTTTCCAAGAATGGAAAGTGCGGGGAAACGCTGAAC
>Ga0080064_1006307_pt1 | contig 12945 bp, 12 predicted proteins | sample Subgrocontami54m_FD_69260 | JGI IMG/M metagenome (GOLD analysis project Ga0080064, IMG submission 69260) | Subsurface groundwater microbial communities from S. Glens Falls, New York, USA - GMW46 contaminated, 5.4 m (SPADES assembly) (version 2) ...
TGGACACCTCGGCCTCGATATCGCGCGGCACGGCCAGGTCGACCAGAAACATCGGCCGCCGACGCCGGGCTTTGAGCGCGCTCTCCACGGTGCCCTTGCCCAGGATCGGCAGCTCGCTGTTGGTGGACGACAGCACGATGTCGGCCCGCTCCAGCACCGACGGCACGGCGGTCAGCGGCACCGCCTGCGCGCCGTAGGGCGCGGCCAGCTGCTGGGCGCGGGCGAGCGTGCGGTTGGCGATGGTGATTCGCTTCACGCCCTGGCCGTGCAGGTGGCGCAGGGTCAGTTCCGCCGTGTCCCCGGCGCCGATGATCAGCGCCGAGTGCTGGGCAAGATCGCCGAAAATCTGCCGCGCAAGCGTCACCGCCGCAAACGCCACCGACACCGGGCTGGCGCCAATCGCCGTGTCGGTGCGGATGCGCTTGGCGACCGCAAACGCCTGCTGGTAGGCGCGGCCCAGCCACTTGCCGACGCCGCCCACGCGGCGGGCAAGATCGTAGGACTCTTTCAGCTGGCCCAGGATCTGCGGCTCGCCGACCACCAGCGAGTCCAGGCCACCGGCCAGACGGAACATGTGCCGCGCCGCCAGCGGGCCGCGAAAGATGGCCAGGTACGGATCGACCGGTTGCTGCAGGCCGGCGCAAACGGTGCGAAACCAGTCCAGCGCGCCGGTCGAGTCCGCCGATCCGACCGCCGCCACCAGCTCGGTGCGGTTGCAGGTGGACAGCAGGCTGGCCTCGGCCACGTCCGGCTGCAGCAGCAAGGAGCGCAGTTGCGGCTCCAGGCGCTCGGGCAGGATCGCCACCCGCTCGCGCACGTCCAGCGGCGCGGTGTGGTGGTTGATGCCCAGGGCGAGTAGTTGCATGCGGGGACAGGCCGGCCGGTCAGATGGCTCACACAAGCGGCGGGCGCATAATAGACAGTGAACACGAGCCCGTCTGCCAAGGCGGGCCACCGAACCAAAGTCCCGCCCATTGGGTCTTACGCGGCATGCACAAACGATTGCTAACCCTGGTCGCCGGTTTGATGTTGCTCGGATGCGCCAGCCAGCCTGCGCCCCCCGTTTCAGCCAGCGCCCGTCGCGACCCGGCCCGCGACGAGGCGGTGCTTACCCTGCTGCTTGCCGACATGGCAGCCCAGCGCGGGGACTACGCCGATGCGGCCGCGAAGTATACCGCCGTGGCCGAACAGGCCCACGATGCTGGTATCGCCCGCCGCGCTGTGCAGGCGGCGCTCTACGGCCAGGATGTTCCGGCCGCCATTGCTGCTGCCGAAGCCTGGCAGCGCATTCAGCCGGACAGCGTCGACGCGGCGCAGCTGCTGACCGGCCTTGAACTGCAACGCGGCAACGCCGACGTCGCCCGCGCGCACCTGCGCCAGTTGCTCGCGCTCAAGGATTTCCATACCCGTCAGGATTATCTGAACCTGGTGCGCCTGCTGAACCAGAACGTGCCGCCCGAGACGCTGTTCGGGGTGCTGGATGCGCTGCTCGAAAGCCGCCCGGACGACCCGGAAGCGCTATTCGCCTACAGCATTGCCGCGACCGGCCTGGGGCAGGCCCAGCGCGCCGACAAGCCCTCCGCACGGTTGCTGGAATTGCAGCCGGCCGTCGACGAGGCGCTGCTCCTGCGCGCACAGATTTTGCTGCAGACCGGTCGGTCGCAAGCCGCGGGCGAATTGCTGCGCGGGTTCCTGAAAACTCACCCCCGGCACACCCAGGCGCGCCTGACACTGGCGCGGGTGCTGATGGAAAGCAAGGATTACGCGGGCGCCCGCAGCGCCTTCGAAGCCGTGCTGAAGCAGGATCCGGCCAACAACGACGCACGCCTGGCGGCGGCCTTGCTGGCTGGCCAGTTGGGCGATCGACGCACCGCGCGAGCCCAGTTGCTCAAGCTTGCTGCGGACACCAAACAGGCCGATCAGGCGCACTTCTACCTGGGCAAGCTGGCCGAAGATGCGGGCGATGTCGGCCCGGCGATCGACTGGTACGCCCGCGTCAAGGCCGGCGAGCACCGCGCCGACGCGCTGCTGCGGCGGGCCGATCTGCTGGCCACGCGCGGCGATCTGGACGCCGGTGTTGCACTGCTGGCCGGCGCCGCATCCGAGGACGACACTGACCGCGTGCGGTTCCTGCTGGCACAGTCCGATCTGCTGCTGCAGGGCAACCGGGCACCGCAGGCCGAAACGCTGATCAACGAGGCGCTGGTGCAGAACCCGGACAGTCTTGAACTGCTGTTCGCCCGCTCGATGGTGCTGGACAAGCTCAACCGCCGCACGGAGATGGAGCAGGACCTGCGGCGTATTCTGGAAATCGACCCCAAGAATACCAACGCCCTGAACGCCTGGGGCTACACGCTGGCCGACCGCGGCGAGCGCCTGGACGAGGCACACACCCTGATCAGCCGTGCCCTGGAGCAATCGCCCGACAACCCCTACATCCTGGACAGCCTGGGCTGGGTGTTGTTCCGCCAGGGCGACCTGGTCGGCGCGGAGACGTACCTGAGACGGGCGCTCAGCCTGATGCCGGACGCCGAGGTGTACGCGCATCTGGCCGAGGTGCTGCACGCCCAGGGACGCACATCCGAAGCACGAAAAATACTGGACGAGGGTCTCGACAAATCGCCGAAGGATGCCCGTCTGCTCAGTGTGCAGAGCAAGCTCGGTCAGTGAGTATGTCCGTGATGACGCGCCTGGCGGCCCTGCTACTGGTGGCTGCCCTGTCTGCCTGTGCCGGGCGCGGACCAGTGGCGCCCACGATGCCAGCCACGGCGTGGGCCGACCGGCTGGCGGCGCTGGATCAGATCGGTGACTGGGGCCTGCAAGGCCGCCTGGGACTGACCGGTGGGGGCAAAGCGGCCAGCGGCAGCGTGAACTGGTGGCAGCGCAGCGACGGCTTTGATCTGCGTTTGCACGGCGCCTTCGGTCGCGGCGCCATGCGCCTGACCGAAAACACCGCCGGCGCGCGCCTGGAGCGGGCCGATGAGCCGCCGATAGAAGCCTCGAGCGCAGCCGTGCTGCTGGCCGACGCTCTGCCTGATACGCCACTGCCGCTGGCAAGCCTGCGCTACTGGGTGCTTGGCCGCCCGGCACCCGGCACGGCGGTCGACGCGCAGCAACTCGATTCCGACAACCGCCTTGCCCTGCTGCGCCAGAACGGCTGGGAAATTCGCTATCTCGAATACCAGCCTGTGCCGCCGTGGGTATTGCCGGCCAAATTGCAGGCGCGCAAGGGCGACGTTGAACTGGTCCTTGTCATCAAGCGCTGGGCGCCCGGCGGGCATGCTCCCTGAGGCCGCTCGCGTCTGGCCCGCGCCGGCCAAGATCAATCTTTTCCTGCACATCGTCGGCCGCCGCCCCGATGGCTACCACCTGATTCAAACGGTATTCCAGTTCGTCGAACTGTATGACGAATTGCGCTTCACGCCCCACCCGGATGGCCACATCCGACTGCAGACACCCCTGCCGGGCGTGCCGCCGCAACAGGATCTGTGCGTGCGGGCAGCGCAGGCACTTCGCGCTCACACCGGTTGCCGGTTGGGCGTGGACATCGAACTGACCAAACGCATTCCGATCGGCGGTGGGCTGGGCGGCGGAAGTTCCGACGCCGCCACCACGCTGCTGGCGCTCAATCGCCTGTGGGGGCTGGATTTGCCGCGTACGGAACTGGTCGCCATTGGGCTTGCACTGGGCGCCGATGTGCCGGTATTCATCGGCGGGCGCGCAGCCTGGGCGGAGGGTATCGGCGAACTGCTCACGCCGATCGACCTCGATGAACCCTGGTATCTGATCATCGACCCGGGCGTCGCGGTCGCCACGGCCAGCGTGTTCGGCCACCCGAAATTGACACGCCATACCCTGCCAATCACAATTTCTGGCTTCCGCAGCGGGCCTACCGACAACGACTGCCTGGCGGTAGTCCGCGAGCTGTATCCGCAGGTCGGCGCGGCGTACCGATGGCTGGCCGGGTTTGGCCAGGCACATCTTTCCGGCACCGGCGGGTGCCTGTTTGCGCGTATCGACCGCAAGCAGGCTGCCGATGCAGCCCTGGCGCAGCTTCCGGCACCATGGCGCGGCTGGGTGGTGCGCGGCCGCAACTGCCACCCGCTGCTGGCTGATCCATTGCCGAGCAAGTGATCACTGTTTCTGCTGGGGTGTCGCCAAGCGGTAAGGCACGGGATTTTGATTCCCGCATACCCAGGTTCGAATCCTGGCACCCCAGCCACTTTTCCCCGCGCCGCGTGCGCGTTTCCAGACCCAGGCGAGGAGCCCATGGCCTACGGCGGCATGATGGTGTTTTCGGGCACAGCCTGCCCGAAGCTCGCGGCGTCCATCGCGCAATATCTGAATCAGCCGCTGGGCAAGGTGGTTGTCGACCGCTTCAGCGACGGCGAGGTGCAGGTCGAGGTCATCGACAACGTGCGCGGCAGGGACGTGTTCATCGTCCAGTCGACCGGCGCGCCGACCGACCAGAACCTGATGGAATTGCTGATCATGGTCGACGCCATGCGCCGCGCCTCGGCGTCGCGCATCACGGCCGTCATGCCGTACATGGGCTACTCGCGCCAGGACCGGCGCATGCTGGGCGCGCGGGTGCCGATCTCGGCCAAGGTGGTGGCCAAGATGATCGCTGCCGCCGGCACCGACCGGGTGCTGACCGTCGACCTGCACGCCGACCAGATCCAGGGCTTCTACGACATCGCCATCGACAACGTCTACGCCTCGCCGGTGCTGCTCGGAGACGTCTGGCGCCACCGCTACGACAACCTGATCGTGGTGTCGCCGGACGTGGGCGGCGTGGTGCGCGCCAGGGCGCTGGCCAAGCACCTTGACGACGCGGACCTGGCCATCATCGACAAACGCCGCCAGCGTGCCAATCAGTCGCAGGTGATGAACATCATCGGCGACGTAAGCGGGCGCACCTGCATCATGATCGACGATATGGTCGATACCGCCGGCACGCTGGGCAAGGCCGCCGACGCGCTCAAGGCCAACGGCGCCGTGCAGGTGGTGGCTTACGTCACGCACCCGGTGCTGTCCGGCAAGGCGGTCCAGAACATCATGGGCAGCAGCCTGGACGAGCTGGTGGTGACCGACACCCTGCCGCTGCGCGGCGAGGCGGCCACCTGCCCGCGCATCCGCCAGCTGAGCATCGCCGAGCTGGTCGCCGAGACCATGCGTCGCATCAGCGACGAGGATTCGGTCAGCACCCTGCTGATGGGCTAGGCGCCGCCAGCGGAAGCCGGATAGCCAAGCTGTAGTATCATTCCGCGTTCCATTTTTTTCCACGCGGCGTGGCCGGTCCAACCGGCGGCGCGGTTCCCCGCGACGCTCGCGTTTTACCGTTTCCCGGAGTTTCGGCCATGGATAACCAGTTTCAGATCACCGCCGAGCCGCGCAGTGACCTTGGCACCGCCTTTGCCCGCCGGCTGCGCCACGCTGGCCGCGTGCCGGCCGTTATCTACGGTGCCGGCCAGCCGAACGCCGATATCACCCTCGATCACAACAACATCATCCACCAGCTGGAGCGGGAAGCTTTCCACTCGCACGTGCTGACCGTGGACATTGGCGGCCGCAACGAGCAGGTCATCCTGCGCGACGTGCAGATGCACCCCTACAAGCGCCTGGTGATGCACCTGGACTTTCTGCGCGTGAGCGCGGACCGCAAGCTGCGCATGACGGTACCGGTGCATTTCATTGGCGAAGAGGCGTCGATCGGCGTCAAGCAGCACGGCGGCGTGGTGTCGCACCTGCTGCCGGAAATCGAAATCGAGTGCCTGACCAAGGATCTGCCGGAGTTCATCGCGGTCGACATCAGCACCATGGACATCGACCAGTCCATGCATTTGTCCGATCTGGTCCTGCCGCCGGGTGTCAGCATTCCGGCGCTGGCCTTCGGTCACGACCACGACCTGCCGGTAGTGGCCATGCACGCGCCGCGCAAGGCTGAGCCGGAAGCCGGCGAAGAACCCGCCAGCTGATCGCGCCCCGACCGCGGGGCAGAGACATGGTCGAACTGATCGTCGGCCTCGGCAACCCAGGCCCGCGTTATGCCAACACCCGGCACAACGCGGGCTTTGCTTTTGTGGAACGCCTGGCGGCCGGCGAGCGCCTGTCGTTCAAATCCGAAAGCCGCTTTCATGGCGAGGTTGCCACCTGGCACCGGCCACACGGCGACGTGCGGCTGCTGAAGCCGCAGACCTTCATGAACGACAGCGGCCGCGCAGTGCAGGCGCTGGCCGCCTATTACCGCATCGCGCCGGAACAGATACTGGTGGCGCATGACGAACTTGACCTGCCGCCCGGCGACATACGCCTGAAAGCGGGCGGCGGCCACGGCGGGCACAACGGCCTGCGCAGCACCATCGGCGCGCTGAACTCACCGGCGTTTTTGCGCCTGCGGATCGGCATTGGCCACCCCGGCGCGGCGGCGCTGGTCACGCCCTACGTGCTGGGCGCACCATCGGCCGACCAGGCACGGCTGATCGACGACGCCATCGGCAGCGCGCTGGCGTTGATGCCACGCCTGCTGGCCGGCGAAACCGCGCCGGTCATGCAACTGCTCAACACCCGACCGCCGCGCGCGGACGGCCCTTAGTCCGCGTCCGTTTCAGGAATCGCCCCATGGGTTTTCGCTGTGGCATCGTCGGCCTGCCCAACGTCGGCAAGTCAACCCTCTTCAACGCCCTCACGCAGGCCGGCATCGCGGCCGAGAACTACCCGTTCTGCACCATCGACCCGCACGTGGGCATCGTCGCCATGCCGGACCCGCGCCTGGATCGGCTGGCTGCCATCGTCAAGCCGCAAAAAGTGGTGCCGACCAGCATGACCTTCGTCGACATCGCCGGCTTGGTGGCAGGTGCCTCCAAGGGCGAGGGCCTGGGCAACCAGTTCCTGGCCAACATCCGCGAGACGGAGGCCATCGCCCATGTGGTGCGCTGCTTCGAGAACGACGACGTGGTGCACGTGGCCGGCGGCGTGGATCCGCTGCGCGACATCGAGATCATCGATACGGAACTGGCCCTGGCGGACCTCGAAGCCGTCGAGCGCGCCCTGCAGCGGGTCGGCAAACGGACAAAGACCGGCGACAAGGCTGTGCTGGCCGAACAGGCGCTGCTGGAACGGGCGCGTGCCTGTCTGGACGCCGCAAAACCGGTGCGCAGCCTGCGCCTGGCGCCAGACGAGTCGGCCCCGTTGGACGAGCTGCATCTGGTCACCGCAAAGCCGGTCGTCTACATCGCCAACGTGGCTGAGGACGGCTTCACCAACAACCCCATGCTCGACGCCGTGCAGCGCCACGCGGCCGCGGAGGGTGCGCAGCTCGTGGCCGTCAGCGCCGCCATCGAATCCGAACTGGCGCAGCTGGACCCGGCCGCGCGGGGCGATTTTCTGGCCGATCTTGGCCTGGAAGAACCGGGCCTGGACCGCGTCATTCGCGCCGGCTACCGGCTGCTTGGACTGCAAACCTACTTCACCGCCGGCGTGAAGGAAGTGCGCGCCTGGACCGTGCAGCAGGGCGCCACCGCCCCGCAGGCGGCGGCGGTCATCCATACCGATTTCGAGCGCGGCTTCATCCGCGCCGAGGTCATCGCCTACGACGACTTCATCGCCTGCAACGGCGAAGCCGGCGCCCGCGAGGCAGGCAAGTGGCGGCTGGAAGGCAAGGATTACGTCGTTCACGATGGCGACGTGATCCATTTCAGATTCAACGTCTGAGCAACTGGAAACGCGGGCAGGTGAGTGCCAGGTAATCGAGGGCCCGACTGCCTGAGCTAATGAAGCGGAAGCCTGCCTGTTGACGAGAGTGATCCTGAATCGGCTTCATCCGCCGCCGCCGTTCCCAGGATGGCCCGTGATCCGGGCTGCCATCGTATCGGCATCCACCGACAGACTGTCGCCCCGCCAGGCGATATGCATATCCGGCCGCAGGAGTATGTAGTCGTACTCGTAGACCGCCCGCAGAGCCGGTTCGTCGAGGGCGAGTACCGAAAATGGCGCCCCGATCGACGCCATTGCGCGCCCCAGGGGCTCGGCATCGTGCATGTCCGTGGCCTGTGCACCCAGGCACAGTAGCGTGTAGCCGTCGCCGATCCGGTCCTGAATCGGGCTGCCGTCCGACAACCACATGTGCGGTAGTCGTGAGCCGGGCGAGGTGCTCGGGCGGTAGGCGATGAACTGGCGCTCGGTGTCTCCCGGCTCGTCGAAAATCAGCGGTGAGCCCATGTACCGGTAACCGAGTTCGACGCCGTTCATCTCGTGCGTGATGGGTTGGCCGACGGCGGCCAGTTTGGCGACCTCGGCGCGATTGGCCGCGCCTTGCGGGGAGTCTTCAGTGATATGCGGGCCACAGGCCTTCATCCACGACTGCACGCCCGCGGTCGCCCTGCCCGAGCAGTCCCGGTTGAACATGCCGATCGGGCGGCGTTCCTGCTCGTAACTTGCGAGGAGCCCCGGCCCGCCCCAGCCGGACAGCGTGGCGGCCAGTTTCCAGGACAGGTCGGTGGCGTCGCCGATGCCGGTATTCATGCCCAGTCCCCCGTTGGGAATGACCAGGTGCACAGCATCGCCGGCCATGAATATCCGCCCCTCGCCGTACCGCTCGGCGACCAGCAGGTTCATATTCCAGCCGCTGACGTTCAGCACATCGATATCGACCGGCAGCTTGATGCGCTGGCGCAGGAACTGCTCCGCGTCGTCGCCGATGTCGGTGGTCGTGTTGACCATGAAATGCTGCATGTCGTCCTGCACCACCAGGGTGGTGTCGGGCAGAAAGTAGTAATGCCGGCCCTTGCCGACCGGGATTGCGTCGAACAGCTCGCGCGACCGAAAGAAGATCTGGTTCTGCCGCGCCAGCCGCCCCTGGCCCTCGAGCTGGATGCCGAGACGTTTGCGAACCGTGCTCACGCCGCCGTCGCAACCGACCATGTAGTCGGCGCGAAATCGCTGGGCTTGGCCGTGCCGATCCACGGCTTGCGCGGTGACTCCGTCAGCATCCTGCGAGAAATCGACCAGCTCGCAGCCCGAATGCACGGTGACACCCGGAACCTGCTCGGCAATCGACTTCAGCAAAGGTTCCAACGTGTATTGCGAAATGATCTGGTAAGGCTCCAGCGGCAGGGATCCATCCCGGCAGGCGGCAATCCGCCGACGGTACTCGGTGATGGACGGGTATTGCAGGTGCAGCAGCGGCGGGTGAGCCCACTGGGTGATGAGGTAGATATCCATCGGAATATCGCGAAAGCGGCTGGCCGCGCGGATGCGCTGCGCAAGACCCATGCGGCGAAAGATTTCCATCGAACGGGCATTGCAGCGCTCCATCTTGGGACGATGGAGCGGTTGCTCGTTGCGCTCGATGAGCACGACCTTGAAGCCCCGGCGCCCAAGATCGATGGCCAAGGTCAACCCGACCGGCCCCGCGCCGATCACCAGCACCTGCGTTGTGTCCAACATGGGCGTTTCTCCGCTCTGCCGTGAAGTCGCCACTGCGCGCCTGTCTATATCTACAGCGCGAGCAAAGCGGCCCGCTGCCAGGTCGCGACGCGGCGATGTCTTTGCGTCGAAATCACTCCCGCGACGTGACTTTCACGCCCCGATGTCGGTGCACAGCGCTTGAAACGCGCGGCATCCGCGAGACTCTCGATGAGCCGACCCCGTCCGCCGACGTTGCGCCCGCGGCCTGACAGGCGATGGACGTTCTGGAGAGCGGCCGGCCTCTCAGTGTCGTACGCCAAAAAAAGCCGGGACGAGCCCGGCTTTTTTTCCTGATCCGATATTCTGGCGCACTCAGTCCGCTGTCGCCGCTGGTTCACCCACCGGCCGGTCGACCAGCTCCACGTACGCCATGGGCGCCGCATCGCCAGACCGGAAGCCGCACTTGAGGATTCGCAAATAGCCGCCCGGACGGGCTGCGTAGCGCGGGCCCAGCTCGCCGAACAGCTTGCTGACCGCGTCCTTGTCGCGCAGGCGGGCGAACACCAGCCGCCGATTGGCAACCGAATCGGTCTTGGCGCGCGTGATCAAGGGCTCGATTACCCGCCGCAGCTCTTTCGCCTTGGGCAGCGTGGTGCGGATCAGCTCTTCCTGCACCAGCGCTGCGCTCATGTTCTTGAACATCGCGTCCCGGTGGCTGCTGTTACGGTTGAGCTTTCGGCCGGCTTTTCTGTGTCGCATATCTGTAAAACCTCGTCGCGTTTAACGCCTGCGCGTCAGGAAATCATCTCGGTCGGCCGCGGCAGGTTGGCCGGCGGCCAATCTTCCAGCCGCATCCCAAGGGACAGGCCGTGGCGGGCCAGGATTTCCTTGATCTCGTTCAGTGACTTCTTGCCCAGGTTGGGCGTGCGCAGCAGATCCGCCTCGGTACGCTGAATCAGGTCGCCAATGAAATGGATGTTTTCGGCCTTCAGACAGTTGGCCGAGCGCACCGTCAGCTCAAGCTCTTCGACCGGCTGCACGAGGATCGGGTCGATGTCACCGACCATCTCGCGGCTGCGCCCCAGCGGCGAACCGCCCTGCAGATCGACGAACACTGCGAATTGTTCATAAAGGATCGAGGCAGCACGCCGTATGGCTTCCTCCGGATCAATGGTGCCGTTCGATTCGATGTCGATGATCAGCTTGTCCAGATCCGTGCGTTGCTCGACACGCGCTGCCTCGACGCTATAGCTGACCTGGCGCACCGGGCTGTACAGGGCATCCAGACGCAGGCTGCCGATGGACGGCAGTTCTTCGCCCTCGTCGGCTACTGCCGCTGGCTGGTAGCCGCGGCCGACGCGCACGGTGAGCGTCATGTCGAGCTTGCCGGCTGCCATCAGGGTGGCCAGGTAGACGTCCTTGTTGACCACTTCGACATCGTGGCTGACTTCAATGTCGGCCGCCGTGACCACGCCCGGACCTTTCTTGGACAGGCGCACGGTGGCCTCATCCCGGCCAGTCAGTCGCACGGCGACGCCCTTGAGGTTCAGCAGCAGTTCGATAACGTCTTCCTGCATGCCTTCGAGCGTGGTGAACTCGTGCAGGGCGCCTTCGATCTGCACCTCGGTGATGGCCGCGCCCGGCAGCGAGGACAGCATCACCCGCCGCAGCGCATTGCCCAGCGTGTGGCCGAAACCGCGCTCCAGCGGCTCGAGCGTGACCTTGGAGTGCACTGGCGACAGGCGCTCGACCTTGACCAGCTTGGGCTTCAGAAACTCGTATACGGATGACTGCATGTTGGACACGCTCGCTGCGTTGGCTATTGCCGATGACTCATTGGCGACTTGCTGGCCGACTCACACGGCCGCCGCGACCTGTACTCAGACGCGACGCTTCTTGGGCGGCCGGCAACCGTTGTGCGGGATCGGCGTCACATCGGTGATGCTCAGTATCTTGAACCCGCCATTGTTCAGGGATCGCACCGCCGAATCGCGGCCCGGCCCGGGGCCGTTGACCACCACGTCCAGCGTCTTGACGCCGAATTCCTGCGCCTTGGTGCCGGCCTTGTCGGCGGCAACCTGAGCGGCGAACGGCGTGCTCTTGCGGGAGCCCTTGAAACCGCAGGAGCCGGCCGTGGCCCACGACAGGGCGTTGCCCTGGCGATCGGTGATGGTGATGATCGTGTTGTTGAACGAGGCGTGCACGTGCGCCACGCCTTCCGATACGTTCTTCTTGACGCGCTTGCGCGTCTTGCTGGTGTTGGGCTTGGCCATGGGGCGATCCTGTTAGCGATTACTTGCGAATGGGCTTGCGCGGACCCTTGCGGGTACGGGCATTGGTGCGGGTGCGCTGACCGCGCACCGGCAGGCCACGGCGATGCCGCAGCCCGCGATACGTTCCCAGATCCATCAGGCGCTTGATGTTGATCTGCAGCTCGCGCCGCAGGTCGCCCTCGACCGTCAGCTTGCCGACCTCGCGGCGCAGCGCCTCGACTTCCGCCTCGTTCAGATCCCGGATGCGCCGTGCCGGCTCGATCTGCGCCGCGGCGCAAATCTCCAGCGCACGGGTCGCGCCAACGCCATAAATCGACGTCAGGGCAACGCGCGTGTGCTTGTTGTCGGGAATGTTGATACCAGCAATACGAGCCATTTACCGAACTCCAGAATTCCTTTGCGGCCGACGCGGCCGACTCAACCCTGCCGCTGCTTGTGCCGGGCTTCGACACAAATGACGCGAACCACGCCCTTGCGCCGAATGATCTTGCAATTGCGGCACAGCTTCTTGACCGATGCGCGAACTTTCACTGTCGTGACTCCAAAACTAACGGGCGCCGAACAAACCGCCGGTACCGCGACCCTTCAGGTTGGCCTTTTTCATGAGGCCCTCGTACTGATGACTCATGACATGGGTCTGCACCTGCGCCATGAAATCCATGATCGTGATGACCACGATCAGCAGTGACGTCCCACCGAAATAGAACGGTACATTCCAGTAAACAATCAAAAACTCCGGCAGCAGGCACACCAGCGCGATGTACGCCGCCCCGGCGACGGTCAGGCGCGACACCACCCCGTCGATGTAACGGGCAGTCTGCTCACCTGGCCGCACGCCGGGCAGGAAAGCCCCGGAGCGCTTCAGGTTCTCGGCCGTGTCCTTCGGGTTGAAGACCACCGCGGTATAGAAGAAACAGAAAAACACAATGCCCGCCGCGTACAGGAGCACATACAGCGGCTGACCGGGTGACAACGCCGTCGTCACGTGCCGCAACCAGGACAGGGGGCCATCACCGCTACCCGCCCAGCTGGCCAGGGTGGACGGAAACAGCAAAATGCTGGAGGCGAAAATCGCCGGAATAACACCCGCCATATTGATCTTGAGCGGCAGATGGCTGGTCTGTGCGGCGTACATGCGCTGCCCCTGCTGGCGCTGCGCGTAGTTCACCGTGATCCGCCGCTGACCACGCTCGACGAACACCACAAATGCGGTCACGCCCGCCACAACCGCCATCAACAGCAAAATGACCGCCGCGCCGATCTC
>Ga0080064_1006312_pt1 | contig 12934 bp, 12 predicted proteins | sample Subgrocontami54m_FD_69260 | JGI IMG/M metagenome (GOLD analysis project Ga0080064, IMG submission 69260) | Subsurface groundwater microbial communities from S. Glens Falls, New York, USA - GMW46 contaminated, 5.4 m (SPADES assembly) (version 2) ...
GGGAAGGGGGGGCGGAGTGCGTGGGGGAGGGCGCAGGGCGCCCCGCTCCCCCCCTCTCCGGGGGCTGGCCACACCCCCCCCCACCGCCGGCGCCCCGCCGGTCGATGAACCGATCAGCAACACGCGCGGAGACGCGGCGGCAAAGGGGCGCAGCTTGATATCCGCCGGAGGATGCAGAACATGCGGCGCAGGAGCGGCATGCGGGACGCTTGTCTCTGACGGAGCTTTCCGTGCTTCGACGGTGAAGCCGCCATTGCGGACCGGCACCACGGGCGCGGCGACGGTGGCAGGCGCGCCAATGAAGGATTTTCGGCCGCGCCGGCGCCAGCCGAGGTGGCGGATTTTCTGAATCAGATCGGTGCGGAACGTGGTCGAGGTGGTGACCTCGTGATTGGTTTCCGGCTTCGGCACATAATCCGCCGCGCCCAGTGAAAGCGCTTTCAGCGTCACCTCGGCGTTGCGCCGCGTGAGCGTCGAAACCATGATGATGACAAGGTTCGGCTTTTTCTTCAGCAGCAGCGGAAGGGCAGTAAGGCCGTCCAGGACCGGCATCTCGACGTCGAGCAGGATGACTTCGGGATCGGCGGCTTCCAACCCGTCAACGGCATCCTGGCCGGTGCGGAGCGACGCGACGATCTTCAGGTCCGGTTCTGCCTCGACCCAGCGCGAGACCAGCCCGCGCACGACGACAGCGTCGTCAACCAGCATGACGCGGATCGGCCCTTGCCCTGCGGCCAGCGGGGTCGGCGTAATTGCGGCGGCTACGCTCATAAGGGACACGACACTCTGTTACGCGAAGGAACGAAACAAACGGGAAGAACGTGTCAGATCAGACCGACTTCCTGGAACTTGGCTTCGACAATTTCCTTGTCGAAGGGTTTCATGATGTATTCGTTCGCTCCGGCGTGCAGCGCCCGGGCAATGTGAGCCACGTCGTTTTCCGTGGTGCAGAACACGACCTTGGGACGATCGCCCCCCGGCATCCGGCGGAGCTGCCGCAGAAATTCATAGCCGTCCATCTTGGGCATGTTCCAGTCGAGCAGAATCGCCTCCGGCAGCTGCTTTTGACAGGATTGCAGCGCCTGTTCTCCGTCCTCGGCTTCGAGGATTTGGAAGTCCAGGCCCTCGAGGATACGGCGCGCCACCTTCCGTATGACGCTTGAGTCATCGACGACCAAGCACGTTTTCATCACAGCCTCACTTCACTAAACTGCGGGATGAGCCCGCACCCATTCCATTCGCCACAGCGGTGTTTTCACTGCTAGGCGGCCTTGATTTCAGGTCCGACATGCAAGACGCGGTCGACATCCAGGATGACCAGCAACTGTGCTTCCAGCCGGTACACACCCGCGGAAACTTGCGCGAGCCGCCCATCGAGATTGACCGGATTCCCCTCGCGGCTACTGTCTGGGAGCTTCATCACCTCACCGATATCGTCGATGAGAAGCCCATAGGATTCGCCGCGGCATTCGATGCCAACCGCCATGGTCGGCCGGTCGCCCTCAAGTTTCGGCAGGCCGAGGCAGCGGCGCATGTCGATAAGGGTCACGATGCGGCCGCGCAGGTTGAGGATGCCCGCAATCTCCGGAGCAGATAGCGGAACTGAGGTCAGACGGTCCGGCATGAAAACGTCCTGCACCCGAGAGATAGGCAAGCCGAACAATTGCGTGCCGATCGTCGCCGTGACGTATTCGGTGACGTGCATGCTGCCGTGTTCGGTATTTTCACGCATGACCGTTCCTTATGCCGCCTGATGCAGGTCGGCGGTCTGCTCTTTGAGCGCCGCGATAAGACCGGGGCGGTCGAACTTCGCCACATAATCGTGGAAGCCGACCTGACGTCCGCGCTCGATAAATTCCGGCGAAATCATCGACGAGAGCGCGATAACCGGCACATTTGCCATTCGCGGATCGCCGAGCACCTGCTGCGCAAAGTCAAAGCCGTTCATGCCCGGCATTTCAATATCGGTGAGGATGACGTCGAAGCGTTTGTTATCGTGCAGCAACGCCAGCGCTTCTTCAGCGCTGTTTGTCGTGGTGACGTTATAGCCGGCAGCCTTGAGCACCGGCGACAGCATGTTGCGGAAGAAAGCCGAGTCATCGACCAGCAACACGGTGCGAAGACGCGGCACGGCAAGAGTTTCCTTGCGGCGGAACCAGTCCTCGAAAGCGAGCGGAAGAAAATGCCCGAGGTCGACGATTTCCGTGGCTTGGCCCTTGATGATCGCCGAGCCGAGAACACCGGGGCGGTCACTGCCGACCTGGATGTCGAGCTTGTCGTCGACGATGTCGATGATCTCATCGACAACGAGCCCCATGGAACGTCCTTCGTCGGAGAACACAAGCAGCGATTGGAGGCCTTGGCTCTTGACCTGCACTTCGGCGCTGATCGGCACCAGCGGCATAAGATGGCCGCGGTATTGCACGAGATGACGGCCGTTGGAGAACTCGATTCGAGCGGTATCGACTTCCTCAAGCCGGGTGATGAGCGATAAGGGCACCGCTTTCGGCTGCGACGATCCCGCGCGGAAAATCAGCATCGACGTGGACTGCTCGGCGGCTTCCTGCGGCCGCGCGTCATCGTCGCTACGGTCGCCCGAACGTGCCGATGCTCCCAGAGCCTGGGCGAGACCATTAGGATCCACGATCAGGATAACCGAACCGTCGCCCAAAATCGTATTACCTGAAAACAAGCTGATATGCCGCAGCATCGACGACATCGGTTTGACGACGATTTCTTCCGTGTGAAACACGGCGTCGACGATGATCCCGAAGGTCTCGTTACCGACCTGCGTCACGACAATGAAACCGTCTTCGGCATCGGCCTGTTTGCCGCGCTCAAATCCGAGCAAAGTGGTCAGATGAACAAGCGGCAGCAATTTGCTGCGCAGGCGAAGCACCGCGGCATCCTTGATGCGCTCGATCCGATGCTCTGAATTGCTGCGCGCGCGGACAAGCTCGACAACCGAAAGCTGCGGGATGGCGAAGCGATGACCGCCCGCCTCCACAATCAGCGCCGATATGATGGCCAGGGTCAGCGGGATTTTGATGGTGAAGCTGGAGCCTTTACCGGACATCGACTTGACGTCAATGGTGCCGCCGATCTGATCGATGTTGGTGCGCACCACGTCCATGCCGACGCCGCGGCCAGACACGCTGGTGACGTTCGCCGCGGTGGAAAAGCCCGGCGCGAAGATGAACTTCTGGATTTGCGCGTCGGCCATCTTCTCGGCTTCAATTTCCGAGATCAGCCCGCTGGCGATCGCCTTGGCCCTGATGCGGTCGGTGTCGAGGCCGCGCCCGTCGTCGGCAATCTGGATGATGATGTAGCCGCCCTCATGATAGGCGGATAGACGAATGGTCCCTTTCTCGGGCTTGCCAGCCGCACGGCGCTGCTCCGGCGTCTCCAGACCGTGATCCGCCGAGTTGCGAACCATGTGCGTGAGTGGGTCCTTGATGAGGTCGAGCACCTGGCGGTCAAGCTCGGTGTCCGCACCGTGCATGTCCAGATCGATATCCTTGCCGAGCTCGGTGGCAAGATCGCGCACCACGCGAGGCAGCTTCTGCCAAGCATTGCCGACCGGCTGCATGCGCGTCTTCATGACGCCTTCCTGCAACTCGGCGGTAACGCTCGACAGCCGCTGCAGCGGCACCTTGAATTCGGACTCCTCGTGCCGGCGCACGATCTCCAGGAGTTGATTGCGCGTCAGCACCAACTCGGACACCATCGTCATCAATTGCTCAAGCGTGTCCACATTGACGCGAATAGATTGGTTGACGACTTTCCCTTCCGGTTTCTCGTCGTCGTGCTTGTTTTCGTTCCACGCAGGCTTGGCAGGAGGCGCAGCTTTCTTTGCCTCAACCGGCGCAGGGCCCGGCGTCTCGCGGAACGCGCGCTCAAGCTCGTCGAGCGGCACTTCGCCAGGGCGTAGCGGCCTTTCGAGCTTCTGATCAATCAGTGTGCCAACCGTTCCTGGCGCGGCAGCCGCCGCGGTTGAGCCGGAAGGCTGCTCGAGCATACGGTGAAGATGGCCGATGAGATCGTCGTCCGCACCCGCCGGTTCTTTTTGGTGCTTTTCCAGTTCGTCGAGGATTTCCTTGATCCGGTCGATGGTGAAAAGAATGAGTGTCACCGCCTCGCCGGTGACCGGCATGCCATCGCGGAATTTCCCCATCAGGGTTTCGGCGGCATGCGCCAGCGCCTCAAGACGCGGCAGGCCGAGGAAGCCGCAGGTGCCCTTGATGGTGTGCACGAGACGGAAGATGTTGGCGAGAATGCTGGCGTTGTTCGGTTCCTGCTCGAACCGGACAAGCTCCACGTCCACGACGCCGAGACTCTCGTTGGTCTCCGTCAAAAATTCGCGCAGCAAATCGTCCATGAAAACGGCCTTGATGGCAGGCGTCAGGTCCCGCGGACCGCCGCCTTTGCGAGCCGTTCCAGTGTGTTGGTAAAGCGTTTAATTTTGGTATCGGCAGCGCCCTGCAGAGGTGCCCCGAGGGTCAATCGTTAACGCCGGTTAACCAATTTTTGCTGGCTCAGCGGGCGGACAGCACGATGGCCTCGCCCTCGGCCGCCAAAGTCACCGTTAGGCCGCAGCTTCTGGCCAGGAGGCCGGCGTAAAAGGGCTGGATGGAGTGAGCATCCACCCCAGCCTCCGCGGCGCCTGAAAGCAGCTCCGGCGCATGCGGTGGAATACGGGCATTGGTGCCGGCCGCGGTGATGCGGAAGCTGATGGCATCGCCTTCGCCCACTGGATCCACAATCAGGGAGCCGCCGCGCGGAATCGCCTGCCCGGCGATGACCAGCATGTTGAGCAAGAGCTTGACCTTGTTCTTTGGCAGCAGAACGCGCGGCAGATTCCACGTCAGCTTGGTCTTTTCGTCATCGATAAATCCGCGCGCCAGCCCGTGCGCGTCGCCGAGGTCGATCTGGGCTCCGGCTGAACCCGCCGCACCGAAAGCCAACCGGCAGAATTGCAGCCGGGCGGAAGCATTGCGTGCGCTTTTCTTAATGAGATCGAGCGCAAAGGTTTTGGTTTCCTCGTCGTTTTGCTCTTCCAGCACTTCCAGGCCGTTAACAATGGCGCCGACCGGGCTGATGAGATCGTGACAGACCCGCGAGCATAACAGCGCGGCGAGATCGAGAGCATCGAGGGAAACGGGGCCGGCCATGCAATGTCTCCGGAAGCAGCTGCGGATAGCGGGACGGGGATACGCGGGGAAACGACTCGGCGACCGGCCGACGCGCCGCGGTTGATACCCGCCCGCGCGCGCGCTGCCAAGACAGCGGGTTACGGACTGAGAGTTTGTTGCACCACCGGCCATTTGCGCTCGGCGGCCGCCGCGCTTTCCGGATCGGCCAAAAACCCTTCTCGCGCCTGGGTATTGTAGAACAGATAGAGGCGCTTGCCGGCGACGGCCCAGATTTGCGGATGCCCCGCCACGGCGACGCCGCGCGCCACCGCCATCGGGTCGTAACCGCCAAAAGCGGGCGCATAAATCTCCGGGTTTTGCATGAACGCAGCCCGGTTGCCTTCGTTGCGGAAGCGCCATATGGCGCCGGCAAAATTATATTCCAGCTCTTCACGCCCAATCGCCGCCTTGGCGTCGGTGAAATAAGCGACGGGATCGAAGCCGCTGATGGCCAACCCGCGATTGGGGTCGCTGACAATGCTTTCTGTGGTAGCGGCGTGGCTTGGCGCCAAACAAGGCAAACCGCACGCCAGGAGCAAAAACAGCCCCATTTTGGCCAGGCTCGCCAAACCCGGCGGCTTCCGTTGCTGCCGTGCTGCCGTCATACTTATCCTCGATGGTGCTTCGATTCGTGGCCGCTGAGCTGAATTTAGGCCGTCCGCGTGAGCAACGGGTTAAACGGGCCGTCTCATTTTCGAAGGAGCTTTCAATGCGTGCCGCCCTGCATTTCCTTGCCCTAATCCTTTTAGCGGCCAGCCTTGGCGCCATACCCGCGGCCGCGCAATCCAATCCGCCGCCGGCTCGCCCGGCGCCCTCGAATAAAAACTTCTCGCCGCAGGAAATTGTCGATGCCGGCCATCGCTTCTTCGGCACGGTTTCGCGCGGGCTCGCCTCGGTGGTGGAAAAAGCGACCAGCCGCTGGGGCCAGCCGAACGGCTATATCCTCGGCGAGGAGGGCTCTGGCGCTTTCGTCGCCGGCCTGCGTTATGGAGAAGGGACGCTTTACACCAAGAATGCCGGAGACTTGCGCGTCTTTTGGCAGGGACCTTCGGTGGGCTTCGATTGGGGCGGCGACGGCGCCCGGACCATGATGCTCGTCTACAATCTGCCGGCCACCAGCGCGATCTATCAGCGCTTTGCCGGCCTGGACGGCTCTGCCTATTTCATCGGCGGTTTCGGCATGACGGCGCTGACCGCCGACAACATCGTGGTGGTGCCGATACGCTCCGGGGTGGGGCTGCGGCTCGGAGCCAACATCGGCTATCTGAAATTCACGCCCCAGGCGACCTGGATGCCGTTCTAGGCCTCCCTGACGGGGGCCCACGCCGCCACAATTCACCACCCGGAAGTTCTCCGCGGAAGCTTTGTCTTGGCCGCCGGTCTCGCCCTGGGCTGGTTTAGGTTAACCTAAGGAGAAGCTGGCGATTATCCTCCCGCCGTGGCATCTTAGAGGCTTATAATAAGCCAAAACGGGAGACGTTTCTCTATGGTCGAACCCATCATGTTCATTGGGATTGGGTTCCTCATCGCGACTGTGTTCGCGCTGATAATTCTTCCTCTGGTCCATGCCCGTGCCGTGCGCCTCACCATGCGGCGCCTCGAAGCCTCGACGCCGCTCTCCATGGCGGAAATCCAAGCCGACAAAGATCAGTTGCGCGCGGAATTCGCCATGTCCACGCGCCGCCTGGAAATGAGCGTCGAGCAGATGAAGGCGAAGACCACGAGCCAGCTCGCCGAGCTTGGCAAGAAATCCGACGCCATCAACCGGCTGAAGGTGGAGCTGGGCGAAAAGACCGCGACCATCTTCGCACTGGAAGCGCGCGACAAGGCAATGAAAGACCAGTTGCGCACGACCGAGGAAGAGCTCTCGTTCAAGCTCAACACCATGCGCGAAGCCGAGCGCGCGCTGACCGAAAAGGAAGCCGACCTCGCCAAGCTCACGGCTGAACTCGATCAACAGTCTGTCGCCAACGACAGCCAGCGTATCGAACTCGTCGCGCTCCGCACGCAGATCGACGCGCTCAAGGATCGCGTCACCGACAGCGAGAAGGAAGTCAAAAGCACCGAGGATCGGCTCAGCCGCGAACGTTTCGACGCCGACGAGGCGAGCGCGGCGCTGCACGGCGAACGCTCCAAGGTAGAAAACCTGGCCATCCGCGTGAGCGACCTGGAGCGCCAGCTCGTCGCGCAGACCACGGAAGCGGAAATTCTCGGCCGCCGCGCCCAGGAACTGGAGACGCGGCTCGCGCATCAGGGTCGGCTTCTGGCCGAACGCGACTATCAATGCGACCAATACCGCACCCAGCTCGAAGCCGTGCGCAAGACGGAAGCCGATCTGCGCGCGGAGCTTTCCGAAATCGGCGGACGCTTTCGCGCCGACGCGGAGAGTCTGAAGGCGGAGAAAAATATCGCCGAGGAGCAGCTCGACCGCCTGCGCGAAGAGCGCGCCAAGCTGCATCGTGAAATGGCCACCATGCGGCGGGACGCGGAAGCTTCCTGGGCATCCGAGCGGGTGGAAAACGCCTTGCTGCGCGAGCGCATCAACGACGTGGCGGCGGAAGTTGCCCGGCTTACATCGGCACTCGAAGGGCCCAATTCGCCCATCGAGACGATCCTCGCCGAAGACGCGCCGAGCGTGCATGCCAACGGTGGGGAAACGGCGATCTCGCGCGGCGATGTTGCCACCGGCGATCCCGAAGCGGCGGAAAACAAGGGCAATCTGGCCGAGCGCATCCGCGCCCTCCAGAGCAAGGTTTCGCGTATCACGCCGCCCAAGCCGGCCTGAGCCACGCCGGCGACGGCGCTGCTTGACTCACGTCGCGGGCACTTCTAAATCCGCGAGCCAACTCGCAAACTTTTGGCGGGCGCTTAGCTCAGCGGGAGAGCGTTCCCTTCACACGGGAGAGGTCGTAGGTTCAATCCCTACAGCGCCCACCAGCCTTCGCCGCTTCGCGGCTACGGCTGGCGAGCCAGATCGCGATTTTCTGCATGCTCCGCCATTCGTCAGGAACTTAGCCCGCCTTCCGCCGGAGGCATCGGTTTCACTTTCACGCCAAGATAGTTCGCTTCCGGCCCGTAGAGCAGCGCAGCGACGTCATCGGCCTTCAGCAGCTTGACGAGCTGATCCACCTGGCCGGACAGCGGAAGCACAAGCCCGGCGGCCTGCGCGAGATCCATCGTGACGTCCATGTCTTTTTCCTGCCAGGTGAAGCGCGTGGAATCCCAGCGGGCCAAAGTGCCGTTATAAGCCGGGCATTCCAGCAACACTTCGCGCATCCTTTGCGCATCGACGCCGTAGCGTTTCGCCAGCAGCAGCGCTTCGTAATTCGACACGCAATGCACCCAATGCAGCAGGTTGTTGCAGGCCTTGGCGAGCTGGCCCGCACCGACCGGACCGACGCGCAGCACCGCCTTGCTGTAGGCCATCAGCGCCGGGCGCGCGAATTCCACATCCGCTTCGCTACCCCCGCACAAGGACAGCAGCGTGCCCTGCTTGGCGCCCGACGCACCGAAGACCACCGGCGCATCGATGAAGCGGATACGGCGCGCCGAGCAGATCTTCGCCAATTCCTGCATCGTGTCGGGATGGTTGGTGGCGGCAATGGCGATGAGCGAACCCGGCGCCGCGTGTTCCGCCAGCACGGTTGTGACCTCACGCGATTGCTCGTCGGTGCTGACAACGACCACGAAGATTTCGGCGAGCTTCGCCAGCGCGGGAAGCGTCTGCGCAACGGCGGCGCCTTGCTGTCCCGCGTCGCGCAGCCTCTCGCTATTGATGTCGTAGGCCGACACCGTGTGCCCCTTGCCGCGCAGATGGCCGGCCATGGCAAGCCCCATCTCGCCGACCCCGACGACTCCCACTTTCATTTTGCTGATCCCTTGCCGCTGCTGTTTCTCTGCTTTTAAGGACGAGCCTTATGGCTGTCAAAACAGCAGCGTAGGCCTGCCTACGGCGCGGCGATTTGGTGAGCTTTGCTAACAACAATTCGGCCAGGGCGACGGAACGTATTCCGCCGCACCTGGCCGTTATTCGAGGTAGGCCGCGTTTTTGTTAAGGCGTGTAGATCGATGCGGCCTGCTTCTTCTCCAGCGCATTCTTGATGAAGATCACCGTCTCCGGCTTCTGGTTGAGCGCTTCTTTGATTCTCTTGGCCACGTCCTCGCCGTAGAGAGGATCGATGGGCATTTTGAGCGTTTTCGCCTTGGCCAGCAGCTCGGGATCCTCCAGAGCGGCGCGATAGGCATTGCGCAGAGCTTCCAGCCGGTCTTCTGGGATTCCCGGCGGGCCGGCAGTGAGGCGCCCGAGGTCGCCCTGCGACTGAATTAATGCGATGAGAGCTTCGGCATTGGGATCGGTGACCATGGACGCAAGCTGCGGCACGTCGTTATCGGTACCGCCTATCTGAGCGATGAAGCGGCCATAACCTTTCTTCACAAATGGCTCCCACGAAGACCGTGAAGATACTGCGCCGGCGATTTCACCGCGGCGCATCGCCATTTGGTCCTCGTCGCCGCCGTAACCGGTGAGGACCTTGACGGGCAGGTTCAAGATATTGGCAAGCATCACTGACTCAACATAAGTGGCGCTGCCGATGCCGCCGGTCGCGAAGTTGACTACTCCCTTGTGTTCCACCAGATCCTGAAATGATTTGATCTGCGATTGACTGCTGATCGTGATGACGCGAGGGTCCGAGGCCGCTTTGCCGACCCATGACATCTTAGCCAGGTCGAATCCAACACCAGGATTCTTGATGATCTGATTGTAGATCAGGCCGGTGTTGAAAATGCCGATCGTCAGTCCGTCCGGGTTCGCGGCATAGATCGCGTTAGCTCCGATCAGGTGCCCGGCCCCCGGCATATTTTTCACGACAAAGGTGGAGCCAGGCAGATGTTTCTGCATGTATTCCGCCACAAGCCGGGCATAAGCATTATAGCCACCGCCCGGTGACGTAGCGGCGATGTAAGTGACGGTTTTGCCCTTGTAAAAGTCCGCCCCGGTCTGAGCAGGCGCCGGAGAGGCGGCCATGACTACAGCCAGCAAGCTTCCGGCGGCTGAAAGAAATCCCCGCGATAATCCGTGCATCACGTCCTCCACTATAAGTGGCTTGTTTTAGTGCAGCGATGCAGGAATATTAAACTATAGGTATTGCCTTCCTTCTATGGCCAGCACGCCAATGCTAATTTTTCGGGAAAGGAAGAAGTAACCTTGCTGCGGCCTTACGGCAGAGCCATTCGCGCCCGCTTCTCGGTGAGCACAAGGTAGAGCGAGCTCGCTACAATCAGGCCCATGCCGGCAAAGCTCCACACTCCCGGCAGCTCGTTGAACAGCAGGTAGCCCAGCGCCGCGGAATAGACGATGCGCGAATAGTCGAGAGGCACCAGCACCGTCGCCTCGCCCTGGCTCAAGCCGTGGGTGATCATGGTTTGCCCGCCGATGCCGAGAATGCCGACGACCGTCAGCAGCGCCAGTTCCGGCAGCGTTGGCGTCACCCAGAACCATACCGCGGGAATGAGGGCGAAGGCCGCGTTCCAGAAGGCGTAGTAAAACATAATGACGCGGGTTGGCTCCGTCGTCTGCAAGCGCTTGATGCAAATGACGACGAGGCCGCCGAACAATGCGCCCGTCGCACCGACAAAAGCGCCAGGCTCGAATCCAGATGTGAAGGGACGCGCATAGAGCAGTATCCCCGCGAAGCCGATGAGCGAAATGATCGTGCGGCGCAGCCCTGCGATCTCGCCGAGGAACAGAAGCGCGAGCGGGATCATGAACAGCGGGCGGGAGAATTGCAGCGCCATGGCGTCCGCCAGCAGCAGATGCGTGATGGTCCAGAAGAAGCAGGCGTTGCCGATAGCGCCGGTGGCACCCCGCACCAGATGCATGCCGAACCGCTTGGTGCGGAAAGGCTCAAGCGGATTACGGATGAATATCGGCAGGATGAAGAAAAAGCCGAGGAGCGAGCGGAAGAACAGGATTTCCATGCTCGGCAGGCGCGAGCCCAGATATTTTACCACTGTCGCCATGACGACCAGCGTGAGCGAACCGGCCGAGACAAGCAGCGCCCCGCGCGCGATGGGCTCCATGCCGCCCCAGCGCGCCTGCGCCCAGGCGCGCGCTTTGCCGATCAGATGAGCCGGAAAGGAAGATGCGGCAACATTCTTGTTTCCTTGATATTCTGCCATCCCTGCCTTTTGCAGATTCCCCGTGAAAAAGCGAGGCAGAAGGCGCTATATAGAGGCTGCGCCCAGTTGGAAAGGAACAATCTTGGCAAACCAAGACACCGTGAAATCAGCCCCCGCGCCCGCCGGCCACAACCGCAACTTTGAGGAAGTGGTGTGGGAGCGCAAAACCAAGCACCGGATTTTCGTCCGCGCGCTGGAAGGCACCTATGGCGAGCTGGTGAAGGAGCTTTTCACCCAGCCGCGTGTGTACAAGACGCGCGACCTGAAGTGGAAAGGCGGGCCGCAGACCTACGGCAAGAAGATCGTCAACCCGCAGGCGAACAAGGTCACGCAGGCGATCGAAACCCATATCGAGGTCTATGCGCCGGGCGGACGCAACAGCAAACACGGCCACATGAACAGCGCGGTGTTCTATGTGCTCAAAGGCAAGGGCCACGACGTGCATGACGGCAAGCGGCACGACTGGGAGCCGGGCGACGCCATGATCGTGGAGAACGCCTGCGTGCACCAGCATTTCAGCGACGAAGAGGACGAGGAATGCATCGTCCTCGTGCTGAAGGCGAAGCCGCTCTTCCTCTTCATGCACATGCTGTTTCAGAAGGTCTCGGAATTTCCCTCCAAAACCGGCACGGCAAAGCAGCTCGCCTTCGAGCCTCCGGGGGATTTGTAATCAACCTTCGTCATTGCCGGGCCTGACCCGGCAATCCATTTACTCGCAAAAAGATGGATGCCCGGGTCAAGCCCGGGCATAACGAAGAAATACATGTAATCAATCAATGATGGTGATCGTGCCCATGACCGTGCGAATGGTCATGATCGTGACTGTGGCCGTGTTCGTGCTCTTCCACCGTCATGCCTTCGGCTTCCTGGTAGCCGAGCATCATGGCTTCGATCACTTTGCGCAGCGGCTCGTCGCTCAGAGACATATGGGCCGCGATGAAGCCGGCGAGCCGGGCGAAAACCATCGGCTGCGAAGCAAGGCGCCCGTAGGTCTGCCCTTCCGGCGCCTCGGCGGTATCGCGCGCGGCGCGTGAAAGAGCGTCACTGAAGAGCTTGTCCATATAGGCGTGCAGATCGTCGGCGTCCTTCGGCTTCGGCGCCTTGGCATATTGCGCCAGCATCTGACGCGCGTGGTTCACGAAGCGCGTCTGTAGGCGCTCTTCGATATCGCTCGAGCCGTCTTCTTCTACATCACCGCACATGGCTTTGTTCCTCTCGCACGTCATGGCCGGGCTTGTCCCGGCCATCCCGCTTAGTGTCGCCGCAGTGCCTCGGGAATCGAGATGCCCGGCACCGCAGACAAGTTTACGCAGTCTGCGTAAGCTAGACTGCGTGCCGGGCATGACGATGATTAATACCCTTCTGCGTTTTCCAGCTGCTCGAACCAGTCGAAGCCCATGGGCTTCACGATCCGGCTGTTGCAGACGATGATGCGCGCTTCGCTCTTGGCATCCGCGTTGAAGTGCTTGTGGGCACAATAGGGCGGGATATAGACGAAGTCGCCCTGGCTCCATTCGAAGCGCTGGGGCTCCTTCCCCCCCCCGAACCCCATCTTGTCGTTG